>Ga0214472_10001174_pt1 | contig 29952 bp, 27 predicted proteins | sample RVTome_6_FD_207662 | JGI IMG/M metagenome (GOLD analysis project Ga0214472, IMG submission 207662) | Soil microbial communities from uranium-contaminated site in the Upper Colorado River Basin, Wyoming, United States - RVT140D175 | ecosystem: Environmental > Terrestrial > Soil > Contaminated >...
AGATCTTCATCAAGCGCACCGCGGGCATCGGCGTCTGCTCGGTGGACCTGGCCGTCTCCTACGACCTGACGGGTCCGAACCTGCGCGGGAGCGGCCTGGCCAGCGACCTGCGCAAGGACGAGCCCTATTGCGGCTACGAGGGCTACGACTTCCAGGTCGTCGTGGGCAAGGGCGAGTTCGGCCCCGTGGGCTCGTGCTTCGACCGCAACTGGGTGCGGGCCGTCGAGATGGCGGAGAGCGCCAAGATCGTCCACCAGACGCTCGACGCGCTCGAGAAGATGGAGAAGGCCGACGTCCACGAGAAGGTGCCCAAGCGCGTCAAGCCCAACAAGGGCGAGGCCTACGTCCGCTCCGAGGCCCCGCGCGGCCAGCTCGGCTACTACATCGTGGCGGACGGGACCGGGGTGAACCCCTACCGGGTGAAGGTCAAGAGCCCCTGCTTCACGGCCATGAGCGTCTTCCACGTCCTGGCGAGGGGGATGATGATTGCGGATATCATCGCACTCATCGGATCGCTCGACGTTGTTCTTGGCGAAATCGATCGATGAGTGTGGCGATCCGATGAGCTCCGTTAACCGGTCCCGCCAGTCCTTGTCGAGGAATTCCTAGATGGATTTGCTCTGGGGGTTCCTGAATCAAAACCTGTCCGGCTTTTCCGACCTTCCCGGGTGGCTTCAGGTCGCCATCCCCGCCGCCATCTGCGGCGTCCTGCTCATCACCTTCATGGCCCTCGGCCCGATCCTCTACGTCTACGTCGAGACCAAGGTCGCCGGCTTCATGCAGGACCGCATCGGCCCCAAGCGCGTCGGCCCCCACGGCATGCTGCAGACCGTGGCCGACGCCCTGAAGCTCATGTTCAAGGAGGCCATCTACCCCGCCGGCGCGGACAAGATGCTGTTCATCCTCGCGCCCTGCCTGGTGGTGCTCGGGGCCTTCCTGTCCTTCGTGGTGATCCCGTTCGGCGCGCGCGGGGTCACCGCGAACCTGAACATCGGCGTCTTCTACGTGGTGGCCGTCTCCAGCGTCTCGACGGTGGGGCTGATCATGGCCGGCTGGGCCTCCAACAACAAGTACGCGCTGTTCGGGGCCATGCGCTCCGCGGCCCAGATCGTCTCCTACGAGATCCCCGCGGTGATGATATTGCTCACGATCGTCATGATCGTGGGCAGCCTCTCGCTGAACGACATCGTGATGGCGCAGGCCGGGGGCCTGCACCAGTGGTTCCTCTTCCGCTACTTCCCGCTCATGCCCGTGGCCTTCCTCATCTTCTTCACCGCCGGCCTGGCCGAGTGCAACCGCGTTCCCTTCGACATCCCGGAGGCCGAGAGCGAGCTGGTGGCCGGCTTCCACACCGAGTACAGCGGCTTCTTCTTCGCCATGTTCTTCATGGCGGAGTACACCGAGATGTTCATCGTCTCCGCCGTGGCCTCGGTGCTGTTCCTGGGCGGCTGGTGGGCGCCGCTGCCGGCCCTGCAGCAGGTGGGCCCCGTGGGGCTCGGCGCGCTGTGGCTGATCCTCAAGGCCTGGGCGCTCGTCTTCGTGATGATGTGGCTGCGCTGGACCCTGCCGCGGCTGCGCGTGGACCAGCTCATGCACGTGGCCTGGAAGGTCCTTCTCCCGATCGCCATGACCCTGGTGGTCGTCATCGGCGGCCTCGTCATGTGGGAGCCGACGAAGAACGGGTTCCCCTGGGACCGCTACTTCGGCTGGCCGCTGACCGGGATCGTGTTCTTCCTGCTTCTGTATTGGCTCATCGCCGCCCGCCGCTGGAGCGCGCGCCGGATCCGGGAGTACGCCGCGTGAAGCAATGGCTGTCGGACCTCTGGTACGGCTTCTACACCGTCCTGGTGGGCATGAAGATCACCTGGCGCCACCTCTTCGTGGACAAGGTGACCCTGCACTACCCCGAGGAGAAGTGGACCCTCCCTCCGAAGAGCCGCATGCGCCTCTTCATGAAGTACGAGGACTGCATCGGCTGCGGCCAGTGCGCGCGGGCCTGCCCGGTGGACTGCATCTACATCAAGACCGAGAAACGGCCGCCCACGTCGCCGGCCATCTGGGCCGCGGACGGCACGCCCATCAAGCTCGACACCCACGTCTTCGACATCGACATGTCGCTGTGCTGCTACTGCAACCTGTGCACGTACCCCTGCCCCACGAACTGCATCTACATGACGCCGGAGTACGAGTTCGCGGCCACCGACCTGACGAGCCACCTCTACCACTTCGCCAAGCCCAACGCGAAGTTCCTCACCGTGAACCCGAAGCCGCCGGCGCCGAAGCCGGCCGTGGCCGCCGGGGCGCCGGGAGCTCCGGCGCCCGCAGCGAAACCCGGTGTTCCCATCGCGCCGGGCGCCCCCACGCCGGTCGCGCCGTCTCCGGGCACCACGCCCAAGGAGGCGCCGCCGGTCCCCGGCGATGCCGCCAACCCCGCTCCCATCATCGCCACGGGTACGCCGCCCAAGGCCGGGGGCGACACCGCCGGCGGCGGGGACTCCGCTCCCCCCGCAGCCGTGGACCCCGAGCCCTCCAAGGCATGACGGCATGACCGCCGGCGCCGTCGTCTTCTACCTCTTCGCCGCGATCACCGTGGGCTCGGCGGCGGTGGTGGTCCTGGCCCGCAGCCTCATCTACAGCGCCTTCGCGCTGCTGTTCACGTTCTTCGGTGTGGCCGGCCTGTACGTCCTGCTGGGGGCCGACTTCCTGGCCGCCACCCAGCTCCTCATCTACGTGGGCGGGATCCTGGTGCTGCTGCTCTTCGGCGTGATGCTCACGCACAAGCTGTACGACCTGGACCTGCGCAGCGAGGTGACGCAGTTCCTGCCCGCAGCCACCATCGTAGGCGGGTTGTTCCTGATATTGGCGTGGCCAATCGACCTGTCGTTCAACCTCCTGGGCCGGCAAATGCGGCTGTATGGAGTGCTCTTCCAGACGACCTGGGCGGCGGGCCCGGGACGGCCGCCGGCCGCAACCACGGCCGAGATCGGCCGGCTCTTCATGGGGCAGTACCTGCTCCCCTTCGAGGCGGCCTCCATCCTCCTCCTCGTCGCACTCATAGGCGCGGCCATGATCGTGCGCCGCCGGCCGCAGGCGTGACGCCATGATCGGCATCCAGCACTATCTCTTCGTCTCGGCGAGTCTGTTCTGCCTGGGGTTCCTTGGGATCCTCACCCGGCGCAACGCGGTCAACGTCCTCATGGGGATCGAGCTGGTCCTGAACTCCGCCAACATCAACCTGGTGGCCTTCTCGCGGTTCGGGCCGGGGAACCTGCAGGGCCAGCTCTTCGCGGTGTTCGTGATCGTGATCGCGGCGGCGGAGGTGGCGGTGGCCCTGGCCATCGTGCTCACCCTCTACCGCCTGCGGCGCACCCCCAACCTGGACGAGGCGGACATCCTCCGGGGCTAGGACCATGGACGAAGTCCTGCAGAGCGTGAGGCGGTTCCTGCCCGAGCTGGTGCTCACGGGCGGGCTGCTGCTCGTGGTCCTGGTGGACGCCACCCGGGCCCGTTGGCGGGACGGCGTCAACCGCTTCCTGACCGCGGCCAGCCTGCTCGCGGCGCTCGTGCTCTGCGGCCGCCTCTACGGCTGGTCGGGCGAGCTGTTCTCCGGGATGCTGGTGCTCGACCCCATGGCCGTCTTCTTCAAGGTGCTGCTGGTGGCGGCCTCGCTGCTGGTGATCGTCCTCTTCACCTTCGACAACTCCCGCGAGCTGCACGGCCTGGGCCAGGGCGAGTTCTACGCCTTGATGCTGGCGGTCACGATCTCCAACATGCTGCTGGCCACCGCCAACGACCTGGCCATGCTCTACCTCGCCCTGGAGATGGTCTCCATCACGTCCTACGTGATGGTGGCGTACATGAAGGGCGACCGCATGTCGAACGAGGCCTCGCTGAAGTACATCCTCTTCGGCGCCGCGTCCACGGGCGGGATGCTCTTCGGCCTCTCGCTGCTGTATGGCATGACGGGTACCACCAGTCTCCCCGCCATCCGCGACTTCCTGGCCACCGGCGTCGGCGAGCAGAACCGCTTGGCGGTGTACCTGTTCGCGCTCCTTATCTTCGCGGGTTTCGGGTTCAAGACCGCGGTTGTGCCCTTCCACTTCTGGTGTCCGGACGTCTACCAGGGCGCGCCCACCCCTGTCACCGCCTTCCTGTCCGTGGCCCCCAAGGCGGCGGGCTTCGCGATCATGCTGCGTTTCTTCTACGGCAGCCTGGCCACCTCGGCGACCGGGCCCTGGGACCTGGCGGGGACCATCGACTGGCCCCACATCCTGGTCCTGATCTCCGTCGTGACCATGACCGTGGGCAACGTGGCCGCCCTCACCCAGACCAACATGAAGCGCCTGCTGGCCTACTCGTCCATCGCTCACGCGGGCTTCATCATGATGGGCGTGGTGGCCCTTTCCGAGAACGGGGCCCGGGGCATGATGATCTACCTGCTGGTCTACCTGTTCATGAACCTGGGGGCCTTCCTGGTCGTCACCCTGATCCACAACCAGGACCGCACGTTCGACCTGCGCGATTACCCCGGCCTGTACCGCCGCGCCCCCTTCCTGACCGCGGCCATGGCCGTCTTCCTCTTCTCGCTCATGGGCATCCCGCCGCTCATCGGCTTCATGGGGAAGTTCTACGTGTTCGCCGCCATCATCGAGCGCGGGCCCGTCTTCTACTGGTACGCGGTGGTAGCGGCGTTGAACGCGGCGGTGGCGGCCTTCTACTACGCCCGCATCCTCAAGACCATGATCATGGACGCAGGGAACGAGGACCGGCCGGCCTTCGCCCTGCCCGCCCTCGACCAGATCGCGGTGATGGCGCTGGTGGCGGCCAACGTCCTGCCCCTGCTGTGGTGGAGCCAGGTCGAGGGGTGGGCGCGCAAGTCACTCGCTCTCTACACCCCATAGCAGGCGCCACCACCCCGGTGGAGCCCCGTCTCAGGGTGCGTCGGGTAGAGTCCGGAACAGAAGCTCGAAGGTCGCGTTTGCCGCGCGGCTGGGCGGCACCTCGTTGTCGATCACCGTCGTCGCCGTCGTCGTGAGCGTGTGCTCTCCTGGCTCGAGGATGCCTCTCTGGTCGACGACCACCCTCTGTAGCGCGCCGCCCGGGCCCGGTTCGACGGCGTAGTCGGCCAGCACCTGGCCCACGGCGTCGACCAGCCGTACGGTGGCACCGGCCAACACGACGATGTTGTCGTCGCTGGCGGCTGCACTGATGAGGCCACGCAGCGTGTACTGCGTCTGCGTCTCGACCTCGAACGTCACGCTGTAGGTCGAGTCCGCGATGGCGTGGATGATGTCCAGCAGGCTGGCGTCCGCGCGGGAGGCTGCCCGGCCGCGGGCCATGAGGTCGACCTGCGAGATGCTCGAGCGCTGCCCGGCCACTGCGCGAGCAGAGGCCGAGTCGCAGTCCCCGGTCGCCCCGGCGCGAGCACCGAAGGGCTCGAAGCCTTCGGCCTCCTCATCATCGAACGCGACCTGACCGCACTGCGGCACGATGACGAACCCATGGACGGAGCGCGATTGGTCGACAGGCTCAAACGCCAGGGCGCTGCCGACGCCGACCCAGAGCGTCGCGATGGCGACCGGGACGAGGCGGCTCGCAGCATTCCTGAACATGGGGGCTTCTCCTGTCTAGCGGCATGTTAGCACGGTCCCCGACGGAGGGCCGCCTCGTCACAGGCGCGGGCCAGGAGAGCGCCAGGGTGCTCGGCCTGAAGCTCAGGAGGGGGGGCGCTGCGTCGCACCCCCCCTGACCCCCGCCGAGCCCGTCGTCACTTCTTCCTGGTGTAGTGGATCTCCATGGTCTTGAACTGCTTGCCCGTGGGGTCCGGGCCCCACATCTCCATCAGGTGGTGGTCGGGGCCCATGATCTTGATCTCGCTCTTGATGCTGGCGGGCTTGCCCGTGATGATGTCGTCGATGGTGCTGGTCATGCTCAGCGTCTTGCCCGTGCTGTCGGCGTCGCCCTGGCTCACCATGATCATGGTCCCCATGGTGTCCATCCAGGTCCCCACGTACTTCTTCTTGTAGTTGTCGTAGCCGGTGTAGCCGACTCCCGAGAACGGCTGCCCCATGAAGTTGCCCTCGTAGCGCTGCTCAACGAAGCGCCCGTCCAGCACCCACTTGCTCTCGCTGGTGCCGGTGGACTCCTGCGGAGGCGCCCCCGGGGCCATCCACATGGTGATCTTCGCGTCCCACGTGCCGACCACCGGCTCCAGTGCCTTGTGGCCTGCGCCGGGGGTAGCGACCTGCATCCAGGCCTCCATCATGGCCTTGTCGTCCATGGGAGACGCCTGGTCCGCCGAGGTCCTGGCCGGGTCGGCCGGCTTCTTGGCCTGGTCCGCGGCGGCCAGGCCGGCCACGGACATCGCCGCGGCCAACGCCAGGGCCCCCGCCCGAGTCTTCAACTGCATTCATCCGCCTTTCTAGGAATGGAGCCGTCAGGGCTCCTCGCGCGGTTGTGCGCGGCCGGACAGTCTAACACTCTCCCGCCGGGTGGGATATATTCGCGTGTGCGACAGGTCGATACGCCATGGCACTGCTCGACATCTTCAGGGGCAAGCTCCTCGACCCCACCGCCTACCCCGGCGTCCACGCCCGTGGCGACGTCATCACCACCACCGTGGACGCCGTGGTCAAGTGGGGGCGCAAGTCCTCGATCTGGCCCATGCCTTTCGGCACGGCGTGCTGCGCCATCGAGTTCATGGCCATGACCGCCTCCCACTACGACATCGCGCGCTTCGGGGCCGAGGTCCTGCGCTTCTCGCCGCGGCAGGCGGACCTCATGTTCGTGGCGGGGACCATCGTGGACAAGGAGGGCCCGATCCTCCGCACCATCTACGACCAGATGCCGGAGCCGAAGTGGGTGATCTCGATGGGCGTCTGCGCTTCCTCCGGCGGCTTCTACCGGTCGTACCACGTCATGCAGGGGATCGACGAGATCATCCCCGTGGACGTCTACGTCCCCGGCTGTCCCCCCGCGCCGGAGTCCCTCATCGCCGCCGTCATGAAGATCCAGGAGCGGATCAAGGCCGGCGAGCAGGCCAAGCGGCCGCAGGGCGAGCACCGGGTGGGCGCGCCGGGCGACGGGTTCCTCGACCGGCGGGCGCGGCGCGCGGCCTGGGCCAAGGACGACGCCGACCGCGCGAGCCAGGGCCTGCCGCCCCGCGGCGTGCTGCAGCTGCGCGTGCTCCCGCCGGACCCGCCCCGCGAGAGCCATGGCTAGCGCCACCGAGGCCCCGCCCGCGGCCGCGCTCGACGCGCCCGCCGCGCGGGTCCTGCGCGAGCAGCTCGGCGACCGGGTCCGGGGCGTGGAGGACTTCCGCGGCGACCTCGCCATCACCGTGGCCCGCGAGGCCTGGGTGGAGGCCGCCACCCTGCTCCGCAACCATCCCGACCTGGACTTCAAGCTGTTCCTCGACCTGTGCGGCGTGGACTACCTCGAGGAGCGTGACGAACGGTTCGAGGCCGTCCTCCACGCCTACTCCGTCTCGAGGAAGCACCACGTCCGGCTCAAGACGACGCTGCCGGAGGGCGATCCCAGCGTCGACACGCTGACCGGCGTCTACAAGGGGGCGAACTGGTTCGAGCGCGAGGCCTGGGACCTCTACGGCATCAAGTTCAAGGGCCACCCGAACCTGACCCGCATCCTGACCCACGACGCCTTCGTGGGCCACCCGATGCGCAAGGACTATCCGGTGGGCAAGCGCCACGTCCTGAAGTCGGCCAAGGAGTGGCTGCTGGATGCGCCCGCCAACCCCCAGCACGCGGTCGTGAACATCGGCCCCTCGCACCCCGCGATGCACGGGACCTTCCGCGTGCAGGCGGTGATGGACGGCGAGACGATCGTGGACTGCGCGGCCGAGATCGGCTACATGCACCGGAACTTCGAGAAGATGGCGGAGGTCCGGACCTACTGGCAGATCATCCCGTACACCGACCGCCTGAACTACTGCTCGTCCTTCATGAACGGCCACGGCTGGACCCTGGCCGTGGAGAAGCTGCTCGGGATCTCCTCCCCGCCCCGGGCCCACGCGATCATGGTGATCCTCTCCGAGCTCTCGAGGATCATGGACCACTTCGTCTGCATCGGGACCAACATCGTGGACCTGGGCGCCATCACGCCGTTCTTCTACCTGTTCCGGGTCCGCGAGGAGATCTACGAGCTGCTGGAGGCCTGCTGCGGCGCCCGGCTCACCGTCTCCTACGTGCGCGTCGGCGGCCTGGCCAACGACGTACCCGCGGACTTCGCCGATCGCTGCCGCGCCCTCATCCAGAGCGTGCGCAAGTACACCGACGAGTGCGACCGCCTGCTCACGCGCAACGCGATCTTCGCCAACCGCTTCAAGGACGTGGGCGCCCTGTCGGCCGACGACGCGCTCTCCTACGGCTGGGTCGGCCCGTGCCTGCGGGGCAGCGGCGTGGCCTACGACGTCCGCAAGGACCATCCCTACTCCGGCTACGAGCAGTACGACTTCGACGTGCCGGTGGGCACCGTGGGCGACTGCTACGACCGCTACCTGGTCCGGCTCGAGGAGATCCGCCAGAGCCTGCGCATCATCGAGCAGGCGGTGGCCAGGCTGCCCGGCGGTCCCGTGATCGTGGACGACAAGCGCGTGGCGCTGCCCGCCAAGGAGGACGTCTACAGCAACATCGAGGCCCTCATGAACCACTTCAAGCTGGTCTACGAGGGCATCCTGCCGCCGCCGGGCGAGGTCTACGGCTACACCGAGGCCGCCAACGGCGAGCTGGGCTATTACATCGTGAGCGACGGCAAGAAGTACCCCTGGCGCGTGAAGGTGCGGCCGCCCTGCTTCAACATCTACCAGGCGTTCCCGCAGATGATCAAGGGCGGGCGGCTGGCCGACGCGGTGGCCATCATCGGGGGGCTGAACATCATCGCCGGGGAGCTGGACCGGTGAGCGACGAGAAGACGGCCACGCCGCCGGGCGCGCCCGGCAGCGCCCCCAAGCCCACCGTCGTACGCGCCACCATCGACGGCAAGCCCGTCGAGGTCGCGCCCGGCACCACCGTCATACAGGCCGCCCTGCAGCTCGGCACCGAGATCCCGCACTTCTGCTGGCACCCGGACCTGCCCGTGGACGGCAACTGCCGCATGTGCCTGGTCGAGATCGAGAAGATGCCGAAGCTGCAGATCGCCTGCAACACGCAGGTGACGGAAGGCATGGTGGTGCAGACGAACAGCGAGAAGGCGGCCCAGGCCCACCGCACGACCCTGGAGTTCCTGCTCGTCAACCACCCCATCGACTGTCCGGTCTGCGACCAGGCCGGCGAGTGCTACCTGCAGGACCAGTACATGGAGCACGGCCTGCACGACTCGAAGATCGACCCCGAGGAGAAGGTCAGGAAGCGCAAGGTGGTGGACCTGGGGCCGATCATGCTCGATGCGGAGCGCTGCGTGCTGTGCAGCCGCTGCATCCGCTTCGAGCGCTTCGTCACCGGCACGGACAGCTTCGAGTTCAAGAACCGCGGCGACCACACCCAGATCGCCACCTTCGAGGACCGGCCCATCACCCACAACTACGCGGGCAACCTGGCCGACGTCTGCCCGGTGGGGGCCCTGCTCTCCCACGACTTCCGCTTCAAGATGCGGGTGTGGTTCCTGGAGTCGGCCGACTCCGTGTGCCCCGGCTGCTCCACCGGCTGCAACATCTTCGTCGACCACCGGGACGGCGAGGTGCAGCGGCTGCGGCCGCGGCGCAACGCCTTTGTCAACAAGTCCTGGATGTGCGACGTGGGCCGCAAGGAGTACAAGGAGATCGCCCTCGACCGGCGGGTGACGGCGGCGCGGAGGCAGGGCGGCGGCGCGCTGCCCCTGGCCGAGGCCCTCGACGCCGTGGCCAGCCGGCTGGCCGAGGCCGGCGCGGCCACGGCCTTTCTGGCCTCGCCCCAGGCCACGAACGAGGACCTCTTCGCGTTCCGCGCGCTGGCCGACCGCCTGGGGGGAATGCTCGACTTCCGGGTCGGGAGCCCGGAGCGCAACCTCCGCGTCCTGGAGGACGGGATCCTGCTGCGCGCGGACCGCAACCCCAACTCACAGGGCTGTCTTGATCAGGGCCTGGCTCGTTCCGGCGTGGATGCGATCCTGGCGGCGTGCGCGTCCGGCAAGGTCAAGGCCCTGATCTTGCAGGGGCCGGAGCTGCTGCGCCTCCCAGAGGCCGCGGGCGCGCTCGCCTCGGTGCCCTTCATCGCGGTCATGGCCACGCACGAGGTCCCGGAGCTGGACCGCGCCCACCTCGTGCTGCCCGCGGCGATGTGGGCCGAGGTGGAGGGGACCTTCACCAACTACCAGCGCCGCGTGCAGCGGATCCGCCGCGCGGTCCCCGCCCCCGGCGAGGCCGCGGCCCGGTGGGAGATGGCGGCGGGCCTGCTCCAGCGCCTGCACGCGCCGCTCCCGGCCGCCACGGCGCGCGAGGTGTTCGCCCTCCTGTCTCAAGCCGTGAAGGACCACGCGGGCCTCGACTACAAGGCCCTGGGCGCCACCGGCCGCGCGCTTCCCGGCAACGGCGCGGCCACCGCCGCGCCTCCCGCCTGACACCATGGCCGCGGGCGTCGTCACCGTCAACCGCGACACCCGGCCGGGGATCTACCCGATCCTCATCGGCATGGGCATCACGCTCAAGAACATGGTCAAGACCCTGTTCGGCCGGAGCGCGGCGACGGTGCAGTTCCCGGAGCAGAAGCGCAAGACCTCCGGCCGCTACCGCGGGATCCACATCCTCACGCAGCGCGAGGACGGCACCCCCAAGTGCGTGGCCTGCTACATGTGCGCCACGGTGTGCCCCGCCGAGTGCATCTACATCGAGTCGGGGGAGCGGCCGGAGGCCACCATCGAGAAGTACCCGACCCGGTTCGAGATCGACCTCCTCCGCTGCGTCTACTGCGGGTTCTGCGTGGACGCCTGCCCGGAGGAGGCCATCATCATGAGCCGCGAGAACGACCTCGTGGGCACCACGCGCGCGGAGCTGATCATCGACCGCGACCGGCTCATGGAGCGCGGCAAGCTCGTGGAGTACGGGCCGGGCTACCGGCCGCCGGACCACGACGTGCGCCGCCCGGTGCGCATCGCCGCGCTGGAGCGGCTGCGCACGGAGCACGGGATCGTCCCCGGCATGCCCGCGGGCGTGGAGCCGGCCCGGCGATGACGGTCCGCAAGCGGCCGCTGCCTCCGGATCCGGGCGCGGAACAGGCCTTGCGGATCCTGGACGAGATCCGGAGAACGGTGCCCCTCGAGACCCGTCCGGTCGCGTTGGCCGAGGACTATCTCCGCGCCGTGAAGCAGGTCGAGGGGTTGCCCGAGAACCAGGACGGCGCGGACAAGACCTGGGTGGAGCGCGTCGTGCGTCAGTCTCGCGAACACTTCGCCCAGGCGAGACGGATCCGCTGAAGCGTCCGGACCCGTTCTACCGCCTGCTCACGGCCCTGCACAAGGCAAAGGTCCGGTTCGTCGTCATCGGCGTATGGGGCGCCAACTATCACGCTCATTCTGCGGGCGTCATCTTCACAACCGAGGACCGGGATCTGTTCCTGCCTCCGGATCCCGGGAACGAGCTCAGGGCGTGGAAGGTCTGCCGGGCAGAGGGCCTGGAGCTGTGGTCGGGAGACGAGCCCCTGGGCGAGCCACTGGACAGCTTCCTGGCGACGGGCGTGGTGTCCCGCCGCGCACTCGTCCGCGCGCGGGGCAACGACCTGCTCATCGACCTCACGCTCGTGATGGCGGGCTTCGAGTTTGACGAGGTCTGGGCGCGGCGACGCACCTTCGAGGTCCAGGACGTGGATGTCCCGGTGGCCGCGCTCTCCGACATCGTGGCCTCGAAGGCCGCCGCGGGACGCCCGAAGGACCAGCTCTTCCTGGCCACGCACGAGGACGCGCTCCGACAGCTCCTGGGCGGGCGATTCGGCCGCCAGGCCTGAGCTTCGGCTCCTCCAGGGGTGGCTCCGGGTGGAGTATGCTCACGCACACTCGCAAGGAGGTCCCATGCGGCACTCGCCCGCGCTGACCGTGGTCTCGGCCGTCGCCGCCGTGTCGGTGATGATCGCCTTCCTCGAGGGGGGCACACGCGCGAAGGGGAAGGCCAGCCGGGGGAAGGTCCTTCCAGAGGTCGTGGACGCGCAGGGGCCCGGAACAACCGCCGCCCCGCCATTGCCGCTCGCCGGGTTCGCGCCGCAGTTCCGCCTCGGCTTCACGGCGGGGGACCAGTGGGAGCCCGCGATCGCCACCGACCGCTACGACACGGTGTACGTCCTCTATCCCCAGTACCTGGGCGTGCCCGGATGTCCGTCCTGTCCCAGCCCCACGATGGTCCTGCAGATCAGCCGCGACCGGGGCGACACGTGGGAGGAGCCTCGGCTCATCGCCGATCCCGGCACCGGCCAGGTCGACGCCCAGGTCGCGGTCGATCCCGTCGACGGCCGGACGGTCTACGCCTCTTGGCTGCAGAACTCCAAGAGCGACATCGCGGTGGCTCGGTCCGACGACTTCGGGGAGACGTGGTCGGTGGTGGTCGCCGACAGCACCCAGGCCGGCACGGACAAGCCCATCATCGCGGTCCGGGGGCAAGACGTGTATGTGGGCTTCAACCATGCGCAGAAGGTCTGGGTGGCGGCGTCGCACGACGGCGGCCAGACCTTCACCAACTCCAACGTGAACCCCAACGGTAAGCTCGGATGGTCACTCGCCAGCGGGGGGTGGGTCGACCCCGCGGGCAACGTCTACTTCGGCTGGGCCGGGTACAAGGGGAACGGTCAGGCGAACGGAGCCGTCAACCTGTTCGTGAGCCGCTCCACCGACGGCGGAGCGACCTGGACGAACGTCGTGGTGGACGTCTCGGCGTCTCCGCCCGACTGCTCGGACTACCTGTGCGGCTGGGCGTATCTCGGCGCGCAGATCGCGCTGGCCGGCGACGAGGCCGGCACCCTGTACGCGCTCTGGAACATGGGCACCGTGGACAAGGGACCGGAGCGGATCTACTTCGCGCGGTCGACCAACGAAGGAACGACGTGGACGGCCAAGAAGGACGTATCGAGCGCGCCGGCCGGGGCGGCCCACGCCTTCCCGGCCATCGCGGCCGGCGAGCCCGGCGACGTGCGCATCGCCTGGATGGACGCGCGCGAGGGGACGCTCTGGAACACCTACTACCGCAGCTCCAACAACGGCGGTGTCTCATGGTCCACGGAGAAGGACCTTTCCACCTACGTCCCCGGCTTTCCCTACATCGAGCCGGGCGGCTTCGGCTATCCCTTCGGCGACTACTTCGAGATGGACATCGACGATCACGGCGACACCCATGCCGTCTGGGGCGAGGGCCTCAACTATCAGACCCCCGGATCGATCTGGTACACGCGGGGCAAGTAGACGGAGGACCCATGAGGGCCGGCCGCTTCACGCTCCCGCTGCTCGGCGTCGCGCTCGCGATCGGCGTCCCGCCCGTGTCCAGGGCGGCGCCGCCGGGCCGGGTGAGCGATCGCCTGGAGACCACGCTCCGCGCGGGACGCGGCGACGACCGGCACCTGGTCTGGGTCTACTTCCGAGACAAAGGGGCGGGCGCCGAGGCGAGCGCCGCTTCGCAGCGGCTGCCGATCACGCCGCGCGCCCTCTCCCGAAGGTCGCTGCGCGCCGCGGGAGGGCCCGCCACGGCCTCGCTCGACATGCCCGTGGTCCGCGGCTACGTGGACGCGGTCGCGGCGCGCGTGGCGAAGCTCCGCCAGGTCTCGCGCTGGTTCAACGCGGTGAGCGTGGAGGCCACCGCGGCGCAGGTGCGCGAGCTGGAATCCCTGCCCTTCGTGGCCGGCCTGGACGTGGTGCGGCGCTACCGCCGGGGCCCCTCGGAGCGGGTGTCCGACCTGCCCCCTTCCGCCCAGTCCTCCGCGGCCCCGAGACGGCCGCGGGCCCTGGTCCTGGACTACGGGACGTCCATCGGGCAGCTCCGGCAGATCGGCGTGCCCGCGGTGCACGAGACGGGCCTCCACGGCGAGGGCGTCATCATCGCGGTGTTCGACACGGGCTTCGACAACCTCACCCACGAGGTCTTCGCCCCCATGACCATCCTGGCCCGCCGCGACTTCGTCAACGGCGACGAGGATGTGGCCGACGGCGGCGACCAGGGCGAGGGCAGCCACGGCACGGCCACCCTCTCCGTCCTGGGCGGCTTCAAGGAGGGCCAGCTCATCGGCCCCGCCTTCGGCGCGGGCTTCATCCTGGCCAAGACCGAGAACACCTTCAGCGAGACGCCGGTCGAGGAGGACAACTGGGCGGCGGCCGCGGAGTGGGCCGAGGCCCTCGGCGCGGACGTGATCAGCAGCTCCCTGGGCTACCTCCAGTACGATAGCCCATTCACGAGCTACGACTTCGAGGACATGAACGGGGAGACGGCCATCAGCACGCGGGCCGCGGACCTGGCGGTCTCGTTGGGTGTCGTGGTCGTGAGCTCCGCGGGGAACAACGGCTTCCACGCCACCCACAACACGCTCGGTGCCCCCGCCGACGGTCGCGGCGTCATCGCGGCGGGCGCGGTGGACGCCGTCGGGGACCGGGCGTTCTTCAGCTCCGTGGGCCCCACCGCGGACGGCCGCATCAAGCCCGATGTCGCGGCGCAGGGCGTGGCCGTGAAGGTGGCGAGCTCCGCCTCGCCGCGCCTCTACGGGTTCGCCAGCGGGACGTCGTTCTCGTGCCCGCTGACCGCCGGGGTCGCCGCCCTCGTCCTCCAGGCCCACCCCGACTACACGCCGCGGCAGGTGGCCGACGCGCTGCGCGCCACCGCGAGCAAGGCGGTGAGGCCGGACAACCTTCTCGGCTATGGGATCCTCAACGCCACGACCGCCGTCGGGGCGCAGCCTCGCCAGCCGGCCGACCCCGACGAGGACACGGGCTACTAGCGGGAGCGACAAAGCCCCGAACGGGGGCGTCTGCCCCCGTTCGGAGTTACGCGGTTAGATGATCGCGGTGCCCTGCGTGGCCCAAACGAGCCATCGCCCGTCGCGCTTGACGAACGTGTCCGTGAAGCGGACCTTCCGGTCGAAGGCCGCGCCCTTGTCGTCGGTGCCCGTGACGTGGTTGATCCCGGTCACGACCGCGGTGTTGCCCTCGACGCGCACGTCCAGCTCGGAGAGCTTCGCGGACGTCACGGCTCCCTTCCTCGACGACGCGATGTCCTCGCTCTTGGTGCTGAGCGTGCCCGTGCGGCTGCTGATGCCGCTGAAGTCGTCGGAGTAGTTCCGCTCGTGCCAGGCGTAGTCGCGCGTCAGCTCTGCTTCGTTCCACTCGCGCTCCATGTAGAGCAGGACCGCGGCGTCACCGAGCGGGTTCCCGGCGGTGCTGACGACCTGCCAGCGACCCGCCCGCTTTTCCAGGAAGTGGACGCTGCGCGAGTAGGCCGTCTTCTCCTTGCCGTCGCCCATGGTCGTGATGACGTTTCGGTGCGTGATGGTCGCGGTGGCCGGGGTGCAGCCGATCATGTAGTAATCGTGCACGACCTTCGGTGCGGGCCTCGTGCTCGTACGCGCCCGCTCGGAGTCGCGGACCGCTGTGTCGATGGTCTGTGTCTTGCCCATGGAACCGGCGACGCTGAGACCGGCGAAGTCGTCGGCGTAGATGCCCTGGAGCTGGGCACGGTCGCCGTGGTCCGACGCCTCGCCCCACGCGCGATCCAACTGCTCCAGGTTCTTCTGATCGGCCTCGGGACACTGAGCGAACGCCGGGGCCGAGACGAACGACAAAATGGCAACGGCAGTCAGGACGACTCGCATTAATTCACCCTGATTCCCCTTAGGGGTACGACTGCCAGGCGGCGCCGTCAGTTGTGGCCGGGGACGACGAAGGGAATGAAACCGGAAGGCTCAGCAACGTTAACAGGCGCGTCGGCGGAAGTCAACACGATGGACGCTGACGGAGGCCGCTTGGCCCGGCCAGCGGCGCCTAGCCGATCTGTATCTCGGTCGGGACTTCCGGGTTCATGAGCGACGCCCCGCCGTCCGCGTAGATCACCTGGCCGGTGATCCAGCCCGCCCGCTCCGAGCAGAAGAGGGCCACGACGTCCCCGACGTCCTCGGGCGTCCCGAGCCGTCCCATGGGCGTCCAGCCTCGCGTGTGCCAGTTGCGGATCAGCTCCTGCGCCTGCGTGGGCAGGGTGTTGAGCACGCTGTCCTCCGTCCACCCGGGGCTGATGGCGTTCACGGTGATGCCGCGCTTGGCCAAGGCGACCGCAAAGTAGCGGACGAGCGACTCCATCGCGGCCTTGGCCGAGCCCATGCCCACCCAGGGCAGCAGCCCGCCGGTGCGGCTTCCGGGGGCGTAGGTGAGGGCCACGATCCTCCCGCCCTGGCCCATGAGCGCGCTGGCCTCGCGGGCCCCCACCAGGAACGCCTTGGCCTGGGAGTCGAACGCGGTGTCCAGTTGCTCCAGCGTGATCTCCATCGGCGGCTGGAAGAAGGCGGGCACCTCGGGCCGCGCATTGCTCACGAAGATGTCGAGCGTGCCGAAGTCGGCGCGGACCTTCTGGAACATGCGCGTGATCTCATCCGGCCGGGTGACGTCGGCCTGCACGAGCAGGCCGTCGGACCCGCGCTTGCGGACCTCGGCCAGCGTCTCCTTGGCCGCCTTCTCGTTCTGGTAGTAATGGACCGCGACCTTGACGCGGTCCTCCGCCAGCTTCAGCGCGATGCCCCTGCCGATGCCACGGGAGCTCCCCGTGATGAGAGCGTGTCTGACCGCCATTTCCGCCTCCTCTCGCGCTCCCGCCCTACTCGAGCGGGATGCGTCCCTTGTTCCGGGCCAGCCATTGGTCGAAGGTCTGGAGCTCGGGGTTCAAGGCCCGTGAGACCTCGAGGCTCCGCGCGGCGCAGAAGGCGTCCGCGAAGTCGCGGTTGAACTGGAACATGTTGCCGAGGTCGTCCGCGCCGGGGAAGCCGAACTTGCGGTAGGCCTCGGGCGGCACGTCGTTGTAGCGGACCTCGCGGCCGAGCGCCCTGGACAGCGCCGCCGCCATCTGGGCGCCCGTCAGGTGCTCGCCGGCGATGCCCAGGGTCCTGCCGACATATTCGCGGCCCCCCTTGAAGATCCCGTATGCGCACTTCCCGATGTCCTCGACCGCGATCTGCGGGAGCTTCTTGTCGCCCATGGGCAGCGTGATGGCCAGCGCGCCGTCCGGCCCCTTCTTCGGGCCCATGCCGAAGAAGATCAGGTTCTCCCAGTAGAAGGACGTCAGCAGGAACGTCGTGGGCACCCCCTGCTCGCGGAAGAAGCGGTCGGACTCGCCCTTGGCGTCGAAGTGCGGGACCTTGTACTTGCCCATGAGCGTGGGCATGCGGTCGTCGCTCAAGGGGACGAACTTCCGCGAGTCCTCCAGCGTGGACCAGACGGCGTGGCCCACGCCGGCCTGCTTCGCGGCCTGGGCCATGTTGCTCGCGTGGGCCATCTCCTTCTCGGGCGAGAAGTGATCCCAGAAGAAGGTGACACAGTAGGCGCCGTGAGCGCCGGCGAACGCCTTCTTCAGGCTCTCCACGTCGTCGGCGTTGGCGGCCACCACCTCCGCTCCCAGCTGGGCCAGGGCCTTCGCCTTGTCGGAGCCGGCGGCCCGCGTGATCGCCCGCGCCCGGAACGGGCCGCCACCGTCGCCCTGGATCGCGCGCACGAGGCCGCCCCCCTGCGCGCCCGTCGCCCCCATCACCGCGATGATCTTCTTGTCGCCCATCGAGCCCTCCTCGGAGGATCGGGAAGAGGACGATCATATATCGCGGCCCCGTACGCCATGCTCGGAGTTAACGGCCCCCCTTGGGTTCCACCGCGACCAGGTGCACTTCCCCGGCCAAGAGCTCCCAGGCATGCTCCACGTTCTCCATCCAGATGACCTGTCCGGGATGCAAGTCGAAGATCGAGCTCTTGCCGTCCGGCGCCGTCATCCTCAACCGTCCCTTGCCGAGACTGACCGCCACCAGCGGCCGGTGGGTGTGCATCGGACTCTTGTCTCCGCGCTCCGCCATCACCTCGAAGACGCGCACGCGCGGGTTTTCCATGATCACGTGGTGGTGGGTCGGATCGATCTCGACGGCATCCTTCGAGCTTTGCGTCAGAGCGGTCACGGCGCCACCCAGCAGAAAAGCGACACCCAGGCTCAACGAGCGCTTCATCACATTCCTCCTTGTCTTGTCTCCAGAGAACGAACGTCCTACCGCTTCGCTCGTTTCGCGCCCGCGGCGGTCGTGGCCGAGGCGTAGGGGTCCACCGGACGGCCGAGGAGATAGCCCTGGCCGAAGCGGACGCCGATGCCGACGAGGGCCTGGGCCTCCTCGGCGGTCTCGATGCCTTCGGCGATGACCGTGGCCCCCACCCCCGCGCCCATCTCCACGATGGCCTTCACCACCTGCTGGCTCACGCGCTTCTGGTGGACGTCGCGGATGAGGCCCATGTCGATCTTCAGGTAGCTGGCCCCCAGGGTGGCGAGCGTCTCCAGGCCGGAGTACCCCGCGCCCAAGTCGTCGATGGCGAAGGTGAAGCCCAGGGCGAGGAACGGGTGCATGGCCTCGCGGTAGAGGTTCATGTTCTCGATGACCTGGTGCTCCGTGATCTCCAGGGTCACCATCTGGGGCGAGAGGTGCGGTCCCAGGAAGTCGAGCACGCCGCGGCCCATGAAGCTCGTGTCCCGCACCGTGGAGGGGATGGTGTTGAGGAACAGGCGCCCGGGGACGCCGTACGCCAGCCAGTCCACGAAGCCCTGGCGCCGGCAGGCCCGCTCCAGCTCCTCGACCACGCCGTGCCGCGCGGCGGCGGCGAAGAGGGAGGCGGGCGACTCGAGCTCGCTCCCGCGGGGACCGCGCGACAGCCCCTCGTGGCCGGCCATGGTCCGGCTCTCGATCTCCATGATGGGCTGGAAGGCGGTCCATATCCGGCGGTTGTAGATGATCTCGAGCACGGATTCGCGCTCGTCGCGCTCCCGCAGGAGGCTCCGCAGCTCGGCGGAGTCCACCGCGTCCTCGATGAGCCGGGAGATCTGCCGCTCCTCGCCCTCCAGCGGGCTGTGCAGGACGAACCCGTAGCCCACGCCGATCGCCGGCTTCTCCCGCAGGTAGGGCAGCGTGAGACGGGCCACGCGGGGCGAGACGAACTCCTCCACCCGGTCGGCCAGCTTCCGCAGGTCCATCGCCGCGAACGGGCCGCCCTGACGCTTCTTGCCCAGGAACAGGACGAACCGGTCCCCCTCGCGCTGGTCCAGGGTGAGGAGGTCGCCCTCGCGGAAGCGGTCCTTCAGCTCCAGGACGAAGGTGTCGATCTGGTCCCGAACCGCCTGGTACACCGACCCGCCGAACTGCCGCTCGACGCGGGCCAGCGGGTGGAGGTCGATGACGAGCGCGCCCAGGCCGCCCTGCTCCCCCAGCATGCGCACGACGTCGGCGTAGACGTCGCGGTAGGTGGGGATGCCGCTCACGCGCTCATTGTCCGCGCGGCGGTGATGGTGTCAAACCGGAGGCTGCGCCCGGCGACCCTGGCCGCGGGCCACCGCCCAGAGGATGAAACCCAGGGCCATGATCGCGAGGAGCGTCCAGGCCTGGGTGAAGGTACGGGTGCTGAGGAGCCACGCGCAGAAACCCATCCCGATCACGGCTACCGCGGTGCCGGCGGGAACGCGGAACCCCGGGGCCTCCATCCCCGCGCGCCGGCGGAAGACGAGCAGTGACCCGCAGACCAGCGCGTAGGTGACGAGCCGGACGATGGCCGAGATCGTGGCGTTGGCCGCGAACCCTCCGGCCAGCCCGAAGGCCAGGCCGCCCACCGCGAACGCGTAGATGGACACGTCCGGCGTGCGGAAGCGCGGATGGACCCGGGCCAGCGCCGCCGGCAGCTCGGCCCGCTCCGCCATCGAGAACAGGATGCGCGGCGTGGCGAGCGTCGCTCCCACCGCCCAGCCGTAGGTCGAGATCATGGCCGCGAGGCTGGCGAAGGTGGTGCCGGCGGGGCCGATGAGGACCGCGAAGGCCGCCGCCACCGGGGCCCGCACCGACGCCACCGCGGGCACCAGCCCCACCACCGCCAGCTGCACGAGGGCGTACACGGTGGCGATGACGGCCAGGGCCACGAGCAGCGCGAAAGCGGAGTCCCGGCGAGGGTCCTTGGCCTCGCTCGCGGGGATGAGCGCGGCCTCGAACCCGCCGTACGCGAACACCAGCAGCAGCACCGCTTGTGTCCAGTCGGGAGCGGCCACCGCCTGCGTGGCCAGGACCTCCCCGCGGATGCGCGCCACCCCGAGCAGCGCGAGGAGGAGCAGGGGCAGCAGCTTGGCCACGGTGAAGACGTCGACCGTCCGCGAGCCCTGCCGGACCCCCACGACGTTGAGCGCCGTGACCAGCGCCGTCACCGCGCACATCACCGCCGCGCGCCCCGCCGCCGCGCCCGCCGCCGGGACCAGCTGCGCCAGGTAGTCCACGAACACGTTCAGGTTCGCGGCCATCGAGGTCACGCGGATCCAGAAGCTCAGCCAGCCAGCCTGGAAGCCGACGCCGCGGCCGAACGCCTCGCGCGCGTACAGGTACGTGCCGCCCGCTTCCTTGAAGCGGCTCGCGACCTCGGCGTGGCACAGCAGGATGGCGAGGATGCCGAGCCCGCCCAAGAGCGCGGTGACCGGGCTCCACGCGCCGGTGAGCCCGGCCAGCACGGCCGGCATGCCGAAGATCGAGCTGCCGATGACGCCGTTGACGACGAGCGCGGTGAGGTCCCAGCGGCCGATGGCGCGGACCAGAGCCGGCCGTCCCGGATGCCCGGCGGCCGGAGGCGACGGCGCTTCGCCCGTCACGTCCGGCCTCTCCGCGCGGGCATGGGCAGGTATACTCCGCGCAGCCTCGTGGCCACAACCTCGGCGTCCGACCCCTCCCGGGCGACCGCTCCCCGTCACCGGCTGCGGGCCGCCCGCTCTCCCTGGGCCCTGGCGGGGGTCGCGGTCGCGACGGCCGCCTGGCTGCCGTTCGCGCGGGGGCTGCTCCGCGGGGAGAGCCTCTACTTCCGCGACCTCGCGACCAACTTCTTTCCCGTGCGCCGGTTCCTGGTCGAGGGCCTGCTCCGGGGCGAGCTCCGCTACTGGAACCCTTATCTCCACGAGGGCGAGCCGTCCTTTCTCCCGCCTGCCGGCTACCCCGTGGACCTGCTGCAGGCGTTGTGGCCAAACGAGGCCGGCTTCTCGCTGGTCCTCGCGCTGCACGTCCCGGCCGCCGCCCTGGCCATGCTCGTCCTGGCCCGCCGGCTCGGGTTGTCTCCCGTCGCCGCGGCCGGTGCGGCCCTCGTCTATGCGCTGGGCGGCTTCGGCCTCTCCATGGTCAACCTCTACGTGCACCTGGAGGCCATGGCCTGGGCGCCGCTGGTCGTCGCGGCCCTGCTCGCGGCGGCGAAGGGCGGCTCCCGCGCGGTGGTGACGGCAGGCCTCCTGGTCGGGATCTGCCTCTCCACGCTGGGGCTGGAGGTGGCCGCGCAGGCGGTCCTGTTGGGCGCGGTCCTCGCCGCCTCCGCGCGGCTGCGGCCGTGGCTCCGCGTGGCGGCCGGCCCCGCCCTCGGCGCCGGCCTGGCGGGCGCGGTCCTCCTGGTGCTGCGGGACGCCTTCGCGGGGAGCGAGCGCGCGAGCGGCTTCACGACCGACGTGGTGCTCTCCCAGTCCGTGCACCCCCTGACGCTCGTGCAGGTGCTGGTGGCGAACTTCTACGGCGACCTGCACGACATCACGCGCGTGTGGTGGGGAGAGAGCTTCTTTCCCCGGGGCTTTCCGTACGTCCTCAGCCTCTACCTGGGCGCGCTGGCCGTGGGGCTGGCCGTCGCCGGCCTCGCCTCCCGCCGCCCGCTCGCCGCGCGGCTGGGCGTGCTGGCGGCGGTCGCGCTCGTGGTCTGCCTCGGGCGCTGGGCGGGGCTCGCGGGCCTGGTGGACACGGTGCCCGTCCTCCACGCGGTCCGCTATCCGGTGAAGGCGTTCTTCACGGTGCACCTCGCCGCCGCCCTGCTCGCCGGCTACGGGCTGCAGTGGCTGTCGGACGAGCGCCGCGCCTGGCGCGTCTTCCTGCCCGCCGCCTTCCTGTTGGCCGTGCCGCTGCTCGCCGCGCCGTACCTGCCGCGCCTCTGGCCCGACCGCTTCGCCTGGTTCGTCCGCGGCTTCTTCCCCGCGCACTTCGGGTGGGAGCAGAACCTCGCGCACGCCCAGGCCATGCTGGGGGACGCCGCGCGCGGCGGCCTGGCACCCCTGGCCGCGGCGGGCGTCGGCCTCCTCGCTCTCCGCGGTGGCCTGAGACTCGAGAGGGCGGCCCTGGCGCTGGCCGCGCTGGTCACGGCGGACCTGCTGCGGGCGGGCGCCGGGCTCAACCCGACCGTGACCGCGGGGTTCTTCCGCCAGTCGCCGGAGATGACGCGGGAGACGGCCGCGCTGCGGGCGTCGGGCCGCCTCTTCGCCTGCGACCCGATGGAGAGCCGCCACTACCTGCAGGTCCTGGAGGCGCTGGTGCGGGCGGGGCGCCCGCGCGAGATGTGGGCCTTCGCCCTGATGCAGGAGAACCTGGGCATGAACATCGGCGCCGGCGCGGCCGTCCCCACCGCCTACAGCGCCGACACGACCATGCTCGTGCCGCGGTGGCGGCTGCTTCCCCCGGCCCAGATGGCGTGCCGCGACACGTCCGGGCTGGCCGGCCGGCTGCGCCGGGCGGGGGTCTCCCACGTCCTGAGCGCCGACCCTCTCGCCGACCCGGACCTCGAGCTGCGCGGCGTCGTCCGGCCCGCGCGGATCGCGCCCCTCGCCATCCACGTCTACGCGCTCCGCGCGCCCTTGCCCGGCTACGCGGTGGCAGCCGAGGTGGCGACGCGGCCCGCGGACCCGCATCCCGACGCCGTCCTTCCCGCTCCCGCCTTCCAGCAGGCCGGGGGCGTCCTGCTCGAGGACGACGGCCCGTCGTCGGCCGGAGCGGGAGGCCGCGTCCTGTCTTTCGACGCGACGCCGGGCCGCGTGGCGGCGGTCGTGGAGGCCGATCGCCCCACGGCCTTCGTCGTGCGCTCGGCCTTCGCCGAGGGATGGTCCGCCCGGCTCGACGGCGCGCCGGCCGCGGTCGTGCGCGCCGACGGACGCCACCAGGCGGTGAGGATCCCGGCCGGGCGGAGCCGGATCGACCTGCGCTACGAGCCTCCCCATCTTCGGGCGGGCGCGGCCCTCACGTGCGCGACCGCGATCCTCATGGCCGCCTTGTGGGCCAGCGGCCGGCCCGCGTCCGAACCTCCCCGGCTGTAGAGAAGCGCCCTCGGGAACGTGCATAATGGGATTCCTTTCCTCGAAAAGGAGCCCCCATGCCCCGCGTCGTCCGCTGCGGTCTCATCCAGGCCGGGAACGTCAAGGGCCCCGAGGCCGGGCTGCCCGCCATCAAGAAGGCGATGGTCGAGAAGCACGAGAAGCTGATCGACAAGGCCGCGCGCGACCGGGTCAAGATCCTCTGCCTGCAGGAGCTCTTCTACGGTCCGTACTTCTGCGCCGAGCAGGAGACCAAGTGGTACCACCTGACGGAGAAGGTGCCGGAGGGACCGACGACCGCTCTCATGCAGAAGCTGGCGCGCAAGCACAAGATGGTGATGGTCGTCCCCGTCTACGAGGAGGACCAGCCCGGCGTCTACTACAACACCGCGTCGGTGATCGACGCCGACGGGAAATACCTGGGCAAGTACCGCAAGACCCACATCCCGCACTGCAAGCCGGGCTTCTGGGAGAAGTTCTACTTCCGTCCCGGCAACCTCGGCTATCCCGTCTTCGAGACCGCCCATGCGAAGGTCGGCGTCTACATCTGCTACGACCGCCACTTCCCGGAGGGCGCGCGGGCCCTGGGCCTGAACGGCGCCGAGATCGTCTTCAACCCCTCGGCCACGGTGGCGGGGCTGTCGGAGTACCTCTGGAAGCTCGAGCAGCCGGCGCACGCCGTGGCCAACGGCTACTTCATCGGCGCCATCAACCGGGTCGGCTGGGAGAAGCCGTGGAAGATCGGCGAGTTCTACGGTCAGAGCTACTTCTGCGACCCGCGCGGGAAGTTCCTGGCCGAGGGCCCGCGCGACAAGGACGCGGTGGTGGCCGCGGACCTGAACCTCGACCTGATCGAAGAGGTGCGGTCGGTCTGGCAGTTCTACCGCGACCGCAGGCCCGACGCCTACGGGCCGCTGGTGGCGCCGTGACCGCCGCCGTCCCCGGCCCTTCCCCGGCCTCGCGGCGCGGCGACGAGGCGGCCAGGCGGTACCGCAACTTCATCGGCGGCGAGTGGGTCGCTTCCGGCGCCGAGCGGACCGTCGTCAACGTGAACCCCGCCGATACCCGCGACGTGCTCGGCCAGATGCCGCTCTCCACCGCCGAGGAGACCCGGCGCGCGGTCGATGCCGCGCAGGCCGCGTTCCCGGCCTGGCGCGACACCCCCGCCCCCGTCCGCGGCCAGATCCTGTTCCGGGCCCAGGCCCTGATGGACCAGGAGAAGGAGGAGCTGGCCCGCCTGCTGACCCGCGAGGAAGGCAAGACGGTCAAGGAGTCCCTGGGCGAGATCCAGCGCACCATCAACATCCTCGAGTACATCGCGGCGGAGGGCCGGCGCCTGGGGGGTCAGACCGTGCCCTCGGAGCTGAAGAGCAACTTCTGCTACACGATCCGCCAGCCGCTGGGAGTCGTGGCCTGCATCACGCCCTGGAACTTCCCCGTGGCCATCCCCGCCTGGAAGATCGCGCCCGCGCTGGTCAGCGGCAACACCGTCGTGTTCAAGCCCGCCACCCTCACGCCGGAGACGGGGGCCGCCGTCGTCTCGATCTTCGAGCGGGCCGGCGTGCCCAAGGGGGTGCTGAACATGGTCCTGGGCTCCGGCGGGACCGTGGGCGGCGCGCTGCTCGACCACGACGCCGTGCGCGCGGTCTCCTTCACGGGCAGCAACGACGTCGGGGCCGGGATCTACGGCCAGGCCGCCAAGCGGATGATCCGCGCCCAGTGCGAGATGGGCGGCAAGAACCCGGTGGTGGTCCTGGCCGACGCCGACCTGGACGTCGCGGTGGAGGCCACCGCGCAGGGCGCGTTCGGGTCCACCGGCCAGCGCTGCACGGCGACGTCGCGCGTCATCGTCGAGGACGGGATCGCCGACGCCTTCGTGGAGCGGCTGGCGGCCCGGTCCGCGAAGGTCAAGATCGGCAACGGCCTCGAGCCCGGCGTGGACATGGGCCCCGCGGTGGATCCGTCGCAGCTCGAGACCGACTTCAAGTACATCGGGATCGGCCAGGAGGAGGGCGCGACGCTCGTGCGCGGCGGCCGGCGGGTCACCGAGGGCAACCTGGCCCACGGCCACTTCGTGGAGCCCACCGTCTTCGACCACGTGAAGGTCTCGATGCAGATCGCGCAGGAGGAGATCTTCGGCCCCGTGATCTCCGTGATCCGCGCCCGGGACTTCGAGGAGGCGCTCGCCGCCGCGAACGACGTGCGCTACGGGCTGTCGTCCTCGATCTTCACCACCGACGTGGCCCGCGTCTTCCGCTTCGTGGACGGGATCGAGGCGGGGATCGTCCACATCAACAGCGGCACCCCGGGCGGCGAGGCGCAGCTGCCCTTCGGCGGCACCAAGGCCACGGGCGTGGGGCCGCGGGAGCAGGGGCCGACCGCGGTGGAGTTCTTCACCGAGCTGAAGACCGTGTACGTGGACTACACGGGCCAGTCGAGGAAGACCAGCATCTACTAGTGTCTCGGGAATATCCCCTGTTCCGCGCGCGGCTCCCGGCGCTCCTGCTCCTGGGCTGGGCCGGCGCGTCCGCGGCCGCCCCGCCTCCGGCGGCGCCGATCCCTCGTCGCCTCTACTGGGACGAGCTGGCGGTGGACGCGCGGCTCGACGACGACGCCCGGCTGCACGTCGCCGAGCGGCACGCGATCGTCTTCTCGGGAGACTGGAACGGCGCCGAGCGGACGTTCCGGCTCGCGCCCGGGCAGTCCCTGACGCTGCACCGGGTCCAGCGCCTCGGTCCCCTCCCCGGTGAAGTGGCCATGCTGTCCGAAGGCAGCCTCGGCGAGATCGACCGGTTCGCCTGGGTCGAGCCGGGCCGGCTGCGCTGGCGGAGCCGCCGCCCGAGCGATCCGCCCTTCAACCGGACCCGGATCGATTACGTCGTCCGCTACACGCTGGCCGGCGTCGTCGAGCGGACCCTGCGCGGCTATCGGCTGGACCACGACTTCGCCTTCGGCGATCGCCAGGGCGCCATCAACCGCTTCACGCTCGATCTCCAGCTCGATGCTCCCTGGCACGCGGAAGCCGCGGTCCCCCGCGGTGTCGTCGGCGGGCCGCTGGCGCCGGGCGACGGCTGGCGCGTCGTGCTCCCCCTCGAGCACGGCGGACCGGGCTGGCCGAGAGCCGCGGCGTGGCGGCGGTTCGCGCTTCACGGATCCACGCTCGCCGCCCTCGTCGTCTTCCCCGTCTTCATGGTCGCGCGGCTCGTCTGGCGCGAGCGTGCCACGGGCCGGCTGGGCGCGTCCACCGCGCCACCCGTCTCGCGCGCCGACCTGGAGCGGGACATCTTCGCCCACCCGCCGGAGGTGATCGGCGCGGCGTGGGACGGGAGCGTGGGGGAGCCGGAGGTCGGCGCGGTGGTCGCGCGGTTGGTGCAGGAGGGCAAGCTCCGGTCGGAGGTCACGCCCTTGGGCAACCTCTCCCTGGAGCTGCTCGTGGGCCGCGAGACGTTCGACGGATACGATCAGGCGCTGGTGCACGGCCTCTTCGTGGACGGCGACACGACCAACACCGAGAAGATCCAGAACCACTACCGGGCGCTGGGCCGGGGGTTCAACCCCGCGGCCGCGCTGGACCCGGAGGTCTCCCGGCGGGTCGAGGAGGTGGTGGGACCGGACCCCGCCCGAAAGCCCTGGTGGGCGCGGCTGCTGACGGTGGCCGCCGTCCTCGCCGCGATGACCCTGGTCGTGGCCTCCACCGACCCCGAGATCATGACCCTCGCCGCCTACATCGCGGGCGGCATGGTCATGCTGATCGGGTTCGGGGTGGCGGCCGGCCTCGCCGCCCGCTGGCGCGTGCGCCTCGACTGGCCGGCGTGGGTGATCCCCTTCTTCGTGCTTCCGGCGGCGGCGGTCCTCGCTGTCCCCGCCGCGTTCGTGCTCCGCCGCGACCTGGCCGTGAGCGACGTGGCGGCCGCCGCGGTGGGGTTCCTCGCCCTGGGCGTGTTCGGGGGCGTGATGGGCGCGGCGCGGTCGCGGCAGTCGCGCCGCGGCCTGGAACTGCGGCGGCGGATGTTCGCGGCGCGCCGCTACTTCGTCGACGAGCTGCGCCGCCCGCAGCCGGCGCTGGACGACGCCTGGTTCCCCTACCTGGTGGCCTTCGGCCTCGATCGCCAGGTGCAGAAGTGGTTCCGCGCCCATCCCGCGGCCCAGCGGCACGCCGTGTCGCACCAGGATTCCTCGTACCCGTCACCCTCCTCCCCCACGTCGCGGTCGTCCTCGTCCGGCCCGACCTGGACCGGCGGCGGCGGCTCGTTCGGCGGTGCGGGGGCGAGCGGCAGCTTCGTGGCGGCGTTGGGTGGCGTCACCGCGGGAGTGTCGGCTCCGGCCAGCAGCGGCGGCGGCGGCGGTAGCAGCGGCGGCGGCGGCGGCAGCGGAGGCGGAAGCAGCTCGGGCGGCGGGGGCGGCGGCGGCTGGTGACGTTCGCTGATTGAGGGCCGGATCGTCTCGGAGTACGCTGTCCGCCCCGTGCCCTCGCCGACGCCCGGAGGCCTCTTGCCGGGGAAGGAGTCGCTCGTGGAGCGGACCGAGATCAACGAGAAGTACAAGACCTACCTCTACGGGCTCGGCACCTACTACAAGGAGCCGCTGCCGTTCGTGCGCGGGGAGGGCAAGTGGCTCTTCGGCGCGGACGGGAAGAAGTACCTGGACTTCTTCGGCGGCATCCTGACCGTGAGCCTGGGGCACTGCGACCCGCGGGTGGTGGGGGCCATCGAGAGGCAGGCCCGCACCCTCCAGCACGTCTCCACCCTCTTCCCCACGATCCCCATCGTGGAGCTGGCGGAGACGCTGGCCGGCCTCTTCCCCGGGGACAAGCCGGCGAAGTGCTTCTTCACCAACAGCGGCACCGAGGCCAACGAGACCGCGATCCTGACCGCGCGCGTGCACACGCAGCGCACCGAGGTCATCGCCCTGCGCCACGGCTACCACGGGCGGTCGATGCTCTCGATGTCGCTCACGGGCCACGCGCCCTGGCGGCTGGGCGCGGTGCACGACGGGGCCATCCGCCACGCCATGGCCCCCTACTGCTACCGCTGCCCCCTGAGGCTCAAGCCGGAGAGCTGCGGCACGGCCTGCGCGCAGGACGTGGAGGAGGTCATCAAGACCACGACCTCGGGCCGGCCCGCGGCCTTCATCGGCGAGCCCATCCTGGGGGTAGGCGGCTTCATCACCCCGCCCAAGGAGTACTGGCCGATCGTGGCCGACATCGTGAAGCGCGCCGAGGGCGTCTTCATCTCCGACGAGGTGCAGACCGGCTGGGGCCGTACCGGCGGCAAGTGGTTCGGCATCGAGCAGTACGGCGTGAAGCCCGACATCATCGTGGCCGCGAAGAGCCTGGGCAACGGCCACCCGGTGGGGGCCACGGTGGCGCGGGCGGCGGTGGCGGACTCGTTCAAGGGGCTGACCATCGCGACCTTCGGGGGCAACCCGGTGACCATGGCCGCGGCCAAGGCCGTGGTGGACGCCATCGCCCAGGACCGGCTCATGGACAACGCCGCCACCGTGGGCGGCCACCTGCGCTCCCGGCTCGACGCCTTCACGGAGAAGCACCGGACGGTGGGCGAGGTGCGGGGCATGGGCCTCATGCAGGGGATCGAGCTGGTCAAGGACAAGGAGTCGAAGGAGCCCGCGCCCAACGTGGCCGCCGCGGTCATGGAAGCCGCCAAGGACCGCGGCCTCATCATCGGCAAGGGCGGGCTCTACGGCAACGTGCTGCGGATCTCGCCGGCGCTGAACGTCAGCGCGCAGGACGCCGACCAGGCCGCCGACGTCCTGGACCAGGCCCTGGCCGAGGGCGGCAAGGCTTGAGCATGTTCCGCCATCGCGGCAAGCGCACGCGGCGGCTGGTGTCCTTCCTGCGGCGCCGGGCCGGCGCCGACCCCGCCCGACGGCCCGAGATGGACTGCAAGAGCTTCCCCGACCTCTTCCGCAAGCGGGCCGTCGTCTTCACCGACACCGCCGATTTCACGATCCGCGCCGCCAAGGACGGCATCCTGCACTTCCTGATGATCTTCGACCGCTTCGTCGGGGAGGCCGGCAAGGTGGTCGTCAAGAGCGGCGGCGACATCGTGAAGGTGGAGGCGGACAGCCTCCTTCTGCGCTACGACGACGTGGCCGCGGCCTGCGCGGGCGTGGAGGCGCTGGAGTCGCTGCTGCGCCGAATGAACGATGACCTGCCCGCGAACGAGCGCCTCCGCTTCAGCTACGGCATCGGCTACGGCGACGTGCTGGACCTCGACGAGGACATGTTCGGCCTGGAGGTGAACCTCGCGAGCAAGATCGGCGAGGACCTGGCCCGCCCCGGCGAGGCCCTGCTCACGCCCTCGGCCGCCGCCGCCCTCGACGCGGCCACCCTGCGCCGCGTGGTCCCCCACAAGGTCGTGGCCTTCGGGAAGAACGCGATCCCCGTCAGCCGGGTGAAGCTTCGCACCCGGGCCTGAGCACGATCATCCGAGCCAGGTGATCGGCATGGCGGTCTTCCTGCGGGCGGAGTGGCGGCACCTGGCCATGCTGAACTACGAGGTGGACCCCGCCATCGTGCAGCGGCGGGTCCCGGCCGGGACCACGCTCGACTCCTTCGCGGGCAAGACCTACGTCAGCGTGGTCGGGTTCATGTTCACGAGGACGGTGGTCAAGGGGATCCCGGTCCCGTTCCATCGCGATTTCGAGGAGGTCAACCTGCGCTTCTACGTGAAGCGCCGTCC
>Ga0214472_10001175_pt1 | contig 29948 bp, 25 predicted proteins | sample RVTome_6_FD_207662 | JGI IMG/M metagenome (GOLD analysis project Ga0214472, IMG submission 207662) | Soil microbial communities from uranium-contaminated site in the Upper Colorado River Basin, Wyoming, United States - RVT140D175 | ecosystem: Environmental > Terrestrial > Soil > Contaminated >...
CCGGCCCGGGGGACTCGGGGATCTGGGCAGTCTTCCCGACACGCTCGATCCGCGAGTTCCCCTGGAGTTCGGGGACCTCGTGGCCCGGATCGAGATTCCCAGGGTCGATCTGGACGTGATGGCCCTGGAGGGCGTCCGCGACTACCTGCTGGACAAGGGCGCCGGCCACTTCCACGAGACGGCCTTTCCCGGACTTGGCAACAACACGGCGTTCGCCGGACACCGGGACACGTTCTTCCGCAAACTCCAGTTCGTGGACGAGGGCGACTCCGTACTCGTCACGACCTCCTGGGGCCGCTACACCTACTTGGTGAACGAGATCTTCGTCGTGGATCCCGAAGACGTCTGGGTCCTCGACCAGCGCGGTGAGGAGATGCTGACTCTGATCACCTGCTATCCCTTCATGTGGCTGGGACCCGCGCCGAGGCGCATCGTAGTGACCGCACTGCCCGCAGGCTCCGCCGCTTCCTAGCCCGGGCTTCATGAACCCGCGGGGGCGAGGCGGGGGAGGTGCCCGCCGAGCCGGGCACGCTCGAGTACCGGCGCAATCCGGGTATGGAACCGTGTACCTGGGTAACCTGGGTATACCACCGTGCCCCGCGGCGGCAGCGGGGTTCGGTTGAAGAGACCCTTCGGGTCTGCTAATCTCCCTTGCCCTCTCGGGGGGACGGCGCCATACCCAAGTGGCTAAGGGGACGGTCTGCAAAACCGTTATGCGGCGGTTCGAATCCGCCTGGCGCCTCCAGCCTATCTTTCTAGTTCTGCGCAAGATACGTGACCGAAGGATGTGACCGGGGTCCGAGAGGGCACCGGTCACATCTGCGTTTTGGGTCCACGCGTTTCTACGGGGTTACGCGGATTCTTCGGGGTGGGACCGGTCACAGGGGGAGCTTTCCTGCGCGCCTGCCCTAGCCACCGGGCAGGCCAGAGGCCTCGGCGGAAACCTGCGATCAATCTCGCCAACTTGCTTCCTGACGGCCGCGGCTCGACGCTGAACAGCATGCAAGGTAGTATGTCCCTCAACATGTGCCCCCGCAGACTGCTTGATCGTCGGAGGACGTTGTGACAAAGAGGCTGTCCTCAGCAGCAATCGTGGCCCTAAAGGAAGCTCTGTGCAGCGTCTACTGGTACAAGGCTGAACTCAGGAGCTTCCTCCAGAACTGCTTATCCGAGAAGGCCCTTGTCTCTTCTCTCAATTGGGATAACTACAAGCGCCAGATCGCCTCCGATCTCGTGGATCATCTCACCCAGGATCAAGACCGTTACCTGGGCGATCTCACGCGACTCTGCTACGAACTCACGAGCATTACGAGCCTCAGGCACCTCGAGCAGCTAGACGGCGGGGCTGAGAAGTCTGCACGCGCACGGGCGGCGATTGAGCAGCTGAGGGATCTCCTCACGCCTCACGAAGAGCTGAAGCGCGAAGCGGACGCAGTCTCCGAGCGTCAAAGGCACTTCTCGGAGAAGCTACGAGCGAACGCAGCCGTGCGCGCAAAGCTTGGGGAGATAAACCAGAGGTTTCTCCATCTCGTCTCCTCCCAAAACCCCGCACAACGCGGCTACGAGCTGGAAAAGCTCATGTATGACCTGTTTGAACTGTTTGACCTGGATCCAAAGGCGTCGTTCAAGAACACTGGAGAACAAGTAGACGGCGCGTTTTCTCTGGAGGGCACAGACTACCTATTCGAGGCCAAATGGCAGCAGCAACCCATCGGGGTCAGAGACCTTGATGCATTTGCCGCCAAAGTTGAACGCAAGCTAGAGAACACCCTTGGCATAATCCTGGCGATGAACGGTTTCTCTGACGAGGCGATCAATGCCCACTCTCGAACGCGCCCCAGCGTGATTCTATTGGATGGCGCCGATCTGATGGCCGTGTTGGAGGAGCGAATCGACTTCGTGAGTCTCTTGGTCAGGAAGAAGAGACACGCGGCTCAGACGGGGAGGATCTACTTGCCCTTTCATGAGCTGGGCGGTTCATGAAGGTGTTTCGGTCTCGTTCTGCAATCGAACGCCGTGAGAACCCCTGTGGAGCTCTCTCTCGATTCGATCTTTGCCTCGCGTGCTTTCCACACTCGATCGAGGTGCCGCATGAAGGCTGAAGAAGTCTCCTCGCTCATCAAGTCGCTTCGCAAGCGCCTTGGATTGACCCAGGAACAGTTTGCCCATCGAGTGGGTGTCACCTACGGCACGGTGAATAGCTGGGAGAACGGGAAGCGAAAGCCCCTACCTTTCCTCCTGCGACGACTGATCGAGATACGGGATGAGTTGGAAGGACAGGCCAGGGAACTCCCCAAAGGGAGGCGCTCCAGATAAGTGTCGAATCGCCGCTCATCGGCCGGACCGCATAGGCTGAGTTGAAATCGCGGAAAGAGACTGGCCCAAGGAGACCGCCATGCTGAAGTCGCTTGTTGTGGAACGCTTTAAGTCGCTCGTGAGTCTAGAGATGGATCTCGGTCGGATGAATGTGCTGATCGGGGCAAACGGGAGCGGGAAGAGCAACATTCTAGAAGCGGCGGGCGTCCTCGGTGCAGCCGCATTCGGCCGTGTCGACGACGAGACGCTCCTGCGGCGGGGTGTCCGGCCCGGCGTTCCGCGCCTCTACAAGACTGCCTTCGCGCTGAGCTCAAGGGTGCCGCACATCAGGTTCAAGGCAACGGAGAGAACCGGTGCGAGCTACGAAGTCACTCTATGGAACCCCCTTCAGAACCCTAGCCCGGCGTGGCGGTTCAAGACAGAGAACCTCCGTCGAAGCGGTGCGGACCAGGTTGTTGCTCGGTCGACGACAAGCGTGGGCAAGCGCAACCAGGAACAAGGGATAGCGGCGCTCAAGACGGTCGACCTCGAACAGGGTGATGCGGCGTTGAGCCTAGTCGATCGGTTGCGGGCTTACAGTATCCACTGCCCAAATACCCCTACCCTCCGTGGTTTGGTGCAGGATCTCCAAGCACGTGAGCCGGTCGGGTTGGCCGGGGGGCGATTGCCGGAGGCTATTCAAGAGCTGCTGAAAGACGAGAAGAAATCTGTCGAGCAGGCAAGCAGGCTTGAAGGCGTACGCGGGCTAGTTGATTGGGCAAAGGACTTCTCGGCGGCCTCCTCCATTGATGTGCCTCTCTCTCCGTCTGCGGCGCGGTCCCGTCTTGTAATTCAGTTCGTTGATCGCTTCATGGCCAGCGGGCGGAATCGCCTGACGGGGTACGACGCGAGCGAGGGCGCTCTCTTCATTTTGTATTGTTCCGTTCTGGCTCTGCACTCTAAGGCTCCGAAGTGGTTTGCCGTGGACAACCTAGACCAGGCTCTAAATCCCCGGCTTGCAACCCGCCTCATGGAGCACCTCTGCTCTTGGACAATGTCGGCGCAAGAAGAACAGCAATGGCTTGTAACGGCACACAACCCTGCCATCCTGGACGGGCTGCCACTTGATGATCCAGAAGTCCGCCTATTCGCGGTCGATCGGAGCTCGAAGGGTCATACCGTCGTTCGGCAGATCGATCTTGCCGAAGCCAGGCGCAAGCGTCCGAGCGCCGAATGGACACTGTCGCGCATGTGGATGGCCGGTTTGCTTGGCGGTGTTCCTAATGTCTAGTCCAGTTCGTGTCGCGCTAGTTGCTGAAGGTCCAACGGATGGCATAGTCATCGAAGCAGCCCTGAATGCGATCTTTGGAGAGACTCCATTCATTCTCACACAGCTGCAACCTGAGGGATCCTTGGCGTTCGGTGCTCTGGGTGGGGGATGGTGTGGGGTCTACAGATGGTGCAAGCAGTCCGCGGCGCGTGGTGGTGGCCGACTTAGTGACGATGAGATTCTATTCCTCACGTACGATTTGCTGTGTCTGCATTTAGACGCTGATGTCTCCGGAAAACACTATAGCGATTGCTCCATCAATCCGGGACTCGAGGACGAGAAGCTGCCCTGCGAGAGGCCTTGCCCGCCTGCATCAGCAAGCAGCGACAAGTTGAGGGAGGTTCTGGTGAGTTGGTGTGGCGAGACGACCATCCCAGACCGGACCGTGGTATGCATGCCTTCAAAGAACATGGAGACGTGGGTGCTCGCAGCCGTGTTTCCGGAGGATCAGGCTGTCGGGGAGGAGATCGAGTGTCTTCTGGATCCGGAAGCGCGGTTTTCACAACAGCCGAAGCGCATGCGAATCAAGAAGTCACAGGTGGACTATCGCAATCGGGCCCCGGTCATCACTAGTGCGTGGTCGCGAGTTGCTCAGGTTGATACTTGCGGAGAAGCCGTTCGGTTCGATGTCGACGTACGGGCGGCCATGATTGGGCGGACGCCGTAGGATGCGAGGAAGCAATGGAGTCATCGTGGGTCTTGCGACCGCGGCGGGCTAGGGGGGATCTTGGGTTGGGCAGCCCTCTCTTGGGCCTGCGTGCGGAACTCGCCCACAGAGGCTGAGATGGGCGTGCGGCCGCACTTTGGAGATCGACAACAGAATGAAGTCCTTGGAGGACTCTGGGTGTGACCTCGTCAATTGAAGCTCGGCTAGTCGCCGCTCGCCCCCCCGAAGTCGGCGAGCTGGTCCAGGTTCGCTCGCGCCGGTGGCTCGTGGAGGAGGTTGTCCCCTCCGAGACCCCGGGCCAGTCCCCGGTCGTCCGAGTGGCATGCGCGGATGACGACGCGCAAGGTCAGTCCCTGGACGTGTTCTGGGACTACGAACTCGACCGTCGAATCCTGGAGGAGGAGAGCTGGCAGGACCTCGCGACCAAGGGATTCGACGCGCCCCGCCAGTTCGCTGCTTTCCTCCACACCTTGCGGTGGAACTGCATCACGGCCACCGATCCGAGCCTGTTCCAGGCCCCCTTCCGCGCCGGGATCAAGATCGACGCCTACCAGATGGAACCTCTACGCAAGGCGCTCCTGCTCCCGCGTGTGAGCCTCTTCATTGCCGACGACACGGGCCTCGGCAAGACGATCGAGGCAGGCCTCATCGCGCGCGAATTGCTGCTGCGGAAGAAGGCCAAGACCATCGTCGTCGCGGCGCCGCCCTCGGTCATCGAGCAGTGGAAGGCCGAGCTGGAGGAGCGCTTCGGCCTGGTGTTCGAGATCCTCGACCGCACCTACCTGACGAGAATGCGACGGGAGCGTGGCTTCGGAGTGAATCCGTGGCGCACGCACAGCCGTTTCCTGGTCTCGCACAACCTCTTGATCGACCCGACCTACACGGACCCGATGCGGGAATGGCTCGGGGCGATGTTGCCCGGGAGCCTGCTGATCCTCGACGAGGCACACCATGCAGCCCCCGCAAGCGGGGGGCGCTACGGCATCGAGACCAAGTTCACGCGCGCCGTGCGCGACCTCACCGGGCGCTTCGAGCACCGCCTGTTCCTATCGGCTACGCCGCACAACGGTCACTCGAACAGCTTCTCCACGCTTCTCGAGCTGCTCGATCCCTATCGCTTCACGCGCGGGGTCAAAGTGCGGGGGAAGAAGGCGCTGGAAGACGTGATGGTGCGCCGGCTCAAGGAAGACATTCGCGAAGTCCAGGGCGGTTTTCCCAAGCGGATCGTAGATCGTGTGGCCATCGAGGGCCTGCCCGCCGCCGCCCCTGAGCTTGTGCTGTCCCGCCTCCTCGATGAATACCGCACGGTGCGCGAAGAGCGCTTCGAGAGGACGACGCGTCGCGCCCAGGCGGCGGCGGGGCTGCTCGTCGTCGGCCTGCAGCAGCGACTTCTCTCGTCGATTGAAGCGTTCGCGCGTAGCCTCAAGGTCCACCGGGCGACGGTGGCGAAGCAGTGGGAAAAGGGCCGCGCAGCGGCTACGAAGGATGTGAAGGAGAGCAAGGAGCAGGCGGCGCTCTTCACCAGCGTGCCCGACGCCGACGACGAGCGCGGCGAGTGGACGCCCGAGGAGCAAGAGGCTGAGGACGCCGCAGTCGTCGAGGCCGTCACCGCTGCGGCAGAGGCCGAGTCGCCCAGGGATGCGACGGCAGAGGCTTTCTGGCGCCAAGAGCAGGCCCTCCTTGAGCAGATGCAGGAGATCGCCGAGAAGACGCGGCACCTGCCGGATGCCAAGGCCCGCCGGCTGATCGACTGGATTCGCGAGAACCTCTGTCCGGACCTCCCGCCCTTCGGCAAGCACCCGAGCGGAACGCCTCCGAAGTGGAACGACCGCCGCATCCTGATCTTCACCGAGAACCGCGAGGGGACGAAGCGTTTCCTGAAGGAGATCCTCGAGCAGGCCATCGAGGGCACCGATCGCGCCGATGAGCGCATCGAGGTGATCGACGGCCTCACAAGCGGCGCTCGGCGCAAGGAGATCCAGCGCCGCTTCAACACCGATCCCGCGAAGGATCCGCTACGCATCCTGCTCGCCACTGACGCCGCCCGCGAGGGCCTGAATTTCCAGGCGCACTGCACTGACCTCTTCCACTTCGACCTTCCCTGGAACCCCGGCCGCATCGAGCAGCGCAACGGTCGCATCGACCGCAAGCTTCAGCCGGCTGCCGAAGTCCGCTGTCACTACTTCGCATTGCCGCAGCGGGTCGAGGACCGAGTACTCGAAGTGCTCGTCAAGAAGACGGAGACCATCAAGAAGGAACTCGGCAGCCTTTCGAAGGTGATCGACGACGACATCGAGCGTCGCCTGGGGCAGGGTATTCGCCACCGCGACGCCGATCGGCTCGCGCGTGAGATCGAGGAGGCGGACCTCGACGCGGAGAAGAAGCGCATCACCGAAGAGGAGTTCGAGGCTGCCCGTGAGCGTCAGGACGAACTGAAGGCGCAGATTGAGCGCTGCCAGACCCTGCTGGAAGCATCCCGCGAATGGGTGGGGTTCGAGTCGGAGCCTTTCCGCAACGCGCTTTCGTGCTCTCTTGAGCTGCTAGGCGCTGAACCCCTCGTGGAGAGCCGGGACGAGCATGGCAGCCCGGTCTGGAGCTTCCCGCCGCTCGACCGTCGCGCAGAGACCGACTCGAGCTGGGCCGCCACTCTCGACACGCTCCGCGCGCCGCGCCAGCAGAACCAGAAGCTGGCCGACTGGCGCCGCGAGGCACCGATCAGGCCGGTTGTCTTCGAGGACGCGGGGGTGCTCACGGAGGACACCGTCCACCTGCACCTTGAGCAGCGGGTCGCACAGCGTCTGCTCGCCCGGTTCCGTTCCCAGGGCTTCATCCATCACGACCTCTCCCGCGCTTGTCTGGCGCAGGCTGCGGACTCGGTCCCGCGGGTGATTCTACTCGGTCGCTTGTCCCTTTACGGTCGAGGTGCCGAGCGGCTTCACGAGCAACTGGTGCCGCTCACGGCGCGGTGGGTCGAGCCGTCCCAGCGCAAGGGAAAGCTGGTGGGTTACGCGCGGGAGGCCGAGGCCAAGACACTGGAACTCTTCGAGCGCTCCCTGGCCGATCTGTCTCGTCATGCACTTGGTGAGGCAATTCAGCGAAAACTCCTCGCTGCGGCTCGGCGCGACATCGACGAGCTGCTGCCCCAGCTTGAGCCGCGTGCCGGGGATTTGGCGGCAATCGCCATCGACAAGCTCAAGAAGCGCGGCGAGCGGGAAGAGAAAGACCTGCGTGAGACCCTCAAGCGGCAACGCGAGCGTGTGCGCGAAGAGCTCGTTAAGCACGAGGGTGAGTTTGAACAGCTGTCCCTCGACTTCGGGGAGGAAGAGAAGCGCCAGCTCGAATCCGACATGCGCTCCTGGCGCATACGCCTTGAGCACTTCGACCGCGACCTCGAGCGCGAGCCGCAGCGCATCCGCGAGTTCTACGAAGTGCGCGCGCAGCGCGTCGAGCCGGTCGGGCTCGTCTACCTCTGGCCGGAGACGAACTGATGGCCGGCCACAAGCTGGATCCCGAGATCCTGGCGCATCTGGAGTGGATCGGCTTCGTCCGGCCGACGGGCCTCGTGGTCTCGGCCCCGGCGCTCGTGCGAGCGGGGGCGATCCTCGACCGCCGCGACACGGAGGGGCAGCGGCTCCTGCGAGGATGCGTCGAGGAGCGTGTGCTCGACCCCAAGGAAGACCCGGTTCCGCACCTGCCGGACTTCCGCGCCTTCGCGGCGTCCGTCCTGGGTTGGAGCTTCTCCCCCAAGGGATACGCGGGTACCGCGGAGAGCCCCATTTCGCCCGAGCTTGAGGCGCCGCTTCCCGACTATGGCGAGACGCTGCGCCCTGACTTCGCTGTGCGTGAACTCGAACCGAAGGAGGGCGCGCCCGCTTGGCAGCTCTTGGTGCGCGTCCTTGAGCCCGGCGAAGACTTCGACCGCGTGGTCCGCGAAGGCGCCCGGCTCGAGGCCTCACCCCACGGCCGCATGGAGCGCCTCCTGCGCCAGACCGGCGTTCCTGCGGGCCTGCTTTGCAACGGCCGCGCGCTGCGGCTGATCTCAGCGCCTCGCGGTGAGAGCTCGGGTTGGCTCGACTTCCGCGTCGCGGACATGGTGCAGACTGCAGGTCGTCCGATCTCGACCGCGCTACGGCTGCTCCTTAGTCAGCCGCGGCTCCTCAGCCTGCCGCGCGCCCAGCGCTTCTCCACACTCCTCGAAGACAGCCGGAAGTTCCAGAACGAGGTGAGCGAGCGCCTGGCCCAGCAGGTGCTGCATGCGCTCTACGAACTCCTGCGCGGGTTCCAGGCTGCCCACGACGCATCCAAGGGCGAGCTGCTACGCCAGCCGCTCGCCGAGCACCCCGACGAGGTCTACCGTGCGATGCTCACCGTCATTCTTCGGCTCGTCTTCCTCCTCTACGCCGAGGAGCGGGACATGCTGCCCGAGGACGAGACGTTCATGCGCTACTACTCGCTTGCAGGCCTCTACGAGCGCTTACGCGAGGACGCTGCACTGTTCCCGGACACGATGGACCAGCGCTACGGCGCCTGGGCGCAGCTCATGGTCCTCTTCCGCATGATCCACGACGGCGCCGACTCGGGCGCCATGCGGCTTCCCAAACGCCACGGCGTCCTGTTCGACCCCGACCGTTACAAGTTCCTCGAGGGCCGCCCAGTCGGCGGGGCGCGCCAGATCCACGAGCGGATCGAGCCGCCGCTCGTCCCCGACGGGACCATCTACCGCGCGCTTGAGAAGCTCCTGGTTCTGGACGGCGAGCGCATCTCCTACCGTGCCCTCGACGTCGAGCAAATCGGCTCGGTCTACGAGACGATGATGGGGTTCCGGCTCGAAACGACGACCGGCCGTTCCGTAGCCATCAAGGCCCAGAAGAAGCACGGCGCGCCCACAGCGGTGGATCTCGATGCGTTGCTGCACGAGCCCGCGATCAAGCGCGAGAAGTGGCTCCAGGACCACGCCGATCGGCAGCTCACCGACACGCTCAAGAAGGCCACCGCCAGTGCCGCCGCGCTCGAGGACCTGCACGCGGCGCTCCTGCCGATGATCGACCCCGCCGCCACGCCCGACCTGGTGCCGAAGGGCGCGATGGTGCTGCAGCCGAGCGAGGAGCGACGACGCTCGGGATCGCACTACACGCCGCGGGCGCTCACTGAGCCGATCGTGCGCACGACGCTCGAACCGATCCTCGCGCGACTGCGCGGAGCCGACGGCCGACCACCTCGGCCCGAGCAGATCCTTGACCTCAAGGTTTGCGACCCGGCGATGGGGTCGGGCGCGTTCCTAGTCGAGGCCTGCCGCCAGCTCGGCGACGCGTTGGTCGAGGCGTGGCATGTCCACGGTGAGGCGCCCGCGATCCCACCGGATGAGGACGAGGTGATCTTCGCGCGCAGGCTCATCGCGCAGCGCTGCCTCTACGGTGTGGATCGAAACCCGGTGGCGGTGGACCTCGCAAAGGTCTCGCTCTGGCTCGTGACCTTGGCGAAGGACCATGCGCTCACGTTCGTGGACCACGCGTTGCGGCATGGGGACTCGCTGGTCGGGCTCTCGCGGGAGCAGATCGAGGCCTTTCACTGGGATCCCGACGCGCCACGCTTCCAGGCGGGGTTCGAGACGATGCGTGTGCGGGAGCACATCGCGAAGGTTGGCGAGCTGCGCCGACGCATCCGCGAGGCGGACGAAAGCGTCCCCGACCGGGAGCTGCGCGACGTTTGGGACGAGGCGCAGTTCGAACTCGGCAAGGTGCGGCTCTTCGGGGATCTCGTGCTCGCGGGGTATTTCGAGGGGGAGAACCCGAAGGACCGAGAGCGGAAGCGGAGCGAGTACGTGAGCGCGGTCGTTGATGGGGAGGCGGATCGCTACCGGGGCTGGCTCGACGAGTGGCGGCACGCCGACCAACCGCTCGCTCCGTTTCACTGGGAGATCGAGTTCCCCGAGGTGTTCGAGAGAGTCAATCCAGGATTCGATGCGATAGTTGGAAACCCTCCGTTCCTTGGTGGCCTGAAGCTCGAAACAGCGTTTGGTCGCGGGTGGCGGACCTTCGTCGTCTCGAGCATCGCAGGCAACATTCGGGGCGTGAGAGGTACTGCCGACCTGTGCGCATATTTCCTCTTGCGGAGCGCGCAGCTTGCTCGTGAAGCGGTCGGGTGTATTGGCACCCTGGCGACCAATACTGTCTCTGAGGGTGATACATCGGAGGTCGGTCTGCAGCGTCTTGTCCACAGTGGACTGCTGATCTATGCCGCGGAGAGGAACTTCAGATGGCCGGGGACCGCGAACGTCCGCGCTGCGAAGGTCTGGCTGACAAAGCAAAGTATCGAGCCACCTTTTCTGCTCGACGGGGAACTTGTGCCGGCAATCAATGCTCAACTCCGGGCGAGCATGTTGTCGGCCATGACCCCGCAGCGGCTCGTGGCTAACAGCGGCCTCTCCTTTGTGGGGTCGATTGTCCTAGGGGATGGATTCATTCTCGACCCGCAGGAGCGCGATGAACTGGTCAAAGCGGAGCCGCGTTCGGAGGAGCTGCTCCGCCAGTACCTGAATGGAACTGACCTCAACACGCAGCCCGACATGAATCCAACACGCTGGGCGCTCAACTTCCGAGACTGGCCCCTGAGTCGACAGACGGCACCCGCGGACTATACGGGACCAGTAGCAGCGGACTTTCCCCTGAGTCTGTCCCGCGTTGAGGAGCGCGTAAGGCGCGAGAGAGAATCCAAGGCGCCCACAAACAGCTGGAACAAGAAGGTGCGAGAATTCTGGTGGCACTTCGGTCAGTATCGGTGGGCGCTCGAGCAGGCGTCGTCAACATTGCGCTACGTTATCGTAGTTGCTAGAACTAGCCGCACCCTTGCATTTGCTCGGCTAGAGAATCGATTTCTGTTTTCCGATGCAGTCTACGTCTTCGCGAGTGATAGGTGGGAGCTACTCAGCGTACTTCAGTCGGACGCGCATCTACTGTGGGCCCAGCGATTCTCGTCAACATTGAAAGGGGATCTTCGGTACACAAACTCGGGCGCGTTTGAGACCTTTCCCTTGCCGACCAGTTGGGATGCGAACGCGGTGCTCGAAAGCGCCGGACGTGAGTACCAGTTGCACCGGTCCCGCGTGCAGCAGGACGCCGGGCAGGGTTTGACAGCGATCTACAACCGCTTCCACGATCCCGAGGAACGCGACCCGGAGATTGTGAAACTCCGCGTATTGCATGCCGCCATGAATCGGGTCGTGCTGGACGCCTACGGGTGGAGTGAGATCCCGGCGGACTCTGAGTTCGTCCTCGACCACGAAGTTAGTGAAGAAGAGTGGGGTGAGAAGAAACCCTGGCGCTACCGGTGGCCTGAGAAGGTCCGGCAGGTGGTGCTTGGACGTCTCCTCGCGCTCAACGGCGATCGCGCGAAAGAAGAAGCCCGCTCCGGCGCCGCGGCGACGAAGAAGCGCGGCGGGAAGGCGGTGGCGAAGCGCGTGCACAAGGGACCGAAAACGGGGGATCTCTTCTCATGACCACGCGAATTGAGGGCGCTGAGGCCGTCGACTCTCTGGAGGTGCGCGCCAGGTTGGTGGAAGCCCTGAAGCTCGACCTTGTCGGCCCCTGGGCCGGCCACCCTCTCGCAGAGGAGCAGTTGCTGGGGTGGAGGCGCCCCTCGAACTGGTACCTGACGGGCTTCCTGATCCCTTCAGGCACCCCGCCAGAGAGGAGCGCGGACGCCGATGAGGACGACGACATGGGGGGCGAGATCCCGGAGTCGGCGGGCCTTGCCGAGGAGTCGAACGAGGAGCGCACGGCCGCGAAGAAGGGCTTCTTTCCCTCCTCGATGGGCCTGAGCTTCCTTGTGCCGAAGGAGGCGCATGTCCTCACCGTGACCGTGCGTTGGGGCGACTACGACCAGACGGAGATGAAGGGCGCGGACGGCAAGTCGGTCGCGGTTTGGCAGCGGCATCCGCGCGAGGCGACGGTCCCCGTGTCGCTCACGGGGGCCAACGATCCGGTAGTGCACAACGTCCCCGATTCCGAGGGCCTCCAGCTCCACGTCGTCGAGCGGTTCATTGCCGCGGAGGATCTGGAGGGGCACATCCCGAAAGGGACGCGCTCGGTCTCGGTCTTCCTCGTCAACCACCGCACTCCGGTCGAGCCGAAGCAGGGGGAGCCCGATCTTGCCTACGTCTTCCAACCCGAGCTCGAGGTGCGGAGCGAGCGCCCCTTCGTGCCGCGGCCGGACCTGCGCGGCGCGCGGGCGGCGGAGTGGGACGAGCAGGTGGCCGACCTCCACTATGCCGACACACCCGAGTACGCGACCGGCCATGGCGTCTCGGCCGAATGGGAGGTCGTGGCCGGAGCCTGTCGTCTGCTCCGCACGGCGTGGATCCCGAGCGCCGAGGTGGAGAAGACGGCGACCGTGGATGTGCCGGGCGTTGAACTCTCGATGGAGGCGCTCGGAGCGCTCGCCGACGGGGCCGCGGCCGAGGCGGCGCTGAGACCGCTCGTGACCCAGTACCGGGACTGGATCGAGGCGCGCGGGACCGACATCGCGACGCTTCAGGGAGCGCGCCGCGAGACGGGGACGGAGCTGTTGCGCTTCGCAGGCATCGCGGCCGACCGAATCGAGCGCGGCATCGGTACGCTCGCTCAGGACGCCGACGCCCTCGACGCCTTCCGCGTCGCGAACCGGGCTGTAGAACGGGCGCTCCGAAAGAGGCTCGAGATCAAGACGCCGCGCTGGCGCGCCTTCCAGCTCGCCTTCATCCTGCTCAACCTCCCGGGCCTCGCCGACCCGCGCGATCCCCATCGCGAGACGGTGGATCTGCTCTTCTTCCCGACAGGCGGCGGCAAGACCGAGGCGTATCTGGGCCTTGCAGCGTTCGCGATGGTGCTGCGACGCCTGCACCACCCGGGCGACAAGGGACTCGCGGGGGCCGGGGTGAGCGTGATCATGCGCTACACGCTGCGGCTCCTCACCCTCGACCAGCTCGCGCGCGCCGCCGGGCTCGTGTGCGCGCTCGAGCTAGAACGCGAGAAGGCCGTCTCCCGCTACGGTGAATGGCCGTTCGAGATCGGACTCTGGGTGGGGAAGGCCGCGACGCCCAATATCCTCGGGCGCAAGGGCGATGGGCGCTCGGATTCGGCGCGCGCCAAGGTCCGCCAGTTCAAGGCTGACCCGAAGGGCAAGCCATCGCCGATCCCGCTCGAGAACTGCCCCTGGTGCGGGACGCGCTTCGGGCCGGATTCCTTCGCGCTCTTGCCCAATGACGATGCGCCGAGCGAGCTGCGCATCGTGTGCACGAACCTTGAGTGCGAATTCACGCGCGACCGGGCGCTCCCGATCGTCGCGGTAGACGAACCGATCTACAGGCGGCTTCCAGCTTTCCTGATCGCGACAGTGGACAAGTTCGCCTCGCTCCCGTGGGTCGGGCAAGCGGGGGCTCTGCTCGGCGGTCCGGACAGGGTCAACGCGAAGGGCTTCTACGGGGCCGCGGAGCCGGGCAGGGGGGCTCGGCTGGCGGCACCGCTCGCTGCTCCCGACCTCGTGATCCAGGACGAGCTTCACCTGATCTCGGGGCCGCTGGGTACGATGGCCGGTCTTTACGAGGCTGCGATCGAGGCGCTGTGCGTGCGCGAGATCGATGGCCGCACAGTTCGGCCGAAGATCGTTGCGTCGACCGCTACTGTCCGTCGGGCGCAGGACCAGATTCAGGCGCTCTTCGCGCGGCCACTCACGCAAGTGTTTCCCCCTCCCGGCCCCGATCGACGGGATTCCTTCTTCGCTCAGACGATGCCGACCCCGAAGGCCCCCGCCCGGCTCTACCTCGGGATCGCCTCCCAGGGACGGAATCCAAAGGTCATGATGCGGAAGGTGTGGCTCGCGCTCATGGGTGCCGCCGAGCGCTCCTACCGTGAGGCGGGCGGGCACAACACTCACGAGAATCCGGCTGACCCCTACATGACGGTGCTTGGATACTTCAACAGCCTGCGCGAGCTGGGTGGTGCGCGACGGATCCTCGAGGAAGAGGTCCAGAACACCATCAAGTCCTACGGCATCCGCAAGCGCGTAGGGGAAGACCACGGACTCTTCCAAGATCGCAAGAGCTTCTCGGAGGTGGTGGAACTCACCTCGCGCGTGTCCACGGACAGGGTGGCCGAGGCCCGCCGCCGCCTGGGGATTGGCTTCCACGACACCAAACAGCGCGTGGACTGCGCCATCGCAACGAACATGATCTCGGTGGGTCTCGACATCCCTCGGCTAGGACTGATGGTCGTCCTCGGCCAGCCGAAGACGCATGCCGAGTACATCCAGGCCACCAGCCGCGTGGGGCGCGACGACAAGTGGCCTGGGCTGGTCGTGACGCTCCTTAACATCCACAAGCCGCGCGACCGCTCCCACTACGAGCGGTTCCGGCACTACCACGAGACCTTCTACCGCTCCGTGGAGGTGGGAAGCGTCACGCCCTTCTCGGCGCGCGCGCTCGACCGAGGTTTTGCCGGGGCGCTGGTGGGACTGGCGCGCCATGCGCAGCCCCAGCTGACTCCGCCAGAAGGAGCCGAGCGCATCGCAGCCGTGCGGACGGAGCTGGAGATCCTCCTCCTCGATGCCTTCCTCGAGCGTGTCCGTCAGCAGCCGTGCGCGGATGAGGAGGAGCGTGAGGAGAGGCTACGCAGCGTCCAGAACCGAGTGGTGGACCTGCTCGACTCCTGGCGCAAGATCTTTGAGGACTACCGGGCTGCAGGGGTGGCCCTGCAATACCAGAAGTACGAGCTGAAGCAGCCGAAGCCGCTGCTTCGCGACGTGCTGGACACGGACTTCGAATCCGAGCATCACCGAAAGTTTCGCGCCAACCGCTCGCTCCGGGACGTGGAGCCCGAGGTGAACCTCTTCCTGAAGGACTTGAGCGGCATCCAGGTGGAGGAAGGCGCATGAGCCGGAAAGCGCAAGGGCAGATCCGCCGCGGCCAGGTGATCACTACCTACGGGCCGGGCGCGTTGATCGACTTGCCACGGCATTCGGCAATCATCGGTGGCCTCGATACCTCCTGGCCGAAGACAAGTGACCTGGAGGAGATCATCGAGCCCCGCCTCGCGCACAAGCTCCAGCTCATGACGGGGGTTGCGGCGCCCAAGCTGTTCGCGCCGCCTCCAGATTCGAACGATCCCCGCGAGACCGCGACGGGCATCGGCGCGTGGCGCTTCCCGGAGTGGTTCGTGGTGCAGGAGGTGGGCGGCAGCGAGGACCGCGAGCGGTCCCGCCGGCTGATTCATCGCAAGGCGCTCGATGACAAGGGGCGCTTCGACGGCCGCCAGGTCGTAGCCACACGCTTCGTGCGGGCCTGCCCCAAGGGACACGTAGACGACATCGACTGGCGCCACTTCGCTCACGGCTCCGGGGATAGCTGCCGACGACAGCTCTGGCTCGACGAACGTGGCACGAGCGGCGACTTGGCCGACCTCGTCGTACGATGCGAGTGCGGCAAGTGGCGTGGGCTGTATGAAGCGTCGGCCATCGAAGTAAACCCTCTCGGCACCTGCCGTGGTGCGCGGCCTTGGCTTGGCAAGAACTCAAGCGAGGACTGCAAGCTGCCGAGCCGCTTGCTCATCCGCACAGCTTCCAACGCCTACTTCCCGCAGGTGGTGAGCGTGCTGTCGCTCCCGGACCGGGGGACGGCCGTGGAGACGGCGGTGAGGGAACTCTGGGACGATCTCCAGATAGTGGGGAACGCAGCAGATCTTGCCTTTCTCAAGAAGAAGCCGAAGATCATGCAGAAGCTCGCCCCGTTTGACGAAGCGGAAACCCTTGAGGCCATCCGTGAAGCCAAGAGCGGGAAATCGGCGGAGAAACCCGTCAAGCAGGTCGAGCTCGAAGCTCTCTTGGCCGCCCCCGAGGGCTTCGGCGACGACGTGCCGGTGGACCCGAACTTCCATGCGCGCCGCTTGCCGGATCGGGCATGGCGCCACTCAGATCGTTGCGACGGAATCGAAGCGGTGATCCAGCTCCACCGGTTGCGGGAGATCCTGGCACTCATGGGGTTCACGCGTTTCGAGGCCGTCACACCGGACATCAACGGGGAGTATGAGACCGACGTGGAGCGTGCACAGATTGCGCTGGATCCACAGTGGTTTCCCGCCGTGGAGAATCGCGGCGAGGGGGTGTTCCTCCAGATTCGAGCGGGTGCAGTGAAGACTTGGCTCGAGCGGCCGGCGGTCGTGGAGCGGCTCGAGGGCCTGGCGACCGGGCACAGCCTCTGGATGGAGGATCGCAAGGCCAAGCGCCTGTTCCCGGGCGGTCCGTACGTGCTGCTGCACACGCTTTCGCACCTCCTCATCCAATCGCTCGCCATGCGCTGCGGCTATCCAGCAAGCTCCATCCGAGAACGGATCTACGCGGATACCCAGGCTGACCGTTTCGGAATCCTCCTCTACACCGGGAGCCCCGACGCGGAGGGGACTCTCGGCGGATTGGTGCAGGAGGCGCGGCACATCGAAGATCATCTCTTGCTGGCCTTGCGGATGGGAGCGCTGTGCTCCAACGATCCGATCTGTTCGCAGCACGAGCCAGGCAAGAGCATGGAGAAGCGATGGCTGCACGGAGCTGCCTGTCACGGCTGCGCCCTGGTGGCAGAGACCTCCTGCGAGATGCGCAACGACTACCTCGACCGGGCGCTCGTGGTGCCGGTTCTGGGGCTTCGGGACGCGGCATTCTTCGGGACAGTCGCATGAGCGGCTCCCTGCTCGGTTTGCCCGCGCATCTGCGAAAGCGTCTTGTGGGTGCTCTCGATTCGGGAATGCTGGGAGTCTCCTGTACGCTTACGACGCTTCGTTCCGTCCTGGGTATTGGCGCCGGCGGTGAGGATGTCCTGAATGCGCTTCAGGAGATGGAGAGAATGGGCATCTCTGGCCCGGCAGCCGCCGCCTGGATTCGCACTGTCGATGAAACTGCCGCGCACGTGCCCAGGCCGGATCTGGTCTGGTCCGGTCCAGAGGTGGCGGGTCTTCATGCCCGCGACACGCGCCGGGTGTACGAGGAGCTGCTCAGCTCGGCGGAGCGCTCGATCTGGGCCAGCACGTATGCCTTCTTCGATGGACCCAAGGCATTTGAGGTCTTGGCGCACCGAATGGATTCTTGGCCTGAGCTCCACGTGACACTTCTGCTCAACATCCAACGCAAATGGGGCGACACCACCGCGACGGATGATCTGGTGCGGAAGTTCGCGGACCGCTTCTGGAAGGCCGAGTGGCCGGGAGAATCACGTCCCGCCGTCTTCTACGACCCGCGGGCGCTGGATCCGGGCGGGCCTGGAGGAGTGCTCCATGCGAAAGCAGTGGTCGCTGACGACGAAGTGGTCTTCGTGACCTCTGCCAACCTCACGGAGGCTGCTCTCGACCGGAACATCGAGATCGGCCTTCTCGTTCGTGATCGTGCCCTGGCCGCCAGTGTTGTGAGCCACTTCAGCGGACTGATTGACCGCGGCCTGTTGAGCCCGTTGCCCATGGCGTAGGGGCAGGAAGCGAGAGCAGGGTCCCAGGTGCGGGCTGGGTGTCCCTGAACGCCGAAGACCCCTCGGCGATCCCGAGAGGTCGTCGGGTGCGGGAGACCGGGGCAGCTACGCCTGGGTCTGGGCCGCCTTCATGATGACCTTCACGGCCGCCTCGTCGTTCCGGGCCGCCGCTACCAGCAGGGTCCGGGCGAACTGCGAGGCCTTCGCCGGCCCGGCCACCTTGTGGATCGCGTCCCGCTCCGCCTCGGTCAGCCGGAAGGCGAACACGCACAGGTCCTCCTTCGGGGCCTTCTCCTTTGGCGCAGCCTTCCGGGTCTTCGGGGTCGCCCTCTTCGTGGTCTTCGGCTTGCTCATGGTCAGTTCCTTCCCTTCTCGGTAACGCGCACGATCCGGCGCGGCTCCTTGCCGCAGCCCTCGCACGCCACATGCCCTCCCTCACGGTCGATCTCGACCATGGTCTCGGGCGTGATCTCCTCCCAGCGTTCCCACACCCAGGTGTCCGACCCGGGGTAGGGGATGTGGCAGCAGGCGCAAACGACGCTGCCCTGCTCGTTCCAGAACACCTGGTGCTCTTGGAACCCGAATCGCGGCCGGACCTCAGGGCGCTTCCGGCTCTCGTCGAGCAGGTCCTTCGTGGTCTTCATGGGGCGTCTCCCTTCCGCGCCGGGCCCCGCGCCCGGCGACACCCACAGTGAGCAGTTTCGGACGGGGGAAAGGAAGGCAATTCGGACGGGAAATGCATTCTTAGCAACGACTTAGCAAGTGCGCTGTGGCGGGGGCGAGCCGGACGACTACTGGCCGGCAGCCGAGCGAGTAGGATAGCCTTGCGTAGCGGTCAGATTGGGAGGATGCACGTGGTCATGCCAGCGTCCGCAACTGCCTAGACCGGATTAGCTGGGCGACAAGCGTCGTCGAGCGCCGGGCGTGAATCTCGAAAGTCCGAGCCACAGGTGATCGGCTGAACGACATGCATCTTCTCCTAACTGATGAGACTAACGTAACGCCCGGAACAGGTGCGGAGTTCTTCGCCTGTGGAGGCCTCATCATCCATCTAGACCGTGTCCCCGACATGGATCGTGGTATCGCAGACATTCGCGATGCTCAGGGCTATGGATCAGAAGACGACCTGAAGTTTGATACTCGCGAGCGCCCTAGCCACGTGACAATCGAACAGGCTAGAGAGGCGAAGCGCCAAGTCGTTGAATTGTGCAGACGACTTGAGTGCAAATTCATCGCCTACGTGATCCTCCACAAGATCATCAGGGGAGGACCGGAAGGGGCGGTGGTATTCGGTCTGAACACGGTTCTTTGGCGCTTCAACAAGTTCCTGGAACAGAATCATGACTGGGGTGTCGTTCTAACCGACACTCTTCCCGTAGTGAGTGCGAAGAGCTTCTACCAGCAGAAATTCAAGAGGGGCCTAGTCCTTGGGGATAAGGCCGTCACCCTCCGAAACATTCGCCTCTTTGGGAGCACCTGCATAGGTGCATCCCACTTGGCCTCAGCCATCGACATCGTACTTGGAGCCTTCCGCTACTGCATCTCATCCCCCCGCAACCGGGAGGCGGCAGGGACCATGATGGTCAATGTTGTCGATCTGATGTGGGGAGAGGTGGAAGGAGACAATCTCCGAGTTCTGGACAAGGGTCTTGTTCTTCGCCCCAAACTGGACGCGATTCGGCACCCTGTCTATCGTGCCAAGTACGATGATCTTCTCAGAAACCTTGCAGAGCTTTACAGGCGCGGGTCCAATGCCTAGGTACGCAGCCTCACCTTGCACCCACTCCCTGACTGCAAGTCAGAGACGTGAAAGAGGCGCAGGAGGCGCTCGAAGGCCGTGAAAGTTCTCTTCTTGGGCTGGGATGTAGGGGCGTGGAACTGCGATCGCAACCGCGAGAGCCGCGACGCGCTATGCGTCCTTGAGGAGCGGAACGGTAGCCCTGTCGTCGCAGGGAAGCCGTGGCGGGGCAATGTCCGTGACTTGCTTGTTAGTCACGAGGGAAATGCTCTCGTCGACGCCCTGCTGCAGCTCGTTGCCGTTGACGCTCGCGGAGGGCACCTAGTGTCGATCGCGATTGATACGCCCCTGGCCTGGCCGAGGAGGACGGTGGATCTCCTTAGTGCGGGAACAGTTGTGAACGTGCCATCTGAAGCGGACCGTAATCCGTACCTCTTTCGAGAGCAAGAACTGGCGTTATTCACCAACAAGTACCGCCCCCTATCGGTAGTACGGGATATGATCGGCAGTCAGAGCACGAAGGGCATCCACTTCCTGCAGAAGGCGCAGCTGACGAGGGTCGGTACCGGGGTGTGGAGGAATCAGACCGTGGTAGCCATCGAGACCTACCCTGCGTGCGCAATCCGTGACATTGGGGTCAGGCGCCTCACGTCGGAGCTCATGTCCGACCTGCTTGAGCAGGAGAACCAGCAGCGTAGCGTCGCATGGCAAAACGACGTGCGCGACGCCATCACCTGTGCGTTGGTGGCTTGGCTTCATCGTCGGTGGCCGGGGCGGCTAAAGCCGCCCGGGAACGGTGCGGATGCGGAGGAGGGCTGGATCTGGTTGCCTAGCTCTGCTATGGCGTGTGCATAGTGCTTCTGCGCGGTTGGGCTGGAGACGTTAGCCTCTCCACCCGTCGATCCATCCGCGTCGGCGTGAGTGTGACATTGAAGGTGCTAACTCGTCCCGCCCGGTCGCTTCGAGCTTTCGCGCCAGTGCGGCAACGCGCTCTGGTAGGGACCTCAAGAAGGTTGGCCCGAGGATGTGCAAGGTGGCCAGTCCCCAGACCTCGAGGTCGAGGGCCCCGTTTGCGCTCTCGGGTCTTGACCCACTCGCGCACCGTGCCCCGGTTCTTCACCCGTTTTCCAATGGCCTTCTCGGCCGTGAGCTGTGCCACGTGCTCGGCCTCGACCCACTGTGTCCCATTCGGGCCGGACCCATTCCCGGCGACACCCACAGTGAGCAGTTTCAGGGGCGGGATGGAAAGGCGATTCGACCGAGTAACGGAAGCATGTTCAATAGGTTACAAGTCTGGAACGAGTGGCCCGGGCGGTAGGTTTCTCGCCGGTTTGGCCAGGGCGCCCACGGGTGCCGCCGTCCCCGGGAAGGCGGCCCCTGGTCCACAAGGCGTGGGGGATCCGCGCCCAGGGCGCGCGGTGGGGCCCCCCTGGGGCCACCGGCGGGCTACGTCGGAACTGGGGACCGGGTCTCCTGGTGGGCGGATTGGTTGTTGTTCAGACGGATAAGTGATAGATTTCTTATCGGTTCTGGGGCACAACCGAAAACAAGCCTGCTCCCCAGCCAACAGTGCAGGAGAGCGAGCATCTCACTGGCGTTGCTGTCGAGGGCGGGAACTGGTAAGAAACTTATGAGAAAGCATGCTGGACAGCAACAGAACGGTCAGCGAAGCATCGAGTTCATGGAGCTGAACCGGGTCTTCACCGTCGAGGAGTTCGCGGAACACCTCGGGGGAGAGAAGGCCCTCGCGCAGTACCGGGTGCGCTACTACCTCCGGCAGGGACGGCTGAAGCGCCTGGCAAACGGGGTCTACTCCACCGTGCCGATTGGGGCGGATCCGGAGACCTTCGGGCCTGACGTCTTCCCGGCTGCCGCGGCCATCCGGTCCGACGCGGTCTTTGCCTATCACTCAGCGCTCGACCTGCTCGGGCACGGGCACTCCGTCTGGTGGACTTGCACCGTCTGCACAGCCCAGCGTCGCGCGCCTGTCGTTCTCGGGCGCAGCACGATCAAGTTCCTTTCGCACCCTCCTGCTGTGCGGGCCAGGTCGACCTCTGCAAGGCAGCAGGCCGGCTCTCTCTGGACAACTGAGATCTCCCGCGGGGGCCGCAAGCTCCGCGTCACGACACCCGAAAGAACGCTCGTGGACGGATTTCGGGAACTCAGTCTGGTAGGCGGCCTCGATGAGCTGGTGGAGTCGATGGACGGCTTCGCCATCCTGAAGCCGGACGCTCTGAGAGAGATCCTGCGCGCCTATGGCAATCGGCGCCTCTGGGCCGCCGTCGGGTGGTACCTCCAGAGGCGACTCAAGAGCCTCTTCCTGGACGAATCCGTTCTCGGGGCGTTCAGAAGGAACCGCCCCCGCGCCAGGGTCTATCTGGTGCCCGGGCAGCGTGGTGGCGTCCTAGCCAAGGAATGGAACCTGGTAGTTCCCGAGCATCTGCAGCTCGGAGTGGACCGAGGGAACCGATGACCGACCGGACGGATCCAGCCGGACGCGCCTACGCGGGCAGCCAGCGCCAGATCCAGACGTACGTCAACCTCCACCAGGAGACGTTGAATGAGGCGATCCTCCGGGGATTGCCGGAGCTAGGAACGGGCGGCGTCGAACTGGAGTGGGTTTCGCCGCTGGAGAAGGACGGGTTCTCGGAGTACCGGGATGAGGCCTTCCTGGCAGCGCTTGGTCATTCCGATCTGGCTGCCGCCCTCGCCAAATTCTGGCCGCGCGGCGGACCCCAGTGGGACGCACTGGCGTCCGTGTGCCTGGGGGACCAGGCGAGTTCCCAGGGTGGGCATTCCGCCAAGCTCTCACCCGGTGTCCTGCTCGTGGAGGCCAAGAGCTATCCGGCAGAGATGGGGTCCCTCGGGTGTCAGGCAAGTGGAAGGTCCAGAGCCTTGATCGAGAAGTCCCTCGCGGAAGCGATGCGGTGGTTCGGTGCCAGCCCGGTTGACTGGTGCGGCCCCCTCTATCAGTTCGCGAATCGGCTTGCGCATGTCTACTTCCTTCGCGAACGAGCGGGAGTTCCGACGTGGTTCGTGAATGTGTGCTTTGTGGACGACCCTCGGACCCCGACACCTGAGGACGAGTGGCGGAAGGAGCTTGCCCGAGCCCAACGGGCCCTGGGATTCAGCCATGCGGAGATACCTTTCGTTGCGAATGTATTCCTCCCGGGCCTGGGAAGAGAGCTCTTCGAGGCGGTGGAACGTATTCAGGCCGGAGGCGCGAAACCGCGAGGCGGGGCACCTCAGCAGTGCGATGCGCTGGTAGCCGAACAGAATCCCGCCCGTCGGCCGAGCATCCTCGCTGGCGTGGACGAGTTCGTGGATGAGAGTCTGGGCCTCCTGAATGTTGGGACGACCAGTCCCCACCATAGGCATCTGACTGCCTATCGGCGCGTTGCATCTGCCGGAACCGTGCCCGGGGAAGCGCTGGTTTGCGGCATCTACGACCGCATCGAGGCAAACTGGCCGGGCTCACCCTGCCGCTCCAGACAGAACTGGCGCTTCGTTGCGCAACCTCGGATCAGCCAGAGAAACGAAAGTCCGGAGAAGCGCTTTGAGAAGACCCTCGTCTTGGAAGAGCCGGAGTGGGTCAACATGATCCCGGTGGCCTCCGGTGTTCTGCCGGACGTCGAGGAGGGCGGGCGCAGGATCGATCTCGCCCGAGAGTACGCACCCGGCTGGTTCGAGTTCGTCGAGCTGAAGCTCGGTCCGAACTGCGACACGCCTCTCGTAGCGGATGGAGATCCTCGGCTACGGGATGATCTACATCTTCTCGCGCGTCCGCCTCGAAGGCCTGGGATATGACCCAGGCAACCCGCTCCTGTCCGCCCATCGGATCTCCTTGAAGGTCCTGGCGCCACCCGAGGCCTACAGGCAGGGTTCGCTCGAGAAACTGGAAACCGCCCTGAATGCGGGGCTTCACCATCTCGTTTCCCGCCTCCCGGTCGCCGGTATCCAAATGGACTTCTGCTTCGAGCAGTTTCCGGCGGGCGAGGTCTGGCCACCCGGGGAGGTCATGAGGAGGAGGGAAAGAGTCTATCCGATTGAAGGAAAAAGGACATGACCGGCGGGGACGCGAAGATTCACTGGGATGGCGAGATCCTGTCGGTCCAGCCCCGGATCCGGCTGTCCCGGAGCTTCGACCAGAGCTCTCACAGCTACCTCGGTTACGTCGTCCGTATCCGCGGCGTCCTCGCCGGCGAAGCACGGGAATACGTCGTCGCGCTCGGCAAGGGTGCCCATGAGAAGCACCAGTTCCGCGTCGGGGACCGCGTTCTCGGAGAGGGTCAGCCCATTGTGGATACCCGGCTCGAAACCGCCGACATCTACAAGGCGAGCGGCCTGAAGATCACCATAAAGGCGAGCGAAGCCGCATCGAGTACGCCACCCTTCCTGGGTGTCGCTCCCGCCCTTGAGGTATATCGTGAACGGGGCCATCGACGCCTCTCCGCGACAACCTACAACACGAAGTGCCACGCCTGCCTGTGGGGCTGCGAGATGGCCGTCGAGATGACCATCGACCAGTGGAACCCCTCGCTGGTCCGCTACCGCCGCGAGACCTTCTGCTACGGACCGAAGAGCTGCGCGTTCTACAAGGCGGGACCGACGCGCAAGGTGCCCGGTCGGAAGGGCATGTCGTGGGAGGAGGAGGACTGGGTCGACGAGGAAGCGACGGCGCACCGCGGGCCGGATGACTGAAGGACTCAGGGAACAATCCCTGGCCCGAAGCACCTCCGAGATGTCACGAATCCTCGGCACTCGTTGACCGAATCCGAGGAATCGCAACACCGCGGCCGGTAGTGAGGTTCACTCTCGCTCGGTGCCTCGGTAACCCCACTCGAGTGATCAGGTGACAGTCAGAGCTACCTGCGCGGGTCTGCAGTCCGACGGACCTGGCGGGAATGATTGTAGATGTCGTCCAGGGTCAGACTCCCGCCTGACAGCTCCACAAGCGCCCGCGCCCGGTCGGGACGGGGAGCGTGTCCGCGGAGCCAGTTGTAGACCGCGTTGTTGGTGACTCGGAGGTCGGGGTCGCGGCCCAGAGCGGCCACGATCCTGGGGACTCCGGTCTCCCCAATCCAGCGTCCGAACTTGGTTTCCCACCGCGCCGGGGCTCGTTTGAACCGTCCGAGCGCAAGCGCTTCGTCGCGGACCATGGCCATCTCCCGGGTGACTCCCAGTGCTTGCCGACAGCAAGCCCTTGAAGTGGTACATACCCGGTCGCGGTCCAAGACGTCGGACAATGGGGCTACGCTGGGGTCCTCAGGAGTAGGTTTTGGGATCTCACGGCATCAGCGTGGCAGCGATCTCGCAGCAGGCTCGTTCGATCTCCTCTTCGAGAATTCGCTGGACGGTGGCCGGGTCGGCGGTCGCTGCCACGGTCGCCGCTACACGCTCGGGGATGGCAGTCAAGCGCTCGCGGGCCTTTCGCGCCATGGCGAACGCGCCCAGCTTGACCTCATCGGTCCGAACGAGGACGGCTCGCTGGCGCTCCAGTTCGAGCTTCGCAAGTTGAGCCTGGTACAGCTCGCGTGCGGCCCGCGCCCGGGCGTACCCGGCCGCCGAGCCGTCATCGCCATCAGCGTCCGCGGCCGGTAGCAAGCGCATCGGCTGGGGAGGCCCGCCCGGAACGCGACGGTGCTTCGGTTGGCCGGTGATTCGATTCCGGGGCTTGCTCTGATCGGTGTTCTGCTGCCACTCGCGATCCGCCCTGGCCGGATCGATCTTGCCCCCGACAGGCGAGATGCGGCCGGCGGCGATCGCCTGCTGAACCGCCGTGTGGGAGACCCCGAGTCGCCGGGCATACTCCCGCTGGGAGATCAGGCCCCGTTTTGGTCGTCTGGTCATCGTCCTCTCGCTCCTGATGGGTCAAGGCGTGGTCATCACTTTGACGATCGTGCTACTTCACGGGTGGCACTGGCAACCTCTGGCAAGTTGTTTGAGAGCCCTCCCACGCTCCAAATACCGGGGTCGCCGGCCACCCGTGAAAGCTGGGCCTTGGAGTATCTTTTTTCCCGAAGGTGGTGCCTGCCTGCCCCGGGCTTGCACGCCAAGCAGGACCGGGTTCGCCGCTTCTCCGCCCGCCCTTGAGCCAAGCCTCCTTGTCCCCATTCAGGCCGCTCGCCCCCCCTTTGTCCAGTAGGGGAGGGTGACGAGCGGCTGACCCGACTGGGGTGCCCCGTAGAGCCGGCGTGTCACCCGCCATCCGTGAGCCCGCGACCAATCCAAATGCCATTTAGATTGGTCGGGTCCTTGCGGATACGTCATGACTCTCCGCAGGCAGCGCGACATCGCGTTGTGACTCGCGATCACGGTCTAGAAGCAGGAGAGCACCTCATGAAGCCATACGCCCGGGCGGCCGTCGAGTCCGAGACAGCAGTCCTCCGCACATCATCCACGGGCGAGAGAGCCTGCGCGACGTTCAGGGCAGCCGCCGCGCTCGGCAATCTTGTCGGCTCCGGTGAGTTGGATCACGCCGAGACCGAGGGCCTCCTCCTTGCAGCGGCGATGGGAACCGGACTCCCGGAACGCGAGGCCATCCAGAACATTCGCCGGGGCATCCGCCGCGGTGAGCGGACGCCGCGCTCTGTCCCGGACGCACAGGCCTACGGCGGATCCGATGTCTTCCTCCGTCGGCCGCATGCGATCGCCACTCCTGAGTCCGCCAAGACGGAAGAGCCACCTCTTCGGCCGCCTCTGGCCGAGGTCGCTGACCTGTGGAACGCGTCCCACCCGCTGAGCGCGGACGTCGAGGCGGCCTCGTGGTTCACACGCCGTTACGGAGAGAACGCCTCGACCATCCTCGAGGGCGGCGAGCTGTGGAACCTCGCCAAGGTTGTACCGCGCGGCGTGAGTCTGCCGCGCTGGGCCTGGTCTCGCGGCGGCTCGTGGATCCAAACGGGACACCGGCTCCTATTCCGCCTCTGGGACCACAACGGGATGGCACTCTCCGTTCGCGCCCGTTGCCTGGATTCCAGCACGTCGCCGAAGTCCCTTGCACCGGCCGGATTCTCCGTGAAGGGCCTCCTCCTCGCCGACCCCCTTGGCGTCCAGCTTCTCTCGGGATCCGCGCCCGATTGGTGGTCGCCGCAGGAGATCGTCGTCTCCGAAGGGGAGCCGGACTGGTTGACTTGGGCCGCCTGCCAGAGCGAGGCCCACGAACAGGGCCCGGCCTACCTCGGCATCGTAGCCGGAGGATGGTCCCTGGACGTCGCCGGCCGCATACCGGATGGAGCGCGGGTCGTGATCAGAGCCCACCACGATCGGTCGGGCCAGCTCTACGCGCAGGAGATCAGCGCGACCCTCGCGGGACGCTGCCAGTTGTTCCGGAGCCCGGCGACGGAGGCGGTCGCGTGAAGGACGATGACGAGCTGTACCGGGAGAGCCGGCTCGCCCGCGACGCCTTCCATGGTGCCGTCCCGATGCCGGAGGGCGGGGTGGCGTGCCCCAGCGGGGAACCGGAGCTCGCGGAACTCGACGAGACCATGCTCGCCCTGAAGCACCGGACGATCGAGAAGTCGCCGAGTCTCCTCGGCGACGGGCTCCTCAAGCGGGGGCGGATCGCGATCCTCTACGGCGTGGGTGGCGGGTCCAAGAGCTGGATCACCTTCCGTCTCGCCCTCGCGGTCGCCCGAGGCGCGGAGTGGTGCGGGCTGCCGACGGCGGAAGGGCGCGTCGGAATCGTCTCCTTCGAGATGTTCGACGAGGACATTCAGACGCGTCTGCTGAGCATCGACCCGGTCGACGAGCGCGGGCTCGAGAACGTCCTGCTGCTCTCCCGCGACAAGATTCCGGTTCTTAAGCTCCCCGCCGCCAGCGAGCGGGTCCTGCGCTGGGTCAAGGAGCGGAAGCTCGACCTGCTCATCGTCGATCCGCTGGCGGACACGCTGGATGGCCCGGAGACGAACGAAACGATCGGTCCGATCCTCGATGAGCTGAAACGATTCACCCTCGAGGCGGGAGCGGCAGTCCTCCTGATTCACCACACGCGGAAGGGGGACACCAGCGGCCGGGCCGACGATCCCCTGGACGCCCTCCGAGGACCATCGCAGCTGAGGGACCGGGTGGACCTTCTGCTGCACATCGAGAAGAGGCCCGGAGACCTCCGGAGGTTGACCTGTACCAAGGCCCGGGGAGCCAAGGAGCCCGAGCCGGTGTGGCTCGACGCGACCGGCGCCGTGACCGAGGCCCCGGAGACGGCTGCATCTCAGGCACAGGAGAACATCGCCTCGGTGTGCCAGCTCATGCAGGAGAACCCTGGCACGCCCTACACGGCAGAGGAACTGGTCGAGACCCTCGACCTGCAGACCTCGCGCGGGACGGCGCTCCAGGCTGCAACCGTTCGCAGACGCTATCTGGCCCAACTGGTCGAGGAAGGGCTCGTCAGAGAGCTCCCTCGCAAGGATCCGAAGGACAAGAAACGGTGGATCTGGGCCACCGGGGATCAGGAGGACGGCGCCGATTCGCCGCGACAGCCGGGACAGGAGTGCCATGACGTTCTGTCGCAGCAGAAAGGTGATGCAAAAGAATGAGTTACGACACTTCTGGTGGCTGGCTGCGACAAGCGAGAGGGGTTCTGCCGCGACAGACGCGACAGTCGCGACCCCTTCGGGGTCGTGCTGTCCTGTCGCGGCATGACGCGGCTGTGCCAGATGCGAGGGGAGAGGAACTATGACCACGAACCCTAACGCGAGTTCCGATCGAGCAGCAAGGATCTCCGAGGTCCGCATCCGCCCCGTCCCGAACGGCAGCGACGGATTGGTCGCCTTCGCCTCGTGCCGATACGGCGGTGTACTGCTGAACGATATCGCCATCCGCCGGGACGAAGCGGGCCGCCTGTACTTGACCTACCCGAGAAAGCTCGGCTCGACAGGCCGTCCGCACCCGCTGCACCACCCGATCGACCACGAGACTGCGGGGCAGTTCGAGGCGGCGATCCTCGGCCAGATTCGCGCCCTGGTCACCGGCGACGGGGGAGGGCGCGAGCCATGACCGAGCCCCTCCTCACCGTCGCCGAAGCGGCCGCCTACCTGCGAGTGAAGCCTCGCACGCTGTACCAGTGGATATGGCGCCGTCGAATCCCCTTCCTCAAGGCCGGATCTGCGGTAAGGTTCAGGCGCGTCGAACTAGATGATTGGCTTGCAAGGCGCAACAGAAAGGAGACTCGCCTTGCGCCGGCCAAGAAACCTCGTTAAGCGCGGCGGATGGTACTACGCCCGGGTCTTCCTGGGCGGAAAGTTGTACCGCCGCGCGCTGGGCACGCGGGACATGGAGACCGCCCGCGACAAGCTCGCCGCCACGCTCGACGACATCGAGCGGGAGATCCGGGAGGCGAGCCTGCCCAAGCCCACGACGGTCTCCGCTTTCGCCGAGCGCTGGTTGACCGAGTGGGTCAGGCAGCGCCGGAATCCGAAGGGGGTGAAGCTTACGGAACAGAGGTGGACGCAGCATGTCGAACCCGCGATCGGGGCGATCGATCTGGTCGCGCTGACCTACGCCGACCTGCGCTCGCTCCGGGCACGGCTCGATGGGAAGAGGCTCAAGCCTCAGTCGGTCCACCACATTCTCTCGGACGTCCGTTGCTTGCTGCGCTACGCCGTGGATGCGGGCGAGATCGTGAAAGCCCCGTGGCGCCGCGACCTCATGCCACGGATCCCCGAGCAAGCTCCAAAGCGCCTTACCGACGCTCAGATGGAGCGGATCTTCCGCTACGCCCGGCCGAAGGAGGCGCTCTGCATCCAGCTCGCCGTGGAGACGGGCATCCGCTGGAACGAGCTCCGCACGCTCCAGTGGCGGCACGTGGTCGAGGATCCCTCGCCGCATCTGCTCCTGGAGGGCACAAAGTCGGGGAAGGTGCGCCGGGTGCCGCTCACGGCCGGGGCACGGGAGGCGATCGGCGAGCTCCGCAGGATCTCGCAGAGCGTCTTCGTGTCGCCCTACCGCGCGGTCAACCCGTGCACGATCGCGTACCGGATCCGCGACCGGATGCCTGAGGAGAACCGTGTCCGCTGGCACTGGCACCAGTTGCGGCACACCTTCGCGTCCCGCTACGTGGAACGGGGAGGGAACCTGGTCGCGCTGCAGCGGATGCTGGGCCACACGACGAGCCGGATGACCGAGCGGTACGCCTCGCTGTCCGATGCCGCGCTCTTCGCCGACCTCGAGAGGATCGAGTCAGCGCAGGCCGCGGCGCGCCAAACGGGCGTGCATAAGAAACTGAAAACCGCACACGCGGCTCACGGCCTTCAAGAGGCTGTGACCGGTCCCAACCCCGGTCCCATTGTGGGTCCGGCAAACACAACCACGCATGGACTCGACGCTTAGCTCATGACGCCGACCCCTGCAAAACCGTTATGCGGCGGTTCGAATCCGCCTGGCGCCTCCACAGCCTTCGCTCTAGGTCACAGCGGCTTACGGGCTAACATGAATCGCCTCATCG
>Ga0214472_10001176_pt1 | contig 29948 bp, 27 predicted proteins | sample RVTome_6_FD_207662 | JGI IMG/M metagenome (GOLD analysis project Ga0214472, IMG submission 207662) | Soil microbial communities from uranium-contaminated site in the Upper Colorado River Basin, Wyoming, United States - RVT140D175 | ecosystem: Environmental > Terrestrial > Soil > Contaminated >...
AATCTGCTCACCGTGCCGCACAACCGTGTGACTCGCAGGATCCAACGTCAAATCGGCGACGCGAAGGACCGGCGAGCGGGCCGCGGGGACGCGCCGAGCCAAAGCTCGCAACCGCGCCAACAACACCTCGAATGCGAACGGCTTAGCGAGATAGTCGTCGGCGCCACAATCGAGGCCTTCGACCACGTCCGGGGTGGCGTCGCGTGCTGTAAGCATTAAAATCGGCGTGCCGATACCGGCGTCCCGGAGCCTTCTTGCGACTTCGAGCCCGTCCACCTTGGGGAGCATCCAATCGAGGATCATCAGGTCGTGGTCGACAGTTCGTGCCAGATCCAAAGCCTCCCGGCCGTCGCAGGCGACGAGCGCGGCGTACCCTTCGCGCTCGAGGCCTCTGCGCAGCTGCTCCGCCATCTGCGGCTCGTCCTCGACGATCAGAACTCGCATGGACGGCTGCCTCTTCGTGCCGGGCGATCAGCGAACGGCCGACAGCGGAGTCGTCTTCGAGCTTGTGTCGGGTTGACCGGACGGCGCCGGCCGGTCGAGCTCGACGTACATCAGATTGAGACTGCCGCCGAGGTTGATCACGTCGCCGTCCCTCAGCGCCGTCGGCTGGTGGACCGGCACCATGTTCACGAGCACGCCGTTCTTGCTGCCCAAATCTTCGATCAGCGTATCCGCGTCGCGCGCGAAGATCCGTGCGTGGACGCGGCTGATGAAGGGGCTGCGAATTCTGATATCACTCTCCGCCGAGCGGCCGACGGTCATGTCGGCTTTGTGCAATAGGTAGCGCGTGCGCTCCTCGCCGTCGACTGCGACGAGCATCCGGCGGTTGGGCGCCGTGGACCCCGGCGCGAGCCCGATCTCGACGACCGGCGCACTGCTCTCCCGGCTGCGCAAGGGGCGCAAGCTGGTGCCGACGATCTCGGTCGATGCCGATGAGAACTCGCGATCGAGCCCGGCAACACTGGCGCCGAGCTCGTTGAGCTTTTGCACATTGCGCTCCAGCAAGTCGAGCGCCCGCTGCTTGGCCCTCAAGTCGCTCCGGAGCCGGCCGATGAGCTCCTCTTGAGTGGCCAGCGCGCCGCGGAGATCCGCAACTTCCGTCGCCCGGGCGTGGCTCTCGCGCTCGAGCTTCTCGACCCGCTGCTCGGATTCGCGCAATGACTGCTCGGCAGCGCTGTTGTCTGTCTGCAAGCTATCCACCAGCGTCTGCCTCTCGGCGGCCAGCGTCTCGAGCTCGCCGACGCGCTCCGCGAGCGTGTCTCGATGCGCCCGAAGCTCTGCTTCGGCGCGATGTTGCTTTTCCAGCGACTCCGTCAGACCGGCGATCGTTTCATCGTGGGCCGCGAGGTCGTCCTGCAGCGTTTCGACGAACTTGTCGCGGCGCGCGAGCCGCCCCCCGGTTTCGGTCGCGGTATTCGACACTTCCGCAAGCTCGGCACGCAAATGCGTGGCCGCCGCCGTTTGTGCGCTCAACTGCTCCTGGATCTCCGCGTGCTCCATTTCGCGGGTCTTGCAGCGTTCCTCGAGCTCCGTGGAAACGCGCTCGAGATCTTGAACTCTCGCCGCGAGCCATTGCTTCTCTTTGCCGTGCTCGACGAGCTGCGAATCTTTCTCGGCGACGCCGTGCTCCAGGCCCGCCAATGCCGCTTCGTATTCTGCGACTTTCGCCTGCAAAGCCGACCAGCTGCTCTTGCGACTATCTATATAAGACTCCAGCTCCTGGATCGTCACCCGAAGCTCGTTATTCGCCGCGACTTGACCCTCGTGCACCTGTGCGGCGGCAGCGGCGTTGCTTCGGCCGTGGTCGACGGCGGCACGCAAGTCATCGATGGTCGCGCACAAACCGGCGACTTTGGCTTCCGAATCGACGGCTTTCACGCGGACCTGCTCGAGCTCCTGCTCCCGCTCGGCGAGCTTGGCATCGCCGGCCGACTGAGTCGCGACGAGCTCGGCTATGCGCGCGGCCGCCTGCTCGAGCTCGGCCTGCAGAGCTCGCTTGCCAAGGGCATGCTCCGCGATCTCTCGCCGTAACTCTGCAGTCGCCGCGTCCTTTGCGCGCGCCGCCTGCAGCAGCTCATCGATCCGCGTCTCGCGGACCCGCAACATGTCCGCGACGAATTCCCACTTGGCCTGTAGCTGCTGAATCTCACCTTCAAGGTGATGCAAGAGATAGGGGGCACGCTCGTCCGGCGACGCCTGTAGCGGCGTAGTCTGTTCCGCAGGCTCGGACGCGTTCTCAACCGTTAACGCCGGGAACTGACCGGTGTCCTCGAACTCGTCGACGCAATCGCCCATCGGCTCCGTCGCGTGCCGTGACAGCGCCGCTGCATCGATGCGAAGCTTGCTCGTGTCATCGAGATCGAACTCCGTCCCGCCGGTCTCGGCGGCGTAGTTCTCGTCCCTGGCGGCGCCGGATTTATCGCTGTTCTTATTGGCCATGGCTGCTTGCAATGAAACAAGTCTGGTGCCACTTGTCAATCGCGCTGTGCCCACGACTGGCACGCGCTGCATCTTCAGTATATCTTCGGTGCTCGCTCGGCGACATAATCTTGCGCCCGTCCCGGCGCGAGAGCAGGCGTAACGGCCCCGAGCGGCCCTCGCCCCCGAGGTGGCTCATGTCCAACGCGATCGAAACCAGTGGGCTCGTCAAGAGCTTCGGCGCCACCCACGCCCTCAACGGCGTGGATCTGCGCATCCGCGAAGGCTCCGTTTACGGTCTGCTGGGCCCGAACGGTGCCGGCAAGACCACCACGATCCGCGTCCTTGCGACGCTCTTGAGGCCGGACGCAGGCACGGCAACCGTCCTCGGCCACGACGTCGTGCGCGAGGCCGCCAGGGTTCGCCAGAAGGTGAGCCTGACCGGGCAATACGCCTCCGTCGATGAGGACCTTACCGGCTACGAGAACCTCGTGCTCGTCGCGCGCCTGCTGGGGCTGTCGTGGCGCGCCGCTCGGGAGCGCGCCACCGAGCTGCTCGAGGTTTTCGGCCTTGCGGAGGCCGCGGGGCGCCAGGTGCTGACCTATTCAGGCGGCATGCGGCGGCGCATCGACATCGCCGCCAGCCTGGTAGCCATTCCACGCATCCTATTCCTGGACGAGCCCACCACGGGTCTCGACCCGCGCAGCCGAAACCAGGTCTGGGAGCTGGTGCGGCGCATCGCCGCCGAGGGCACGACCGTGCTGCTGACGACTCAGTACCTCGACGAGGCGGACCGGCTCGCCGAGCGGCTCGCGGTGGTCGACCATGGCCGCGTCATCGCCGAGGGCACGAGCCGCGAGCTCAAGGCTTCCGTCGGCGCGAACGCCCTGCACGTGCGCCTCGTCAGCGCCGATCAGCGTGCGGCCGTGCAGCAGCTGGTCGAGCGCGTCGTCGGCGACGGGCTGCTGCCGGCGACGGACCCAATGGAGGTGACCGCGCGGCTCGCGAGCTCCACCCAGGCGGCCGCCGTCCTCGCGGCGCTTACCGAGGCGCGCCTCGACGTCGCCGGCTTCTCGGTGGGGAATCCGAGCCTCGACGAGGTGTTCCTCGCGCTTACCGGCAAGCCCGCGGAAGCCGCGGCGACGGAAGCCGCGCCGTGACGCGGGACATCCTGCCCTCCGGCGAGCGGACCCACCAGCTCCTTGCGATGCACGCGCGGGCGCGGCCGGCATCGGCGCTGTCGGCGGTGCTGACGCTGGCGTGGCGCGCGATGCTCAAGATCAAGCACGTTCCCTTCCAGCTCTTCGACGTGACCGTGATGCCGATCATGTTCACGTTCTTGTTCACCTATATTTTCGGCGGAGCCTTGGCGGGCACGCCCCGCGAGTACGTTCAATATCTGCTGCCCGGCATCCTGGTGCAGACGATCGTTTTCATTACGGTGTACACGGGCGTGGGGCTCAACACGGACATCCACAAGGGCCTCTACGATCGCTTTCGCTCGCTGCCGATGTGGCAACCCTCGCCGCTGCTCGGCGCGCTCGTCGGAGACCTGTTCAGGTATTCGGTCGCGGGGTCGTTGATACTGATCGTCGGGCTCATTCTCGGGTTCCGCCCGCAGGGCGGCGTGACGGGCGTGGTTTTGGCGCTCGCGCTCGTGCTGGTGTTCGCCTCCGCGCTGTCCTGGCTCTGGATCATCGTCGGCATGCTCGTCCGCTCGGCCGAGTCCGTCATGACGACGAGCTTCATATTTCTCATGCCCTTGACGTTTGCGAGCGACATCTTCGTGGATCTCTCGACGATGCCCGGTTGGCTTCAGGCGATTGTCGGCCGCAACCCCGTGACCTATCTCGCGAGCGCGTCGCGCGGCTTGATGCACGGAGATGTCGCGATGGCGGACGTGGCTTGGGTGCTGGCGGCGTCTGCCGTCATCGTTCTCGTGGCCTCACCCATCGCGATGCGAATGTATCGCAAGGAGCGATGAGCGGTAGATCCGGGCATGCCCCTAAGGCGTCAGGTCGCCTGTTTCCTCCTGCATCATCCGCTCCATCATCTGTTCCATCATCTGATGCATCATGCCCATGCGCCGGCCCATCATTTGCTGTTGCGTTTGCATCTGATTCATCCGGCACTCGGTGTCGCCCTGCCGGCACTCGGCCATCTGCCCTTCCGCCATGGGGCCGCGCATCATTCGACCCATCATCATCATGCCTTCATGCATGTTCTGCATGTGCTCCTGCATGAGGCGCCGCCGCTCCTCGGGATCCTCGGTGGCGTGAACGCGGCCCATTTGCTCTCGCATCGCCTGCATCCGCGTCTGCATCTCTTGCATCTGCTCCGTGTCAGGCGTCGCCTGCGTGCCTTGCTCCGGCTCCTGCGAAACGGCCGTCAGCGAGAACAACGCGAAGACGGAAAACAACAAGAACTTACTCATGATCCAACTCCTCTGGAGGGAGCCTCCGATCGGTTTCACACGAACCAACTTTAGCGGGCTTGCGGCCGTTCGTTCATACGAACTTGTACGTAGCCGTCGACTGCTGATGCAGCGGTAGCTCGGCGGGGGCGGCGCAGCTACGGGACCTTTACCGACGGCGGCGATGCGGATCGAGCCGCGGGCACCAGGCCAGCCTGCCGCTGTTCCTTCGCCAGATTGGCATCGACATAGCGTTTCATATGCTTATAGAAGGAGCCGTTGGCGTTGGATACAGCGATGACCATGCCGCGCCAACCTTCGAGCACGCCGAGCTGGACAATGTAGGTCCGAAAGAAAGCCCACCAGGCACGCACGAGAATCACGCCCGGCCGGAGGGTACGGCCGCGGCTGTGCCTGCGCAGCTCCGTGTGGTGGCTGACCTTCTGCAGAAACTGATCGATGTCGGTCACCGCGTCGTGCCAAAAGGTTCCGCGCACGTGGGCGACCTTGGCGTTCCCCGGGAGCTGCAATTTCTCGTGCACCGGGGCATCGTTGAACCGAGTGGTCCGGCGGTTGTAGAGGCGCACCATCCAATGCTTGCCCCAACCCGCCCAGCGCATGTCCTTGCCCATGAACAGATTGTGGCGTTCGAACGCGTAAGCGGTCGCAGGATCGGCAAGCTCGAGCGCAGCCAGAGACGCTACCAGCTCGCCGCTGACGTGCTCGTCGGCGTGTATCGACAGGATCCAATCGCCGGCAGCGAGATCCGCGGCGTGATTGTAGGTGGAGCCGAAGCCGAAAAATTCGCCCGTGACGACGCGTGTATTCGGGAACCTCTCACAAAGCTCGACGGTGGCGTCCGTCGAGCCGTTGTCGTACACGGTGACCCGCGGAAATGCCGCGAGACTCGCGAGCGTCTGCTCGATCGTACGCGCGGCGTCGCGCGTGATCACGACCGGATGGATGTCACTCAGGCTCATCTATGACGTGTGGCAACGAGATCTCGGGCCAGTATAAATCCCTAGGACGGGGAAAGCCCGGGGATCAGGGAACGGCCGGCGACGGCGTCTCCGCGCTCGCAATACCGGCCTGACCGGAGGGGGTTGTTAGGCCGAGCTCGACATATCTGAGCTTGAGGCTGCCGCCGAGGTTGATCACGTCGCCGGCGCGCAGCACGGTCTGCTGGTTGACGAGCGTCGAGTTCACGAGGATCCCGTTCTTGCTGCCCAGGTCCTCGATCACCGTATCGGCGTCGCGCTGGAAGATCCGGGCGTGGACCCGGCTTATGAACCGGCTGTGAGCTCTTATATCGTTCTCGGTCGCGCGGCCGATCATGATATTTGCTTTGCGCACTGGATAGCGCTTCTGGCCCTGCTTATCGACCGCAATGAGCATCTTGTGGCAAGGCGCGGCGGGTGCGACCGGCGTGCCGACATCGACAGCCGGAGTCATCTGCACACCCTCCGTCGGACGCAAATCCGCGCCGAGAATTTCCGCCGATGCCGACGCGAACTTACGATCGAGTCCGGCAACGCTCGCGCCGAGCTCGTCGAGCCGTTCCACGTTGCGCTCGAGCAAATCGAGCGCGCGCTGTTTGGCCCTCAGGGCACGTTCGAGCCGACCGACGAGCTCTTCTTGAATGTCGAACGCATCGTCAAGCTCGCGCACTTTGCTTGCCTGTTCCTCGCTCTGCTGCTCGAGCTTCGCGAGCTGCTGCTCGGCGTCGCGGAGCGCTTGATCGGCGGCCGCGCGGCTCGTTTGCAGGCGCTGCACTTCCTCGTATCTCTCGTTCGCGGTCACCTCGAGGTCCGTGACGCGCGTCATGAGCTGGTCGTTTTGCATCCGAAGGTCTGCCTCGGTGTCCCGCTGCTTCTCCAGGGACTCCGAGAGATCGGCAATCGTCCGGTCACGCTGCGCGAGGTCGCGCTCGAGAGCAGCGACGAACTCGTCACGGCGGACAAGCTCCCCGGCGGTCTCAGCCACGGCGGCCGAGGCATCCGCGAGCTCGGAACGCAGCTGCGTCGCCGCGCTGGTTTCTGCGCTCAAGCGCGCTTGGAGCTCTGCGAATGCGGCCCCTTGAGCTTTGTTGCGGTCTTCGTGCTCCGCGCAGCTTCGTTCCAGGCCAAGAATCTTCGCCGCGAGCTGTTGCTTCTCCTTGTTGTACTCTGCGAGCTGCGAGTCCTTGGCATCGATGCTGCGCCGGAAGCCCGCCAACGCCCCTTGGTACTCGCCCAGCTTCTGATTGAGCGTGGCCCAGCTGCTCTTGCGACTGTCGATATAGGACTCGAGCTCCCGGATCGTCACTCTGAGCTCATTGTTGACTGAGACCTGATCCTTGTGACGTCGCTCGGCTTCGGCGACGTCTCGCCGGCCATTTTCAACAGCTCGGGTCAGATCTACGATGCTTGCGGTGAGCCCGGCGACCTTATCTTCCAGAGCGGCCGTCTTGACGCGCTCTTCCACGAGTGTCTGCTCCCGCTGCGCAAGCTCGGCGTCCTGCGCGGCACGAGTCTCAACGAGCTCGGCAGTGCGTTCCGCCGTTTGCTCGAGCTCGGTTTGCAACACCTGGCGGGCGGCAGCGTGCTCCGCAAGGTCCTTCTGCAGGTCTTCTGCAGCTGCCGCCTTGGTCTTTACTTCGCGCTGCAGCTCATCTATCTGCGTCTCGCGGACGTGCAAAAGCTCTGCGACAAAATCCCACTTGGCCTGAAGTTGCCGGATCTGACTTTCGAGGTGACTCAAGAGATATGCCGCGCGCTCGTCGGGCGCCATCTGGGGCGGCGGCGGCGCCGCGTCGGCCGCGCCGTTGAGCGTCAGAGCCGGAAACTCGCCTGTATCCTCGAGATCGTCGGCGTAGCCGTCAGTCGACAAAGTCGCATCCAGCGGCTGCATCGCCGCACCGACGTGTAGTTTGCTCGTTTCCTCGAGATCGGGCGATCGCCCGTCGGTCTCCGCGCAGCCGTTGCCGCCATCGCCGGCGGCCGGCCGCGGGCTCTTCTTTTTCGCCATGGCACCCGACAATGGAACAAGTCTTGACTAGCTTGTCAATTGGATCTCACAAAGCCAGGAGGGACGGACCCTGATTGCGTGACCGCTCGCCGAGGTCGCGTGTCGTGCGGAACGCACGTGTTTACCATAACTGGCGCCATTGCCGCGCTTAGCATTGCATCAGTTCTCGAACTACAATCCTGTCGCCGCCACACTAGCCGAGGAATAACCGTGAGTGCGAATCTGCGCCTCGAAGCGCTGCTGATCATCGTCTCTGCCTCTGTGCTTCGCGCTGCGCCCGTCTCGGCGCAGGACGTGACGGTTGCGGCGCCCGCAAACGTCGGTATCGGCGCGCCGTTCGAGGTGCGCTGGGAAGGCGGCGCGAGCGCGCGCGACTTCATCACCGTCGTTCCGGCGAATGAGGCCGAAGGCCGTTACAGCGCCTATGCCTACGCGACGCAGAATCCGGTCACGCTGACCGCGCCGACCTCACCGGGCGCTTTCGAGATTCGTTATCTTGGCGCCGCCTCGCCCTACCCGACCTTGGCGCGTCAACCGATCGCCGTCGAGCCCGTCGAAGCGACGCTCGTCGCGCCGACCGCGCTTGCGGCGGGCGCGCCGTTCTCGATCGAATGGACGGGCCCCGACAATCCGCTCGATTTCATCACCATCGTGCCCGCCGGCACGCCGGAGCGCGAATACGCGGCCTACGTGTATACGCACCGCGGCAACCCGGCGACGTTGACCGCGCCCGACGCGAGCGGCGATTACGAGCTGCGCTATCTGCTCGGCGCCTCCCCGTACGCGGTGATCGGCATGCTGCCCGTGACAGTCGGCGGCGTGACCGCCGAGCTGCGTGTCCCCGCCCGCGTCGCGGCGGGCGCGCCCATCGAGATCGACTGGGAAGGCCCGGACAACCCGCGCGACTTCATCACGATCGTCCCGGCCGGTGCGCCCGAGCGCGAGTACGATGCCTATGTCTATACGGACCGCGGCAGCCCGGCGACGTTGACGGCGCCCGAGGTCGCCGGCGATTACGAGCTGCGATATCTGACGGGGCAAACCTATGCGACGCTCGCGACCGCGGCCTTGGCGGTCGATGCGGTCACGGCGACGCTGGATGCGCCGCCGACTGCGCCGGCACGCGACGTCGTTACGGTCCGATGGCAAGGCCCCGCCAATTCGCTGGACTACGTCGTGCTGCTGCCGGTCGGCAGCGACAACAACGCGAGCGGGAACTATGCCTACGTCTCGCGCGGACCGGAGCTTCGAATCGCGACACCCGAAGAGCCCGGGGACTACGAGCTGCGCTACGTAACGCCGGCGGAGCGGATCACGCTCGGGATGCGGCCGATCACGATCGCGCCGCGACCGGCGCCGGGCCGGCTCAGCGTCGTCGACAGCCGTACCGAGCCGACGCTGGCCGGCGCGACCGTCGCCGTCGTGCTCGATGCCTCGGGCAGCATGCTGCAACGGCTCGACGGCGAGCGCAGAATCGACGTCGCCAGGGCCGCCGTGACCGAGCTCGTCGCCGACGTGCTGCCCGATTCCGTGTCGCTGGCACTGCGCGTCTTCGGGCACCGGGAAGCGGACTCGTGCCGGACGGACCTCGAGATTCCGGCCGCGCCGCTCGACCGCGGCGCTGCGATCGCCGAGGTCGCATCGATCGAGGCGATGAACCTTGCGCGCACGCCGATCGCAGAATCGTTGCGGCTGACCGCGGCGGACATCGCAAACCGTGCGGGGCCCAAGCTGATCATCCTCGTCACCGACGGCGAGGAGACCTGCGACGGCGACCCGGCCGCCGTGATCCGCGAGCTTGCCGCCGCGGGCACCGACGTGCGCGTCAACATCGTCGGCTTCGCCATCGACGAGCTGATGCTCCAGGAGACGTTTGCCGAATGGGCAGGCCTCGGCCGCGGCAAGTACTTTAACGCCAGCGACGGCGCCGAGCTCGCCGCGAGCCTGCGCGAGTCAATCGAGGTGCCCTACGCCGTTCATGACGCGGGCGACGCGATCGTCGCGACCGGCACGGTCAACGGCCCGGCGATTACTCTGGACACCGGAAGCTACGCGGTCGTCGTGCAGGGCAACCCGCCGCGGCGCATCGAGGACGTCGCCGTTACGATCGAGGAGGAGACATCCGTGGCCGTGCCCGAGAACTAGCGTCGGCGAGCCTTTCATTGCGGAGCCGATTCCGCTAATGTCGGCGCGACGTCATCGGAATAACCCCAAGAGCGGCGCTGCTGGACGCCGCCCAAAACCGATGAGGTGACACGCCGATGAGCATGAGAAAGCTTGCGTTTTTGGTCGGAGGCCTGGCAGCGCTCGGCTCCGCTTTTGCCGCGGAACGCGGCACGACAGGCGGCGAATGGCGCAGTTACGGCGGCGATCTCTCCAACACCCGCTACGCCCCGCTCGACCAGATCAACGCCGAGAACTTCGGCGAGCTGGAGGTCGCCTGGCGCTTCAAGACGGATGCCTTCGGTCCGGAGCCCGAGTACCGTTTCCAATCGACGCCGCTGATGGTGGACGGCGTCATCTATACCACGGTCGGCAGCCGCCGCGCGGTCGTAGCGCTCGATGCCGCCACCGGCGAGCTCTTATGGATGCACCGGGAGAATGAAGGCGAGCGCGGCGCGGCCGCCCCGCGCAGGCTCTCCGGACGCGGGCTCGCTTACTGGAGCGACGGTGAGAAGCAGCGCATCATCTACGTCACGCCGGGGTACCGGATGCTGGCCCTCGACGCGGTCACGGGAATCCCGGTACGCGAGTTCGCCGAGAACGGCGTCGTAGATCTCAAGCTCGAGGCGGATCAGCAGATGGATCTGATCACGGGCGAGATCGGCTTGCACGCCACGCCTATCATTGCCGGCAACGTCATCATCATCGGCGCGGCCCACCTGACAGGCTCGGCGCCTAAGAGCCGCCGGAACGAGAAAGGCTACATCCGCGGCTACGACGCGCGCACCGGCAAACGGCTTTGGATCTTCCATACCATCCCCATGCCCGACGAGCCGGGTTTCGATACCTGGGAAGGCGACTCGGCCTCCTACACTGGCAACACCGGCGCGTGGACCCAGATCAGCGTCGACGAGGAGCTCGGCCTCGCCTACCTGCCCGTGGAACAACCGACGGGCGACTACTACGGCGGGCATCGCCACGGCGACGGCCTCTTTGGCGAAAGCATCGTGGCCGTCGATCTCGAGACGGGCGAGCGGCGCTGGCACTATCAGCTCGTGCATCACGGCATCTGGGATTTCGACATCCCGAGCGCGCCGATACTCGCGGACATCGTCGTCGACGGCCAGCCGATCAAGGCGCTCATACAGCCGACGAAGCAGGCTTGGCTCTACGTGTTCGACCGCGAGACCGGTGAGCCGGTCTGGCCCATCGAGGAGCGACCCGTCGAACAGTCGGATGCCCCGGGCGAGCGAACCAGCCCGACGCAGCCTTTCGTTACCTGGCCGCCGCCCTTCGATCGCCAGGGCGTTTCGCACGACGACCTGATCGACTTCACGCCCGAGCTCAGGGAAGAAGCCGTCGAGATCGTCTCGCGTTACAAGATCGGACCGCTATTCACGCCGCCGGTGGCGAGCCGCTGGGAAGGTCCTTTGGCGACCCTGATGATGCCGTCCACGGTCGGCGGCGCCAACTGGCCCGGCGGATCCTTCGATCCGCAAACCAATATGTTCTACATCCAGTCGTCGACTGCGGTGACGCCGCTGGGTCTGGTCCCCGGCGGCGAGAAATCGGACATGAGCTACATCCGCGGGATGGCCACCGATCCCGCGCTGGGCCGCCCCCCAACGGACGGCCGCGCCGTGCCGACCGTGAGGGACCTGCCCATCGTCAAGCCGCCATACGGGCGCATCACGGCCTACGACATGAATACCGGCAACATCGTCTGGCAGGTTCCTCACGGCGACACGCCGGACGAGATCCGCAATCACCCGGCGCTCGAGGGTCTGGACATCCCGCGCACGGGCCGACCGGGCCGGGGCGGCGTGCTGACCACATCGACGCTGCTGATCGCCGGCGAGCACGGCCTCGCCACGACACCTTTCGGCCGGGGCGCGATGCTGCGCGCCTACGACAAGGCGACGGGCGACGAGCTCGCAGCCGTGCACATGCCGGCGCCACAGACGGGCGCACCCATGACTTACATGTTGAGCGGCAAGCAGTACGTGGTTGTGGCCATCGGCGACGCGGAGGAAGAGTACGGCGGCGAGCTCATCGCGTTCGCGCTGCCGACGGAAGCTCCCCCCGCGAGCGATTGAACGTGGTTTTCCGCTAGAGCAGCCGGATCTGCTTGCCGACAGCCGCCGGCGGCGTGAAGCGGCTCGTGTCGAGCGCCCGCCGCCGCTCGCGATTCAAGCCGTGCTTGCGGCACGCGAGCTCGAAGCGTTTCTTGAACAGATCGGCATAGATGCCCTCGCCTCTGAGACGAGACCCGAAGCGCGGGTCGTTGTCGCGCCCGCCGCGCAGCTCGTGCAGCCGCGCGAAGACGTGCGAGGCCTTGAGGGGCTCGTGTGTTTCCAGCCATTCGCGAAACAGCGCGGCGACCTCGTGCGGCAGGCGCAGCATGGCGTAGCTCGCGGTCGTCGCGCCCGCTCGAGCGGCGGCCTCGACGATGCGCTCGGCCTCGTGATCGGTCAGCACCGGAATCACCGGCGCCATGATCAGACCGACCGGCACACCTGCGTCGGCAAGCTTGCCCATCACGGCGAGCCGCGATGCGGGCGACGCGGCCCGCGGCTCGAGCGTGCGCTTGAGCGCCTTGTCGAGCGTCGTTACGCTCACGTAAACGGCCATCAGCTTGCGCTCCGCCATGCTCGCCAAGAGCTCGATGTCGCGCTCGATGAGGGCGGCGCCTTTGGTCACGATGGTGGCCGGATGGTTGCACGCCGACAAGGTTTCGAGGATCTGCCGCGTCACGCGGTAGCGGCGCTCGATGGGCTGATACGGATCCGTATTCGCGCCCAGGGCGATCGGCGAGCATTGGTAGCCCTTCGCGGCCAGCTCTCTCTCGAGCAAGGCGGCCGCGTCGGCCTTGTAGAACAGGCGCGTCTCGAAATCGAGCCCCGGCGACAGACCGGCATAGGCGTGGCTCGGCCGCGCGTAACAGTAGATACAGCCGTGCTCGCAGCCGCGGTACGGATTGATCGATTGCGTGAACGGGATGTCCGGGGAGGCATTGCGCGTGATGATTCGCCGCGCGACCTCCGCCTGCACGACGGTTTCCAGAGCCGGCAGCGGCTCTTCGAGGATCCCCCAACCGTCGTCCGCGGCCTCGGTGCGCGTCGTCTCGAAACGGCCCGCGGGGTTCGACTCCGCGCCGCGGCCGGTTCGAACGCTATGGCGGTCCGCGCGTGACATGGAGCCGAGTATACTGGTATTTTATACAGGCTCCAACGGACTGGACCGCGCTGTGTCGGTGCTTGCAGGTCTCGCAGGCAGTGCCTACACTCAGTGCATGCAGTATACGATTCGCCGCATTCCTCATTCCGTCGATAACGCGATCCGCGAACGAGCGCGCAGGACCGGCAAGAGCTTGAACGAGGCTGCCGTTGAAGCGCTGGCGGAAGCTGCCGGCGTCTCCGCCGCTCCGCAGAAGCGACGTGACCTCGGCGACATCGCCGGAACCTGGAGAGCCGACAAAGCCGTCGATGCCGCGCTCGCCGACCAAGACCGGATGGACCCGAGTCTCTGGCGGTGAGAATCGCCGTCGACACGAATCGCTACGTCGATCTTTGCAAAGGGGCTCCCGCAACCGTGGAGCTGCTGGAGACGGCCGAGACCGTCGTCCTGCCGTTCGTCGTCGTCGGCGAGCTTCGCGCGGGCTTCGTCCTCGGCCGGCGGCATGCCGAGAACGAGCGCGTCTTACGGCAGTTTCTCTTGAAGGACGGCGTGAACGTCTTGTTTCCGGACGATCAGACAACGCATCACTATTCGTCGGTATATCGTCAACTTCGCAAACAAGGCACACCGATTCCGACGAACGACATGTGGCTGGCAGCCCTGGTGCTACAGCACAATCTGGCGCTGCACGCCCGCGACAAGCACTTCGACCATCTTCCTCAATTGGTCCGCGTGTAATCTCGATAGACAACCACCGCGCTCGGACGATGACAACGTGGAGCGTTGATCGGCACTTTTGACGGGCTGCTTCGGGCCCTCTAGCCCGGGCGCTCCGGTGCTCAGAGCATGACGGTTTCGGCGCATCGTACGACTTCCAGAAATTCCTTTCCGTACCGATCCAGCTTCTTCCGCCCCACTCCGCTCAACGCCAGCATCTCCTGCGCGCTCGCGGGCCGGCGCTCGATCATCTGCATGAGCGTCGCATCGTGGAAAATCACATAGGGCGGCACATTGTGCGCGGCTGCAATCCGCCGCCGGCATTCGCGCAGCGCCTCCCACAACGCCTGGTCCTGGTCGCTGAGCTCTTCCTTCGCGGCCCGCGGCTTCTTGCGCGCTACCGGGCCCTTCGGATCTTCACGAAGACTCAAGCCGGCTTCACCGCGCAGCAAGCGCCGGCTCTCCCCGGTTAAAGCAAGCGCTCCGTAGCGATCGTGATCCACCTTCAGAAACCCGCGCACGACGAGTTGACGGATCACCGAGTGCCAGACCTGCGGTGCCAGTTCCGTGCCGATGTCGAACACCGAAAGCCCGTCGTGACCGTTGCGCGTGACCTTCTCGGTCGCGTTACCGGAGAGCACGTCGACGACGTGCGCGGCGCCGAAGCGCTGCCCCGTGCGGTAGACGGCCGAGAGCAGCTTCTGCGCGGCCTCGGTGCCGTCCCAGGTGGCCGGCGGTACAAGGCAGTTGTCGCAGTTGCCGCAATCGTTGTCTAGCGCATCGCCGAAATAGCTCAGCAGCGGCCGCCGGCGGCACTCGGTCACCTCGCACCAGCCGAGCAGCGCATCAAGCCTGTGGCGCTCGTGGCGCTTGTGCTCCTCGTCTGCTTCGGAGCTCTCGACAAGCCGGCGTAGCTGCACGACGTCGGCCAGGCCGTAAACCATCCAGGCTTCGGCTGGCTCGCCGTCGCGGCCGGCGCGGCCGGTTTCCTGGTAGTAGGATTCCATGCTCTTGGGCAGGTCGAGATGCGCGACGTAGCGCACGTCGGGCTTATCAATCCCCATGCCGAACGCGATCGTCGCGACGATCACGACGCCGTCGTCCATGACGAAGCGCCGTTGATTCGCGGCGCGCGTTTTGGTGTCGAGGCCCGCGTGGTACGGAAGCGCGTCGAAGCCCTGCTTGCAGAGCCACTCGGCCGTCTGCTCGACACGCTTGCGTGTCAGGCAGTAGACGATGCCGGCCTCGCCGCGACGGCTCTCGAGAAACTTCGTGAGCTGCTTCTTCGGATCCGTCCTCACCTGCACGGTGTAACGGATACTCGGTCGATCGAACCCGGCGATGAACACTTCGGGCTCGTTCAACGCGAGCCGCTCGGCGATCTCCTTGCGCGTCGGGGGCGTCGCCGTCGCCGTAAGCGCCATGCGCGGCACGCCCGGAAAAGCGTCAGCGAGCTCGTGGAGCGCCAAGTACTCGGGCCTGAAGTCGTGGCCCCACTGGGAGACGCAATGCGCCTCGTCGATCGCGATGATCGAGAGGCTCACGTCGCGCAGCAGCTCGCGCGTTTGCGGCTGCATGAGCCGCTCCGGCGCTATATACAGGAGCTCGAGCCGGTTGCTTTTGAGGCGCTCGATTACGTCGCGCTGCTGGCCCAAGCTCAAGCTCGAGTTCAGGAACGCAGCTTCGACGCCGAGCTCACGCAGCGCGCCGACTTGGTCCTCCATGAGCGCGATGAGCGGCGACACGACGAGTCCCGTGCCCGCGCGCACGAGCGCGGGGATCTGATAACACAATGATTTGCCGCCGCCCGTCGGCATGAGCACGAGGCTGTCGCGGCCGGCCAGCGCGGCGTCGATGATCGCCGGCTGCCGGCCGCGGAATTCCGTGTAGCCGAAGACGTCGCGTAGCAGCTCAGCGGCGCGGTCGCCGCGCAGGCTCGGCGAGGTATCCGATACGGTCGATTGCATGCGGCGATAGTGCCATACTCGGGCCGTAAACTCCGGCGCTCTTTGCTGAGCATTTTCAGCGAATGCGCTGGATTCGAGTTTCTTTTCTCGCGCGAACGGGTTAGAAACGCCGGACCTATCAGGCTACCATTGCCTCACGCGTCCGGTGTCGACGTGCACGAAGTCCGAGTCCGGGTAGTAGCCGACGCCGCCTACATGCAGCGCCAGCGCTTCCTCGCGCAGGCGGCTCGTTCGCACACCGGTCAACCGCACGTCGATGGCTTTGCCTTCCATGTGCAAGCTGCGTTGGGCTACACCGCCGCCGCTGCTGTTGCGCAGCATCTCGTTCGTGCGCGGTGAACGGTAGCCGGAGATGATCTCATACGTGCCCCTGTCGCCCGCGCGTGAACGCAGCGAGTACAGCGCGTCGAGCAGATCGGGATCGATCGGGTGAACGTCGCCGGTGCGGAAATCCCTGAGGAAGCGGCTGATCTCCGCCAACGCCTCCGGGATGGGCACGCCGTTCTCGACATAGGTAACGCGCAGCCGCTCCCCCGTGTGCGTATGATAAAAGGCGAGCGTGCGGGGCGTTGCGGCGCGTGCCCTTGGCGCAAAGTGGAGCCCGGCGGTGGCGACAACGGCAGCGAGCAGCTCTCGCCGGCTCAGCAGGAGTGGATTCGACCGGCCATGAGAGTGGTTGCACATGAGCTGTAGTTCCTCGAACAACGACGTCCGGCCCCCGAGCCGCCCGCCGTATGGTCGGCCAAACACAGTTTACTTCATGGAAGCATTTTTTCGAAAGCGTGCGCTTCCGACTGTGCTGCTGTTCACATATGCAGTGCTCTGCGGCCACACGGCGCTGGCCCAGCCCGACACGACCGAAGCGCTGCGCAGCCGAGTCGAAGCATTGGCGCTCGAGCCGCGGATCGACGGGACGCCCGTGGCGGACGCGTGGTTTCTGATTCGCTTCTACGAGCGCCGGCAGTTTCGGCCGGCCTGGGATCCCGACACGAAGCTCGACGGTTTGCTCAGGGCACTCGAGGGCAGCGGCGAGCACGGCCTCGATCCGGCGGACTATCACGAGGACCTGTTGCGAGAGCATCGCGAACGCCGCAGCCGCGAGCCTTCCCCCGACACGGACATCAACCTCGACATCCTCGCGACCGACGCGTTGGCCCGCTATGCATTTCATTTGCGGTTCGGCAAGGTCAATCCTGAAGCGATCGAGCCGACGTGGAACTTCAGCCGGACGCTCGAGGGTGTGAGCCCGGTCAATGCCGTGCAGAACTTGATCGACGCGCCCGACATCGGCACCGCGTTGCGCGCACTGGCGCCTCAGGAAGCGCGCTATGCCGAGTTGCTGAAGGCGTTGAGTGACTACAGGGTGCTCGCCGAGGCTGGCGGCTGGCCGCAGGTGCCGGACGGCGAGACGCTGCGCGCCGGCATGCGCTCACCGCGCGTCGCGTTGCTGCGCCAGCGCTTGCAGGCTGCCGGATACCCGCTTGGAGACGCCGGCAGTGACCCTGGAAACCCGGACCTGTTCGACGCGACGCTGGACGCCGCCGTAAGGACATTTCAGCGGCTTCACGGCCTCGATGCCGACGGCGTTGTCGGTGCGCGCTCCGTGGCGGCGCTGAACGTATCCGTCGAGGCACGTATCGATCAGCTGCGTGTGAACCTGGAGCGCGTGCGCTGGATATTCCGGGATCTCGAGGCGCGTTATATCGTCGCCAACATCGCACGCTTCAGAGCGTCGCTGATCGAGGACGACGAGGTGGTTTGGACGACGCGCGCCGTCGTCGGCCGCCCGTACCGGCAGACGCCGGTGTTCCGCGCGACCATGACTTATCTGGTACTGAACCCGACGTGGACCGTGCCGCCGGGCATCCTGCGCAACGATCTGTTGCCGGAGATACGCCGCGATCCGGGTGCGCTGGCGCGTCGCAGTATGGTCGTGCTCGACACGTCGGGCGACGAGGTAAACCCGGCCGAAGTCGACTGGAACGCCCGCGCTTTTCCGTACATGCTGCGTCAACAACCCGGCCCGGACAACGCGCTCGGGCGTGTGAAATTCATGTTCCCGAACCCGCATCACGTCTATATGCACGACACGCCGGCGCGCGAGCTGTTCGATCGCGCGGACCGCACGTTCAGCTCGGGCTGTATCCGCCTCGAGAACCCAATGGAGCTCGTTGAGCTGCTGCTTCGCGAGTCGGGTCAGTGGGATCGGGCCGCGATCGACCGTGCGGTCGCGGACGGGCGCCAACGCACCGTGAACCTGCCGCGACCGCTGACGGTGCTTCTGATCTACGGCACGGTCGTGCCGGAAGACGGCGAGATCTACTTCCTGCTGGACGTCTACAATCGCGACGCGCGTCTGCTCGGGGCCCTGAACGAGGACTTCGAGTTCAGCGCACCGGTCGGCTACGAGGAATCGTTACGCTCGCAGGTATTGTGACGCAGTCAATCCGCCGGAGTCGGCAGCCTACGGCTTGCTACGGCGTCATGAAGTTGACCCCGGCCTCACCGTTGATATGCACCTCGTATGACCGCCCCGACTCAAAGTCGCTGCCGAGATCTACGGTGTTCACCGACGTGCCGTAGATCATCGTACATGCGACACTGCGATCGGCCGGAAGCGTGTTCCAAACAGTGAGCTCGACGACGTTCGCTGCGCGCTCGATATCGATGCGATCGAATACGGCACAGCCACTCGGCAGCCCCGAGGTCACGCGCACGGCATACTGCAGCGGGAATGATTCGCGCACGAGAAGCTCGGCTGCTTCGATCGGCGCCGGAACTTCCCTGCGAGCGCTGCTCGTGGCGGGGATGTCGCCGGTTGAAGGCACGCTAGTGCAGCCAATGAGCGCGGCCGTCGCAATAGCTGCACAGCGGCGGCCGAGCGCGTTTGCGATCACGATCATCGTTGTCGCGGCGCAGCTCACCGCAACTTGTCGAGCGCCGCGACGGCGAGCGCTCGCGCGGCTTCCAGCTCGTCGCGGCCTGCTGCGGCCTCGGCGGTGACTTGGACCATCACTCCGCCCTCATAGACTTGCAGCATGTTCGTCTCGTCGATCCAGACGCCGAAATCGCCGACGTCGATTTCTTGGAGCGAGTCCTCCGTGAACACCTCGCCGAACAGCGTGTCGCGCGTATTTCGCAGGAACTCCTCGTAGTCGTCGATGCTGCTGCGTGTCACCAGCAGGTTCACGAACGTGTCGAACTGCGCGCCGCCTGCCCGCGGCCAAGTACATATGGGCAATTGCCCGTCGACTTGGCTCACGTCTTGACCGGCCGCAGCGGCGATGCCGGTAGCGGCTTCGATGTCTGCCGCCGTCAACAGCTCGCAGGCGCGGATCGCCGTGAGATCAGGACCGGTTCCGGAGCCTGCCGCAGAGCTCGACGCCGGATCACGGTCGCACCCGCCAAGTACGAGCAGGCTGAACAAGGCAAGAACAGCGAATGCCGCAACCGAAGCGGCGATACGCAACACCACACGCCGTCCAGCAACGAGCACTATACTTCCGGAAGCGACGCTCAATTTCCTCAAGCTGGAAGAAATCTTGATGCTCATCGTTCGCCACCTCATGGATCGATAATACAATCGATACGGAGACGTCGAAAGTCTCGCCATGACGAGCAGAGGGCGCCTGCGACGCGCGAACGGGGCGTCAGGTCAAGCTGATTCATTCTCTGGGCGGAAGCGAGGGAGTCCCGAGAAGCCAAGGAGCAAACGATGAGCATGCAAGCGAAAGTCGATAACGATGTAACTCCCTCACGAGACTATGGCGTCGTCACCGCACCGGACACCGTCCACCTGGAACGTCTGTTGCCCGGCCCGATCGAGAGGGTTTGGAGTTACCTGACCGATTCGGAAAAACGCGGACATGCATGGTCGCATCACTGCCTGCGACCCGCCGAAGCTGCTCGCCTATACTTGGAGCGAGAGTTCGGATGAGCCCTCGCAGGTCACTTTCGAACTGAGCCGGCAAGCCAGCAAGGTGCGGCTGGTATTGACCCACGGCCGGCTGGCAACGCGCGACGATATGCTAGGAGTCTCCGCGGGGTGGCATGCCCATGTCCGACATTCTCATTGCCCGGTATTCATATATGCTATTTAAAGCAGCTTATCCTCTTTAGTCTGCTTTAAAGCGCAGATTGTTCTTGCCTCTCCCCAAATTAGCCGATATGCTTTTTAAAGCAGATTAACCCATTTAAGACGCTTTAAACCGCAGATGGCCAAGATCAACACGCTGATAACGGCACCTCCCTACCCGGTCGACCAGGCCCTCAAGCGCCTCGGCACGAACCTGCGCACGGCAAGGCTGCACCGCAACCTGACCATCGAGGAGGTCGCCGAGAAAATCGGGACCGGCCCGCGGCCGGTCTCCGATGCCGAGAAGGGCAAGGCGTCCACCAGTGCCGCGGTCTACATGGCTCTGCTCTGGGCCTATGACCTGCTGATGCCGATGGAAGCGATTGCCGACCCGGCCTCGGACCGGGAAGGAATCGCGCTGTCGGCGCAGCGCGAGCGCGCCCGCGCGCACGGACCGCAGGAGCTCGACAGTGATTTCTAAGGACAAGACGCAGGAATGCTTCGTCTATATCGTCCTGCCAGGCCAAACGGAGTTTGTCACGGCGGGGCGCTTCCGGCTCGATACCGACCGCCACGGTATCACGACGGGCCGCTTTGTCTACGGCAAGAGCTACCTTGCACGCGCGGAGGCGGTGCCGATCGACCCGATCGAACTCAAACTGGCTACCGCGATCTACGAGACGAGATTGCTCAAGGGAATCTTCGGCGCGCTGCGCGATGCGAGCCCGGATTACTGGGGCCGCCGCGTGATCGAAAAACACGCGGGCAAACCACAGCTGAATGAGATCGATTACTTGCTCTACTCGCCGGACGACCGCGCCGGGGCGCTGGGCTTCGGCACCCGGCCCGAGCCCCCTACCCCGCGGCGAAAATTCAACCGGACGATCGACCTGCAAAAACTCCAGGAGTTCGCGGACAAGATCATCGCTGATGAAGAGCTGCCGCAGGACTCCGATGCGCAGCAGGCGCAGGAACTGATGCTGCAAGGCACCTCGATGGGCGGCGCCCGCCCCAAGGCGGTGGTCGAGGATGACGGCGCGCTGCGGATCGCGAAATTCAACCGCCCGGATGACAAGTGGAACCACGCACGGGTCGAGCGCGCGATGCTCGAGCTCGCGTGCGCCTGCGGCATCCACACAGCCGAGAACAGACTCACGACGATCGGCGACCGCGACGCGTTACTCGTCAAGCGCTTTGACCGCGAGAACACAGACAAAGGCTATCGCCGCGCAAGGATGCTGAGCGCGCTCACGCTGCTGCGCGCCGAGGACACTCACACCGACCGCTCGAAATGGTCGTACGTGCCGCTCGCCGAGGAACTGCGGCGGATTTCAGCGCGGCCGAAGGAAGACGCGCCCGAACTGTTCAAACGGATGTGCTTCAACGCGCTCATAAGCAACAACGATGATCACCCACGCAATCACGCGGTGATCGCGTTGGAGAACGAGTGGAGCCTCTCGCCCGCCTACGATCTGATCCCGAACCCGCAGATCAGCATCGAACGCCGCGACCTCGCCCTTGCCTGCGGCGACATGGGCCGCTACGCGCACGCGGACAACCTCCGCTCACAAAGCGCACGTTTTCTCGTGAGCACCGATGACGCGAGAGCGATCGTCGACAGCATGGAGCAAACCGTACGAGACCGCTGGTATGGGATCGCCCGCAGGGAAGGCATCTCCGAAAAAGACTGCGAAACGATCCGCGGCGCGTTTGTCTATGGAGGGTTTCGGCTTGAACTGGCAAGGCCGGAGCATGGGCCATGAGAGTCCCGATGGGTCGCCTGAGATCGTCAACACCGACCAGGGTAGTCACGAGCTCCGAGTTCGTCGAGTTCATGCATCGTCATGAGATCGCGTTGAGCATGGACGGCAAGGGCTGCTGGCGGGACGACGTGTTCATCGAGTGCTTCTGGCGGACGCTGAAGTACGAGGAAGTCTATCGGCGGGCCTATGACACCGCCTCGGCGGCCCGCGCCTCGATCGGACGGTATCTGGCGTTCTCCTTGGTGCTGACTAACCCACCCATAACTGTTTCGAAGTTAGGGAAGATGACGATCAGGCGTCATGCCCGGGCCAAGTATCCTCACGATAAGAATCGCGGACTTCGACGGCGTGTAATAGATGGCGTGCTGCCTGTGGATGAATCTTCGATATCCTCGTCGCAAGGAGCTGATGTCGAGCCCGATTTGCGGATTTTCTCCAAGCTTTGATAGACACGATTCGAGTGATTCGAAGTACGCATCTTGCTTGCCGCTCGCCGAATTCGCGAAACGTGTAAGAGTAGATCTCCGTGAGGTCGCCGTCGGCTGCGAGGCTGAGCTGATATTTACGCACGCCTCAACTTACGCTTCGACTGTCGCGCAATGTCCATTACCGACCGATCACTGCGCCCACTGTTTTCACTCTCGATGAGTGCCAAGCGAATGCTTTCACGCTCACGCTGGTCGTGGCGTATGAGGTCACGGATGTAGTCACTGGCGTTTGCGTATTCACCAGCGTCGATCTGTGCATCGATCCACTCCCGCATCGCATCAGGCAGCGAAATGTTTAACGTTGCCATTGTGCAAACGACCGCTTATCAACTGATGGCATATATTATGCGTACCTTGCCATAACGATAACCGGGCGGCTCCTTAGCGGGGATGACGGTGGTCGTGGTGGTCGTGGGTGAGCTCAAGCGTGCCGGTGACGCGCAAACGGGGTAGGGCAGAATTGTGCGACGAGAATCTCCACTACCCGGCCATCTCGAGGTGAATCTCTGACGAAACCGTTGAGCTTCCATTTCACTATCGATTCACCCCGCTTATGCGGGGTTCTCTTTTGCCGTCGTGCTCGCGACGCACGCCGATTGTTTTGTCAAACGGCACGGAGCGCCTCGACGGGCTCGAGGCGCGCCGCACGCGTGGCCGGGATCACGCCCACTGCAAGACCAAGCAACATCGAGCAGACTAGGCCCAACAAGCCAGCGCTCCAGGGAACCACCAGCTCCCACGGTCCGAGGACAGCTGCGGCTCCGGCTGCTGCGATTCCCGCGATCACGCCCGCGGTGCCGCCGGCTACGGCGAGCATCGCCGATTCAAAAACGAACTGGCGCCGGATATCTCTCCGCTTTGCTCCCAACGCACGGCGCAACCCGATCTCGCGTGTGCGCTCACGCACGGAGATCAGCATGACCGCCAGGATGCCGATACCGCCGACGACGAGCGCGAGCACGGCAGTGCCCATGACGAGCCGGTTCATAGCCCGCGCGGCCCCCCGTTCAGTGCGCAGCAGCACCGCCTGATTCTGAATGACGAACGGGTCGAGCACTCCCGAGCGCACAGCGAGACGGCTGCGTAGAATCTCGCGGACGTCTTGCTCGAGTACCTCCAGCTCTAAGCTGGATCGCGCCTGCACGAACACCGCGTGCACGTAGGCAATGTTGAGTAGTCGCCGCATGGCCGTCTCAAGCGGCACGACCACGACGTCGTCCAAATCCAAGCCCCCGGGGTCGGTTCCGCGCAAGCGCGTGACGCCGATCACTTCAAACGGCACGCTCCCCACACGAACGATGTGCCCGACCGGATCCAAGCCCGCAAAGAGATTCCGCGCGACGGTGGCGCCGAGCAAAGCGACCCGCCGCCGCGCGCGGCCGTCTACGTCATCGAACAGGCGGCCCGATTCGGCCTCGATGTTCCGGATGCGAAGTCCCTGAGCCGTAGTACCAGTTAGGGTTGTCGCAGTATTGAGCCGCCCCCAACGTACCACCAGAGACTGATCAACAGCCGGCGCCGCGGCGACCGCGAACGCGCTTTCCCCCACGATAGCGTCGCCGTCGGCTGCGCGCAGCAGAGTGTGGCTATCCACCTGACGCTGCCGGCCCGCCACGCGCTGTGCTGGCGCGGCCCTCACGACGAGTAGGTCTGTCCCCATTGCACGCAGTCGATCGAGCACGCGCTGCTCAGCCCCTTTACCGATCGCGGCCATCACGATGACGGCGGCCACACCCATGAGCAGACCCGAAACGCTGAGCGCGGTACGCAGCCGGTGAGTGGCCAGCAGTTGGAGGGAAAGGAGCAGCCCGCGCGCGAACTTCCTACGGCGGGCAGGAATGCTGATCATGGAACCTTGGCGGTGCTCGCACGCGGACGCGACTGCATCGCCTCATCGGCGACAATTCGGCCGTCCTCGAATGCAAGGATGCGGTCCGCCCGCTCGGCGACGCCCCGGTCGTGCGTGACCAGCACTACGGTTCGGGCAGAATCAGCGAGCCGCCGGAAAATATCGAGAATCTCCGTTGCATTTTGTGCGTCGAGATTCCCTGTCGGTTCGTCGGCCAAAATCAGTGCCGGATCGTTAATGAGCGCGCGCGCAATAGCTACACGCTGCTGCTGACCGCCGGACAGCTCGCTCGGAAGATAGTCGCCGCGATCCGAGAGGCCGACTGCTTCGAGCGCTCGCTCGGCGAGCACCATCTCGTCGCCGGTGTTCTCATCGGCATAGAGCAGCGGAAGAGTCACGTTACGCAGCGCCGAGGCTCGCTCGAGCAAGTGGAACTGCTGAAAAACAAATCCGATCGTCCGGTTACGCGCTGCGGACAGCGCATCGTCGTCGGCGCTCGAGAAGTCGGCGCCACCCAAAAGATAGCGCCCGCCGTCGGGGCGATCGAGAAGCCCTAGGATGTTGAGCAGCGTCGACTTTCCCGAGCCGGAGGGCCCCATAATAGCGACGAACTCGCCTTGCGCAACGCGGAAGGTCACACCCTTCAACACATTCGTGACAAGCGCACCTTTGCGATAGCTCTTGATCAGGCTCTGCGCAAAGATCATGACGTCCCCCGCTTCCGTGAATGATCAGGCCGCGTGCCCGCGCAAGCTTGCCGCGGGGTCCATGCGCGCTGCTTGCCGGGCGGGGCGAACGCCGAATGCTATGCCGATCGCCATGCACGCCCCCAAGGCCAACGCGAACGGCACCCATGTGATCCGGCTGTTTGCCACGCCAAGGGCACCGAGCGCTGCCGCGACCGCGACGCCCAGCGCCGTCCCCAAGAGCCCCCCCGCTAACGCAATGAACAGCGACTCGAGAAGGAACTGGCGCGTGATATCCGAGGCTCGCGCACCCACTGCACGACGCAATCCGATTTCACGCGAGCGCTGCGAGACTGCAATCAACATCAGGTTCATGATGACCAGGCCTCCCGCGATCAACGCCACGACTGAGGTTGCGATCAGCAGCGCCATCAAGGTAGTGGAAGTCTCGAGCGCCGCACCCTCCACGTCCTCAGGCTCCCGCACGAAGAAATCGTCGTTCTCGCTCGGGCCGATACCGTGCCGGACACGGAGCAGCGCGCGGACCCGCGCCGCGGTTTCGGCCATTCGCCGCACATCCGGCACGCGGATTACGATCTGCTCCAGGTATGGGCGGTTGAAAAGGCGCCGGGAGGAGGTCGCGAAGGGAACGACGATGCGATCGTCCCAATCGTCACCACCTGCGCTCGCGCCCATTTCAACGAAAACACCCTTCACGGTATAGGGATCGCCCGCAACGCGGACGATGCGTCCGACGGACCCGCCCTCCGGGAAGAGCTCGCGCGCGATTTTGGCGCCGAGCATGACGACGCGTGCGAGCGAGCCGATGTCCGATTCCGAGATGAAGTCGCCCTCGGCGATGCCCCAGCGGCGGATCTCCATCCAAGCGGGCTCGACACCGAAAGCGCGCGTGGTCACGGACTGATCTTCGTGCACGACGGTGATGCCACGCTGATTCTGCACCACACTCGCCATCTCGATATTGGGAATCTCGGCCTCGATGGCGCGTGCGTCGGCCTCGACTAGCGACGCCAGACCGCGATCGGCCTGGGGTGCGAAAACCTGCATCTCTCCCCCGGCCCGCACCATGAGCATGTCTAGGCCGTGCATCTGGACCAGCCCCATGATGCGTTCCTGCGTACCCTGGCCGATGATGATCACCGCGGAGAGCACGGCGACGCCCACCACGAGTCCGAGCATCATCAGGAATGTGCGCGGCTTATGTGCCAACAGCGAGGCAAGGACATCTCCGGCAATGCGTTGTGATCGACCCATCGCTACTGCTCCCCGTTCATCCTCGGCCCATCCAGCAGAATACGCTCTCCGGCGACCAGCCCGTCCACGACCTCAGCCCACGGCCCATCACGCCAGCCCACGCGAATCGGGCGCGCTTCGGACCGCTCGTCGTGCAACACGTACACCACGCTCCGGCGGTCTTCCTGGCGAATCGCTCTCGTCGGCACTGCCAGCACGTTCCTGGTTTCGAGCTCAATACTTACGCTGGTTGTCATCTCCGGACGGAGTAATCCTGCGTAGTCGTCGTCGATATCGAGAGCCACGACATACTTGACGACGTTGTCTTGGATGGTTGCAGTGGGATAGATCGCCGCGACGCGAGCCGTGAAATCTCGCGCCGGAAAGGCGTCGACGGTGAACCGCGCAAGCTGGCCGAACTCGATCTTGCCGATGTCCACTTCATCCACGTAGGCGTTTACCTGCAGCCGATCGAGATCGATCACCGTAACGAACGTTGGTGCGCTGAGGCCCGCCGCCACGGTTTCTCCTTCCTGAGTCGAGACCGAAGCAACGACACCCGCGATCGGCGACGTGAGGACGGTAAAAGAGTGATCTACCAGAGCGCTCTCCAGCACCGCGCGGGCGCGCTCGACGTCGGCATGGGCTTGCTTGATGCCTTCGATGTGGCTCGTGCGGACCAGACTGAGCGCGCGACGCGCCGATTCGAGCTCGGCTTCGGCCACCATGCGCCGATCGCGCGCAGCGTCGGTCGTTGCGCTCGGTGCAAGTTGCCTCTCGAGCAGCATCTGCTGTCGCTCCCATTCCTCAGCGGCGAGCGTTACCGCGGCCTCGAAACGCGCGACGTCCGCCCGCGCGCGTGCCTCCTCGTCCGGCGCGAGTGACTCGAGCGCGGCCAGCTTCGCTTCCGCGAGCTTGAGCTCGGCGCGACGCTGCGCGATCACGGCATCAAGCTCAGCTGTTTCCAATTCCGCGATGACCTGGCCTTTCTCCACGCGGTCACCGATGTTTGCGCGTAATCGCGACACCCGCCCTGAGATACGGGAGCCCACTCGCACCTCGGACCCGATACGAGGTTTTACGGCGCCAATGGCGACGACCGTGGCGGCGAATGATCGGGGCTCAACGACGACAACGTCGTCCGAGGTGCCGGTGGTATCCGGGTCGACGCCGCGCAGCCAGACGAACAGGATTGCCACAATCAATCCCGCGGCGAAAACGAGCATCACCATTCGACGCTTCAACATCGAGCCCCGGCTCTTACGTGATGAAATGATACCAGAGGGGACCTGGACGCGATCCAGCCGAAGCAAATCGCGAACCTTGCTTTGCACGTGACATTCCACGACTACGTCGACAGCCAAGGCAGAAGAACATGAGATCATCCAGCGTTGTCCAATCGTTCATTTGCAAATGATTGGCATTCTCAATTACGAGTATGTGCTGACTTCATAGAGTCCCTTGAAAGCATTCTGCGAATCGGCAGAAACCCGAGCGCGTTGCATCCTTACAAATCGCCGCCGCCCCGCTCTTCTGGCGGTTTGTGTTTGCGAAACCCCACGAAGAGTAGAACGTCATACGTGATCTTCATCGCGGCACCGACGTAAAGCGGTGTTCCGAGCGATAGTCCTCGCATCAACAGCCCGGCAAACGCGGGAGCGACAGCCCAGCAGGAGAGGCGCACCAGGTGCGTAACGCCGGATGCTAACGTCCGCTCCGCCGGATGCACGACGGCCATCACATAGGACTGACGGGTCGGGACATCCATCTCGACCAGCCCCTCCCGCAGTAGAAACAACACGGCAGCTACGGCGAAGTTTGGTGCAAAGGGCACCGTCACAAGCAACAGGCTCGAAGGGATATGAGTGAATACCATGGTGTTGACGAGACCGATGCGCGTTGCGAGCCACGCTGCCGCGAGGTGAGATACGGCGTTGGCAATGCGGGCGCCGAAGAACAAAAAACCGATTGCGAGCTCCGAGGCGCCGAAATGCTCGTAGAAGAAGAACGCGAGCAACGCCGTCGTCAGAAACCCACCGGCCAGACTATCGACTGCAAAGAGTGATGAGATCTTCCACAGAATCCGGCGCGTCTCTTTGGTCATCCGATGCTCGCGCACCAAACGCGGTATTTCGATAGCGATCGAAAGCCGTGTGTACAGAAGAGCCACGGCGAGTTGAAGCAGCGCATATATGCCTACGCTCGACCGAATTGCGACTGTCTCATCGAAACCGAATGCCATTTGCGATAGCGCCGGAGTAACGGCAAGGAGCGCGCCGAGCGCGTGTCCAGCATCCTGCAGCACGCTGTACCAGGCGAAGGCCTTGGTGCGCTCTTGGTCCGTCGTTGTCGCAGGGAGGATGGCCTGGTCGATGACCAGCGAAGCACTCCGGTCACGGCCCATGCCGTTGACCATTCCGACGAATGCCGCCGCAGCGATGATCCCGAACTCAGACGCGCCGGCCACGATCGCGCCACCGCCCGCGCTGAGGAGTGACAGGACAACCAGTGTGCTGCGCCGTCCAATCCGATCGCCGAGGAGGGTTACCAGCAGTGCTGCGGTGGCGGCGCCGCCGAGCCCTACGGCAACGACGATCCCGATCTGAGCGGGGGCATACCCGATCGTGGCCAAGTAGATGCCGAGCAACACACCCGCCATGCCGGTCGCAAGCGCACGCAAAAACGCTGCGGCATACAGAACGTTGCGGTTATTCATGCCTGCCTGTTCAGCCTATCGTTGACGGGCTAGACAAAGGTAGTCGACGGATCGAACCGATCGGCAGATCAGTCTGACGATCGATCATGGCCGTCGCAAGCAGCGCGAGAAGGCTGTAGCTCTCTGCTTTACAATCGGTTTTCGCGTGATGATGTAGCTCAGCTGGTTAGAGCGGCGGATTCATAATCCGCGGGTCGAATCGACTTAAGTAGCTGTCCGTAAAAGAGAAACCGCATTTGCGGCTTCCAATAAACTCCCCCGCGAAATCGCGCGGAATTCCGAGTTTCTCCGAGTTTCCCGGCCAAAGTATTGGAAGATCCTGCCCAACATGGGCAACCAACGACGCCATTGCACCTTGGCATAGTCCCAAAATGGGACTATAGTAGTTGCACATGCGAGTGATCGCCGTTTCGACGCTCAAAGCGTTCTGGACGAAACGTTCTGTATATCGTGATGCCGAAGGACCAACGCTCGCTTGGTACCGTGATGTGCTCGAAGCGGACTGGGCAAAGCCGAGCGACGTGAAACAACAGTTCGGTAGCGCCAGCATCCTTCGCGACGGCCGGGTGGTATTCAACATCGCCGGCAACAAGTACCGGATCGTCGTCTGGATCAACTACCCGTACAGAGTCGTTTACATCCGGTTCATTGGGACGCATGAGCAGTACGACGCGATCGATGCGCAAACAATTTGAGGGTGGCATGGATATCAAGCCCATAAGGACCAAGTCGGATTATCGAGGCGCGCTCAAGAAGATCGAAACGTTGATGTCGACGGAGCGAAACACTCCGGACGGTGATCGTTTGGATGTCCTCGTTACGCTCGTCGAAGCGTATGAGCGTACGCACTTCCCGATGGATCTCCCCGACGCAGTGGAGGCGATCAAGTTCCGAATGGAGCAGTCCGGCTTGACAGTGGAGGATCTCGAGCCGGTGATCGGCCGCAAGAACCGCGTCTACGAGGTCCTCAGCCGCCGACGTCGGCTCACACTTCGAATGATCGAAGGCCTCCATGCGAAGTTCGGGATCCCGGCGGAAAGCCTACTCAAGCAGCAGTCCAGTCGTTCGCAAGCCAAAAGTGCGCGCGGCAGAGCGCGCAAAGCATAGCGAAGAACGTGATCTAGTCCTCGCAATGATGTAGCGGCGACCCTGGGAGTACTTGAATCGCTAAAGTCGGAACTCGAGGCCAGTTCTGAGCCAAAAAAATGTTGTTTTGCACCGAAAGCTGACCCGGGTTTGGGACACTACGATTC
>Ga0214472_10001177_pt1 | contig 29942 bp, 27 predicted proteins | sample RVTome_6_FD_207662 | JGI IMG/M metagenome (GOLD analysis project Ga0214472, IMG submission 207662) | Soil microbial communities from uranium-contaminated site in the Upper Colorado River Basin, Wyoming, United States - RVT140D175 | ecosystem: Environmental > Terrestrial > Soil > Contaminated >...
GCCCGATGCTCTGCACGCAGGTGATGAACGGGCTGTCGAGCGCGCTGAAGGTGATGCCCTTCGCGGCAGGCGAGGATTACGAAGTCGTCCTCGTCAGCTTCGACCCGCGCGACACGCCGGCGACCGCCGCAGAGAAGAAACGAACGCACCTCGAATACTGGTCGGCCGAAAAGGACGCCGGTTCGTGGCACCTGTTGAGCGGCGACGAGGCGACCATCCGCCGCGTGACCGCCGCCGCCGGCTTCTCGTACCGGTGGGATGAGCCCACCGGTCAGTTCGCGCACGTCAGCGGCATCCTGGCGGTGACCCCCGAAGGGCGGCTGTCCCGGTACTTCTATGGCGTGGAGTACTCGCCGAAGGAGCTGCGCCTGGCGCTCGTGGAATCGGGCGAAGGGCGTATCGGCTCGGTGATCGACGAGCTGCTGCTGTACTGCTTCCATTACGACCCCGAGAGCGGCCGCTACGGCCTGATGGTGATGAATCTCGTGCGGCTTGGCGGGGTCATGACGATGCTGGCCGTCGCCGGATACATCGTGGTGATGCGGCGCCGTGAGTCGCGCGTCCCGGCGCCGCGCCGGGCGTGAGACCGTAACGAATCATGTTGGAAGGCATCCCGCTTTTCCCTGAACAGGCGTCCACCCTCGCCCCCGAGGTGGACAACCTGTATTTCTTCGTGACGGCGGTCACGGCGTTCTTCGCGCTGCTCGTCGTGTTCTTCGTCATCGTCTTTGCAGTGAAGTACCGGGACCGCACAGGGGAAAAGGTCGGGGCGCCGATCACGGGTTCCATCTGGCTCGAGCTCGGATGGTCCATCGTGCCGTTCCTCGTATCGATGGCCATCTTCGCCTGGGCGACCATCGTGTTCTTCCACATGGTGCGCGCCCCTGACCAGACGCTGGAGATCTATTCAACCGGCAAGCGCTGGATGTGGCGTTTTCAGCACATCGACGGCCAGAGCGAGATCAACGAGCTGCACGTCCCGCTCGGCCGCCCGGTCAAGGTGACGTTCACCTCCGAGGACGTGCTGCACTCGCTGTTCATCCCGGCGTTTCGCGTGAAGGCCGACGCGATCCCGGGCCGCTACAGCTCTGTGTGGTTCACGCCGACCAGGACGGGCGAGTACCACCTGTTCTGCGCGGAATACTGCGGCACCCAGCATTCCGGCATGATCGGCCGCGTGTTCGTCATGGAGCCGAACGAGTACCAGGCATGGCTCGGCGGCGGGGGCGGTATGTCAATGACCGCACGGGGGGAGCAGTTGTTTCAGCAGCTTGGGTGCGTCAGCTGCCATCTGACTGACGGGACGGGGCGCGGCCCCTCGCTCGCGGGCAAGTTCGGCTCGCAGGAAGCGCTGGCCAGCGGCGCAACCGTCGTGGTCGACGACACGTACATCCGCGAATCGATCCTCACGCCGCAGATGAAGCTCGTGGCCGGCTACGGTCCGGTGATGCCCACGTTCCAGGGGCTCGTCAACGAAGAAGGACTGATGAGTCTGATCGAGTACATCAAGTCGCTGCCTGCGGCGGCGCAGCCTGCAGTTGCCACAAGGTAAGGACCCATGACGACGACAGTCCTTCCGCGTGTGAATTATCTGAACGTCAGGCACGGCGTGGCCTCGTGGCTGCTGACGAAGGACCACAAGCGCATCGGCATCATGTATCTGGTGGTCGTCACGATCGCGTTCTTTCTTGGCGGCATCTTCGCCACGGGCGTCCGCATCGAGCTGACGACGCCGCAGGGCGACTTCGTGTCGGCGGACACCTATAACCGGTTGTTCACCATGCATGGCGTCGCGATGGTGTTCTTCGTGCTCATCCCTTCGGTGCCGGCGATCCTCGGCAATTTTGCGCTGCCGCTGATGATCGGCGCGAAGGACGTCGCGTTTCCGAAGATCAACCTCCTGAGCTGGTACGTCTTCGTCATCGGGTTCTTCTTCACGCTCGCGGCCATGGTGTTCGGCGGCGTCGACACCGGCTGGACGTTCTACACGCCGTACAGCAGCGTCTACTCAAACTCCAACGTCCTCATGACGGGAATCGGGGTGTTCATCGCCGGTTTCTCGTCGATCCTGACCGGCCTGAATTTCATGGTGACCATTCACCGGATGCGCGCGCCCGGCATGACCTGGTTCCGGCTGCCGCTGTTCGTGTGGGCGCTGTATGCGACGAGCCTGGTCCAGATTCTCGGAACCCCGGTGATCGCCATCACCGTCGGCATGTTGGCGCTGGAGCGCGCGCTCGGCTTTGGCATCTTCGATCCGCGCCTGGGCGGCGACCCGGTGCTCTTCCAGCACCTCTTCTGGTTCTACTCGCACCCGGCGGTCTACATCATGATCCTGCCCCCCATGGGCGTGATCAGCGAGGTGATTGCCTGCTTCTCGCGGAAGAACGTCTTCGGCTATTCATTCGTCGCGTTTTCGAGCCTCGCGATCGCGGTGTTTGGCTTCCTGGTGTGGGCGCACCACCTGTTCGTGGCGGGCATTTCGCCCTACTCGGCGATGGTGTTCTCGTTCCTCTCGTTCGCCGTCGCGATTCCGTCGGCGGTGAAGACGTTCAACTGGACCGCCACCCTCTACCGGGGCGCCATCTGGTGGCAAGCGCCGCTGATGTGGGTGTTCGGCTTCATCGGCCTTTTCCTGGTGGGCGGGCTGACCGGGCTCTTCCTGGCCTCGCTGGGGCTTGACGTGCACCTGCACGACACCTACTTCGTCGTCGCGCACTTCCACTACATCATGGTCGGCGGCGCGGTCATGGGGTTCTTCGCCGGGCTCCACTACTGGTGGCCCAAGATGACCGGCCGGATGTTCTCGAACAGCGCCGCGACGCTCGCCGCGCTGCTCGTGTTCGTCGGGTTCAACCTGACCTTCTTCCCGCAGTTCATCCTGGGATACCTCGGCATGCCGCGGCGCTACCACGCGTACTCGGAAGAGTTCCAGGTCCTCAATGTCTTGTCCTCCGCCGGTGCGTCGATTCTTGCGGTCGGGTACACGCTGATCGCCTGTTACCTGGTGTATTCGCTCTTCAAGGGACAAGCGGCGGGGGCGAACCCCTGGCTCGCCACCGGCCTCGAGTGGAAGACCGAGTCGCCGCCGATACCCGACAACTTCCTGGAGACGCCGATCGTGAACGAGGCCGCGTACAAGTACTCGGAGCGGGAGATCGAAGTTGCCTGACGGAGTCGCCGCGCACGCCGATCCGCCCGCCTCCGCCACAGGCTTCGGCGGGGCAGGCCATCATCCGGCGCTGCAGCACCACTTCCAGACGCTGGACCAGCAGCACGAAGCCGCCACGCTGGGCATGTGGATCTTCCTCGTCACGGAAGTCATGTTCTTCGGCGGCCTCCTGATGGCATATCTGCTGTACCGCGTGTGGTATCCGGAGGCGTGGTCGGAAGGCAGCCTCGAGCTCGACATCATCCAGGGCGGCGTCAACACCGTGGTCCTGATTGCGAGCAGCCTGACCATGGCTCTGGCCGTTCGAGCGGCGCAGACGGGGCTGCAGAAGGCGACGGTCCGGTGGCTGCTGGTGACCATGGCGCTCGGCCTGACGTTCCTCGTCATCAAGTTCTTCGAGTACAAGCACAAGTACGACCTGAACCACATCCCAGGCCCTGACTTTGAGTTCGAGGGGCCGCATGCCGCACAGGTCCAGATCTTCCTGTCGCTCTATTTCGGTCTGACCGGTCTCCACGCGCTCCACATGGTGGTCGGGTTCTCGCTCCTGGCCGTGATGTGCTGGATGGCGCACCGCCGCCGTTTCTCACCGGAGTGGTACACGCCGGTGGAGTTGTCGGGCCTGTACTGGCATTTCGTCGACATCGTGTGGATTTTCCTGTTTCCGCTGCTGTACCTCGTGGACAGGGCACGTCAGGCGGGCTAACCGATGTCAGGCCATATCTCGCCCAAGTCGACGTATTACGCGATCTTCGGAGCGCTGATGGTGTTGACCGCCGTCACGGTGACGGTGGCGTTCATCAACCTGGGGGCGCTGAACTTCCCCGTGGCGCTGGGGATCGCCATCGTGAAGGCGACGCTGGTCATCCTGTTCTTCATGCACGTGAAGTACAGCAGCCGCCTGACGAAGCTCATTTGCGGCACGGCGTTCTTTTTTCTGATGGTGCTGTTTGGCCTGACGCTGTCGGACTATCTCTCGCGCGGGTGGTTCACGGCACCCGGAGGGACGGCGGGGGCGGGCACGCAGGTCACCATCGGACCGCCGGCACCCACCGAGGGTGAGCCGGCCGAGCCGGCCGAGGAACCGGCGCGCGCCCCCGAACCGTAACGCGTTCTTCCGCTATCGCGAGCTCGCGTCATTCGCGGTGCGGGCTCCGCGACCAACGTATTCGTCAACGTCCCAGCCCCTATGCGTCCGAATCCGATCGTCCTCCTGCAAAGAGTCCCGCTCGGGAGGGGCGCTGTGCGCTTGACCCTCGTCCCAGTTCGTAGATAAGATCGCGGCGTCAATCGACGGGATCTCGGTCTTTTCCTCCGACGAATTCTTGGGGCGTGGATGCGGCATCACAGTTCCAACGCGGACTCGCAGCCGGGGCAACTGTCCTCCAGCGCCCCGGAGTCCTAGCCGTTGGCCCAGATCTTCCCCCCTTGGTGGAACAAGCTCCCGATCGTGGCCGCCATCGCGGGCAGCCTTGGTGCGGCGCTCGCGATCGCGGGCGTCTGGTACTACTTTTCCCCCTGGTATACAGACGTGGGCTACCGTCCCGTTCAGCCCGTCCCGTACAGCCACAGGCTCCACGTCGGCGAGCTTGGTCTCGATTGCCGATACTGTCACGCCTCGGTTGAGATTTCCGCCGTCGCAAACGTTCCGCCCACGCGGACCTGCATGAACTGCCATCAGACCGTGCAGAGGGACAGCGCGGCGCTCGCACCGATTCGGGAAAGTGCCCAGAGCGGCCGGCCGATGCGCTGGATTCGCGTCCACAATCTTCCCGACTACGCCTATTTCCACCACAGCGCGCACGTGACGGCGGGAATCGGCTGCGTCACCTGCCACGGCCGCATCGACGAGATGGAAACGGTCACCCAGATGACGCCCCTCAGCATGAGCTGGTGCCTCGACTGCCACCGCAACCCCGATCCCCACAGACGCCCCGTCTCGGAGGTCACCAACATGCGGTGGACCCCTCCCCGGGACGTCCAGGTGCGCGCGGCGCTGCTCGAGCGCGAGCGTCCGGTCAATCCGCCGACTGACTGTTCGGGGTGCCACCGGTGAGTCGGAGCTATTGGCGAAGTCTCGCGCAGATCGAGGAACGCCCCGAATTCCGCGCCTCTCTCGAGCGTGAGTTCCCGGAAGGCGCCTCGGAGCTTCCCGAAGGGGTCAGCCGGCGCGAGATGATGATGCTCCTGGGCGCCTCGCTGTCGCTCGCGGGCCTCGCGGGGTGCCGGCGCCCCGCCGAAGAGATTGTCCCCTTTGTCACCGCTCCCGAGGAGATCGTCCCCGGGATCCCCCGCTACTACGCGACGACCATGCCCTTCCGCCGGAGCGCCTACGGCCTGATCGTCGAGAGCCACGAAGGACGACCGACCAAGATCGAGGGGAACCCTTCGCACCCCTCGACCCTCGGGGCCTCGAGCTCTCTCGTCCAGGCGTCCGTGCTCGGCCTCTACGATCCCGACCGCTCGCAGTCGGTCACGCAGCGGGGTGCGCGGAAGTCCTGGAGCGATTTCGTCACTGCCTGGGGCCAGCTGTCCGAGGCCCACAACGCAGACGGCGGCGCCGGCCTTGCGGTCCTCTCCGAGTCCTTCTCCTCTCCCACCCTGGCGCGTCTGGCCTCCGAGCTCCGTGCCCGCTACCCTCGGTTGCAGTGGGCGACCTACGACGCGGTCAGCGACGAGAGCCGACTCGCGGGTCTGCGGCAGGCCACGGGGCGCGACCTCGACCTCATGCTCCGGTTCGATCGAGCCTCGGTGATTCTCGCCCTCGACGCCGACCCGCTGCTCACCGACCCGGAGATGATCCGTCATGCGCGAGGCTTCGCGGACGGAAGGCGTGCGGGAGCCTCCGGCGGCGCGATGAACCGACTGTACGTGGTTGAAGGGGTCTACTCGCTGACGGGAGCCATGGCGGATCATCGGCTCCGTCTCGAGAGCCGGCAGATCGCCCCCTTCCTCGCGGCCCTTGCTGCACGCCTTGCTCCGCCCGCGGCCGGAGCCGCGAGCCCGGCGGGAGCCGGCGTCGCCGGTGTCGACCCGCGCTGGATCGACGCCCTTGCCAAGGACCTTCTGGCGAACCGCGGCAAGGGGTTGATTGTGGCTGGGGAACGCCAGCCCGCGGCCGTGCACGCCGCCGTCTGCGCGCTGAACACGTATCTCGGCAACGCAGGCACGACGGTCAGCTACTACGAGACCAGGGACGCGGCGCTTCCGAGCGTGAGCTCGCTGGCCTCCCTCGTCTCCGCGATGAATGCGGGCGCGGTCCAGACGCTCGTCGTCCTCGGCGGCAATCCTGTGTTCGATGCCCCCGCCGATCTCGACTTCGCCTCGGCCATGGCGAAGGTCCCTCGCTCGATCGCGCTCGGGCACTCGGTGGACGAAACATCCTCCAGGACCGAGTGGCATATCCCCCGCGCTCACTACCTCGAATCGTGGGGAGACGCGCGCGCGGTTGGTGGCACGCTCAGCGTCGTCCAGCCGCTGATCCTCCCGCTGTTCGGCGGACGAACCCCCGTTGAAGTGCTGGGGCTGATGGTCGGAGGCAAGGAACGTCCCGGCTACGACATCGTGCGGGAGACCTGGAACCCGATCCTGGGCGCGGGCGAGTTCGACAGGACGTGGAACCGCGTCCTGCATGATGGATTGCTTCCCGACAGCGAGCTTCCAGAAGTCGTCCCCGCTCTCACCGCGCAGCCCCTGGCGGAGCTCGCGCGCTCGATCGGCGGCGGTTCGGGTGCAAACGGGTCCGGAGGAGCCCCTGGTGGATCCGGCGGAGGCCTGGAGGTCGTGTTCCTCCCCTCCGCCTCGCTTCACGACGGCCGCTTCGCAAACAACGGGTGGCTGCAGGAGCTTCCGGATTCGCTCACCAAGCTCACCTGGGACAACCCCGCGCTCGTGAGCCCGAAGACCGCCGACACGCTCGGTCTTGTGAGCGAGGATTTGATCCGTGTCGATTACGCGGGCCGCTCGCTCGAGCTTCCCGTCTGGATCCTCCCCGGCATGGCGGACGGCGTGGTCGCCTTGACGCTCGGCTATGGCCGTTCGCACGCCGGCCGGATCGGCTCGGGGGTCGGGTTCAACGCGTTCTCCGTCCGAAGCTCCAGAGCACCTGGCTTCGACAGCGGGGTCAGCCTCACCAGGCTCGCGGGCACCTATCCGCTCTCGGCGACCCAGGACCACGGCAGCATGGAGGGGCGCCCGATCGTCCGCGAGTCGACCTTGGCCGAGCTTCGATCGAGCACGGCCGCCGGGGCGGAGCGCGCCGAGAGCCCGCAGGGGGAGGGAGCTCCAGCGACCGGCCATCCCGAAGGGGAAGTCGGCGCACTCGGCGTCTTCGCGGAGGAGCCGGAACACTTCTCGCTCTGGAAGGAGCATGCCTACGATCAGGGCCCCCAGTGGGGGATGACGATCGACCTGAACTCCTGCATCGGCTGCAATGCGTGCATGACGGCGTGCCAGAGCGAGAACAACATCCCCGTTGTCGGCAAGATCGAGGTTAAGAGACAGCGCGAGATGCACTGGGTGCGGGTGGACCGGTACTTCTCCGGCGATCCTTCTGGCAGCCCGGAGGTCGTCTTCCAGCCCGTCCCCTGCATGCACTGCGAGGACGCGCCCTGCGAGCAGGTCTGCCCCGTGGCCGCGACCGTTCACGACCAGCAGGGCCTCAACGTGATGGTCTACAACCGGTGCATCGGGACCCGCTACTGCTCGAACAACTGTCCCTACAAGGTTCGCCGGTTCAATTTCTTCAACTTCACCAAGGACACGCCCGATATCCTCAAGCTCGCGATGAACCCGGACGTCACGGTTCGTGCCAGGGGCGTCATGGAGAAGTGCACGTACTGCACGCAGAGGATCAATCGGGCGAAGATCGATGCGAAGCTCGCGGGGCGTGAGCTTCGTGACGGCGACGTCAAAACGGCCTGCCAGCAGGCCTGCCCCGCTTCGGCGATAGAGTTCGGAAATCTTCGGGACCAATCGAGCCGGGTCGTGAAGGCGAAGGCCGATCCGCGCAACTACGCGCTCCTCGACGAGCTGAACACCAAGCCCCGGACGACCTATCTGGGCAAGGTGCGCAACCCGAATCCAGAGCTCGAGGGGCCAGTTGCATGATCGCCCGCTCGCGGCACGTGGTGCTGGGCGCGCTCGTGCTCACCTCTCTTGTCGCCGTCAGCGGCTGCGCGCGCGGCTGCACGTCGAGCCGTCCTCCCATCCATATCAACCCGAGCATGGACGACCAGCCGAAGGTCCGGCCACAGACGGCCAGCGATTTCTTCTACAACGGTGCGTCCATGCGCGAGCCCGTCCCGGGAACGGTCCCGATCGGCGGGCTTCAGGAGGACGGGGCTTTCTTCACGGGAAAGGAAGCGGACGGGCAGTTCGTCGCGACGATCCCCGTGACCGTGGACGAGGCGCTTCTCGAGCGCGGCCGCCAGCGCTACGGGATCTATTGCCAGCCTTGCCACGATGCTCGGGGGGACGGCAGGGGGATCCTGTTCCAGCGAGGCAACGTCCCCACCGGGAATTTCCACCAGGAAAAGATCCTGAAGTACGCGGACGGGCAGATCTTCGACGTCATCACGAACGGGGTGGGGCTGATGTCCGGGTACCGCTGGCCGATCCCTCCTGCGGACAGGTGGGCGATCATCGCCTACGTGCGAGAGCTCCAGCGCGAGCGGCTGGCACGCGCCGCGGCAGCGCCTGCGCCCGCGAGCAACCCCTGAGGGAGACGACGGGATGAACGGCGCAATGAACCGCAAACTGCTGTTCGTGCTCGGTCCCGTCACCGGTGTGGTGATGTTCGCCGGGGTCGTGATGATTGCCACGTTCCTGACGAACCGCGAGTACACGGAGCCGTACCGAGCCCCTGCGGCGACCGTGGACCCAACGCCCCGTGCCGCAGGCTTGGTTGACGAAAGGGCCGACGCGGAGGCGAAAGCCAAGGCGACGATCTACCAGGAGGCGGAGTACCGGACCTTTCCCGTTGTCGGGAGCCGCGTGGCTATCTGGGCGGTGGCGCAGCTCCACCTGCTGTTCGCGGCCTTCGTCCTTGCCGTTCCGCTCTTCGCATTCATCATCGAGGTGATCGGCTATAAGACCGGAGATCTGCGATACGACCGGCTCGCGCACGAGTTCACGAAGCTCCTCTCCGTCTCCTTCTCGCTCACCGCGACCTTCGGCGCGTTCCTGACGTTCATGCTCATCGCTCTGTACCCGCAGTTCACGAACTACCTGATGAGCGTGTTCTCCCCCACCTTTCTCCCGTACGTGCTGCTCTTCTTCGCCGAGGCCTTCTTCCTCTACACCTACTATTACGGCTGGGGGAAGTTCCATCCCCTGGTTCATCTTGGCCTGGGGCTCGGCCTCAACCTCGTGGGCACCGCGATCATGTTCATCGCCAATGCCTGGCTCACGTTCATGATGTCGCCGAACGGAGTCTCGGACACCGGGGCGGTTATCTCCGTCTGGGACGCGGTCTACAACTTTACCTGGATGCCGATCAACGTCCATCGAGTCATCGCCAACATCGCCTTCGGCGGATCGGTCGCCGCCGCCTACGCGGCTTTCAAGTTCCTCCAGGCGGAATCCGACGAGGAGCGCGCGCACTACGACTGGATGGGGTACATCGGCAACTTCGTCGCCATCAGCGCCTTCCTGCCGCTCCCGTTCGCCGGCTACTGGCTCGCGTCGGAGATCTACGCGTACTCGCAGACGCTCGGGCTCCAAATGATGGGCGGCGCCTTCTCGTGGCTCTTCATCATCCAGGCGGTCCTGATCGGGAATCTCTTCCTCGCCGCCAATTACTACCTCTGGCTCGGGATGGGGCGGGTCGAGGGGGTGCAGCCGCTTCAGAAGTTCATCAAGTACCTGCTCATCGCGATCGCGCTCTGCTTCATGGTCTGGGCGACGCCGCGATCGATCATCGCGACGGTCTCCGAACTCCGGGCGATGGGAGGATCGGCGCACCCGGTGCTCGGTTTCCTGGGCGTCATGTCCGCCAAGAACACGGCCGTGAACATCCTGATCCTCACGACGTTCATGAGCTTTCTCCTCTACCGCCGGACGGGGAAGATCGCGGCGGTGGCGTGGGCGAAGGCGGGCCATGCGGCGCAGCTCGCCATCTTCGCGGGCACCGCGATCTTCGTCATCTTTCTCGGCATCTACGGGTACTTCGTCGAGGCGAGCGTCAGGATCGGCCTCTCGGTGCCCCAGGTCAGCTCGGTCCTGCTGGCGATGGTCTCGATCACGGCGATCGACATCTTCCTCTTCCGCGGAGCGAGGAAGAGCGGCGAGGTCCGCTGGGGAAGGATCCCGGCGATCTCCCAGTACGTGCTGATCTTCATCGCGGTCACCTTCACCTGGCTCATGGGGCTCATGGGCTACGTTCGGTCCGGGCTCCGCCAGCACTGGCATGTCTACGGTGTCATTCGGGACAATTCGGCCGACGCCTTCACGCCCACTCTTGGCTTCGCGACGCAGGTTGTCTCGGTGACCGTGCTGCTGTTTTTCCTCCTGATCGGCGTCGTGTTCTGGATCACGAGCCTGCACGAGCGGGCCGAGCATCGGGCCCTTGTGCCGTCGCCGGAGAGAGTGCCGCACCCAGGCGCAGACATGGTGCTCGACGGCGCGCGCCTATCCGCAGAACATCGAGGGGCGGACTAGGCTGTCATGACGATTCCGGTCGTCCCCCGAATCGGCGCTCTCGTCTTCGCGGCGACCGCGTTCTATGGCTACGTCGGCCAGATGGTGCCTCAGAACGAAGTCCTGCCTCCCGAGGCGATCGTCATCAGAGCCGACCTCACTACGGACGAGATGGTCGAGATCGGCCGCGAGATCACGGAGGGGAAGGGCCTGTGCCGGACCTGCCACACCATCGGCCAGACCGGGGCGCTCCGGTTCCCCGACCTCGCGGGGGTCGCCACTCGCGCCATGGAGCGCGTCCCGGGCCTGAGCGATGTCGAGTACTTCGCCCAATCGCTGTACGAACCTGACAGCTTCATCGTGCCAGGATTCAATCCGGGGATGCCCGTCATCAACAGGCCTCCGATCGGTCTCACCGATCAGGAGATTCTCACCGTGATCGCGTACCTCCAGTCTCTTGGCGGCACGCCGATGGTCACGCTCCAGACGAGTCACCGCTACTACGCCGCGCCGCCCGCACCGGGCGGTCCGCCGGCACCGGGCGAGGCGCCGCCGTCTGGCGTGCCGCCGGACGGGAAAGCGGAGCCCGGCGAGCCGCTGCCTCTCACCGCGCCGCCAGCCGAGAACGCGGCGCCGAGTGCTGCACCTCCGGTGGTTCCGGGCGCCGCGCCGGCTCCCGCTGGAGCGGTTACACCATGAACATCCTGGTCGTCCTCGCCGTTGCTGTCGTGTTCGGGCTTCTCAGCTTCCGTCGGGCCAATCTGCTGTTGTGGGCCGTCGCCTGGTGGGTGGGAATCTACGTCCTGCTCCGATTTGGATTCACTACCCCGATTCCCGCCTCCGTCATCTCGATCTACATGGGAATCGTCTCGATCGCGATCCTGGCGTACTTGTCCTCCAGCCAGGAACGCCGTGAAGAGGTCTCCGGCCCGCTCGTCCGGTTCATGACTGAGAAGCGGTACACAGTGCTCCTCGGCGCAATGGCCATCGCCATCCCGGCGCTCGCAGCCGCGAACGTCTACGTCCAAATGAACGTCCCCCTCGAGCCTCCCTTCTTCCCGCGAACGATCCATCCTGCATCGCCCTCCCAGATCACGGTCCACGACAACAGGATCTCGATCGATGCTGGAGACAACCCCTTTCGACCGCTCGAGACATCGAATCCGGAAGAGTTCCGCCGACATGTCGAGAACGGGCGCCAGGTCTACTATCGGAACTGCGTCTTCTGCCACGGCGACAACCTGGGGGGCGACGGCATGTTCGCGCACGGGCTGAACCCGATCCCAACCAACTTCGCCGACGGGCAAACGCTCCCGATCCTTCGCGAGACGTTTCTGTTCTGGCGAATCGCCAAGGGAGGCCCCGGGCTGCCCGATGAAGGGGGGCCGTGGGACACGGCCATGCCCGCCTGGGAGAAATTCCTGACGGAAGACGAGATCTGGGACGTGATCCTCTTTCTCTACGATTTCACGGGCGAGAGGCCTCGAGCCAGGGAGGAGGCCGCCGTGGAGGCCGCCACGCAATGACGTCCTGTCTGATCGGTCCGCGCACGCTCGGATGTTTCGCTCTCCTGATCGCCTGGTTGTGCGCGGTGACGATGGCATCGGTGCGCGCGCAGAGTCCCGACGTCGGCACCGAGGCGCAGCGGGAGTCGGGCAGGGCTCTGTATGTCAAGAATTGCGCCCAGTGCCACGGCGAGAAGGGTGACGGCGCGGGCTATGCCACTCCGCATTTGTTCCCCAGGCCCCGGGACTTCACGATCGGCAGGTTCAAGGTTCGGACGACTCCCAGCGGAGCGCTGCCGACCCATCAGGACCTCGTCAACATCATCAGGCGCGGCATGCCCTACACCTCGATGCCCGCCTGGCCCGACCTGTCCGACCAGGAAGTGTCGGATCTTGCCTACTTCCTTACAACCTTCTCCGCCGAGTTCTCGAACCCGGAGAGTGTCCCCCAGCCCCTGCCGCTCCCGAGTGCGCCGGCCGTGACGCAAGAGTCGATTGAGCTCGGACAGAAGCTCTACGTGGAGACCGGCTGCCTGAAGTGCCACGGTAACCTCGGTCGGGGCGACGGACCTTCGGCTCCCACGCTGATGGACGACCTGGGGCAGCCGATACGCGCAGTAGACCTCACGCAGCCCTGGACCTTCCGGGGAGGGTCGTCCCGGGAGGATATCTTCCGGACGATGACCACGGGGCTCAACGGCACGCCGATGCCGTCGTTCGCCGACAGCCTCATGCCCGAGCAGCGATGGGCGATCACGGACTTCATCGCCTCGCTGTCGGAGAGCACCGAACCTGGCTATACCAATCTCGTCGTCGCGAAGGCCGTCCAGGATCCGATCGATCTGGCAAGGGGCGCTGCGAGCTTCGAATCCGCTCCGGTCGCCCGCTTTCCGATCATCGGACAGATCACGGAGCCCGGGCGCGCGTTTTATCCTCCCGCGACCTCCGTGACCGTGCAGGCGATCTACGACGCCGAGTCAATCGCCCTTCTCGTTCGATGGCACGACATGGGCGCGGACAGAACGGGGAAGAACGGGCTGTCGCTTCCAGTCCCACCGGAGGAGGAAGAGTCGGCGCTAGGAGGTGCCCAGCCGGCCGGAGATAGTCCGTTCGGCGACGCGGAGGTGGCTGCCGGGCAGCCCGCAGCGGACCCCTTCGCCGACGCGGTCGCGCCAGCCGCCCCGGCATCCGAGTTCTCCGACGCGGTCGCGATCCAGATTCCTTCGCAGGCGCCGACGGACGCGCGCAAGCCGTACTTCATCTTCGGGGATGTCCAGAACCCGGTGGATCTCTGGTTCTTCGATCTGGCCCTTCCCAATCCCCTTCAGTTCACCGGCCGGGGAAGCGCGGACATCGCGCTGAACGACACGGGGGATCTCACCGGCGTCGCGAGCTACGACCAGGGAGAATGGTCGGTCATCTTCAAGCGGCCCCTTCGCCCCTCGTCGGGCGCCCCGCTCGCAACCGGACAATTCATGCCGGTCACCTTCTCGGTCTGGGACGGGTTCTCGCGCGAGCGTGGCAACCGCCGAGGTCTCACGGCCTGGTACTCTGTCTACGTCGAGCCGGAAGTGGTCCCGTCGGCCGTCGGCCCGATGGTCAGAACGGCGCTGCTCATTCTCGCGATCGAGCTGGTCGTGATCGGCTGGGTGCGGCGGTGGCATTATGGCTCTCGCGGCCACGGGGCTCCCGGCGGTGAACCGAGTCAACCGGCACCCACGCGAGCGTGAGCTGTTGCGGGCTATCCGGAGGATCAATGTACAAGAGCATCTACGTTCCTGTCGATAACTCAGACCACTCCAACCGCGCCGTCGCCTGCAGCGTCGCGCTGGGCAAGGCGTTCTCCGCGAAACTGGTCGGCTGCCATGTCTACGCGGCAAAGCTGCACGACTATCGCTTCAGGCAGATGGAGTACACCCTGCCTGAGGAGTACATCGACGAGGTGGAACTGGAGCGCCAGCGGAAGATCCACGACAGCCTCATCACGATGGGCCTCAAGCTCATCTCCGACAGCTATCTCGATGGCATGTCGCGCCTCTGCAGAGAGTCGAGCCTCGAGTTCGAGCCGCGGATGATGGACGGGAAGCATCACGCCGAGATCCTCAAGGATCTCGACGGCTCGCCGCACGATCTGGTCGTGATCGGCGCCCTGGGGATCGGACGCACCAGGGACAGCATGATCGGCTCGGTCTGCGAACGCGTCGCCCGCCAATGCGACCGTGACGTCTGGGTGGTCAAGCACGTTCCCGAGCCAGGCGAGCCCGAGCGGGACACGATCCTGGTCGGCATCGACGGAAGTCCCCAGTCGTTCGGCGCGTTCATGACCGCCGTCGACCTGGCCCGCACGTTCGGCAAGAAGGTCGAGACGATCGCCGTCTACGATCCCTATCTGCACTACTCCGTCTTCAACGGCATCGTCAACGTTCTGACCGAACAGGCGGCGAAGGTCTTCCGCTTCGAGGAGCAGAATCAGCTCCACGAGGAGATCATCGACACCGGGCTCGCGCAGATCTATCAGTCTCATCTCGAGGTCGGCGAGCGGATGGCGAGCGAGATGGGTATCGCGATCAAGAAGACGCTTCTCGACGGCAAGCCCTTCCAGAAAATCCTCGACCACGCGCGCAAGACGAATCCCTGGCTCCTCGTGTTGGGGCGGATCGGCGTCCACAGTTCGAAGGACGAGAGGGCGCTGGGGAGCAACGTGGAGAACATTCTCCGTGGCTCGCCCTGCGACGTCCTCCTCTCCACGCGCCTCGAGGTGCCGCGGCTCGACGTGCGCGCCGAGGAGACCGTCCGATGGACACCCGAAGCCGAGGAGCGGATGAAGCGCGTGCCCGAGCAGGTCAAGGGCATCGCCCGCACCGGGGTCCTTCGCCTGGCGCTCGAGAAGGGGCATTCGGTGGTGACGAGCGCGGTGATCGACGAAGCGATGGATCGGTTCATGCCCAAGAGCGCCTCGACCGCGACCAAGGCGCTGGCCGAGGCGGTGGCGCTCGAGCGGGCCAAGTCTGGCCCCGTGTCGATGTGCCGGGCGTGCGGCGTCACGGCCACGCAGAGCGGCGCCGTGAGGTGCACCGTCTGCGGCGCCGCGGATTTCGAGGTGATCTCCCGGGAGATGATCGAGAAGATCGCAGAGGTCGAGGGCGGTCTCGAGGAGGAGACCACCTACGACGGGCGCAAGCTTCGCTGGACGGAGGAGGCCAGGAAGGGCCTCTGGACCATGAAGAACGCCTATCAGCGCCGCCGCGTCAAGGCGCGTGTCGAAAAAAGCGCGCGCATGAAGAGGCTCGACGCGATCACGCTCGAATTCGCCCGGCAGGTGATCGAGGAGGAGACGGGAGCGCCGCTCGACATCAAGGCCCCCTCCGCCGACATAACGCACGCGCGCCCCGCCGGAGCCGCCCCAGACAAAGCGCGGACCGGCATCGGCGTAGCGGGCGAGGCCAGGCTCATTGCTCGCGACGAGCGAAAGAACCCGTTGATCTCGACATTCGACTGGACGGACGACGCCGTGCAGAGGATCTTCCGGGTCCCGGCCGGTTTCATGCGGAGTAAGACGCAGGAGAGGGTCGAGGAGCTCGCGCGGGAGCGCGCCGCGGCGGCGATCGACCTTGTGCTCGTCGAGGATGGAATCGAGTTCGGCAAGAAAATGATGGCCGAGATGATCGCGACCTACTCCGGAACGGGCACGAGCCCCGGAGTCGCGACGACGGCCCTGGGCGCCGGGGCGGTCCGCGAAAGCGGACCGCCCAGCCAGCACTGGCCAGTCGGGTCGCAAGGCGACCCGACCTTGGCGAAGGCGACGCGGGATTCGGCAGCAGCAACACCCACCCCCGCCCAGGAACCCGCGGCGGGTGGCGGCTACCTCAACGAGGTGCGATCGCGCTAACTCCCAAATTCCAACTCCCAACCTCCAAGAGCGGCGGTCGTGTCTGGTGGAGTCCAGGCGCTGCGGATTTCACCAGACCAGTTGGGCGTTGGGGGTTATCTACGTGAGTTCCTACCGCTTCTGCCGGTCGGACGACATCGCGCTTCTCGTCGACGCGCTGAATCGCTGCTGGTCTCCGTACTTTCCCGACGAGCCTCCCGTGACGCCGGCTGCGTTCAAGCGGTCGATCCGCGACCTGCAGGTCTGGTGCAGCAGCTGCATGGTCGCCTTCTCGGGCTCCGCCCCGATCGGCGTCCTGATCGGCGCCAAGCGGCCTTCAGGTACCCTTGTCCACAAGATCGCCGTCCATCCCGATCATCGGCGACAGGGTCATGGCCGCCACCTGCTCGCCTCGCTCGGCTCGAAGCTCGCGATTCTCGGCCCCCCGCGAATCGTCGCCGAAGTCTCCGAGAGCCTCGCCGCTGCGTGCGGGCTCTTCAGTGCATGCGGATATGTCGAAGAAGCGGTCCTGACAGACTATGTCTTGGAACAGCCTGCCCTGAGCGAGCGCGGCGGCGCCGCGCGCGTCGAAGGGTTCGTGATCCCGGTCACGGTCGACGATCTCGCCGCCAATGGCCTCCTTGGAGAGGCTGATCCGCAGGTCTGCTGGGAGCGCTCCGTCGAGACCCTCACTGCAAGGAAAGACGACATCGCAGGACTCGCCGTCGCCTCCGACGACCGAATCGAGGCCTACCTCCTTTACGTGAAGTGCGGGATGGGGGTGGAGATTGTGTCGCTCCGCACGTTCATCGAGGACGGTGGAGCGCGTCTGAGGCAACTGCTCTCTCGACTCCGCGCGCAAGGCATGAGGACCTTCCGGTTCCCGAAGGTCCACCCGGCGGAGATCTCAAAGGAGTTCCTGGAGACGCTCGGTTTCCGCCCCGCCGGCGGACATCTACTCTACGCAGCGAGGGCGCGGTCCGAGTAGGCCCGCCCCTCTTCGAGAGCGGCGAACGATGACGCTGGCATAGTGCGACGAGTCAGCCTCAATGAACGCGCGAATCGAGGCCAGGTCGGCCTGAGCGCGCTCGGTCCACTGCGGGGTCGTCACCCGAGAAAGCGCTTCTTGACCTCTTCGTGACTGACGACCTTCCCTGCCCGCGATTGCCGCAGCCCCTCTTCGATCTTTGCGATAAAGCACAGCCGCTCAATCGCGTCGTCGATCGTGGCGCCATCCGGCAACGCCTGGATCGCCTCAAGGGCGCGCTGCTTATCAGTCTCAGTGGGCATAGTGGAATCCTACCATCGTCGGAAGGCTGGCCTCGCATCGTCGGCCCAACGTCAGCGATGAGCCGCGGCACTCGGCTTCGACGCGCCGTCGGCTCCATCGCGTGTTGGGCCCTCGTTGCTATCCAGCTTTCCGTGTGCGTTTCGCTGCAGTACGTTTCGCGCTGAAATCAACGACCCGGCGGCCGTCAGTACCCCCATTACGTCGCAAGGCTCGCGCGAGAGCCTTGAGATCGTTTCCGTGTTCTTTCGCGATTGCCGGCACAGCGACCTGACATTCGGGTCGCTCGGCGGCGCCATCCGCAAGTGCCGCGCCGACTTCGGCGTCGAGATCGCCATCAGTCCCGACCCGATTCGACTGCAGAATGGACGCAGCACCGCGCACTGCGTGGTGGGCACCATCACCTATCCCGAAAGCGACCCGGTGAAGCCGCAGCCGATGACCGGCCAGAACGGTGCGGACGGCCTCGGCGCCGTCAAGGAAGCCACCGCACGGGCGCGCGGCTGGATTCTCTATCTGAAGTCGAGCCTGACCGGCAATGAGCCGGCGGACGTGATCGAATATCAGTCGCGCAATCCCGAGTTCCCGCACCAGAGCACCGGCGACCAGTTCTTCTCCGAGTCGCAGTTCGAGAGCTACCGCCGGCTGGGCCTGCATGTGCTGCGCGAGGCGCTCGAAGGGGTACTGCCGAAGATCGGCGACGTCACGCAGTGGAAGCGGCCCGCCACCACGCCGGCCACGTCGCCGAAGGCGAGCGTGACGGACGACGAGCAGAAGTGCAAGAACGCGTCGCCGGCCGACCGCGTTCCGATCGATCTCACCGAGGTGTTTCAGAAGCTGACCGTGAAGTGGTACCCGCCGATTCCCGTGTCGCTGGAGGCCGCCAACCGGTTGAACGACTCATACTCGGAGCTGGTCGGGCGCCTGAAGGACGACAAACTGTCGGCGATGCTCGCGGGCGTGGTAGCCAATCCCGCGGGCGCGCCGACGTGGCGCGATGGCACGCCCACGGCCGAGCAGTTCATTTACATGGTCGAGCAGCTACAACTGATGGAGAACGTGTTTGCCGCGATGGGCTTCGAGCACGCAGCCAACAGGGCCAACCCGCGGAATCGTGGGTGGATGAAGGTGTTCCGGCAGTGGGTGGCCAGTCCCAACATGTATGAGGGCCTCTGGCCGCGCGTGCGCCACTCCTACAACCCAGTGTTCCGAGATTTCATCGATCAGCTGCACTGCGAGGCCATCGACGACGTTCCGATTCAGAATTGATCGATACCGCAGACGAACGGGCGCTCCAGGCCCCCGGAGGCAGGTGCGGCGGCGCTCTATATCCTGGCGAGAAATCCCGAAATGCCGGCAGGTCCGCGCGACGTTACGCGAGCCCGCCGCCGCCTGCTGCACACCTTGACCCGCCACGCCCACAACCGCGCCTGCTCTGCCTTTGTCATGGCGTCTCCACTCTAGGGCTGCTGCCAAGAGAAGAGAACGAGATCTGTTACCCATGTCCTGGGATTTCACAGAAGCGTGTTGGCGCGCCCGGCAGGATTCGAACCTGCGCCTCCCGGCTTAGAAGGCCCGCGAAAGGAGGCAACCAGGGGCAGCGTGGAGCCGCTGCCCCGCCTTATCCTAGGATTGTCGCACGCTCGAGGCTACTTGGACCGACCCCCAGCCGCCACCGATTGTCAGTCAATTGTCAGTCGTCTAGCGTCACGGCCTCGCACGACGGTCGCTCGTCCTCTCGGCGCCGTTGGAAGCACTTCCAGCACTTGCGGCATCAGCGGCGTGAGATCCGCTCAACCTGCGCGGCAGGCACTCGTCAAGCAGGACGCGCACGGGCGAGGAGTGCTTCCTTGGCTTGCTCCAGCGCGGCGATCGCCTGCTCTTTAGAGACCGTGGGGAAGTCTTCGAGGAACTCGGACAAGGGCTGACCGGCTTCGAGATAGTCGATCAGTGTTTGGAACGGCACCCGCGTGCCGACGAAGACGGGCGTCCCGCTCATGATGTCAGGGTCGCTGTGGACGACGGGCTCTTGCACTTTCTCCATGTCCATCGATGGCCTCTACACGACCAAGATACACCCAAAGCCGAGAAGCTCCGAGCCTTTCACTGCCTGTTACGGAGTTCGTCCAAGAGCTGCGCCAAGAGTGTCGTTTCTCCGCGGCGGCACTGCGCGACCGCTTCGAGGAGCATCTTCTCGGTTTCTCGATCGGCCTCGAATGTTCCGCCGTTCATGACAAGCACAGTCACGGACGCGCCTTCCGGCAGGTCGGCGTCGACCTCAATCCGTCCACCGACGACCTTTCCAGGAGCGATGAGTACATCGGCATTGTAGACCCACGGCAGGTAGGAGGGCGGCAAGATGGATTTCGATCCCCGTGATTACGACTCGCGCGACGAGGAGCGCTTCGTCCCTGACCGGGGTCGCGGCGGCAGCAGCGATCGCGACGAACACGATCGCGATGACGACCCGAGGCTACCTGACATCTCTTCTCGCGATCGCGATGACCACGACGTGCGGGAACCCGGCCGCGGACCTGGCGACTCCAGAGACTCTCCATCAGACGAACGCGGCCGTGATGCGCGCGACGATGCGCGGTGGCCGGAGCGCGACCGTGACGAACGGATGCGCGGGACCGACCCGCGTGATGCGTTCAAACGAAGCCTCGCGCCGGACTCTGTGGATGGCGGCGGCACTTGTGTCCGGCAACCTGTTTCCGTACGCTAATGTGATGTACGTGACGGCCATCGTGCGAGGCAAGGTCGTCCGGTTCAAGCTCTCGCCGGCGCTGGCACGAGCACACCGCCAAAACCGCGGCAAGACGATGACCGAAGGCGAAGCAGTTGCGTTCGTCGAAGCCAAGCGACGCGCGCGGGTACGACGGGCGAGAGCGAGTCGTTCTTGACACGGCATTCTGTGATGAGGCCCGGCTCGTTCTCAACCTCTCGGAGGTCGGCCTGTTGGTGAAGAAGCTCCCTCGAGGCTGACACAGCCGTCGCTCCGGCGATTCATTCTGCGGAGCGCTGGGCGCGTCAAGGGTCCGCTCGCCGCTGACGCGCTCTTGACACGCCCAGAGCGCTCCCTGTGCCGGATCGTTTCAACCGGACCTGGCAGATCGGCGTATTGGCGGATTCGACGCCGCCGCTGCCACGAAGGGAGGCCGCGGTGCCGGAGTTCCCGGTAGCCGACGCGTTCGCGTTGTCCCCCGGGTAGATGCTGAGCGCGCGAATCGTCTCTTCGGCCTCGGGCGTGCGCGGCCTCATGCGGAGCAACCCGCCCACGACCGCGCCGAGCGCGTTCAGGCGCCCGGAGCCTCCCGCACTTCAGGACAGACCGGCGCGGCGCAGCAGCTCGGTAAACCGAGGGTCGTCGCGCATGGGATCGTAGAGCGGGTGCGTCTTCAGGAACTGCACGATGTTGGCGTGCTCCCGGCAGGCGCGCTCCAGCGACGCGAACGCCCGGTCCAGGTCGCCGATGCCCACATAGGCGTTGACGAGCGCGGCCGGCGGCACGTAGCCGGCCTGCTCCCGCTGCGCGAGTTCGTGCACGATCTGCAGCGCCTCGGTGCGCCGGCCGGCGCGGCCGTACGCGCGCGCGAGCACGCCCAGCGACCCCGTGCTCCGGTTCCACACAGCGGCGGCACGCTCGAGCACCTGGATGGATTCGTCGAATCGCGACACCTCCAGCAGCGCGAACCCGAGGAACCAGAGCGCAGTTGCGCGATCGGGCTCCGCGGCGAGCACCGTCTGCAGCTCGCGAATGGCCTCCTCCGGGCGTCGCGCCTGATAGAGCAGCCACCCGAGCCGAACGGTCGTTCCCGGTGAGAGCGGATCGAGATCCCGCCCCTGCCGTGCCATCGCCACGCCTTCATCGGCACGCCCCTGCTGAATCAGGAGCGCGCCGAGTCCGACGTGCGCATCGGCATCGTTGGGGTCGACGTCGAGCGCACGCCGGTACTCCGCCTCAGCCTCCGTCCAGTCCCACACCTGACCCTTTGAATGGGCGAGGATCCTGTGCGCTTCGCCGAGCCGTGGATCCAGCTCCAGCGCCCGCCTCGCGGCGACGGTCGACTTCTGCAGCGTCTCCACGACGGGCAGTACGCCGGTCGTGGTGCCGCCGAGATCCTGGTACGCGGTGCCAAGGCCGGCGTGGGCCGGCGCGAATCCCGGCTCCCGTGCGATCGTCTGCTCGAACAGCCCGACGGCTTCCCGCACGTCGGACGACGTTCTGGGTTGCCTGTTCAGGAAGAAGCGCGCTCTGAGATAGGCGTCGTACGCCTCGGGCGCGATCGACGCCGGCCCGGCCGAGCCTGGGGCGCCAGCCATCATCGCCCGAATCTCGCGGGCGATCCCCTCCGCCACCTCCCGCTGGAGCGTCAGCACGTCTTCCAGCTCACGATCGTAGCTGCCGGACCAGACGCTCTCCTGCGTGTCGGCCAGGATCAGCCGCGCGCTGATGCGCACCCGACCGTCCGATCGCAGTACGGAGCCTTCGATGACGGCATCCACGCTCAACAGGTCGGCGATCTCCCGCAAGGGCCGCTCTTCGGCCTTGAGTGGCATCACCGACGTGCGGGAGATCACCCGCACGCCCCGCAGCCCCGAGAGCCGGGCGATCAACGCCTCCGTCATGCCGTCCACGAAATAGGTCTGCTTCGAGTCGCTCGACAGGTCGGCGAGCGGCAGCACCGCAACGGACCGGATGCGGGAGGCGGCGTCGGCGATCTCCGCGGATCGCCCGGCCAGCGCAAGGGCGAGGCCGACCACGAGCCCCACAGCCGCTGCCGTCATGGCCACCAACGCCCAGCGCCGTCGAGCAGACACCGGCGGAACCGACCGGGTACCCGGGCGCCGATCGCCTGCGCCGGGATCCCGCCCGTGACGCCAGGCATCCAGCTCCGCTGCATACGCGAAGACCGACCCCAGCCTGCTGTGGTGCAGCCGGTGGACCGGCAGTCCGTCGCGCCTCTCCCACCGCTGAACGGTGCGGACGTCGCGTCCGAGATACGCGGCAATCTCCTTCCACGAATCGAGGCGGCGACGAGGTGAATCCGGAGGGGCTCCGTCGACCCCGGCTGCTGGCTCGACCATGACAGTGTCCTCCCGCGACGGGCGAATTATCCGCAATACCGTGACGAGCGGCAAACGCCGGCTTTTGGCGGCGGCGCGCCCGCCGCCGCACCGTGTCGCACCTTATCGCTTGCGCCGTCCACCCCCGGGCCTCATCGTCGGAATCCCGGCAGGGAGCTGCCGGAATTCTGAAACTGGAGGACCCCCCATGATCCGCCGCACACATCCCCGACGATTCGTGTTGCTCCTGCTCGGTTCACTCCTCGCCGTGTTTTTCCATGGCCGCGAAGGACTGACTGCGCCGAAGTTCGGCGCCTGGTCGGACCCCGTCAATCTGGGCCCCGCCATCAATACGGAGTTCGGCGAATTCGCAGCCCACATGTCGAGGGATGGCCTGAGCCTGTACTTCGCGTCCACGCGGCCGGCGGCATACGGGTCGTTCGGCGGCGAGGACATCTGGGTCTCGCAGCGATCCAGTGCAGACGCCCCATGGGGGCTCCCGATGAATCTCGGCCAGGCCATCAACACCGCGTCGCTCGAGCGTTCCCCCGCACTGTCGCGGGACGGGCACTATCTGTTCTTCGCGAGCGACCGCGCGGGGGGATTCGGTGGACTCGACATCTGGGTGTCCTGGCGTCCGAACCAGCATGACGACTTCGGATGGGAGGCACCGGTGAACCTCGGAGAGGGCGCCAACTCGGCCTTCACCGACGCCGGTCCGAACTTCTTCGAGAACGACGATGCAGCAGTGCCCCACCTGTACATGGCCAGCAATCGGGCCGGGACGCTGGAGATCTTCGTGAGCGAGCTCGTCGCCGGCGTGTTTCAACCGCCGGTGCCGGTTTCGGAATTGAATACCCCGCAGCTGGACCTGACCCCGGGCATTCGCTTCGACGGCCTCGAAATCTTCATCTCCTCCAACCGTCCGGGCGGCGCGGGGAGTCAGGACCTGTGGGTCGCCTCGAGGCAGTCGGTCGACGAGCCCTGGTCCGCGCCGGTGAACCTGGGGATTCCCGTGAACTCCGGATCGGCCGAGAACTTTCCGACGATCTCCGCGGATCGCAGGACCCTGCTGTTCAACTCGAACCGCGCCGGCGGAGCGGGTGACAGCGACCTGTACATGAGCACGCGGTCGGGTCCGGGGATGTGAACTTCGTCGCGGCGAGACGATCGCGCGTGCCCTCGATCTCCTCGTCGTTGGTGAGCGCCTGGCATCTGGCTAGTACCCCGCCGCAGTGGTTTTGATCGGTTGCAAAGCGGGCGCTAACTCCCAACTTCCAACTTCCAACTCCCAACGCCCAAAGCGCAGCGATGATACTTGTTCGGTGGAATCGCTGCGGATTTTCCCCCCAGACATTTTGGGCGTTGGGGGTTGGGGGTTGGGAGTTATCTGCGTGAGTTCCTATCGCTTCTGCCGCACGGACGACATCGCGCTTCTCGTCGACGCGCTGAATCGCTGCTGGTCTCCGTACGTTCCCGACGAGCCGCCCGTGACGCCGGCTGCGTTCAAGCGGTCGATCCGCGACCTGCAGGTCTGGTGCAGCAGCTGCATGGTCGCCTTCTCGGGCTCCGCCCCGATCGGCGTCCTGATCGGCGCGAAACGGCCTTCAGGTACCCTCGTCCACAGGATCGTCGCATTCCTTATCACAGGCGCGTCACGAACATGACGCGTGAGCAAAACGCGCGCGTGTGTTCAACTGGGGTCTTTACCGAGGCGAGGTAGTTATGCAGCCGCTGGATAAATTCAGTGTGCAGCGCCTCTTGCCCGGCCCGGTTGGCCTGACAAAACAGGCGACGGTCTCGATTGAATCGGTCCGGGACGGCTCGAAGTTCCCGATAGTTTGCGTCGAGGACCCGTGCGACGTTTGGAGCCACTCGAAAGAATACACACACTCGGTCGCCTCGGCGCGCTCGTCTTCGCGAACCAGCTGAAGCCAACGATCTACAAGTTCGGATCTTGCCATTTGTCCCAACGGTTCTGTCTGGCTAACGCCTGCGAATGAGCCGCGCGCGCCCACGATCAGCGCGCGTCGGCTCCATTCGGCTGGTCGAACCGCTGACGCGTGGCGACCCGATGTCGCCCCTGCGGTGGACGTGCAAGAGCGCGGCGAAACTGGCCGGCGCGCTGACCGCGCAAGGGTGGCCGGTGAGCGCGACCACGGTCGGGAAGCTCTTGGACGGACTCGGCTATCGCCTGCACGCGTTGCAGAAGGCGCGCGAAGGTGCGGCGCACCCCGACCGCAACGCGCAACTCGAACACATCAACGCGACCGCGGCGGCGTTCACTCGACGTGGCCAACCGGTGATCTCAGTCGACACGAAGAAGGAATTCGTCGGCGATTTCAAGAATGGCGGGCGCGAGTGGCAGCCGACCGGTGCATCCGAGCGGGTGCGGGTCCACGACTTCCCGGGTGACGCGGTGGGCAAGGCGATTCCGTACGGCGTCTACGACATGGCGCGGAACGAGGCGTGGGTCAGCGTCGGGCGCGACCACGATACGCCGGCCTTCGCCGTCGCGTCGATCCGCCAGTGGTGGACGATGATGGGGCGGCAGGCGTATCCGGTGGCCGACGCGCTCTACATCACCGCCGCCGCCGGCGGCAGCAACGGCTATCGGACGCGCGGCTGGAAGGCCGCCTGCAACGCCTGGCCGACGACCTGCGGCTGTGTATCCACGTCTCGCACTTCCCGCCGGGCACGAGTAAGTGAACAAGGTCGAGCACCGACTCTTCTGTCACATTACGCAGAACTGGCGCGGCCGTCCGCTTCGCACCTTCGAGACCCTGGTCGAACTGATCGGCCACACGCGGACGGCCACCGGGCTGCGGGTCAAGGCCAAGCTCGATAAGCGCCGCTATAAGACCGGTCTTGTCGTCACCACGGCGGAGATGCGCGACCTCGCCTTGCACCCGCACGCCTTCCACGGCGACTGGAACTATGAACTCCGACCGCGGGCAACGTGATCACTCAATCAAGATCAGAGGCCTTAGCTTGGGATACTCAGGATCTCCAGTGCGCCGGCCTCTGCATCCACTGATGCGCCGGTTTGCTGGAAGCGCTCGGTCGAGACCCTCACGGCAAGGAAGGACGACATCGCGGGACTCACCGTCGCCTCCGACGAGCGAATCGAGGCTTACCTCCTTTACGTGAAGGGCGGAGTGGGCCCGGAGGGGAGCGCAGAGGCGGGTCCGCGAGGGAGCGCGTCTGAGGCAACTGCTCTTCCCGCTCCTCGCTCGAGGCAGGGGACCCTCCAGTTCCCGAAGGTCCACCAGGCGGAGATTTCGAAGGAGTTCCTGGAGACGCTCGGGTTCCGCTCTGCCGGCGGGCATTTACTCTACGCACCGACCCTTCGACAGCGCTCAGGGTCGCCCTGAGCATCGTCGAAGGGCCGGGGCGCGGTCCGACTAGACGGTGGAGGCGGGCCACAGTGTAAGCTAGGCAGCTACGTGAAGGGCTACCACGACATCGTCGGCGACGGCGGGTCCGGAATCCTCGAGCAGGTCGCCGGGCAGCGCACCCGCATCGCGGATGGGCTCGCCGGGGTGCGCCATCTCGTGGCCGTGGGCTCAGGCAAGGGAGGGGTTGGCAAGAGCACCCTGACCCTGCATCTCGCGGGCGCGCTGCGCGCCCGGGGGCTTCGGATTGCAATCCTGGATGCAGACTTCAACGGCCCCTCCCAGGCGCGCATGGCAGGTGTCCAGGGGGCGCTGTTCGTGCCCGGCCGCCACAAGGTCGCGCTCCCGCGGACCAGGAACGGGATCGCGGTCTTCTCGATGGGGTCGCTCGTCCCGGAGTCAGAGGCGATCGAGTTCGAGAGCGCGGCGCACGGAGAGTCCCACACGTGGCGCGCCACGAAGGAGTTCGCTCTCCTCGGCGAGATCCTCGGGGCCTTCGAGTGGGGTGCGATCGACCTGCTGATGTTCGATCTGCCGCCGGGAGCCGAGCGGACCGTCCAATACGCCGATTTTCTCGGGCCGCGGACCTCGTTCCTGCTCGTGACGATCCCGTCCGAGGTGGCACGGGGCGTGGTCGCGCGCTCGGTGGCCGCTCTGTCGAAGGGACCCAATCGCCTCCTCGGTTACGTCGAGAACATGAGCGGCTACTACTGCCGCGACTGCAACGCCATCAGACCGCTCTTTGTCTCACCCTTGGGCGCCGAAGCCTTGGCGAAGGCGGCCGAACCATCGGGCCTGGAGATCCCTTGCCTCGGGACCGTCCCTTTCGATCCCGAGCTTTCACGGCACTGCGATACGGGAATCCCTCTCGCGGCACTGCCCGAAACACCCGTTGGCCGGGCCCTGGACAATGTCGCGCAGCAACTTCTGGACAGCCTCGAATCGACATCGTCAGCCTCCGCTCACGCGCCGCGTGAGCTACGGCCAGGTTAGGGAGCTCCGCCGATGAAATTCCTGTGCGTTCCTTGCGATACCCCGATGAAGCTGCAAACCGTCGGCCCGCCCGAGGGCGGCTCGCTCTCGGTCGTCTACTCCTGTCCTGAGTGCGGCTACGAGATGGCCATGCTCACCAATGCGTACGAAACACAGATCGTGCAGTCACTGGGCGTGCGCGTCGGACCCGACATCGGCGGCGGAGCGTCGACCCGCCTTCGCGCCGAAGGCGCTTCGGCGGGCCTCGCCGAAGCTTCAGCGGAGGCGGGCGCGGCCGAGCCGACCAAGTGCCCGTTCCCCGCGATGATCCCGGCGACGGAAGGCGCGCGATCCGGCCAGGCTGACGAGCCAGTTCCAGTCCGGTGGACGTCCGGCGCCGAAGCGCGGCTCGCGAACATTCCCGCGTTCGTGCGCCCCATGGCGCGGACCGGCATCGAGAGATTCGCGCGCGAGAGAGGGGCCCTCGAAGTGGACGAGCAGATCCTCGACGCAGCTCGCGAGTTCTTCGGCATGTGATCCGAAACGAAGCGTCATCGAGATGAACATGCCGCATCCGGACACGAGCCCGCCTGCCCTGCGCGGAGTCGAAGGGTTTGCCCGGCCCTACGTCATCTCCTGGAACCTCACATACCGCTGCAACCTCGCCTGCGAGCACTGCTATCTCGACGCCGGCGGCACGCCTCTCCCACCCCAACGCGCAGAAAACGCGCGTCGGGGGCCCCGGCTGGTCGGCACCGAGAACTTCGCCGATCGGAGCGAGCTCGGCACCGAGGAATGCTTCAAGGTTATCGAGGAAATCGCCGCGTTCGCGCCTGAATGCGTGACGATCCTGACGGGCGGCGAGCCGCTCTTGCGCCGCGATATCCTCGAGATCGTCCAGCGCGCGGCCGAGCGGGGACTCTGGGTCGTCGTCGGCACCAACGGCGTGCGCATCACGGAGAACGTGGCGCGGCGCCTCGCGGAGGCCGGAGCACGGGGACTATCCCTCTCCCTCGATGCGCTCGATCCCGATCGTCACGACCGCTTCAGGGGGGTACGAGGCGCATGGCGCAACACGGTGGAGGGAGCGGAGATCCTCAACAGGACCGGGCTCCCCTTCATCGTGCAGACGACCGCGGGCGCGCACAATCTCGGCGAGCTGGAAGCGATCGCCGACTTCGCGCACGATCGCCTCGCCGCCAAGGTCTGGAACCTCTACTTCCTGGTGCCGACGGGGCGGGGACAGTTCGTCTCGGACATGACCGCCGCGCAGTACGACGAGGTGCTCGCCTCTCTCTACCGAATCCAGCAGAAGTACACCCGCCGGATGCTCGTGAACGCGAAGTGCGCTCCGCACTACGTCAAGACCATGCTGGAGAATGGGTTGCCCCCGGCCCGAACCTACTCGGGAGGCGCCGGCGGCTGTCCCGCAGGCACGCACTACATGGGGATACGGCCGAATGGGGATGTCACGCCCTGCCCATACCTCCCGGTCTTCGCCGGAAACCTTCGCAGGTCGCCTCTCGCGGACCTTTGGACGTCATCGGAGCTGTTCACCGACATTCGCCGCCGCGCCTCGCTCGGAGGACGGTGCGGGGCCTGCGAGATGAACGGGCACTGCGGGGGTTGCCGCGCCCGGGCCTACGGGATGAGCGGCGATCTCATGGCCGAAGACCCCCTCTGCACCCACACCCCCGGGAAGTTCGCAGGGTCCGCGCTGCTCACATTGCGTGGCACTGGCTCCCCCGCCCTGCCCGCCCTGAGCGAGCGTATGCGAGTCGAAGGGCGCGAGCGAAGCGAGTCGAAGGGCGCGATCGAGTACGGCCCCGAATCGCCGGCAACGATCGCGTGGGACGATGACGCCGCAGCGCGCATGAAGAAGATCCCCGCGTTCGTTCGGGGGATGGTCGTCAGGGCCGTCGAGGAGTCCTGCCGCAAGAGCGGCCTCGACCGCGTGACCGTCGACGAGCTCGAGCGGATTCGCGCGCGGATGCCGACCCCGAAATTCTTCGGATAGGTGCCCCGCCGCACTCAATCCCGTGACGCGCTCGCGGCCAAGGATCGCAGCTTGCATCGGAAGATCCATAGCTCTGGGAGGAGCTGAGCAATGGAGATCTCGACTGCCCTCTGGATCGCGCTCGCGCTCTGGATCGGGCTGTTTGTTCCGTACGCGATCTGGTACATCCGTAAAGGGAGGGCGCACGGACACACCTGGTTCACATGGTGGAAGCCGCGGGGTCACTCCGACATTGGCCCGGACGTTTCAGTTGGGAATGTTCCCGGCGAGCGCGTCTTCCGGCAGACTCGACCGGGCGCAGACGATGCGCGGGGGGCTCGTTACTGATTGACGGCTCGCTCGTGACCCTGTAGCACTGTCGCAGCCGCTCCGGCGTGGTCAGCCTGGCACACCGAAGCTTCAGCGAAGGGGGCCTACAGGAAGGGATTCGGTTCGCTCTGCTCCTGTATCATTTCCTCCATCCACGTCTGGAACTCCTCGGCGGTCTGGACGGTGACAAATCCCCGCATCCGGTAATGGCCGAGGCCGCAGAGCTGCGCGCAGGCAATCTCGTACTGGAACTCGGGATTCCCCGTCCGGGTCCGCATCTCCGCGGTCGTGACGTTGGGGATGAACCAGATGGGGATCGTCAACCCCGGCACGGCGTCCTGCTTCACTCGAAACTCGGGCACGCCGAAGCTGTGGATGACGTCCTTGCTCCTGAGCCTCACGATGATCGGCCTGTTCACGGGCAGATAGAGCTGATTGACAGTCGTGACGTCGTCCTTCGCGGCCGGATCGGTGCGATCGAGTCCGAGGGGATTCGACTGGAGGTCGAGCAGCGTGATGTCCGTGCGGCCGAATACCCCGTCGGGGCCGGCATAGTGGAAATTCCAGGCGAACTGCTCGCCGGTCACCTGAACGATCAGCGATTCGTTCTCGGGGGGTATGTCGCCGATCCTCGCGGCCCACAACGGGATCGCGAATCCGAACAGGAGAATGGCTTCGACCACGGCCACGCCGATCTCGGCGTAGTTCGAA
>Ga0214472_10001178_pt1 | contig 29914 bp, 22 predicted proteins | sample RVTome_6_FD_207662 | JGI IMG/M metagenome (GOLD analysis project Ga0214472, IMG submission 207662) | Soil microbial communities from uranium-contaminated site in the Upper Colorado River Basin, Wyoming, United States - RVT140D175 | ecosystem: Environmental > Terrestrial > Soil > Contaminated >...
AGCGATGATCGAAACGGATCTGGGCAAGGGAATCGAAGTCACCGCCGAGCACAAGCAGACCTTCTACCAGCAGAACCTCGAGCGGATGAAGGAGCCCGAGCAGGTGAGACTCAGCCATATCCTCGTGAGCGCCGACGAGAACGCGACTCCCGAGCAACGTGATCAGGCCAAGAAAAAGACCGAAGACATCCGCGCCCGGGCGATGGCCGGTGAGGATTTTGCTACTCTAGCCCGCGAGAACTCCGACGACCCGGGCTCGAAGGCGAATGGTGGCGAGCTCCCCTGGGTCGGCCGCGGTGACACCGTGCCACCTTTCGAGGCGGCGGCCTTTGCGCTGTCTCCGGGGGAGATCAGCGAGGTGGTCGAGACGCGCTACGGCTATCACGTCATCAAGCTCGCCGAGCGCAAAGAGGGCGGGGTCGTTACCTTCGAGCAGGCCGAGCCCAGAATCGAGCAGGTCTTGAGGGATCAAGCCATCCAGGAACGCTTGCGAACCGAAATCGAGGCGCTCAGGGCGGCGGGCGACATCGAGATCTTCATCTGAGTTCCTGCGGTAGATCGCCGCGGTCCGCGCTTTCCCGATGCCGACGTCCCTCGAGCTTTTGATCGCGGATCACCATCGTGGCGAGAACCTTCTCGTCACCGGTGAAGGTGAAATGATAGGTCGCGTCCAAGCCCTTCGCCTGCCCCGGCTGAAACGTGAGGCGGGTGCCGAATAGGAAGGTCCGGATCGAGTCTGGTCGCAGCCCGTTCGATACGCGTTTCGTTCTCTTGTGCGGGAAGCGCTTGTGAACGTGGGCCTCGGCGTCCGATCCGGAAAGCACGTACACGGTCTCTCTTTTCTTCTGCAGCGGCTCGACGACGGTCTTGAGATGCCCGGCCCGATCGGTGAGAAAGGGTCCGATGACGTCTTCTCCCGCGGGACAAACCGACAGGCAATACGCCGCCTTGTAGTTGGGTCCGAAACCGAGACTCTGCCACATGGAGACCGTTTCCGAATCCGTCACTCTCTTTCGGTAGTCCCGAGCGTTCTTGCTCTCCGCGACCTTTTCAACCCAATCCGTGAAACCACCCATGAACTCACGGTAGTTATGCGTGTAGCACGCGGCAAAATTGAACTCGCCCTCGGGGCCGATCGCCCCGGTGGGGCAGGCCGCGACGCAGAGCTTGCACTCCAGACAAGGGTTGAAGTCCACCGGCCGCGAATAGGAGGTTACTTCGGCATCCAACACCAGCGTTCCGAGCAGAATGAAATTGCCGAATCTGGGATGGATCACGTTCCGATGGATGCCCATGTGACCCAGGCCGGCCGCCACCGCCATCGGTTTGTGTGAGACGGTCCAAGCCTTCCGCGGCCAGCGATCCATCTCCATCGGGAAACCCATGGCCGCCGCGTTCATCGCTCTCACACCGCGTCTCTCCAGCGCCGCCACCACCCGCCTGCCGACTTCGTTGACCGCTTCGCCGGTGTGGTGAAACTCCACGTTCGAGATCGACCGCGCGGGCGTGCGTATGTTCTCGCGGTTGGTGCGGAGCACGTAACTCACCAACGTGCGGGCGCCCGGGAAGATGGCGAGGATCTCGGCACGCTGGTCGGCGATCTCGGGACGATCGATCTCGACGAAGCCGACGTCATCGGCCCCGGAATCGAGACAGAGGCGCCGCAACCAATCGGAATCGAGGGGCGCGAAGTCCTTTTGGGACACTGGGTGCACGCCGCCTTCCAGTATCTTCTTCACGGTTGGGTGGTTCATCAGTTGCGCGGCCATGCCTACTGGTCCTCCTTTTTAAAGCTGTATATACAGCTATCTAGACCAAAAAAAATCAAGCCCGTTGGGCCGCGGCGGTGACTGCTACCAGAGTGGTCTGAAGATCGTCCCATCCCTTCTTACTGAGCCGGCCGAGCCGCGCGGCGAGCCGATCTTGCGCCTGGCGCCAATGTCGTTTGGAGCCGGCGAGCTTCTTTCGCCCGCCTGCAGTCAGGCTCCAATGGCGCTCCCGCTGATCGTCACCCGGTTGACTCCGGATCCAGCCTCTCTCCTCCAATGGCCGCAGCGTGCGACTCAATGTGGTCGTATCGAGAGCCAAGATTTCCCCCAGTCGGCCCTGTGCGACCGGTTGGACACGTTCCAGCACCTGGAGCAGGGTGAATTGCGTCACTCGGAGCCCGGTCTCCCGGAGCTCCTGGTCGTAAAGCTGTGTGACGGCGCGGGTTGCGCGCCGGAGGTTGGCACAGGCGCAAGGAAGCACCGGCAGGCGGCTCTCGACTCCGCGCGACCTGACCATAGCTAGAATATATGTATATACATCTTATGGGTCAAGTCTTTTTTGGCAGGGGAATGGTAGAATCCCCTCCCGCTCGTGAAAGTCGATCTCGTCATTCGCCACGGCCGTATCCTGGATGGGACCGGCGGTCCCGAACGGCAAGCCGACGTCGCCATCGCCGCGGGGAGAATCCACGCCGTCTCTGCGAGCTTGAAGCATCTCGAGGCGGATGAGGTGATGGATGCCGCCGGCCTCGTCGTCGCTCCCGGCTTCGTCGACATCCATTCGCACGGCGATCTCGTGCTGGCGTGGCCTTCGGATAAGCGCTTGTCGCTTCTCGAGGGCAGACTGGCGCAGGGCATCACGACCGAAGTGGTGGGTAACTGCGGACTCGGCGCGTCACCGCTATTCGGCCACGGGAAGGAACTCCTGCCAGACATCAACGGATGGATGTCCCCGGCGAACTTCGAGTGGCACTGGTCCGATCTCGCCAGCTACTTCTCGCATCTCGAGAGCATCGGTATCCCAGTAAACGTCGGGACGCTCGTGCCTCATGGGCCTCTGCGATTGGGCGCGGCGCACTTGGCCTCCGGTGAAACGGATGAAGCCACCCGTCGGCAGATGACCGACGTCCTCGATGCCGCTCTCGACGACGGCGCGCTCGGCCTCTCCGCGGGACTCATCTATCCACCCGGGATGTACACGTCGACCGACGAGCTCACCGTGCTGGCCCGCCGCCTCGCCCGCAGAGGCCGCGTTTTCGCCGCGCACGTTCGCGGCTCGAGCGAGACACTCCTCGACGCGGTGGGCGAGCTCGTCCAGATCGGCCGCGACGCGGGCGTACCGGTCCATCATTCCCACACCGAAGCCGTGGGGAGCGCTCATTGGTCGAAGCTCGCGCGGGTTCTCGAGCTCGAGGACGAAGCGCGCGCCGACGGGTTGACCTTGAGCGCCGACATGTTTCCCTATGCGGTGGCCGCCACGATGATGCTCGCCATTTACCCACCGTGGTCTCTCGCGGGTGGACTGCCTCGTCTTCTCGATCGACTTGCCGATCCGTCGACCCGAGATCGTATTCGACGCGATATCGAAACCGTCGTGCCCCAGTGGCCGCCCTGGCAAGAGAACGGCTGGCCTCACAATCTAGTGAAGGCGGTCGGTTGGGATCGGATACGCGTCTCCTCCGTCGGCTCGGACGCCAACAAGAGCCTGGAGGGTTTGTCGCTGGAAGAGCTTGGCCGGCGGAAAGGCAATTCTCCTTTCGATGCCATCTCCGATCTGATGATCGAAGAAGAGGGAAACGTGGGGCAGTTCGTGTTGGACATCTCGGGAGAGGATGGGCTCCGGCGGCTCGTCGCGCGCCCCGACATCGCCTTCATCACCGACGCCAACGACTACGGCAAAGGGAAACCTCATCCCGCCGCTTACGGAGGTTTTCCCCGAATTCTTGCTCGCTACGTGCGAGACGAGTCTCTCGTCAGTCTTCCCGAGGCCGTCCGTCGGATGACGTCCCTTCCCGCCGATATCCTGGGGCTCGAGAGTCGCGGCCGCCTGCAAGTCGGCGCTTTCGCCGACATCGTTCTCTTCGACCCGCGAAAGATCTCCGACCGTGCTACGCTCGAAGCACCACGCCGCAAGGCGCTCGGTATCGATGCGGTCTTGGTCAACGGGCGCGCGGTCTATCGTAAAGGCGCTCTCACGGGTGCGCTGCCAGGCCGGACTCTCCGTCGATAGGCCACGGCGACCACTGAGCCCCGGCTCCTCCCATCGACCCGACGTGTTAAGCTTCATGCTCCCAGAAGGGAGGTAGACGCGGTGCGTCAGAAATGGATCCTCATGTTAATTCTCTTCTTCGGACTCGCGCATTGCAGCCCGCCGGACTCGGGTGGCGGCGGACCTTCCTCCGGTGACGCCGGCGTGGCGTGGGACGCTTTCACACCTCGGTTCTTAGAGGAACACTTCGAGGCCAACCCACCGTTTGCGGTGGGGGCGGGCCGACATGATTTCGACGGCAGGCTGCCCGATTGGACCGAGGAGGGTCTTCGTGCGGAGATCGCGCGCCTTCATACCGCGCGGGATGCCGCCGGGCGCTTCGCTCCGGAATCGCTCGACGAAGCGCATCGCTTGGAGCGTGAGAATCTTCTCGCCGCCATCGATCTCAATCTCTTCTGGATCGAGCGAGCCGAGGCTCCGTGGAAGAACCCGGACTTCTACGTCGGTTTCTGGTTTCTCGGCGCGGGTTTGTCTCCCGACGTCTATCTCACCCGACCCTACGCGCCACTGCCCGATCGAATGCGGGCTTACGTCCGTTGGGCCCGCGCCGTTCCGGGCGGGGTGGAACAGGCCCGCGCGAATCTCCGCACGCCGTTGCCGCGCACGTACATCGACATCGGTCACACGCGCTACGGCGGATTGGCTACGTACTTACAGAACAACGTACCCGCCGTCTTCGCCGAGGTCGGGGACGAGGCGCTGCAGCGGGAGTTCGCGGAAGCCAACGCGGCCGCCGCTGCGGCCTTCGCGTCGCTGGACGAGTGGCTGCTCGCGCAGCGGCCCGAGCAGACCGAGGACTTCGCTCTGGGAGCCGATCTGTTTCGCGAGATGCTCTGGGCGACCGAGCGAGTCGACGTCTCGCTCGATGATTTGGAAGCGATCGGGCGTCGGGATCTCGAGCGCAATCGGCGGGCGCTTCAGGAGGCTTGCGCCTCATTTGCGCCCGGCAAGACCATCGCCGATTGCTTCGCGCTCATGGCAGACAGCAAGCCCGAAGGTGGCGCCGTGGAGGCGGCTCGACGGCAGCTCGAGGAATTGGAGTCCTTCGTTCGCGAGAAGGATCTGATGGACATACCGGGCACTGAAAAGGCCCACGTGGAAGTGGCGCCTCCTCACCAGCGCGGAAATTTTGCCTACATCGACATCCCCGGTCCGTACGAGGAGGGACCGCCGTCCGTTTATTACATTGCCCCGCCCGATCCCAGCTGGCCTCCGGAAGAGCAGCGCGCCTATGTCCCCGGGGTGGCGGATCTGCTTTTCACCAGCGTTCACGAGGTCTGGCCCGGTCACTTTTTGCAGTTCCTGCATTCGAACCGCGTCGATTCCTGGATCGGACGTGTTTTCGTCGGCTATGCCTTCGCCGAAGGCTGGGCTCATTACACCGAGGAGCTGATGTGGGAAGCCGGTTTGGGCGAAGGCAGTCCGGAGATACACATCGGTCAGCTTTCGAACGCGCTCCTTCGCAACGCGCGTTTCCTTTCGGCGATCGGCCTTCACGCGCACGGCATGACCGTCGAAGAGTCGGAAGCGTTTTTCCGGGATGCCGCCTTCCAGGATCCCGGAACCGCGCGACAGCAAGCGGCTCGCGGAACGTACGATCCGGCCTATCTCAACTACACCATGGGCAAGCTCATGATCCGGAAGCTGCGCGAGGATTGGACGGCGTCGCGAGGTGGACGAGAGGCTTGGCGCGATTTCCACAATACGTTTGTTTCCTTCGGCGGTCCTCCGATTCCCCTGGTACGGGCCGCGATGATGGGTGAGGAGCCCGGCGACCTCTTTTGAAGCCGAGCCAGCCCAGGCGGCTGCAGGAGCTCTCGTTTTGATAAGATCCCGGGATGAGCAACGCGCGCGCGGACGGGACCCGTGCCGCGTGGCTCTCCACCATCCATAAGTTTCGATACGACCCCGATCGGCCTGCAACCGCGGAGATCTGGTCGCCTCGGCTCGATACCGCCTCCCGCGACGAGCTGCTCGACATCCAGTCCGAGAAACTCCGGACCGTGGTGCCGTTCCTGTACGAGAACAGCGCCTTCTACCGGCGGCGGTTCGATCGGCACGGTCTCATCCCCAGTGATTTTCGAAGCGTCGAAGACCTCGTGAAATGGCCGGTCGTCGACAAGGCCGAGATGATGACCGACGTGACCGAGCACCCACCGTACGGAACGTATACGACCATGAACGACGAGGTGTGGGCCCAGCGCGGTTGGATGATGTTCTCTTCATCGGGGTCGACCGGTGTGCCGCGCGTCTTTCGATATTCTCACTTCGATCGAGAGGGATGGGCCTGGGCCAACGCGCGTGCCCTGTTCGCCATGGGTTTCCGTGCCGGCGAAACGGTATTCATGATCACCGGCTACGGTCCCCACGTCTGGGCCTGGGGAGTGCAGTACGCACTGGCCAAGATGGAGCTCCCAACGATCCCGGGGGGCGGGATGGACTCGAGGGCCCGCGCGAACGTGATCCTGCGATTCCGTCCCACGATCGTTCTCTGCACGCCGTCTTATGCTTTGCACCTAGGTAGGACGCTTCAGGAGCTGGGACACGAGCCGGCCGCGACGGGCGTGCACACGCTTTTCCTGGGCGGCGAGCCGGCACTGGCGGTGGACGCGACGCGCCGTCGCATCGAGAAGCTCTGGAACGCGAGGCTCGTGGAGTTCTATGGGTGCACCGAGGCGGCACCGCATGCGGGAGGCTACTCCTGTCCCGCGACGCAAAACGACGCCGTGCCGGCCACTCATTTGATGGAGGACGTTCAGATTTGGGAGTTGGTCGATCCCGAGTCGCGAGCCACGTTGCCGGAAGGGGCCCGCGGCCTCACGGTTTGCACGAACCTTCACAGCGAGAGCTCGCCGCAGTTGCGATTTCTCGTCGGGGACTACACCACCCTGGATACGTCACGCTGTGTCTGTGGTCGCACGCACGTTCGGGCCGTTGGCTCCTTCGCCGGACGCGCCGACGATCTGATCAACCTCCGGGGAATCAAGATGTATCCGGTTCAAATCGAAGACGCGGTTCGTGCGTTCTCCGGATCCGGGGACGAGTTCGAGATCGTCCTCAGCACCAACGCCGACGGGCTCGACGTGATGACGGTGCGCTGCGAGCACGCGGACCATGCCACCGACCCGGGTGGATTACAGCGCCGCCTCGAAAGAGAGATCCGCAGCCGCTGCGAAGTGCGCGTGACCGCCGAGGTCCTGGCACCCGGGACGCTGCCGAAGACGGAGTTCAAGGCGAAGCGCGTACGAGACTTGCGCCACAAGGATTGACCCGGCTCCGTCATCGCGGGAAAGCACGTATACAGTGTTCAGGGGCTCGCGGGCTGTGATATGCTAGCCCTTCGGCCAGGGGGTCCGTGCCAGCCCATCTACATATCTATTTGTTCCCACATAGTTTATGGCACTCATGACAACCACCATTCAGCTGACCAGGAAGGACTCCCGGTGCCTCGGCATAACGTACAAGTCATTCCGGCTTGCGTAGGATAAGGAGGCAGTCCATATGAAACAGCCGACCGAATCATTTGCTTTCCCCGCTCTCATCACGGTGCTTGCGCTAGGATTCATCATTTCGTTTCAGACCGCGACGTTCGCCCAGGGGGCTGCGCCCGGAGGGGACGCCAGCAACATGCGGCTGGTCGGGTACAACGACCTCCAGGGTCGCGAATCGCTCGAGGTCCACGTCCGGTCGAATGACGCCAACGGCAGTTGGGCCTATGTGGGGCATTCCAACAACTATTGGGGTGATGAGGAAGGGCACCTTAACCCCATCACCGGCCAGGTGGAGCTGAATGGCACCTCGATCCTGGACATCTCCGATCCGGCCAATCCCGAGCTGGTTTGGCACATTCCGAATGTAACCAGCGCGAACTCCCGTCACGTCGGCGCGGTATACGACTACCAGGGAACGGGGAGGGACTACCTGGTGCGCAGCTCGGATGATGGCGTGAACATGAAGTTCCAGGTCTTCGACATCACCTCGCGGGACACCGACCCCTCGCAGATCAAGCTGGTCTCGGAGATCTCCGGGACGCCGAAGAACTCCTGCGGGATCGGGTGTGGGGGTCCTTTCATGTATCGCGCTCATAAAGGGTACTGGTCCGAGGATTCGGGCTATTACTATACCTCCGCTGGAGAGGCGGGTTTCCGCTCCGCCCTCATGCAAATCTGGGACCTGAAGGATCCCGCGAACCCCAAGTTCGTGAGCCGGATGTGGCTACCGGGTCAGAAGAACGGCGAGCTTGGATTCGAGGGGCAGTACGCGCACCATCCCATCGTCGATGAGGAGAACCATCGTGTCTACGCGGGTTTTCGCCAGGGCAGCGGCCATGCCGCGGCATGGGATATCTCGAATATCGCCAACCCTCGGCTAGTGTGGGCCGTGGACACGTCGCCGCCGGGAAGGGGTCCTCACACGGTATCTCCCATCGTCTATGACGAGGTTCCCAACTTCAAAGCCCCTGATCTGCCAAGGACCTACGCCTTGGTCTCCGACGAGGCGTCTGGCGGTCCCGATATGATGCCTTGCCGTGTCGGGGTCCGGACCAAGGTCTACATGTTCGACATCACGTATGAGAGTCACCCCTTCCCGGTAGACACCTGGCAGGTCCCGACCGGAAACTTCTGCGAGAAGGGAGGCCGTTTCGGTCCGCATCAGCATGCGGAGACCCGCAACGGTCGGATCAACCGGTTCGAGGACAAACTGGCCTGGGTGGCGTACTTCAACGCCGGTGCGCGCGTCATCGATATCTCCGACCCTTACAACATGAGAGAAGTCGGTTACTACATACCCGAAGAGAACCAGAACTCGCACCCGATGGCGGAGGGTCAGCCAACCGCGATTCAGATCAACGACGTGGATGTCGATCACCGGGGTCTCGGCTATGCGACCGACCGGGTAGGAACGGGTCTCTTCATCTTGGAGTACACGGGTCCAGCCGCAGGGGCGACCGAATAGGGGGTTTAAGGTAGGGGCGGGTCCCACCGCCCCTACCGTTTCTGGAGGCCTTGCGCCGGAGGCGAACGTGGTATTCTACGGCGCATTCGGAGGGGTCGTCTCGCCGCTTCCAGGTTGGCTGTTCATATTCCTTCGGTTGATACGAATGAGATGTTGGGTATCGCTCCAGGTTCGATGCGTGGCTAAAGGAGGTCACTCAATGATTCAGGGGAAACAACGGAGCAGATGGCTTGCGTTTTCCGCTCTCGTGGCGGTGGTGGCTCTGGTATTCATCGTCACGATTCAGGGTACGACTCATTCACAGAACGCTCCCGGAGGGGAGGCCAGCAACATGCGGCTGGTGGGATACAACGACCTCCAGGGTCGCGAATCGCTCGAAGTCCACGTCCGGTCGAATGACGCGAACGGCAGTTGGGCCTATGTCGGTCATTCCAACAACTATTGGGGTGAGGAGATGCACATGAACTCCATCACCGGCAAGATGGAGCACAACGGCACCTCCATCCTCGACGTCTCCGATCCGGCGAATCCCAAGCTGGTTTGGCACATCCCGAATGAATACAGCGCGAACTCCCGTCACGTCGGGGTGGTCTACGACTACCAGGGGACGGGAAGGGACTACCTGGTGCGGAGCTCGGATGACGGTGGCGAGAACATGATGTTCCAGGTCTTCGACATCACGACGCGCGACAGCGATCCTTCACAGATCAAGCTCGTGTCGGAGATCCGCGGGACGCCGAGGAACTCGTGTGGCGTCGGCTGCGGCGGTCGTTTCATCTCTCGCGCGCACAAGGGCTACTGGTCCGAGGATTCGGGCTATTACTATACCTCCGCTGGTGAGCCTGGTTTTCGCACGGCTCTGATTCAGATCTGGGATCTGAAGGATCCCGCGAGCCCCAAGTTCGTGAGCCGGATGTGGATTCCGGGCCAGAAGAACGGCGAGCTTGGCTTCGAGGGACAATACGCGCACCATCCCATCGTCGATGAGGAGAATAACCGCGTCTACGCGGGGTTTCGAGGTCCTGGTCAGGTGGCGTCCTGGGATATCTCGAATATCGCCAACCCTGAATTGGTGTGGATGGTGGACACCTCGCCGCCGGGAAGGGGTCCCCACACGGTATCTCCCATCGTCTATAACCAGGTTCCCAACTTCAAGGATGACGCGTTGCCCAGGACCTACGCCTTCGTGACCGACGAGGCGGGCGGCTCCGCCGACAGCAAGCCTTGCACTAGCGGGGTCCGGAGCAAGGCCTACATGTTCGATATTACCGACGAGACCCATCCCTTCCCAGTCGATACCTGGCTCGTCCCGACCGGGAATTTCTGCGACAAGGGAGGTCGTTTCGGTCCTCATCAACACGCGGAGACGCGCAATGGTCGGATCAACCGGTTCGAGGACAAGCTGGCCTGGGTGGCGTATTTCAACGCCGGGGTCCGGGTGGTCGATATCTCCGACCCCTACAACCTGAAAGAAGTCGGTTCCTACATACCCGAGGAGAACGAGAACTCGCACCCGATGTCCCAGGATCAGCCGACGGCGATTCAGATCAACGACGTCGACGTCGATCATCGAGGTCTGGGCTATGCCACCGACCGGGTGGGAACGGGCCTCTTCATTCTGGAGTACACCGGACCGAAGCCGGGTTCAACGACCGACTAGCTGTCGGTTCGAAACGCCAATATCAATGAAGGGGGCGGTGCAAAGCCGCCCTTTTTTTTACACGGTTGGGGACGGAGGTTGAATGATGATCCGTGTGACGCAAGTCAACAGAAGGCTGTGGCTCTTGGGTTTCTTATCGGTGCTTTCTTTGGGCACGGGATTTGCCGTTCACGGTGCCGCCGTCTCGAACCAGAGCGCGCCCGCGCCTGCGGCCGAGGCGGAGAACGTGAGATTGGTGGGCTATCACAATCTGCAAGGCCGTGAGTCCTTGCAGGTCTTCGCCAAGTCGGATGAGGCGAACGGAAACTGGCTCTACGTGGGACATTCCGACAACTACTGGGAGACGGACCAGCATCTGAACACAATCACCGGCCAGATGGAGTGGAACGGGACGTCGATACTCGATATCTCCGATCCCGCCAATCCAGAGCTCGTCTGGCACATACCGAACGACATCAAGGCGAACTCCCGTTCGGTGTCGGTCGTCTATGACTACCAGCATGACGGATCGGGCAGAGACTATCTGGCGCGGAGCTCGGATGGCGGCGAGGGGAAGAGGAAGTTTCAGATCTTCGACATCACCTCCCGGGACACGGACCCTTCGCAGATTACGTTAGTCTCGGAAATCACCGGGACGCCCAAGAACTCGTGTGGGATCGGATGCGGCGGCTCTTTCATCATCCGCGCGCACAAGGGGTGGTGGTCCGATGAAACCGGCCTGTTCTATTTCTCGGCGGCCGAGCCGGGGTTTCGTCAGGCGATCCTGCAAATCTGGGATCTCAAGGACCCGAAGAACCCCAAGTTCGTGAGTCGAGCCTGGTTGCCGGGTCAAAAAGACGGCGAGCCGGCGATGGATCCGACGGTAGGGCGCTTCCATCATCCCATCGTGGATGAGGAAAACAACCGGGTCTACGGCGGCTATCGTCACGGTAGTGGAGACGCTGCGGCCTTCGACATCTCCAACCCGACCAATCCAAGGCTCGTCTGGAGCGTGGACACCTCGCCGCCGGCAAGGGGACCGCACACGGTCTCGCCCGTCGTCTATGACGAGGTCCCGAACTTCAAGGGAGAGGCTCTTCCCAGAACCTACGCCTTCATCACCGATGAGGCGTCGGCCGGTCCCGATTCAAAACCCTGTCCCAGCCCGATAAGGGCCAAGGCCTACATGTTCGACATCACGCACGAGAGCCATCCGTTTCCGGTCTCGACGTGGCAGGTGCCGGTCGGGAATTTCTGCGAGAAGGGAGGTCGCTTCGGTCCCCATCAGCATGCGGAGACGCGCAACGGGGTGCTCAACCGTTTCGAGGACAGGCTGGCCTGGATCGCGTACTTCAACGCCGGCGTCCGGGTTCTCGACATCACCGATCCTTACAATCTGACGGAAGTCGGATACTTCATCCCGGAGACAAACGAGAACTCGCATCCGTTGTTCGAGGGGCAGCCGACGGCGATTCAGATCAACGACGTGGAGGTCGATCATCGCGGCTTGGTGTACGCCTCGGATCGGATCGGAACCGGGCTCTTCGTCTTGGAGTACACAGGCAGTCGCGTCACCAGCCGATAGAGGAGTCCTCAACCCGCCCGCAGGCGCCCGCCGGCCGCAGCGACGCCTGTCGAGCGGAGGCCGCGGCCGAACGAGGAGTGAGGCCGCATCGAAGTGAAGTCGCCGGCCCGCCTCCGCCAAGGCTTCGGTGGGTCCGCCGAAGCTGGCCAATACGAGCGCCAGCGAGGCGGAAGGGCGATGCCGCGGGGTGTCCGCCTACGTCCTTCTCGGGAGCGACGAGACTTCGGCGGGACCAAGCCGAAGCCTCGGCGAAGGCTGGGGGCCCCGCGGCATTAAAAGGCGTCCCGGGCAGCCTTGCCCGTGTGCAGGATACTTGCTTGATGGTAGAATCCCGCTAACGGCCCGGACGACCGAGACCACCCCGGGGTAAGTCGGCCCGATGGACAATAGAACGCTGGGTCCCTACGAGCTCCTCCGCCTCTTGGGCAAAGGAGGGATGGGCGAAGTCTACCTGGCCCGGGACCCTCGGCTCGGCCGCCGCGTAGCCCTCAAGGTGCTCTCGCCGGAGCTCGCTACCCAGGCCGAGTTTCGCGACCGGTTTCTCCGGGAAGCGCGCTCCGTCTCCTCCCTGAACCACCCCAACATCAACACGATCCACGACATCGGACAAGCCGAAGGGCTGGACTACATCGCCCTCGAATATGTCGAGGGACCGAACCTCGAGCAAATTCTACGGTCCGGCGAGCCTCTATCGCTCGCTCGATTCTTGGATCTCGCCATTCCCTTGGCCGAGGGCCTGCACCATGCGCACGGGCATGGCCTCGTGCATCGCGACTTGAAACCGGCGAATGTCGTGGTGTCTTCCGCGGGCGCGCCGAAGATCTTGGACTTCGGGCTCGCGAAGGCAGTCCTGCCGGACGCCGCCGCTGACTGGAGCGAGGCTCCCACGCGCCATCGACTGACTCAGGCGGGCGTCGTGGTCGGCACGATCGCGTACATGTCACCCGAGCAGGCGCTCGGCAAGGAGGTCGACGCGCGCAGCGACATCTTCTCCTTCGGGTGCTTGTTGTACGAGATGGCGGCCGGCCGGCCGGCCTTCGAGGGCGCGAACGCGATGCAAGTGCTCGACGGGCTGCTCCATCGAGACCCGGTTCCCTTGCGCGAGATTCGATCGGATCTTCCGGGCGAGCTCACCCAGATCGTGGACCGCGCGATCCGCAAGGGCCCCGACGCACGCTATCCGCACATGGGGGCGCTCGTCTCCGACTTGCGGGCGGTTCCGCGAGAGGGTCGAGAGCGCGAAAAGACATGGGGGCTCGCGCGGCTCGGATGGCGGCGGCTAGCCGCGGCGGCCGTCCTGATCGGTGTCCTCGCTCTCGGTGCACTCATTCTGAAAACGTCTGGCTCGGGGCCCGCTGGAGGTAGGCCGCATTCGGTGGCGGTCTTCTACTTCGAGAACTTGTCCGACCCGGGCGATTCCGACAACGTTGCCCGGATGTTGACCAGTCTCCTCACCACGGAGCTCTCCGGAGCAGAGGGGTTGGAGGTCGTCAGCCGACAGCGCCTTCACGATGTCGCCGAGCAAATGGGTGAAGTCGATGGCGCGGTGAGTCACCGGGTGGCGACCGAAGTTGCGCGTCGAGCGGGCGTGGGGACGATGATTCTCGGCCGCGTGGCGCGCGTCGGGGATCGCATCGTGGCCACGTCGGAGCTCGTCGACGTCACGAGCGGGCGTTCGCTCGCGTCGCAGAAGGCCGAGGGAACAGACGAGGGAGACGTCTTTGGTTTGGCGGAGGCCCTGGGCGATCAGGTGCGGGGCTACGTGCGACAGAGCTCGCTGGTAGCGTCTCGAGAAGCTTCCGATGGGCCACGCGACGGGTGGACGCGCTCAGTGGACGCGTACCGCGCGTACGTGCGCGGCGAGTCGCTCGTGCAGGCGGGGCGCTTCGAGCAATCGATCGACGAGTACCAGGAATCGATTCGTTTGGATCCGGGCTTCGCCATGGCTCATTTTCGTCTGAGCATGGCGGCCCGCTGGATCTCGGATGGCGTCCTGGCGCGCGAAGCCGCGGCCCGAGCCGATGCCTTGGTCGATCGCCTACCGGAAGATCTCGCGGACGTCGTGCGCGCGAATCATTTCTATCATCAGGGTTCGTATTCACTGGCCATCCCGCTACTCGAGGCAGCGCTCGAGCGCGATCGGGCTCTCAAGGAAGGACTCTACCTCTTGAGCCAGATCTACCTACATTCGACGCGCGACGGGAATACCGAGCGCGCGGTCGCGCTGATGGAAGAGCTCGTCGAGCTCGATCCCGATTTTCACCTGGTCTACGATCGGCTGGCGCTGGCCCAGGCCTTGCTCGGTCGCCCCGAGCTGGCACGCGCGAACCTCGCGCGATGGACCGAGGTGCGCCCGGACAAGGTGCAGGCTCTTCAATCCGTCTTTGCGACTTTCGAAGGACAACCCGAGGAGGCCCTTGCCTTCGGACAGGCTTTCTCGTGGATCGAGGGGCCATTGTTTCAGGCCGCCGCGGCGATGTTGGCCTCGCGTTGGGATGTCGCGGAACGCCTCGTGGCTTTCGATCCGGACGAGTGGCGGGCCGATCACCTGCGGGCGTGGGGACTGCGAAACCGGGGGATCCTTCATGCGTACCGGGGCGATTTCGAGCAGGCCGAGCGGTACCTTCGCGAGGCGGCTCGAGTCGGCGCCGGCGAACGCGCCGTGCTGCACGAAGGTACGACCGGGGGCGTCCGCGCCAGCGCCCTTCACGCGCTTGCGGAGCTCTTCGAGGCGCGAGGTCGCGTGGCCGAGGCCCGTCGCACCGCGGAAGAAGCGTTGGTATTACAACCCGAAAGTGCGCGTTCTCTTTACGTGGCGGGACGCTACGCCCTCGCGGAGTATGACGCCACGGCGGCCGCCGGGTACATGAATAGGCTCGAGCGGCTCGCGGCTTCGTCGCGGGGTGGCATCGCCAACCTGTACCTGGCGGGACTCGAGGCGGAGATGGCGATGGCGAACGGGAACCCTGCCGACGCTCGCGACCGGATCGCGGACTTCGTCGAGCCCGGAACGCTCATGGCCGATTGGGCATCTCATTGCGCGAGCTCGGGCTCGATGTTTCGAGACACGCTCGCTCGAGCGCACCTCGCATTGGGGGATCGGGCGGACGCGATGGAGGTGTTGGACGGTCTCCTCGTAAGCGGCGTGGAACGACTCGAGCACCCCGCGCTCTACGTAGTCGCATTGCGGAGGCTCGGCAGTCTCCGGCTCGACAACGGAGACCCCAGCGGGGAGCGCTTACTGGAGCGCTATCGAGAGCTCTGGGGCACTACGTCCGTTCCCGCTCCTCCGAACTGAGCTTCGCCCGAAGCTGTCTAGAAACGAAAGAGTCGCGTGAACTTGATGACCAGACTGCGGTCCTGGAGCTCGGGGAAACCAGTCGAAAGCGTGTCTCGGCCGTCGCTGTAGACGACGAAGAAGTCGCTCCCCGGCTGATACTCCCAGCGGAAGCGCACGTTGGCGGTCGTCAAGTTGGCTTCCGAGTTGTATTGCAAGAGCGCTCCCAGGAATATGCGCGGCGAGATCATGTAGTTGAGCCGAGCGCGAAACAGCTCGGTGGTGAAGCTACCCTCCGGTAGATCGACCCAGTTGATGGCCACTCGCGGCTCGATCGAGAACCGCGGCGTGATCTCCGCCCGCCCGTCTACCTGGAGCTCCGTCATGTCCCCGCTGTAAAAACTTCCCGTCTCCGCCCTCACCTGACCTGACATCTTGCGCTGCGATCCAAATTGGTACTCGCCGGAGAATCGCTCGAAGTCGTATCCTCCGATGGGAATGATCACGCCATCGGTGATCTCGAAGTCCTCCTCCAGAAATTCGTAGTTACGCCGGTAAGCAACATTGAACTGATCTCCCACCTCGAGCTCGGTCTGGAACTGGAGCTCGACCTGGCGTGACTCGAGCAGCCCCACTCCATTCTCTATGTAGTCCACGCCGGTCTCGAAAGTGAACTTTCGGATGGCCTCGATGCTTCGCGGTCGGGGGCTGAACCGCGCCTTCGCGAGGCTTTGCTCGAAATCCTCGCGCCGCACGAAGCCAATTTCGGGATTGAAGTTCTCCTCGACGACCAGGCGGTCGAGCTCCAAGCCGTATCGATCGCCGCCATATTGGAACCGGCCGCGATAGGTGGAGTCTCTTCCCGTTGTCTCCGGTGTGACGGTGCGGGCGTAGTACGTCGTGATGTCCACGTTCTCGTAGAAGGCGAAGTTTCCGTCGAGTCCCACCAATTTGTTCGCACCGTCGATGTCGGTCGCGGGCGAGCGGTAGGTTCCAATCGCTCCAATGTTGCTGCGGCGAAGAACGTCGCGCTTGAGCCGGAAGACGCCGAAATTGGTGGTCGGCACCCCTACGTCTTGGAGGCCGTCGGTCTGGATCGCGAGCGCCCCCAATGTGTAGTTGCCGGTGCGGCCGGTCACGCGACCTCCCGCATTGGTGGGGACGACGAGATCGTTGTCGAGCCCGATTTGTCGGCTGAAGAACATGACCGGCGCGTTGTCACCGCCGCGGCTGGCGGAGACACCCGCGAAGCCGAAAATGTCTTTACCCTCGAGGAAAAAATCTCGCTTCTCGGGAAAGAAAAGGCCGAATCGCGTCAGGTTCACTTGCTGCTCGTCGGCCTCCACCTGTGCGAAGTCGGTGTTATAGGTGAAGTCGGCGGTGAGGCCGCGCGTCAGGCCGTACTTGAGATCGAAACCGACGTCGCCGTCGACATCGTTCGTATAGGGAACGTCCGCGGCAAGATCGGTCCTGAGTCCAGCGGTGGCGTAGGGTTTGAGCTCTAGGTTCAGCGCCTGTCCCGGCGGGGCGTGGCCAACGAGCGTGCCGCCGGTGGAAAGCTTCTGGATTCCTTGCCAGCCATAGGCGGCGGGGACGAGGGTGAGGTAGCTCCACTCGTTTTTCCACTGCACGATGCGCCGGAAATTGACACCCCAGATTTCGTTCTCCGCTCCCTGATAGCGGAGCGACTTGAAAGGGATGGCCATCTCGACCGCCCATCCGTCGGACCAAAGACCGGTCTTTACAAACCAGACCGTGTTCCAGTCGGTGTTCAGGTTGCCCTCGTCGGTCACCTGGCCGTCGGCGATGGCACCCAAGGGATTCGTGTGGAATAGGAAACCGTTGCGCCGATCGTAGAACGTGTCGAAGATGACTGCGAAGTTCTCGTTGTTGTCGATGTTCGTGTTGTCTCTTCGCAGCTCATTGGCCACCATGCGATGAGGCTGGCTGTCCCAGCAACGGGCGACGACATAGATATTGGTTGCATCGTGGAAGACCCAGACCTCGGTCTGCTCGGTGGCCGGCTCGCCCTCACGGGGCTCTTGCTGAATGAAACCGGAAATCGACGGGGTCTCCTCGTAGACCGATTCGGTGAGCTGGCCGTCGAGCACGATGGGCTCCACGAGGTACGTGGAGCGGAGCGTGACGCCTCCCCGAGTATCCCGGGTGACGACCGCGGGGGCAGCCGGAGGCTCCGGCCCGTCGATCATGAGTGCTACCCTCTCGGCCGCGTCCTGCGCCGAGAGCGCGTTCGGCGCAGAAATCGCCAGTAGGAGGGCGAGACCCGCCCTTGGCCAAACTCTCACGATGCGTTTAGTTCGGTTGATGGTTCTAAATCAGCGGAAAGAAAGAAGAAAATCAAGCTCCCTACGAAGAAGTATATCACACTCGTCGGACCTCCGGCGGACCCACCGGAATTACTACCTGAGAATCAGACCCCGTTGATCATCACGGCGGCGCCCTATGGGCCGATGTGGATGCCGGAGGAGTACCCCGAGGACGTCGATGTAAGTTGGGACGCGCAGGTGCAAAAGGCGGTGGACTGCTACAACGCCGGGGCCACTGTGCTGCACATTCATGTGCGCGACCCCAAGACCGGCCACATCTCGGAAAACTTCAACGAGTACAACGATCAGATCGGCCGCCTGCGGAAAGCAGTCCCAAAGATGGTTCTGCAGCTCGGCGGCTCGATCTCGTTTGCACCGCCGGCAGAGGGTGAGAAAGCTCAGTGGCAGGGCTACGATACCCGTCACATGCTGGCCGAGATCGATCCGAAGCCGGATCAGGTGACGGTCGCAATGGGATCGAGTCAATGGGACATCACGTCACTGACCAAGCTGCAGGACTGGCCACCCCGACTGGCGAACGAAAAGGCGATGTGGGCTTTCTCAAATATGACAGTCGATGCTCTGCCTGACTTTTACATCGAGCATCTCAAGCGCCTGAGAAAGGCTGGGATCCAGCCCTGTTTCGAGTTGGATCCGGTATGGACCGATCAGGTCTTCGCGGCGTTCGAACTCTCCTGTGCGCGAAAATGCACCGCGAAACCTTGGATTGTTTCTGATTTTTCTGGGGATGGGTCTGCTAATACTCGCGATCATTCAATTCAATAGGGCAATGGGCAAGGTTCAGCAATTCTCGGGGACGAAACCGCAGTTATCGATCTCGCTGATCGGGGCGGTCGGCGTCCTCATTGCTGGTTTGTTTACGATCCTGAACATATTCTTCGGGTTCGGCGGATTCTGAAATGGAGGTTTTTTTTGCACCGATCATGGAGAACCTGGGAGCCCGCGTGACGGGACGTGCTACCGACGTGCTCTACAAGCCGCTTCGGCGTGCGGTGCTCCTGGAAGCCATCGACCGCGCCCTGCGGTCGTGACGGTTTCGGGGGTTCCGACCGGGCGCTGCTTCGGGCTTCTCCATCGGCATCTGCCCGCCGAAGGGGAGCGCCTAATCGAAGATCGACGGAGGGGCCGCATCGGACCCAGTGAACGAGAGCGTTCAAGTCCATCGGCTTCTCCAGAACTGCAGGGCTCCAGCCGCTGGAGTAAGAGGCGGGCTTCGGCTTCAGGGCAAATCGACGACCGGAATCGCCATACGGTCCGCCGCCTCGAGCATTCGCCGATCATACGAAGCCAGACGGACGGTTTGATTCTGACTGCGGAGAAACTCTATCGAAGCCAAGTGAAGCGCATCGAGTGTCCGAAGGGCGACGGGGAAGGGTTCCAGGGCGCGCGACAACACGGGTCGAGCCAGCTCGAGAAGAGCGAGGCGACCGAGCAAGAGGCGCAAAGACTCGCCATGTGAATTCGTAAGTCCCATGGAATGGATTCTGTTCCAGGCTTCGTACTCGATAAGGCGGCTGGAAACAAGGGGCTCTTCCCAAAGAGAAGCAGGTGGCGAACGGTCTTCGCCGATCAAGTGAGCCAACGCCACTGAAGTGTCGAGATAGATCAACGCTCCGCCCGGTCCAGATCAAGACCGTGGAGTATCTCGTCGAGGGGAGCGACAGGGTCTCGGGGCGGTGGTCCTGTTGCAGCGATGGCGGGTGGCGTCATCCAGCCCTTACGCACCGCTTCTCCCAGGAGGGCATCGGCGAGAAGTGCGCTTCGGCCCCCTCGCGGCGGCACGAGCTCCGCCACTACTTCGTCCCGGTCCGTCACGAGAATCGTTTCACCGGCCGCGGCAAGACGGACGTACTCGCTGAGCTTGTTCTTGAGCACCTTGAGGCCAACGGCTCGCATAGCCCAAAGTAGCTTCCGGAAGCTTCTTTGTCAACTTCCCGGTTCTTAGCCGCCTAATCCTTGTCAAGGTTGCCTTTCCTCTGTCCTGTATGCTATTTTGTATATTGTTATGTCTACAGACCGGGGGCAAGTAACAGTACGCGTTACGGAAGACACCCGGGCGCTTCTCCGGTGGCTTTCGGAAATCGAGGGCAGGTCGATGCAGGCAGTCCTCCGATCCGCACTCGAGGTTTACCGGCGGCAGCGCTTCCTCGACGAAATCAATGCCGGCTACGCGGAGCTCCAGGCGGACCGACGAAGCTGGCAAGAGTGGACGACGGAGCGGATGCTGTGGGATCGGACTCTGACGGATGGCCTCGTGGCGGAACCAAAGGATCGGTACGGGAAGGCGCGCCCTGGAAAGAAGAGGCGGCGATGAGCGTCGGCCGGGGGGAGATCTGGCTTGCTGACCTCAATCCGACCAGGGGCCACGAGCAAGCGGGACAGCGCCCCGTTGCGATCCTCTCCGAGGACACGTTCAACAACGGTCCCGCGGGGCTCGTCGTCGTGCTGCCCATCACGTCCACGATCCGCCCGATCCCCTCCCACGTCATTGTCGAGCCTCCCGAGGGAGGCCTGAGGGTCCGTTCCGCCGTGATCTGCGAGGCCATCCGTTCGATTTCCATCGACCGGCTCGTGGAGCGGTGGGGCCGTCTCGGTGGAAAGAGTCTGGCGCGGATGGAGGACGTGCTGCGGATTCTTCTACGATTGTGAGGTCGCTCGGAACATCGGACTCGCGCTGCGTGGGACCAATCTCTGTCAGACGATCGGGAAAGACGGTCAATAGATGGTCGGATCGCGTGAGGTACTGGCCGGAAATCCTCTTCACGGGGTCTTGATGGGATCGGGTGGCCGGGTGGGAAGCCTTCTGGGATCGTCCCGCAGCGCTTTCATCACTTCTTCCACCGCTCGCTCGAGCTGGGGGTCTCTTCCTTGCAGCACCGAGAAGGGGTCGTTGTCCACGACGATGTCTGGATCGACGCCATGTCCCTCGATGATCCAGGATCCGTCGGGAGCGTTGGTGCCCATCTGCGGGACGTAGACCCCGCCGCCGTCGATCAGTGGGCCACGGCCGCGAATCCCAACCACGCCTCCCCACGATCGCTTGCCGATGAGCGGGCCCAACCCGGCGGCGCGAAAGCGAGCGGGGAAGATGTCTCCGTCGGAAGCGGACGTCTCGTTGAGAACGCACACGAGGTGTCCGTGGAAAACCGAGTCGGGATAGGTGAGCGGGTCATCCACGGTGCTTCCGAAGCGCGTGCCCAGTAACTTCTGATCCAGGCGCTCGATGATCCACTCCGAGACGTTCCCGCCCCCGTTACTCCGCACGTCGACAACGAGACCTTCCTTGCGAATCTGAGGGTAGTACCACTTGATGAACTCGCTGATGCCCGTCGCCCCCATGTCGGGAATGTGAATGTAGCCTACCCGTCCATCGGTTAGCTTGGCGACTCTCTCCCGGTTGCGCCCGACCCAGCGCAGGTAGAGGAGGGGCTGTTCGTCGGTGATGGGACGGTAGGTCACTTCTCGCGCCCCTTCCCGGCTCGGTCGATCGTTGAGGGTCAGCGTGACGGGGTCGACCTTGTTACGAAGCAGGCGGTAGGGGTTGTCGTTCCCGCGAAGCTCCTCCCCGTCGATCGCCAGCACGTAGTCGCCGGCTGCGGCCTCCACGCCCGCTTCGGTCAGGGGAGATCGGTAACGCTCTTCCTCGTTCTGACCGGGGAAGATCTCGGCGATGCGATACCGTCCCGCCTCTTCGTCGAGCTCGAAGCGGGCGCCCGGAAGCGCGACGCGGGGCCTGTCGGGAAGCTCGAAGTCGCCCCCTTGAATGTAGGCGTGCCCGACGCTGAGCTCCGAGACCATCTCGCCGAGGACGTAGTTCAGGTCGGAGCGGTGGCCGACGTGCTGCAAGAGGGGCCGATATTGCTCGCGAATAGCTGGCCAATCGTAACCGTGCATGTTCTCGACATAGAAGAAATCTCGGAACTGCCGCCACACTTCGTCGAAGATCTGCTGCCATTCCTCGGCTGGCACGCGATCCACGGCAAGCCCGCTCGTCGACACGGTCTTCTTTTCTCCCGGCTGAGGCTTCGCGTCGTAGAGGTTGTAGGCCTCGCCCTGCTTGACCAGCACCTTGGAACCGTCGGATGAGATCGCGTAGCTTTGGACGTCCTCGGCAAGAACCGATTCTTCCCGATCCCCGCGTGCAAAAATGACTAGTGCCGGCTTCGCGTAGCTGTCCCGACCGTAAAACGAAGCACCGGAGCGAACATAGAGAAGATGGTCCTTGATGGCGGCGAGCCCCACATAGTTGTCGGAGTCCACGGGGACGCGGACGGCGCGCTCGGCGAGGCCTTCGAAGTCGATCGTCACCGGGTCCGGGCTCTCCTCCGCCTTCTCTTCGCTTTCCTCCGTATCGGGCTCAGCGGCGGCCTCCTTGTTTGGCAACGACACTTCGTCGCTTTCGGGGGGAAACGGGTGGGGGACATCTCGGCGCAGCGGTAGGGCGAAGATCCCAGTCGTTCGATTGGTGGCAAAGTTCCATTCCACGGTGCTGATTTGAGGTGCGAACTCCCTCTCGCTCAGGTAATAGATGTAGTCGCCTTCGGGATCCCACGTCGGGTCGTGCTCGTCGAACATCTCTCCGGTGATCCGGCGGAGCGTCTGGTCCTCAACCGTCCAAACATGGATGGACCGGTAGAAATTGGAATCCGTCATGGAGAACGCCAAGTGACCGCCATCCGGAGACCAGGTGTAGTCATACACCTGTCCCCGCGCTTCGTCCGCGATCTCTTGAGTCTGCCTCGAGTCCACCGAGACGACGTAGATCTTGCCGTCCTTGTCGGAGAAGGCAATGCGCTCTCCGTCCGGCGACCAAGCGGGCGCGTAGCGCATCCCGCGTCCTCCCGTCGTGAGCGCTTGCGGCTCCCCGCCGCTCTGATCGATGAGGTAGAGCTCGTCCTCGCCGCTCGCGTCGGAGATGAAGGCGATTCGGGCTCCATCGGGGGACCACCTCGCCCATTTGTCGTGCGCCCCCGACGAGCCGGTGAGATTCCGGGTGGGACCCTTTTCGATGGGGGCGGTAAAGACGTCGCCACGCGCCACGAAGAGAGCCCTCTCGCCTTTCGGGGAAAGAGAGAAGTCTTCGACGTTCTTCTCCGCCGGGTAGTGCGAAGGCCGCCGGGCCACACCATCGTCCGGGACGCTGATGGAGATCCTCCGATCCTCGGAGGAAGCCGTGTCCAGAATCTGAAGCTCGCCACCCAATTCATAGACAATGCGGCCCTTCCCGTCGGAGCTCGGCCATCGCACGTCCCAGGTCTCGCTGCGAGTGACCTGGGAGAGGGACTCGTTGGCGAGGTCGTAGGCATAGAGATTGAGCCGACCGTCTCGATCGGAGGCGAAATAGATCCGGTCCCCGATCCACATGGGATCCCGATCCGTACGAGGGTGATTGGTGATGTTCCGTGCCGTTTCCGATTCGAGATCGAAGACGAATAGGTCCTGCGCCCACCCACCCTCGTATCGCTTCCACGTGCGGAAGTCGCGAAACAACGGAGAGTAGACGATGCGCCGACCATTGGGCGAGAAGTCCCCGGCTCCCGCGGTGGGCATGGGCAGCGCTTTGGGAAGGCCCCCTTCGAGGCCCACCGTATAGAGTGCCCCGCTCACCAGGCTGTGCTCGCCGTCCTGCAGGGAACGAAAAACGACGCGCTTGCCGTCCGGCGTCCACCCGTAGACCTGGTGGTCGTACCCCCAGCGAGGAGCGAGCGGGCCGCGTGCGGGGTAGAACGTGAGCTGCCGCGGCACGCCTCCCCCGGACGGCATCACGTAGACTTGTTCGTCGCCGTCGTACTGACCCGTGAAAGCGATCCAGTTCCCGTCGGGCGAGAATTTCGGAAAAAGCTCCTGGCCAGGGTGGGACGTGAGCCGTACCGCTCCTCCGCCGGTGGCCGGCGCGCTCCAAAGGTCTCCCGCGTAGCAGAAGGCGATCCGTTCGCCGGATAGGTCGGGAAACCGAAGAAGCCGCGTTTGACCGCTGGCAGCCGTGCCGAGACCCAGGCTGCCGACCATCACGACCAAACCTAGCAAGCGACGGACAGGGAAAGCCATGGTTTCTCCTGACAACGTAACCGCGCTCTGTCGCGCGCGGTTCGGGCCAGCCATTCTAACCCACGTCTGGCGCGAAGATCGTTGGCCCGGTCGTTGTTTGCCTGCGTGCATTCATGTTAGGCTTCACGCCATAAGAGGGGGAGAAGTTCCTCACGACTGGAGGTCTCGCGGTGTCGTTCTCGTCCATTCTTCTGCTGTTATCGACGCTGTCCAATCCGCAAATCCCGACCCAGAGTAGCTGCGGTGATTGTCACGTCGCCAATCCCGACGCGCCGGAAGCGTCCCACCTGCAGGACTGGGAATTTTCGGCTCACGGCCGCAACCAAGTCGGTTGCGAGGCCTGCCACGGAGGCAACGCGACGACGTTCGAGCCGTTCCGGGCGCATCAGGGAGTCCTCAACAGCAGCAACCCGGCCAGCCCGGTGAATTGGCGCAACGTTCCAGAGACGTGCGGGGGCTGTCATATCGGGCCCTTCGTTGCCTTTCAGAAGAGCGCGCACTTCAACTTGTTGAAGGAGGGAAACGAGGACTCGCCCAACTGCACCACGTGCCACGGTGAAGTCGCCGCGCAGCTCCTTTCCCCGAGCGGTTTGGCCAAACGATGCGAAAGTTGTCACGGCGAACCCGGGCGCACTTCGTATCATCCGGATTACCCGGCTCAGGGAAAGCTTCTGCTGGATTTGGTGAGAGAAACACGCGCCTTGCTGTCACAAGCACCACCGCTCATCGAACGCATCGAGGACGCTGACCGGCGCGCCCGTTTCGAAGAGGCCTATCGACAGGCCGAAGTGCCGCTCATCGAGGCCGTTAACACCGGGCATGCGTTCAGCTTTGTGGACCTGGAGGAAAGGCTCACGGTTGCGCTGGAGAGAACCGAGGCGCTCCTGAAGGAGTTGGCCAATCCATAAGTGGGTGACGGCCATCCATCAGCCGGACGCAGTGGATCGTCAACTCTTCGTCGCCGATTTCAGCCACCGGACGGTAACGTTCAGGATCTCCTTCGTAATCTCCTCCGGGTGCCGCCCACTTGCCTTGGGGACCTTGAAGGAGTGGTCTCCGCCCTCGATGACGTGAAGCGACGCCAACTCGCCAATCTCATCGAGAGTCGTCTCCAAAAGGTCGAGCCTGCTGAAGGGATCACGCGTGCCGGCGATAAAGAGCATCGGTACGGATATGCTCGGTAGGTGCGCTTTGCGAAGGCGGTCGGTCTTCCCGGGAGGATGGAGAGGATATCCAAGGAAGACGAGCCCCGCGCATGGGTAGCCTTCTGATGCGAGATAGGACGCCATGCGGCCGCCCATAGACTTGCCGCCCAGGAAGACGGAGTCGGTCGCGAGCTCTCGCTTCAGCCAGTCCGCGACCGAGCGCCAGCAGGCCAAGAGCTGTGGCTGGCGGTCCGGTGCCCTCTTCTTGCTTTCGCTATAGAGAAAGTTGAACCGCGCGGTCGCGATTCCTTCCCCGGCGAGCCCGCGGGCGAGCTCGTTGAGCGGCGGTGAGTGCAAGTTGCCACCCGCGCCATGCGCCAAGGCGAGGGCGAGCCGGAACGACTTGGGCCGGCTCACGATGACCGAGACTTGTCCCAGCGCGGTCCCGTTCATTTCTACGGGGATCCTGCTCGAGTGCTCGTCGAAGTCGACCATCGCGTTCGCCAGCCGCGAAGCGATCGTAACACAGGGCGTTCCGCACTCGACCTTTCACATGAGAGTCCAGGCTGTCATAATCACGGTCTCGTACGTGCTGAGACGTGCACCGTAGATTGGAAGAGAGTACCGATGATCATCGATTGCCATACGCACCTGAACAACTATCACGAAGACAAGGTCGTATCCATCAGCGAAAGCCTGGACAAGTTGTTGGAGTCGATGGAGAAGAACGGAGTCGATTGCTCGCTGGTGCTCACATCTTACAAGGTAACGCCTCACCGCCCCCCAACCGGGGAAGTTGTCCGGGCGTTGGAGACGATTCCCAATGTGTTCTGCGTGGCCGGCGTGAGCTATCTCAACTATCGCGAGAAGGATTTGCGCGAGATCGCCGAGCTCCTACAGGATGGGAAGCTCAAGGGCCTCAAGATCTATCCAGGCTACGAGCCGTTCTACCCGTGGGACAGGCGGTGTCAGGTGGTCTTCGATCTCTGCAAAGAGTACGACGTGCCGTTGATGATCCATTCCGGCGACACGTACACGACAAGCGGCCGGCTCAAATACTCTCATCCCTTGGAAATCGACGAAGTCGCGGTGGACAATCCCGATCTGAAGATCGTCATTTGTCATCTCGGTAATCCTTGGCTTCAGGACTGTATGGAGGTGATTTATAAGAACAACAATGTTTACGCCGATATCTCCGGGCTCGTGCTGGGAGATTTCGATTCGAAGTTCGAGCGCTTTCTGAAGAGGCAGATCGAAGAGGTCCTGATCTATGCGGGAGAGCCGCGCTATCTGCTCTTCGGCACCGACTGGCCCATATCCAGCATGGAATCGTATGTCGATTTCATGAAGAAGCTGTCGTTGCCCAAGCAGTCGAAGGACTGGATCTTGTTCGAGAACGCGATCAAACTCTTCAAGCTTCCCTACGAACTGCCGGTAACGGGGAGGCGAAATGACAAGCGCGCGTAGTGAACACGTCGGCCCCCGAGCCAAGACGACCGTCGTCATTGAGTCCCTGCACGACGATCGAAACCCTCTTTTTCTCGACTCGGTCGATCTCTACAATCGCGTGTTTCCCGAAAGTGAAAAGAGCGATCCGCAGTACTTCGCCCATATCCTGGAGGAAAAGCGTCTCGGTCTTCTGTACCCGTTCAACTTTCACTACCTGGTCGCTCGAGTCGACGATCGAGCGGTGGGATTGGCAACCGGACACTATCTTGCTCTGGTCAATCTGGGATTCGTCGGCTACCTGGCGGTCAGCCCGTCGGCCAAGGGAGGCCGGATCGGGTCGCGCCTCCGCCAGCGATTGGTCGCGGAGATGCGTCGCGACGCCCGCGCCGCGGGATACAAGGACTTGCTGGGCGTCATCGGTGAGGTCCAGGAGCGTAACCTGTGGCTGAGGCACCTGATCCGCAAGACCGACGCCTTCGCCCTGGACTTCGACTATCGACAGCCCGCCTTGCGCTCCCAGCAACAAGACGTGCCCTTGGTCCTCTACCTGGAGCCGATCGCCCGACCGATCAAGCGCATCTCCGCCGACAACATGCGCAAGCTTCTTTACGCGATTTATCGCCGGGTCTATCGAGTTCGTTTTCCTCTGAAGAACCGAACCCTGTCCCGCATGATGGACGAGCTCGAGGGTAGACGCTGGATTGGTGCAAAGAAGCTGACCCGCGCCGGATCGGCCGACCCGCGGCACGCGAGCGCCAAGGAGTAGCTCTCTGGGGACCAGGTAGAAGACACCGGGCGTGAAAAAATTACCGGGGACAGGGGACTGGTTTACCCGGCTGGCGTCACTGCGACGGAGGTGCCCATCTCCGCCTAGCCAGACGCCGGCGCGGGAAACGCCCGTGATCGGCTCGATTGGAGTCGGATCCCGTTCTTGGCACAAGCATTGCTTTGGCAGTAGGATTCTTGAAATTGGAATCAAGGAGGAAATCAGAGTGAAGCGATCAATATTGCAGTTGGGTGTGCTCGGACTCATGCTTTCGTTGGCCATGGGTTGCGGTGGGGATGCTACTGAGACTCAAGAAACCGAGTCGATAACGACCCAGGAAGAAGCCATGGAGGCCATGGAAGAGGCCGCCGAGACCACCGGAGAGTACGTCGAAGATGCGACGATGCAGTTCGAGAGCGACGTCCAGGCGAAGCTCGCGACGATCCAAAAAGGGATCGAGAACCTCAAGGCTCAGGCTGGCGAATATGGCGACGATGCCTCGCAGCGGGCTAACGAGGCGTTGGCGCCCCTCGGCGAGAAAAGTCAAGCCATCCAGCAGGATCTGGAAGGGTTGAAGGGCGAGAGCGGCGAAGCCATGGAGCAGATGCGCTCCGGCATCGAGAGCGCCGTCGCGGAATTGGAACGGGCCTACCAGGAAGCAAGGGCCCAGTTGCAGCAGTAGAGCCAAGGTGCCAGGCCCCGGCAATCGACGGGGCCTGGCGCTGTCTCATCCTCCCCCCGCCGCGCACAGGTATTTTCTTTCTTCACCGATGAACCAGCGCGCCACGCATCCCGTCAAATAGGCCTCCCGACGGGGGCTCCCCGAGTCGTCCAGCTGCTTCCGGGGCGGCGCCGAGACCCCTATGGAGCCCCGGATTTCAAGTATTTGACGGGGTTTCCGAGCCCGTGCTAGCATCCTTGGGCAGGGCATGATTCACAACGTTCGGGTTTCAGGGCCTGTCCCTTCTTCCCACGAGTCCCATCCCTTGTATTGCCCGGTTTCCTGATCCAAAGCAAAGGGTGGTGCCTTCTGGCGAGGAGGCAACCTTCCCAAGACAGCCCTTCTAAGGAGGCAGCGCCGACCATTTTATGAAGAAGATCACGGTCCCTGAGCAGGGAACCCAGGCACTCTTTGGCATTCAGGACGAGAACCTGAAATCCATCGAGAACGCGCTTCAGGTCAAGATCGTGACGCGGGGACAAGAGCTTCAGGTCGAAGGCGACCCGGACCAGGTGGAGATCGTCGAGAATATCTTCAGACAGTTCTCCGATCTCATCGACAACGGTCACAAGGTCTCGTCAGGCGATCTGAGGGTCGCGCTCAGACTCATCAAGGAAGACCCGGGCGTTTCACTGCGCGAGTTCTTTGGCGCCAGCATCACGCACCCCTCCGCCAAGAAGACCGTCGTGCCGAGAAGCGCGAACCAGCTCCGCTACATGCAGGCCATCGAGTCGAACGACATCGTCATAGGGATTGGGCCGGCCGGCACCGGCAAGACGTACCTGGCCGTTGCGATGGCAGTCGCCGCCTTCAACCAGAAACGCGTCAACCGCATCATCCTCGCCCGTCCGGCGGTCGAGGCCGGAGAAAGGCTGGGATTCCTGCCCGGCGATCTTCAGGAGAAGATCAATCCGTACCTGCGGCCTCTCTACGACGCGCTCTACGACCTCATGGATGCGGAACGGGTGGTTCGCTTGATCGAGCGAGGCTCCATCGAGATCGCTCCGATCGCCTTCATGCGCGGACGCACCTTGAATGACTCCTTTATCATTCTGGACGAGGCACAGAATACGACCTCCGAGCAGATGAAGATGTTTCTCACGCGCATCGGATTCGGTTCCAAGACGGTCGTGACCGGCGATATCACGCAGATCGACCTGCCCCCGGGAAAGACGAGCGGCCTGGTGGAGTCGATCGACGTCGTATCGGATATCAACGGTATCGTGTTCACCTACTTCGATGAGACCGACGTCATTCGACATCGCCTGGTGCAGTCCATCATTCGTGCCTATGAGCGCCACTCGAACGGGAGAGCGCACGCGGGAGTGCCCGTGGGTGAGTCCCATCGGACGAAGGGGGACAAGTAGTTGATCGATAAGCCCCATGGGAACGGCGGGAACGACGTCCGGATCGCCGTCGGTAAAGCCGGCAAGCCGGTTAAGCCTGGCAAGGACGGCAGCCGTCGCCCACGTGGCCGGGTCTCTCGTCGCCGCGAGCTCCTCGAGCTGCTCTTCGCCTCGCCGTTGCCGTGGGGGATTGTCTGCACGCTTCTCTTGACGGTGCTCATCGCACCCGGGCTCAGTTTTCACCCGCCGCGCTACGAGCTCGGATCGATCGCTTCCGTGGACGTGAGAGCGCCCTACGACTTCAGCTATGAAGACGAGGTGACCACCCGCGCACGCCGCGACGAGGCCGGGGCTCAGGTGCCCGAGGTGCACGATTTCAACAACCGTGCGGCCCTTTCGGCCCGTACGCGGATTGCCGCAGGCTTCGCGCAAGGTCGCGAATGGCTGGCCGGGAACGACGCCGCGGACGAAACGGCACGGGCCGAGTTGCTCGACCAAATTCGTGCCGCTCTCGAAGTGCCGCTCACGGAAGACGATTTCGATTTCCTGGTGGAATCGGAATTCGACGCTTCCATCGAGTCGGCTCTGGTGAATAC
>Ga0214472_10001179_pt1 | contig 29894 bp, 34 predicted proteins | sample RVTome_6_FD_207662 | JGI IMG/M metagenome (GOLD analysis project Ga0214472, IMG submission 207662) | Soil microbial communities from uranium-contaminated site in the Upper Colorado River Basin, Wyoming, United States - RVT140D175 | ecosystem: Environmental > Terrestrial > Soil > Contaminated >...
CTGCGTCCTCTGCTCTGTGATGTGGAAGAGCCGATCGGCGATATAGAAGTAAGTGGGGTAATAGGGTCCATAGGTATATATCGGCCAAAACCGGTAAAAAATTAACCTGGACGTTTTTTCCGAAGACCAGGCTAATTAGCAGTTTGAATATTATCCCTTAACTGCCGCCGCTGTTCGGCAAAGCAATTTTTGGTTATGATTTCTCTTGCATCGGAAGAAATATTATCGAAATGAAAAGCGGTCAACCAGTGGTTTTTCCGGATTCTTGTGGATCGGATCACATGACCCGAACAGAAGATTGTCTCTGCTGGGTTCGGCAGGCTGATTTCGATCATCACCGGCTTTTGAATTCTGCATTCACCGGAGAGAATTGTCAAAACTCCTGTCTGGGAGATATCGACAGTCGTACCATTAAGTTCCAGCGCCATGTCATTTTCATCATCTCTTGCCGGATTGTAGAAGACCTCTACCTGTGCTTTGATATTCACGCGAAAATATTCACGCAGGTCTTCCGGTCTGATGGATTTATTAGCAATCAACTCAATAACCCTACTGTTCGGAATTTCGACGATTTTCGCGGCAAAGGTGACTGTATCCCCATATATGTCCTGGCTGATCAGGGCACATGGCTTATTCGTGTCGATTTTTTGAGGGAGTGTGTTCGGTGGGAACAGCAGGAAGAAAGAAGGGGCGTTGGATTCTTTAAAGACACAGGAAACTTGAGTTCTTTTGCCGCTCGTATCCGTCAGGGTAACGTTTGTCGGTTGGCGGTCGGGGATAGCATTGACTAGGGATGTGATATCAGTGGGCATAGTTCGTAAGTAATTAATCAGAAATTTTATGTTTTTATGAATTCATCATAACTCAAAAACTCGTTAAAAGTCCCGGACGTAAACCGAAGAGTTAAGGCTTTTACGAACACATCATAGCTAGTAATCGGCAGTTTCAGGATCGGAGTCAGCTGTCGTTAACGTTTATCTTCAGACGCAGCATTTTTCGTTGAAGCACGAGGCAACAGCCGATGATTTTATCTCTGTCTTCTATTGTTATATCATCAAAGTGGTAAGCAACTTCAAAACGGCCGTCATGTAGCTCCTGCACCCGTACCTGATGGGCGAGCACCTTAATAGTATCTGCCTCAATTGATGGAATAGTTATTTCCAGTCTTACCTGATGGTCAACCTGTGGTTTTTCGTCAAATATCGCAAGAATACCGCTGCCGCTTATATCAACAGTCTGTCCTTCAATCGACCACGGTTGATTTGTATCACTGAAGAGCTCGGTATGGAATGATTTTGAGATGACATTCGTTACGGCATCTACCCGGAAAAACTCCCGCATTTGCTCATGACTGATGGATTTACGTAAAACCATCTGCAGGGTTTGCCGGTTAGCGACTTTCACAATCATTGCCTCAACAGATATGGTCGGTCCTCCCATATCAACACTCATGATGCAGGGTTTGCCGATATCTATTTCATCAACAGGAAGCGTAGCCGGTTTAAAAATAAGGGAAAATTTAGGCGGAGCTGTCTCCTGATAGAGGCCCTGGGCTCTGACGCTGTCCGGTCGGTCCAGAAGCGGAATGAAAATTCGGACAGGTTTGCCGTTTGGTATGTTCTTCAGGATGTCGGTGTTCAAGCTCATAAAAGGTTCCTGGGTAGAAATCTCAAAGAATCAAGGTGATGTAGTTCAGGCATTCATCTTTTATAAAAATGGGATCGAACGCGACGTATTGTATCCAGAATCCAGAAAAAAATCCAATCATCATTTTTATCTAAAGAAAAGAGGCGCCGCGGCCGAAAAATATTATACGGCAAGAGAGCCCGCCTGTGCAGTACCGGACCAATACCGACAACCAATGGCAACGACGCCCGAATGACCGGTTCAAGGAAAAAATACCAAAAAGTCGCATATCCAGCACTGCCAAAAAACATCTTTTTTAAGATTAATAATATCGTGTAGTTAAAAAATAGCATGACATGAAAGCTAAAGTTTCAGGGAGTCAGATATCTGAACAGGTTTTTCGGCAGGTAACTATATTGGTGTTCGATCATAATATCCTGTATTTCGTCTGATAAAAGTGAGACAATAATACATTCCCAGCAGTTTCAAGTGGAGGCAAAATATATCGCGTCGTTCTTTGGCCGGGGACGACTGGCAGGCGTTGTGGAGTGCAGGACAGGCCACGTTGATTGATGACCTTCCGGCTTTACCAGAATTAAGCTGTTGCAACTTTTACATCCCAGCCAAAAATATCAACCTGGCACACAAAAAAAATAATTAACTTTTGATTACAAAGGACAACCATTATGCTTAAGGGATCATCCATCTTGGTCACCGGTGGTACCGGTTCATTCGGTAATACTTTCATTCCGATGACTCTTGCCAAATATAACCCAAAAAAAATAATCGTCTTCTCCCGCGACGAAATGAAGCAGTGGGATATGGCGAAGAAGTTTGAGGGTGATAAACGTATCCGCTTCTTCATTGGGGACGTCCGAGATAAAGATCGTCTCTACCGAGCCCTTGATGGGGTTGACTATGTCGTGCATGCGGCAGCGACGAAAATTGTGCCGACAGCAGAATACAACCCTTTTGAGTGTGTCAAGACCAATGTCATCGGTGCCATGAACCTGATTGATGCCTGTATCGATAAAGGGATCAAGCGAGTGGTGGCTCTTTCTACCGATAAAGCCAGCAGTCCGATTAATCTTTATGGTGCGACCAAACTCGCCTCCGATAAACTTTTTGTCTCCGGTAACTCCTATGCCGGCGGGCATGGCACTCGTTTTGGTGTCGTTCGCTATGGCAACGTCATGGGGTCGCGCGGTTCGGTTATTCCTTTCTTTATGTCGATCAAGGATAAGGGGGTGCTGCCGATCACCGACGAACGTATGACCCGCTTTATGATCTCGTTGGAACAGGCGGTCGAACTGGTTTGGCATGCTTTTGATGACATGGTTGGTGGCGAGATTTACGTTAAGAAAATCCCATCAATGAAGGTGACGGATCTGGCCCGCGTAATTGCCCCCGAAGCAAAACAGGAGATTGTCGGGATTCGTCCGGGCGAAAAGCTCCACGAACAGATGATTGGTTCTGAGGATTCCCACTATGCCTACGAATACCCGGAATATTTCAAAATTCTGCCGCAGATCAATAATTGGGGTCAGGACGCCAAACGCATCAAGGATGGCAAACGGGTACAGGAGGGTTTTGTTTACGCCAGTGACAACAACCCCGAATGGATGAGCGATGCCCAGTTGCACAGCTGGATTGAAACAAACCGTGAGAAGATAGAGAGGAGAGTATCTAGATGATTCCCTATGGGCGACAGGATATCACCCAAAGTGATATCAATGCCGTGGTCGTAGTGCTGAACTCCGACTTTCTGAATCAAGGGCCAAAGGTCCCTCTATTTGAGCAGACCGTCGCAGCCAAGGTGTGGGCAAAACATGCCCTGGCGACCAACGGCCAGTGGCTTTCAGTTCCTCCATCTGCACCAACTTCTAATTTCATTTTTGAGCAAGAAGATCTGATGTCATGAAAATTTTAGCGATTATACAAGCAAGAATGGGTTCGACTCGCCTGCCAGGCAAGGTAATGAAGTTACTTTGTGGCCAAACTGTTTTAGGCCATGTGGTTTCAAGGGTAAAGGAATGTGAAATTTTAGACGGAGTCATTGTTGCAACTACTACATTGCAAGAAGATGATGTTTTGGAGGTAGAGGGCCGCAAGTTTGGTGCATTCACTTACCGTGGCAGTTCAGATAACGTGTTGTCTCGATATTACCATGCAGCATGTGAGTATAATGCAGATGTCGTCGTTCGAATTACTTCAGACTGCCCCCTCTTTGATGCAGATCTTTTAACAGAAATGCTTACCGTATTTTTGAAGAAAAATAGCCCATGCCGCACAGTTGATTATTTAAGTAATACGCTTGATCGTACTTATCCTCGCGGGCTCGACGCCGAGATATTTTACATGGATGTGTTGAAAAAAGCGTACCATCAGGCAACAAAAGACTACGAAAAAGAGCATGTTACACCCTATATCTATCAACATTCCGATGAATTTGTAATTTTACAGCACAAAGATAACTCAAATAATTTTTCAGACTATAGGTGGACTCTTGATACTGCTGAAGATTTAAAATTGATTAAATTGATCTATAATTCTCTATGGAACGTTGATAATATTTTCAAAAGAGACGATATTTACAACATCCTTAATGACAATATTTCGTGGTTAGAAATAAATAAAAACGTAGTTCAAAAAGTACTTGGTCAATAAATTCAACTGAATTTTCTTTATAACTGGAGTTTTTAAAATGGCTACTTTTGACACAGAGCAAGAGGAATTTTGGGCTGGAGATTTTGGTGATGGATATATTGATCGGAACAATGATGATCTCTTGTTTCGCTCAAACATTGATCTTTTCGCAAAAATTTTACGCCGCACTAGGCATGTAAACTCAATCATTGAATTTGGCCCCAATATAGGTTTAAACCTTAAAGCTATTAAAACTTTAGTCCCAAATATTAATTTAGCGGCTGTCGAAATCAATGAAAATGCAGTATCTCATTTGAAAAATATCCCCGAACTCGATGTGTATCAAGATTCAATTTTAAACTTTTCTACTGCTCGAACCTTTGATTTAAGTTTAGTAAAAACCGTTTTAATACATATCCCGCCTCTAGAATTGCCAAAGGTTTATTCTCTACTATACGAAACAAGCAAGCGCTATATATGCATTGCTGAATATTATAGTCAAAATCCTGTGGAAGTTCTATACCGTGGGCACACGAGTAAATTATTTAAACGTGATTTTGCTGGTGAAATGCTCGATACATATCCAGACTTATCCATGGTTGACTATGGTTTTGTTTATAGCCGTGATAATAATTTTCCACAAGATGACGTGACTTGGTTCTTGCTAGAAAAAGGAGAAAAATAATTATATGTCCAGGATGTTGGTTTTAGGCGGGACAGGGATGCTTGGAACCACAATTTCAGGCCATTTAACCAGGCTCGGTCATGAAGTTATAACTGCAGCGAGACACCAGGCTGACATCAAAATTGATTTGACTTCTGAAGATAGCTTCATAAGTGCTCTTTTTCAGGTACGCCCAGAAATTATAATTAATTCTGCAGCCGTTGTTAGCCTAGATGCCTGTGAAAATGAGCCTTTAAACGCATGGAAAATCAATGCAAAAGCCGTGTCCCTATTAGCAAACTATTCCGCAGTTAACGGATGTAAGCTGGTACAGATATCCACAGATCATTACTATACGGGCGATAAATCTTATCTACACAAAGAAACTGACCCAGTGGTTTTGCTCAATGAGTATGCTCGTACAAAGTATGCCGCAGAGTGTTTCGCGTTATGCTCACCAAATGCGCTTGTTGTCAGGACAAATGTGACTGGGTTTAAACAGGGCAATGATTCACCAACCTTTGCCCAGTGGTTGTTTGAATCCATCGAAGATAAAAAAGAAATAATTCTTTTTGAAGATTTCTACACTTCAACGATTGACGCTAAAACGTTTTCGCGCGTACTCGCGGCTTTGATAAGTATAGATTATTCAGGTCTAGTGAATGTCGCTAGCCGGAGTGTTAGCAGTAAGAAAATGTTTGCATTCGCTGTTGCTCAAAAAATGGGCATCAAGCTCGATTGGGCAAAAGCCGGGAGCGTGAAAGAATTAAATGTCACGCGCGCGGAAAGTCTTGGCCTTGATGTTGCGCTAGTAACTTCTCTTCTCGGTTATGAAATGCCATCGCTGCATCAAGTCGTCGATTCGCTATATAGGGAGTACCGACGTGAGATATGACACATGTATCACCATTCTGAATAAAGAAATTTCTATTTCAGCACCTACGTATTTTGTTGCAGACATCGCCGCAAACCATGACGGCAGTTTGGATCGGGCAGTTGATCTTATCTATAAAGCGAAAGAGTCTGGGGCTGATGCAGCAAAGTTTCAGCATTTCACGGCAGGCCAGATTGTCAGCGATAAAGGGTTTTCGAAGTTGGGGGGACAACTTGGGCATCAGAAACACTGGGAAAGTTCAGTTTTCGATATTTATAAAAAATATGAATGCCCGCGAACCTGGACTGAAACCCTTGTAGCAACCTGCAAACAGGCCGATATCCACTTTTTGACTGCCCCTTACGACCTAGAGACTGTCGACCTGCTGGACGAGTTTCTTCCGGCCTATAAGGTTGGTTCGGGTGATATTACCTGGCTAGAGACCTTGGGACACATTGCAGAAAAAAACAAACCAGTTCTTTTAGCAACGGGGGCCTCTTCAATGGATGAGGTAGTGAGAGCAGTCGACCATATATTAGCTAGAAATAAGAAACTGATTCTTATGCAATGCAACACAAATTACACAGGATCAAGTGAAAACTTTAAATATGTAAACCTGAATGTTCTGAAAGCATTCGCGTTAAAATGGCCATTTCTGCCTCTTGGATTATCTGATCATACTCCAGGACACTCTACAGTATTAGGCGCAATCTCATTGGGCGCCAGAGTGATAGAAAAACATTTTACCGATGATAATAATCGGATTGGTCCTGATCATGCTTTTGCTCTGAACCCTGAAACTTGGCGGGAGATGGTTGATCGTGCCAGGGAATTGGAAATGGCTCTTGGTGACGGGATCAAACGAGTTGAAGTGAACGAGCAAGAAACAGTTGTACTGCAAAGACGTTGTTTGAGAGTGAATAAAGATCTTTCTTCTGGAAGTATAATTTCAAGAGATGATATAGATGTATTGAGACCAGCCCCAAAAGGTGCCTATTCTCCATACCAGCTCCTAAAAATTACTGGTTCCAAATTATTAACTGACAAATCTTGTGGCGAAGAACTTTTCCCCAAAGATATTGAGGAGAATTGATGCTGTGCTGAAGGGTAATCATGTCGGATTGCGCGCTATTGAAAAGCAAGACCTTGAAACATTATTGATGTGGCGGAATCAACCAGAGCTAAGACGATATTTTCGAGAATTTCGTGAATTGAATTCTACACAACAGTTGATCTGGTTTGAAAAATGCGTATTAGACAACTCCAAAACCCATATGTTTTCCATTTGCGAACTAGAGTCGCAAAATCTAATAGGGGCTTGTGGTTTGTGTTATATCGATTGGGTAAACCGAAGCGCTGATTTTTCGATATATATCGGTGCTGAGGGTTTATACATTGATGACAAGTATGCCCATGATGCTGGCGATCTAATGATTCGGTATGCATTTGATGAGTTAAACCTCCATCGCCTCTGGGCTGAAATTTACAATTTTGATCAAATAAAAATGCAATATTTTTCTAAACTAGGGTTCTTGCTTGAGGGCAAATTTAGAGATACACACTGGGCTGAAGGAAAATGGCATGATTCACTTTTTTATAGCTTACTAAGCACTGACTTTTAGTTGTCATCATGTAATTCAACTACTGATAGGGTATTCATTGATTAGCTTGATTTTATACTGTTTTCAATTTCCGCCAAAGCGACACAGTGGATAAATCAAGGGAGAGGAGTAATCCCATGCCAGACCAAAAGGTGTTATGCCGGAATTCATTTCTTATCGGAAAAAATATTTATTTACGCCCACTCAACGAACGGGACGCTGACAGCAATTATCCCAGTTGGCTGAATGATAAAGAAGTTTGCTCGGGGAATTCTCATCACTTATTCCCTAATACAAAAAAATCAACGATTGAGTATATTTCTGCTGTATCAAATTCTAGAGATTGCATTGTCCTTGCAATCATTACGCACGATGGCAATCAACACGTCGGGAATATAGCGTTGCAAAGCATCAACTTTGTTTACCGATCTGCTGAGTTTGCAATTTTAATTGGTGAAAGGAGTGCATGGGGAAAAGGCTATGGTGAAGAAGCATTAAGCCTTATCATTGACCATGGCTTTAATACTTTGAATCTTCACCGCATATATTGTGGCACTTTCGAGAATAATCATGGCATGCAAAAGTTAGCGGTAAAGCTGCAAATGACTGCTGTCGGCAGGCAAAGGCAAGCAGCTTTCAAAAATGGAGAATATCTCGATGTTCTGCAGTATGACCTTTTGAAGTCGGAATTCAACATGAAGGCTGGTTGATACATTAAATGAATATGGCAGTGGATATGAACACCGTTGCTTACTTTTCTGGTAGCACAAGTTCCTTAAGGAGAATGGTATGTCTAGAATAATTGCTACGATAGAAGCTCGGATGGGATCTTCACGGTTGCCCGGAAAGGTCTTGATGCCTGCGGTGGGGAAGCCCCTTCTTGAATTAATGATAGAAAGAGTCCGGCGTTCGCGTTACATCGATGAAGTAGTTGTTGCAACCACAATAAATGCAAACGATGATCCTATTGTCGATATGTGCCAGCAAGTGGGAATCGTCTATTTTCGTGGCTCCGAGGAAAATGTTTTAGAACGTGTTGTCGAAGCAGGCCGAAGTCAGAATGCGACGGTAAGTGTTTTGCTAACGGGGGATTGTCCGCTTATTGACCCTTATGTCATTGATCAGTGCATTTGTGCTTTCTTGTTTTCTCAACCTCATATTGACTATGTAACAAACGCAGAAGTTCGTTCATATCCTCACGGCCTTGACGTCCAGGTCATCGCGTGGGAGACACTCGCTCAAACACTTCCGACTACTGATCCTGGACCTTTTCAAGAGCATGTTGGGTGGTATGTCCGCCGTCATGCTGAACAATATAAACGACAAGATATTATCGCCCCCCCCGGCATGAGCAACCCCTACTTCAGAATTACACTTGACTATGCCGAGGACTACAATCGAATTGTTGCAATTTACAGTAGATTATATCCGCATTCCCCTGATTTTACTTCAGCAGACATTCTTGCTTTTGCTTCTGAAATGACTTGGTTGGATTTCCCATGAAATTAAAGGTTGCAATCCTAGGATTAGGAGATATTGGGCATCGATTTGGAATTTCGGCGCAGGGTGATCCCCTAAGCCATTCCTCCGCGTATTTTCAACATCCCGATATTGAAGTCATAATGGGGATCGATCCAGACCTCGGCGCAAGAAGTGATTTTAACTCAAAATTCCCGCAAGCAATTGTATATGAAAATATTGAAGCTTTTCCTGGGAAGGGAAATCCAGATATTGTTTCGATCTGCAGTCCAACAGCAGAACATTTGACAGGAGTAAAGGCGGCATTGAATTGGGGCGCCAAGGTTATTTTATGTGAAAAACCAATCGCGCCTTCCATCGCTGAAGCTGAATTGCTAGTGGCTGAGTGCGCTCGTTGCAACTGCATCCTGATTGTGAATTATTCTCGCCGGTGGACGCCCATGTTAGAACAACTTCACACTGCTACACGGGATAATGGTCCGCTTGGTCACTTAAGGGGGGCGGCTCTGCGATACAATGGGGGCCTCAACCATAATGGAACTCATTGGATAGATATGCTTCTGGCGTTGTTCGGGCCGGTTGCAGATGCATATTGTCTAGATAATTTTTTCGAAAATTCAGATTCGGCAGAATCGATTGCTATGCGTTGGGATAATGGATTTAAAGCTTATATTCTCTCTGTTCACGCAAGTGGATTTTCTATTGGAGAAGGTGAATTCTGGGGAGACAGAGGTATGCTGCGATATAGTGATGGCGGCCAACGAGTGGTGCTTCAGCAGATTACAAATAGTGTTTGGCCAGGTTACACTTGCTTGGGCACTGAAACGGTCCTCTGTAATAATGGGCTGGAAGGGCATATTAGTGGCGCGATAGATGAGGCTGCTCGGCTCGCGCGAACTGGTGGAATCTCACGAAGTTCAGGCACTTCAGGCCTGGAAGCGATGAGAGTTGTGGAGATGGCAAGAAAAAATCGAATTCTTCAATAATGCTAAATACTGGGTGACTCCACATAAAAAGCGACCTAAAAATGCCCATTAGGTACGTTAAAAAAAATGATCGTACGCGTAAGACACTGAGATAACTATTTGTGTAACATTATCAAATTTGTTTAGAAATTCTAGAAAGGGAGTACGCGGTGAATAGACCTGCATTGTTAGGAGGAGAAAAATCCTTCCCTACGCCTTTTTCGTTTTTAACATCAACTGGCCCCAAAGAGTTGGCTGCTGTTACAGAGGTCATGAAAAGAGGAGTGCTATCTGAATTTATTGGAGCGAGCGGCCCCTTTTTTATGGGTGGTGAGCAGGTGAAGCATTTGGAAGTGGCATGGGCAAAATATTTCGGTGTCGCGCATGCGCTCAGTGTAAATTCGGCGACCAGTGGATTGCACGCGGCAGTGGTAGCGGCTGGAGTCTCGCAAGATGATGAGGTTATTGTTCCTCCGCAGACCATGTCTGCGACCGCAACAGCCGTGGTAATGGCTGGCGGGATACCTGTATTTGTGGACCAAGATGAAAAAACGGGATGCCTCTCGACCGCAGCAGTTGCGAAGGCTATAACCAGCCGTACTAAAGCAATCATTGTTGTGAACCTTTTTGGGGGCCCAGCCGACGTTTTTGGGATGAAAAAACTGGCCGACCAACACGGCATCATTCTCATAGAAGATAATGCACAAGCTCCAGGCGGACGCAAGAAGGGACAGATGTTGGGTACGATTGGTCATCTTGGTGTTTATAGCCTCAATTGCCACAAAACTATTCAGTGCGGGGAAGGCGGTATCGTTGTTACTAATAACGATGATTTGGCACGAAGGGTCGCTCTGGTCCGTAATCATGGTGAGAATGCAGTCCAGGGCATGGGCTGTCTACAAGATTCAGATATTGTCGGATACAATTACCGCTTGACAGAACTGCAAGCAGCGATTGCTCGAACACAGCTTGATCGCCTTGAAGAACTTAATGATATTCGGCTTCAAATAGTTGCTGGATTGGATGATCTTTTTAGTCAATTTAAGGGTATCCTATTTGCGAAAGACAAGCCTGGGGATCGTCACGTCTATTACATTTATCCCCTTTGGATAACCGAAAAAGAAGCCGGTATTTCACGAAATCTGTTTGTACACGCATTGAAGGCGGAAGGTGCTCCAATTGAAGGCGGCTACGTAGAGCCCCTCTACCGATTACCACTTTTTCAAAACCTGATTAGATCAAACAAAGCCAAGGTTGTCCCAAGTGAAGGCTGCCCGGTTGCCGAAAAAATGTTCTCTACCAGTTTTTGCTATAGCACCCTAGTCCGTGTTGAGAATGGCATTGAACTCCTTGGAAATATGGCTGCTGCTGTCGGTAAGGTCATGTCACACAAAGAAGAATTGCGGAACTGGCAAGAAAGCCAGGGTTTGCCGTGACGAAACGTATTATTGCCCTGGCACATGATCCAGGCGGTGCTAACGCTATCGCAGTGAGCGTTTCAACTCTACGAAGCGCCGGATTTACTGTAGATGCGTTTGCTATTGGACCCGCAGTTAGACAGTTTAAACGACTGGATGTGCCATGTAATGAGATAGGATCAATAGAAATACTGAAAGCGGAAATCTCCAACTGTGGTTTGCTCATTGTTGGGACCTCTGCACTCGATAGATCAGAGGTTTTGCTTAGTGAGATTGCACAAAGGCAAGGTGTGCCGGTATTGGCAATTCTTGATTATTGGGCTAATTACAGAAAACGGTTTTCCCTTGTGAGAGATAACCAAGAGCACTTCATTCTGCCAGATTTAATCACAGCATTGGACAATGCTTGTGCTAGTGAAATGGTGGTGGATGGCATCCCGGAAAGCAGGATAGTAATTACCGGTCAGCCATATTTCGGTTGGCTATGTAATCACACCATCCGAAATATGGCTTATCAGGAGGAGAAAGACTGTATTCTTTTTGCATCTGAACCCCATCCCGCAGCAAAATCAGTGCTAAAAATTTTCATAAAAGTAATGCAATTGCAGAAAACGCAAAAAAAGATTCTGATTAGATTCCACCCCCGTCAGAAAGATTGTCTGGATTCATTAGCCATGCTGGATAACGCCGGATTGGATTTCACTGTTGATCACAGCGAAGATCTTTTCGCCACATTACGGAACTGTGACTTTGTCATCGGGTTAACGTCAATAATTTTAATTGAAGCTGCACTCTTGGGGATTCCGGCGGGTAGTTTATTACCCCCCCCGTGGGCAAACCCTTTGCGGACAAATCTATCTGGGTTAACAACTCCATTGCAGAATGTGCATGAGCTAAACGAATTTTTGAAGAGATCGTATATAAATGCTGAAAGGGAGAAATTTCAATGTGAGCATGCAGAATCTCAAGAGAATATTCTGAAAATATGCAAAAAGCTATACATCAGGATTGTATGAAAAAACTAATATTTCCTAAGTATCTAATAATTTAGGAACTTCTCTTAAAGTTGCTTCAATAGAAGCTTATGCTGCCTTGCCAACTCTGGTTAATGTATAGATTTAGGTTCGTTGTTTTCGAACTTTTCAAATAATTGCAGATAAAATCCTTTGTTTTTTCCTCCACAATTGAATCTGGCCATTTAAAATGACAAAAATAGAAGAACTTAAAAGTCTCACGCCCCAAGAGCGGGCCAAAAGCATGCGAGCCCTGTTTTTGAAAAATCGGAATTTTTTCAAGAAAAACTATAAAGGTTTTTCAAATATCCTTAAAGAGGACAATACGGCGCCATACCTGGTCAATATCGACAATGATTTCATGACAATTACCGACACCAGAACGGGCGAGCTCTGCCATCCGCAGGTCGGGCTTGATCGTTTTGCCGAGAGCTTAGGCGACTGGACTCATCAGGCGTGGCACGATTTAATCGTGCCAAAATTGACGACGCACGTAAACTATGGTAAATATTCTCAATTTCCTACTCGCTATATTGAATCAATATTCGTCAAATTTCCAGGTCTGTTCTTTCGGATACAAAACCGAGCTATCAATCTACCGACCCTGTCGGATGATGAGCGCTTTTCCAATTCGGTGGTATTTTTCGGGATATTTCACGGCTTGCATATCGATCACTATTTGAGCCGCACCCAACTCCGCAACGCTGCCTTTATTGAGCCCGAAATTCCCCGCTTTGTGGTGTCCTGTTATTTCCTCGATTACCAGGAGCTTGATCGGCGCTTCGGGGGACTAATTCTCCACGTTGGTCATGATTTTCCCCGGCAACATATTCAAAAATTCTTCAATAATGCTTCTGTCACCAGCTCAGTCTGGGTGCGGATACTCCCGGGCTATGCCTTCGATAAAATTGAGGAATTGATGCGCGAATTTCGCTTGGCCTGGCGAAGGGGCGATTCCTGGGTTCCCTCTGAATGGGGGCTGGCCGGGATGCAAAATACCCTAAAGAATATCAATGCCGGTAAAAAAGTTTGGGGGGGGGCTGTCAAATTATCGCCAGGGAGTCGGATTGCCGTGGTCGGTTCGGGCCCGTCTCTGACGAGTGATTTGCCCTGGCTCCAAAAACACCAGGATCAGGTGATTATTTTTGCTGCCCATAGCGCAGTTTCCGCCTTGCAGAAAAATGGCATTCAGCCCGATTTTCAATTCAACATCGAAATACGCCCTTGGGGCCAAGAGATATTTGATAAATTACAACTTGACCCCAGTATTCCCATTGTCACGATGATCACCGATGAGCCGGACAAGTTTAAAGATTTCGACGAGGTCTTGATGCTGGCAGAGGATGGTGGGATCTATCCCGTGGTGTTTAAAAACGTTATTCCTTTTCTTTCTCCAACCACTGGGAATGTAGCTCTGGCTTTGGCGTGCCGCTGTTCTCCCGGACAAGTCTATCTGTTCGGGCTTGATTTCGGGTTCCGTGAGGCAGATAAAACCCATACGGATCAGAGCACGACCTATCAAAGTGCCGCATCGCACAAAACACAGATTGGAAGCATCCAACTCGAAGTTGCGGCGAACTTTCCCACTGATATTCCGGTTTTTTCTCAACCTTATTTCAACGGTGCGCGGCATATTGCCGAAACCGCCATTGCCATGGCCAAAGGTGTAAAGGTGTTCAATTGTGCCGATGGGGCAAAAATCCATGGCGCCACTCCCCAGCGTGCAGAGAGTCTCCGCCAGATGACGTCGCGGCGGAGCAGGAGGAACTCAAAACCGTTGAGTGCAGCTAGCCTCCCTTTGAGTGGCTATAATAAACAGGCGGACCTTGTCGCAATTCGCGCGGCTTTTGTGCCGCAAGAAGAGGGACAGCATTGGCTGCCGTTTTCCGTGCCCGGGGAGGAGCGCCTTGGCCAGTTCAAACAGGCCATTCACGAGCACCTGCAGATGGAGCAATTTGACTGGCTGGAGTTTTCGGAAAAGCTCGATACCTTTGCCGCTGCGGTGTACCGGCTGTTGCCACCCACCCACATCAGTGACCGGCGGATGGTCCCTTATATGGCGGTGATCCTGGAACTGCTTGAAGCCTGGTATGTCCTGATCAGTTTTACCAACAATGAAGAGGAGTGGCTCGGAGTTTTTGATCTTGGATTGGCCCGGTTGACCGAGATGATTGACGAGATGGAGTGGGAGGACCCCTTTTCCTGAAAAACGGACATAATCGCATTTACCTTTCTTGATTGATCAGGGCAATGCCTTGCACCTGCCCTGACAGCTATTCCCCCCTTCAGTTGGCGCCCACCTTAAAAAACATATTTTTCTTATAATTTTTTCTAAAGAATATCGCCGACTGTGTCGAAGAGAAACTTAACGGGAGATTTACCCCCACCAGGGATAAATTTATTTTTAAATATAAATTGTCCTAAAGAATATCACCGACTGTGTCGAAGAGAAACAAAACGGGAACTTTACGCAACAAAGGAGGTGACTTGCCGGAAAGGACTGCAATCCCAAAAAGCGCTAGAGTAAAGAACAACAGGTTGTAATAATTTTATCAGGGCACGGACGCCCGAAAAAAAATTCATGGAGGAACATCATGGCTTTAACAATCAATACCAACGTAGCATCCCTTAACGCACAACGTAACCTCGGAAAATCACAGGGTGCACTCAATAATTCGATGCAGCGCCTCTCTTCTGGTCTGCGTATCAACGGCGCCAAGGATGACGCCGCTGGACTGGCGATCTCCGACCGCATGACCGCTCAAATCCGTGGCCTCAACCAGGCCGCACGTAACGCCAATGACGGCATTTCCCTGGCGCAGACGGCTGAAGGTGCCCTGCAAGAAAGTACAAATATCCTCCAGCGGATGCGTGAGCTGGCGGTACAGTCGGCCAACGATACCAACAGCGAGACCGACCGCACGTCGTTGAACGAGGAGGTTCAACAGCTCAAAAGCGAGCTGGATCGTATTGCCAAGACCACCGAGTTCAACGGTAAAAAACTGATTGACGGTACAATGAGTAACGCAACGTTCCAGGTCGGCGCCAACGAAGGTACGAACGAGACCATCAGCTTTTCGATCGCTGACGCCAGAGCTGCTGCCCTGAGTACAGCCGTTTCTGGTACCGCAGCAGTATCTGCCGCCTCTGCCATCGCTTCGGCGGCTGCCGTCTCTGGGGCGGCTGCAACTGCCACCGCATTTGGATCTCTGACCTTTACTGCGACCTCTGCTGCGGGTTCAGCAGCTAACGTTGCCTATAACGTCACTATCGTTTCTGCTACGGCAGCGTCGGTTTCCGGTACTGTAACGGCAGCATATGTTTCTGCTACCAACACCCTTACAATCACCCTGGGCTCGGGCACAATTGCCTCAGCTGCTTTTGTTGGTGCCGTGTCAGGGGCAATCACCGCTACTACCGGTGTTACCGTTGTGGCCACCTCGGCCATGACTATGCCAACGGCTGCAACAGATTCTACAACAGTTACATTGGCTGGTGGTGTAACAGCAAATTCAGCTGTGGTAGCGGTTTCGGCAGTGGCTGAAGCAGCAGCAGTAACCGGAACCGTCACGATAGCTGACGTCTCTGTTTACGGTACCACTGCCGCAGAAAGTTTGTTGAATTCTCAAGAGGCGATCAAGAGTGTTGACTTGGCACTCGCTGATATCAGCACGATCCGCGGTGGTCTAGGTGCGGTGCAAAACCGCTTTGAAAGCACCATCTCCAACCTGCAAAACGTCTCCGAGAACCTGTCTGCTGCCCGCAGTCGGATTCTGGATGCCGATATAGCACAGGAAACTTCGGCGATGACCAAGAACAACATTCTGCAACAGGCTGGTGTTTCGATTCTGGCCCAAGCTAACCAGGCACCACAGCTGGCTTTGTCACTTCTCGGTTAATTTGTGAGTTAACTTTCGGGGACCGGCTCGTCCGGTCCCCGTTTTTTCCCTGAATATCGGTTAATCCGTAACGGGGGAGGGTAACATGATGAATGTAGAAGCATCCGGTTTACAAAATACGGTTCAAACCCAGTTTAACAAAGGGGCCGACCAGGCCAGTTCTGCCAAGAAAAAAGCTGAAAACTCGGTTTCAATCGATCAGACCGAATTGCAAAAGGTTCAGCCTGAAGAACTGCTTAGTCAGATAAAGGCTTTGACCGAAGATGGATTGTACAGTGTGCAATTTGAAAAAGACGAGCAGGCCGGCGGCCTGGTGGTCAAAATTGTTGATCGACAGAATAATGAAGTAATTCGTCAGGTTCCGACTGAAGAATTACTGGACTTAAGGAAGGCACTGGAAAGTCTTCGCGGCAATATTGTAAATACCAAAACTTGAACGTTCCAGCTCTTGTCCCTTAAAGAGTGAAGGCGTTTATCTTAGACCGGGTCAGTTGTCTCCGGTTGGGTTCTTAAGCAGAGAGGTTAGGGCCATGGCAGAGATTACATTTGGCGGGTTAGCTACGGGTTTGCCCACCGACGATATCGTCACGAAGTTGATGGCGATTGAGCGGCGCCCCATGGATCGCCTGGAAACCAAAAAAACAACTGAAGAAACGCGGCTTAAGGCTTATGGGCAGTTTAAGTCGACATTGGATGAATTGAAGACCGCTGTTGGCGCGCTCAATATCACTAGCCAGGTTCGTACCAGTAGTATCAAACTGCCCAACGAAGATGCCTTCAGTGCGGTAAGTAATGGGGCCAGTACCGGCAGTTACGACGTGGCGGTTGCCCAATTGGCGCAGGTGCAAAAGAGTGTCAGCGATGGCGTATCATCACAATCTGACAGCTTGTTCGGCAGCGGCAGTTTAACTCTGGGTGATCAGCAGATCAGCATCGACAGCAGCAATAATTCTTTACTTGGACTGAGCGCGGCTATCAATGCGCTGACTGAAACCACCGGCGTTAGTGCCAGCATTATCAACGACGGCAGCGGTAGCAATCAATACCGCATGGTACTGACCGGCAAGGATGCAACCACTAGCTTTACCCCGGTCTTTAGTCTGGTCGACGAGAACAGTGATCCGATCGTTTTTGACATGACCGAAGCTCGTTCAGCGCAGCAGGCTGTGGTTTATGTCGATGGTATTAAAGTGGTGAGTGACAGCAACACGTTGACCGGAGTTATCAGCGGTGTCACCTTGAACTTGAATGAAGCCAGCACCCCGCTGAGTGCCGGAACCGCAGAAGCAGGTGTTGATCCGACCGACTGGGTCGATCCGCCGACCTATCAGACCACCCTGATGACCGTGGCCCCGGATACTGCTGCTTTAAAAGAGAAGATCACTACCTTCGTCGAAAGCTACAACAAGGTGATGGACTGGATCTCGGCGGGATATGTGGAGTTTGGTGCCAGTGGTCCAACTGCACAAGAGATTGCAGATGGTGCTGAAGAATCACTGAGCGAGGTGTTACGTGGCGACAGTTCGGTAGCCTCAGTCAAGCGGCAACTGCAATCAATGCTTTCATCCACGGTTGATAATACTGGTCCAATGAACACTCTGATGCAATTAGGGATTTCCACCCAGCGGGATGGCTCAATCAATTTAAACACCACCACGTTGGATAAGGCATTAGCGAATAATTTCGATGATATCGCCAAACTGCTGGCCGGAGAAGGTGCAATGGACGGTGTGATGAAAAAATTCAATACGGCGCTGCTTGATATCACCAGTAGTAGCGACGGCATGTATGCAGAAAAAAAACAACGTTACACGAGCGTGGTGAAACGTATCGACCTGGATCTGTTACGAATGGAGCCGCAGATCGCCAAGCGCGAACAGTCAATGCGGGCCCGGTTTACTGCCATGGAGCAATTGATCAGCGGCCTGAACTCCCAGAGTGACTTTTTGACTCAACAGATGGATATTCTTAACAACATGATGACGGGGAATTAAAAATGAATGCCTATGTGAACCAATACCATAATAATCAGATCCTGAACGCATCTCCCGAAAGGATTCTGATCATGCTTTACGATGGTGCCATCCGCTTCTGCCGGCAGGCGATACAGGCGCTGGATTCTGGCAACAAATTAGTCATGTCGGAGAAAATCAGCCGAACTATGGCGATCATCTGTGAGTTTGCCAATAGCCTGGATCATGAAATTGGTGGCGAGATAGCCACTGATCTGGATGCCCTCTATTCATTTATGACCCGTGAACTGATCAGAGCAAATCTGAAAAATGAGCGCCAGCCCCTTGAAACCGTAGAGAAACTTCTGGTCGATTTACGGGATACCTGGATTGAGGCGATTGAAGTGAATCGGCAAAGCACGCGGCCTGATGTCGCGTTAGAGGATAGCCCAAAGTTTGTCGCAGCTTCGTTTTGAATCGGTGGAACAATGATTGATCTCCTGCAAAAATCTATTGCTAAGTATCGGGCCGTCCTTGAGCATGCGGAATTGCTCGAAGGGGTGTTGCTCAAAGGTGACGACTGAAGTAGGTGTTGCTCTGGTGCCCATGCGTTGCATCCTTAATAGCCAACCTGTTTTTTTGGTATTTTGTTTTGCACTGCGGCGCAGTGAGGTTTAGTTCCCATGCGGTGCATGGGAACCATGTGAAATTTACATCAACATGAATGTAAAGGAATTACGATGATGCAGGTAGCTGAGCATGAAAATTTGGAAACATTGGCAGTAGAATCTATCAATCAACAGGAAGCAATGATTGGATTGTTAGGAGAACTGCACCATCAACTCTTGACGCAATGCACTGATTCCATAGAGAAATTCAATGCGAAATTCACTGACTTGCAGATAAAAACGCAGCGGACCGACCTGCATTTGGTGGAAGAGCTAAGGCATGTTGATATTACAGAGAATACCCAGCGGCTCATTGCCAGACGAAAAGACCTGCAGAAACAAATCGTACAATTGCTGAATGAATCACTTCCCAAGGCCCGTAATATAAAATCCTTGCTGGCGAGCGAAATGCAGTCCCTTAAAGCCGGAAGAAGGGCGATGAATGGCTATAAAAACGGGAGTGAACGTCAAGGGACGATCATTAACAGGGTTAGATAAAGCAATAATTGTGCTGACGGTTTCCTGGTGCCCATGTGGGGCATGGGCACCAGAGGCACCGAAGTCATCCTGAGCAACAATTTTTCCCATTACTTTCTCGGGCTCCCTGGTTCCCATGCGTTGTATGGGAACTTCCTCTTTGATGCGCCGCATCCAAAATATTCGCTAAAAGTAATAAATGTGTTTGTACTGCGGAGCATAATAACCAGAAGCTGATCCTTGATTAAATATGTGCTATCCGCCATATCAGGTAGATAAGGGTTTATCCTTTTCGGCAACTTCGGCATTACCTTCCTGAAGAATCTTTTTTACAACTTGTAATTTCTCGTATAGTACATAAGAAGCCATATTCGCTCTTGCGAGTGCAACCTGATAGTCTTGAATCATTGAATCCTGGGCTATTTGATCGCCTGCCAGATCAAGAATTTCAAACATCTGTTGATCTAAAATTTCGAGTTGAGCTTTCTGATCTCGGAGCTGATTGCATTCATCAGCAAGTTGTTGAGGTAACAGGGAAGGTAGTATTGATATCAGGCCTGCGATTTTTTGTTCAAATTGAAGGTATGCATCTGTGGTGTGAGCAAAAAAATGTACAACATCCGTTATTGGGCTGTTAGTTTTTTGTGTTTTGATGGGTAACGGATGTTTTATGGGCATTGGGTTTTGCTCTGTCTTGTATTAATTCGTTGCATGGATATTATACCTGATGCACCGCATCTGAGATAAAAGCTCCCATGCGGCGCATGGGAGCCAGGGCTACCAGGACGCCTGAACTACCAAAACAATTGGTGCATCTCTGATTCCCATGTGCCACATGGGAACTCCTACCTGATGCGTTGCATCTATAATACTTTCAGCTCACCATCCAGTATAGATTTTCCGGTTCCCATGTGTGTTGTGTGCATCCCGTCTCTGGTTCCCATGCGTTGCATGGGAACTTCTTTTTGATGCGTTGCATCATGCACTACCAATAGGTTGCCGGGACAAGAAAAACTTTTTCTGGTACCCATGCGTTTCTTTAGTACTTATTTGTTCTTTTTCTGGTTCCCATGCGCTGCATCCGTTGTCTTCAGATCTGGCCTGATATAGTTTGGGAACATTGCATATGATGTACTGCGTCTACTATTAAGACTTACTTCTATGTCCTACTTGTTTTTAATTGACAGAATGTTTCTGCATGGATACACTTAATCCATGACATATGAACTGCGAAGCACAGAATATTTTGACAAATGGTTGGCCAAGATCAAGGACCGGCAGACGCATACCAGAATCCTTCGCCGGGTTGACAAGCTGGTTATCGGAGCCTTTGGCGACTGCAAAACCATTGCTGCCAACCTTTTTGAGCTGCGTATGTTTTTTGGCCCAGGTTACAGGGTATATTACACGATCAAGGGAAGAGATATAATTATTCTTTTGGCTGGTGGGGACAAATCCACACAAGTCAAGGATATCGAAAGAGCCCTTGAACTATTGCAAAGATTGGAGGAATGATTCATGAAATTTAAAACCAAACCTTTTGATGTTGCCGCACATCTCGACAATGACGAAACTATCGCTTTCTTTCTCGAGGACGCCGCCGATGGCAGCCCGGAAGAGTTTATCCACGCGCTCAACACGGTCGCCAGGGCCAAAGGTATGACGGAGATAGCCAAAAAAGCCGGGGTAACCAGGGCGAGCCTGTATAAATCTCTGGCTGATGGCGGTAAGCCTCGCTTCGATACTATAGTCAAGATAACCAAAGCCCTTGGCTGCAAGCTTGCTGTTGTGCATGGCTGATTCACCTGCGGCGCAGGGTAGTAGGTCTCCCATGTGGCACATGGGAGCCAGGAGGTAGATTTCAGTTCTCAGGTTTTTTTCTGGTGCCCATGTGCCACATGGGTACTCTCCTTCTGATGCGCCGCATCTCAATCTTCGGCTCTATTCGTTAAGACTAAATTCTTATTGTGGCAGGGGGGGCTTTCTCTGGTTCACCTGGTTCCCATGCGCCGCACGGGAACTCTCTTCCTGATGCGTTGCATCTGTTATTACACTTTCAGTCTCACCATTCAGTATAGATTGGGATCAATCCTGTTTGTCCCTGATAATTGCGAGCACTGGAATAGCGCCAATGAGCAGCATCTTCCACGTAGCCTCGTTTGACTGGATTGAGATGGATATAGTCGATTTTTTGCCGTAGCATCTCTTCATTTTGGATAAGTTGCGGGTGGCTGCCTTCTTCCCATAATTGGTAGTTCGAGTCGGATTTATGAGATTTCTTGAAAAATGCCAGTTGCTCCAAGAGCTTTTGCGCCTTATTTTGCTCCAAGTATCTTAAGATTTCTTTTGCGGTAAATGCCTTATAATCATGTACCTGTTGTCCCAGATCAGGTGCTTGCAGGATACAGTGTATATGGTTTTCCAGGATTACAAAACCATAGACCTTCATGTCCTTGTGGTTTTGCCGCCACATCAGGGCATCCAAGATAATTTGCACGGTGCTGGGCCGGGTGAAAATGGCAAGCCAGTTTAGGACGGTGAAGGTTAGGAAGTGAGGCGCGTTGTTATCGGTTATTATGTAGCGGCTGCGTCCCATTTTGTCCTTTTTATTTACCTGCGGCGCAGGGTAGTCGGGCTCCCATGTGGCACATGGGAGCCAGGGGGTGGTGCAGGTGTATCAGGTGATTTTCCGGTTCCCATGTGTGTTGTGTGCATCCCGTCTCTGGTTCCCATGCGTTGCATCACTTCCTAGCCAATCAGCGGCCGAACAAAGAAAAACTTTTATTTTGCTTTTGTGACAACCGTTGGGTGGGGCAGTGGTGTCTTTGAATTATACTTGGTGTTTTCAAGAATAACCTGAACCGCTCTGTTTGATTTTGGTGCAAAGAGAATGGGAGCCGCTAAGTTAAGGCTTATGTTCTGGTCCGGAGGTACGGTAACCACAGTGAGGACAAAACAGGGATCGCTTTTGTCAATATGTAAATGTTGTCGTTCTGTTTCATCCGGAACAATAAGGTAATCAAGGAAGAAATTGGTTGGATCGGTAAGAACAAGTGCGAAAGAAGGATCGTCAATACTCTGTATCCAAAACAAAGGACCTTCTTTTTTATTGGGCATGACAATGAATTTTTTGAGGTTCGGGAAACCGATCAGTCCTGCTGGAAAATGCAGTATGTTTTCCGGATCATATTCAACCTCTCCAAATCGAGTGACTAGCTTTTCCATTATTTCCTTTTGTTCGTTGTCAGGTTGTCAGTCAGGCTGTCAAGATCAGTCATGTTCCAGTTGGCCGCGTCACGGTTTTCTGCAGCAATACGATCAAAGACTTCCTGACGATATATTTTTTTATCTCGGGGAGCGTCGATACCGATCCTGATACTCCCTCCTTTCATTTCCACTATAGTTATCTTGACATCGTCACCGATAACAATACCTTCACCGATTTTCCTGGTAAGAACCAGCATGTTTGACTCCGTGTTGACTGCTTACTTAGAGTGCCATATTCCTCTTGATGAGGTTGGAACCGCCACGTTGAAAATCAGTACCGGATAGAAGCAAACAATCCTCACACAACCGGACTAACATTCACATAAATCCAGAGGTCTTTGTCAACCTCTGCACGTGAATGATATTACAATGAAATTAGAAATAATCAAGAATCGAAATCTGTGAGACTCTTGAAGTGATACTAAGTGCTGCTTTGAATGCATTTTCTTTTTGCATGATATCGTTATATACCTGAATGATGTCAGCATCTTGATATCTGGAAAGAATCTGTTTTAGATCAACATTGGCATCTTCCTGATGAAGCATAGCAGTATCAACACGTTTTGCCCTTGCTCCGAGTTGACTCCGCTGGGTGCGGTTTTGGTCGGCAGCTATATCCAGGTTTTTTAATTGGCTCTGAATTGAACCTCCAGGACCATTTACATCACTGACATTTCCGGCTCGGATTGCTTCTTCAGTGCGGGTAAGAATCGAAAACAGATCAATTCTTCCAGATGCTCCATCCAAAGTATCCGCTGTCAAACCAACGCTGGCCAATCCTGTTCCGGCGATGTCCACACTAATTGCGGAATTGGTGGCAATAGTAATAGTTCCGTAGGCGGTCTGGTTGCCACCGGCAATGCCTCCAGTAGGAACCGTTCCGGTAATTACACCATCTGAAATTGTTTCAGAAAGCTCAATCTCCGAACCGTCGGCCGGCCCGGTCAGAACGAGCGAACCGCTGGATATATCGTAATTGACTCCGTTGGAGAGTGTACCACTTGTTGGCGTAAGATTGATTGCCCCTGCGGTGTTTGCCAGAGCGGATGCCATTCCGCCAAGTGTGTAGTCGTAGTTGCCGGAAGGTCCATCAAGTGTTGCCGATACAGAGTTGCCGCCGGACGTAATATCGAGGCTATAGGTGTCTTCAGTATCGACAAAGTCAGTTAAAGCAAGTGAGCCCAGGTTGGCGTTAGCCGCATTGGCGGTGCCGACAAGGCCGGTTCCCGGCTGGCTGAAAAGAGCTGCTACCTTGCCGGCGTAATTGTTTTCACCGACCGGATCGGTAAGATCGGTATCCCCGGCGATAGTCACAGGAAGACCATCTGCGGGGGTGATGGTAATATCATTTCCTAGACTGCCGACACCGATAGGTCCCGAAGTCATGGTTTCCCCTTGGTAGGGGTTTGCATAGCCGGTGGCGGCGATTTCGTTAGTGATCCCCATGAAGAGAGCGTTTCCGGTCAGGTTAGACTCAATAAATTCTCCGGGGGTAATTTCGAGTTTCGTCGGATTGTTGTCGCCGTTGTAAATATACGGCCAGGTAGTAACATCATTTTCGTTATAAAGGGCTGGATCGTAGTTTTCATTTGCAGTGAAGGGCACCGTGTTTTGTTTATAGCCTGCAAAAACATACTTTCCATCAACCATCGCATTGGCGGCATCGAGCAGCTCTTTTTTCAGTTCGGCAACTTCATCGGCAAGTGTCGAGAGATCCGCTGCGCTTAAAGCGCTGTTATTCGAATTAATAGCGATTTCCTTAACCCGAACCAGTATGTTTTCTACGTGAGCAAGGTGTCCGTCGGTTGCAGCCATCTTGTCACTGGCCTGGCCCATGGTTTCAAGATATCGTGCATTTTGCTGCAGTTGGGTTCTTGTCGTCAGAACAGGACGAATCGCCCCTGGGTCATCCGAAGGTTTATTGAGTTTGAGGCCGGTTGCACCCTGATTGCGTAGAACGAGAAGGTCAGTGGTGATTCTGTCCAGATTGGTCTGCATTAACCGGTAGGTTGAGTTCTCGGTAACTTTCATTCTACACCTGCTCTAAAGCTCAAAAAGGTAAATGGCTATCTTTTTATATTTAATACAGTGGACATCATTTCATCAACGGTCGAGAGGAACTTGGCCGAAGATTCAAAGCCACGCTGAAACTGAATCAGGCTGATCATTTCTTCTTCAAGCGAGACACCAACCAGTCCGTCCCGGAAGTTTTCCAGTTGAACGAGGGCGTCTTTGGCACCTTTTAGGGACAGCAGATTCTGATTACTTTCGACACCAACCTTGGCTGCCATTTTACCGTAAAGAGCATTGAAACTATCAGTACCGCCTATTAAATAGTTGTCGCCAATATTCGACATGATGAGTGCATTGCGATTATCACCGGGGGCGACAGTCCCGGCAGGAGGACCAGGATCCGGAGCGGCACCTGCTGCAATTTTTGATGCGTCCGTAATGACCACACTCATACTCCGTGCCGCTCCCGTATATTCAGCTGCGGTTGGGGCTGGTCCGGGAGGAGAGGCTATGTAATTCGGCGGATCACTGAAAAAGAGACTGCCGGGACTGGAGTCGAGTGCGCCTCCCGCCTGATGCTGGAGATTCATCTGGGTGCTTATCTCATAGGCGAGTTTGTCAAGGTCTGCATGTAATTCAGGGATGAAATTGTCGCGAATATCCATCAGTCCCTGAAATTCGCCGCCCATATTTCTCAGCTCCAGATCCCTCGTAACACCGCCGGCATTGAGCTTAAGTGTCAGCTCTGTTCCAGAGACTTCAGACGAGATTGTCATAGCCATATTGCCTTGGACCAGGGGCATACCACCAGGGAGGACAACGGACAACATGCCATTTTTATCCTCATAGGATTGGGCGCCGAGGGTCTGGGCTAAATCTTTAGCTACCGTATCCCGTTGGTCTCGTGCACTGTTTGCCGTTTGACCACGGATCTCAATACTGTAAATCCGGTCGTTGAGATCGGCTATCTCCTTAATTTTTGAATTGACTGCATCAAGTTTGGATAGGATGGTATCATTGATGTTCTCTTTAATCGAATTCAGCTCATTGACAGTATTATTGAAGCTGGTCGCCAGCACTTCACCCTGAAGAATAACATTGTTTCGCTGCACGAGATCGGCTGGATCAGCTGAAAGTTCCTGGAGAGAGTCAAAGAAATTATCAATATTGGTGGATATATTGTCTTCGGTGATGTTAAAGACCCGTTCCAGTTCGGAGAGTGGGCGTGTAATTGCATCCTGGAAACCGAGGTCCACGGCTTTGAGTTTAATTTGTTTATCTATAAAGACGTCATGCTCGCGACTTACATCGGAGATTTTCACTCCCTGACCGATGAAAAAATCGCCGAAATTCATGGCCGGGTAGGTCTCAAATATGGCTTTCTGCCTGGAATATCCCTCTGTATTTACATTGGAAATATTATTGCCGACAATCTCGATTGATTTCTGGTTAACTTCAAGAGATGTTCTGGCGGAATTGAGTGCATTAAAGAGACCGGCCATATCAGATTTTCCCTGACAGCAGTCGACCGTTCACTTGGGAGGAAACGGTATAGGCTGATGCCGAATAGGTTGAGGTGACGGTTTTTTGACCAAAGAATTCCATTGTCTCCCTGATCCAGCCAAGAGTAGACTTGAAGAGGAAAGCGTTACGGCGGTTTTCCTCGCGGATCTGGCTGGCGATAGGTTTATCCTGATCGTCGATTACTTTGACATGGGCCAGCACTTTCACAAGCTCTTCTTTGGTGTTCATTGCGGCAATCATTCCCGGCATGTCAAGCGCCTTGGCGCAGGCTCTTTCTTCAAAGATGATGTCTCGCAAACGCACAAGATATTCGTGAGTGGTCTTGGCTTCCATTTTACTTATTCTCGACTAAAAATTGTAAAAGTGAGGCGGAAACTTTTTGCAGATCCGGTTCATAGGAACCATCCTTGATCTGCGCCTTAATTTGTTGAATACGTTCTGTTCTGGCAACATCAGCACTTTGGGTCATTGCTTTAGCCTTGTTGACATCCTGCAGGACAGATGAAAACTGCACCTTATCCTGACCGGATCCTTCTGTTTTATTATCGGTTTGAACCTTTTGGGATTTTTTAAGATTACCAATCTGTCCCGGTCCGCCGATTCCGAAAAAATCTACGCTCATGACTTCACCTAAATTTTGGTTTGTGGGCTCTGTTCAACATTTGCCCAATCATCCAGTTTTTGCATTACAGTATCATAGGTTTTATAAGATATATCCGGAAGCCAGCCGCCGAATGCGTCCAAGGCCTCCTGAAATCCTTTTTCAACCCCTTGTCGAATTGCATCTATTTGGGCAGGATCACCACCGGCCATGCCTACTGCAAAATTAAAAATGCGTTCCGATGTCTTTTCTACCCCGAAGTACCCGTCGTCTGCAATTAATTCCTGCGCTTCTTCGGGGGTTATTGTACTGATATCAATTTCAGAATTGTCAGTTGCGATCTTGTAATCGATACCTTGTTCTTTAAAAATATTCAGGACCAGTCCTCTCAGGAGATCGAATCCATCTCCTACCTTGTTTTCAAGAGACATGGAGCGATTGTAGGTGGTAACTGATTCTGCACTATACTTTAAGTCGACCTGGTCCGTTGTAAATTGAAGTTTTTGCTGTTGAACGGTTTGGCCATTTTCTTTATATGTTAATGAATTAATTGATTGGTTTTTGTTTGGAGATTTTTTGGTAATATTTGTATTTGCGGTATGTGTCTCGATCATTTGCTGCCTCCCTGCTTCCTGCTCAACGTGCGTCCATGCACTGTGGTGCTGCTAATTGTTTCTTTCTTATAGTTATTATCGGCTGGATTGTGGAAGGAGTTTAGTGCCTTACTCCAAAAAACTGTCAAAAAAACAAAAAATCTGAAGAATACTTTAAAATTAGAATCTTAAAAGCACCTCCAAGGCACTTACACCCGCAAAGCACGGGCACTAAAAAGAGTCCCCCTCAAAGCATGGGGACTAAAAAGAGTCCCCCTCAAAGCATGGGGATTAAACAGAATCCCCCTCAAAGCATGGGGACTAAAAAGAGTACCCCCTTGTGGGGTGTTAGTAATTTAGAAATTCTTTTTTAATTTAAGAACAACTTTTGATAGTAAAAGGATGGAGGGGTTGGTTTGGAGGGTGGTGCGATCTTGAAATTCGGAAGGGCGGGTTTAGAACCCGCCCCTACGCTGCTCAATTGATCTTGATAGTGGTAAATGGGGATTTGGGGACTGGTTCCCATGCGGCGCATGGGAACCAGAGTAACCCACCCTGTTATTTTTTTCCTTCGATCAACTCTGCGAGCTGGTTGTACATCGCTTCGGCAATTCCCAGACCTTTTCCCTGGGTTGTGGCCCTGGCTGTTTCCATATCCATCATTTCCGTGAATATTTCAGTAGAAATGTTTTTTTCGAAAAGGCCGCTTTCCGGCACAGTCTTTCGCATGGTCTTATACATCTCCATGACAAACAGGGTCTCAAATTCCCTGCTGGATTCCCTTAACGATTCGAGATCTTTAGCCTTATTGTTGATAGTCGGCTGGGTGGAGTGGCTGACCTGAATGCGAGGATCTATCTTAAAGTTCATGATGTCTGTCCGTTAAATTTAAAGAATAATTAATTCGCCATACAGCGACCCGGATGCCTTAATCGCCTGGAAAATAGCAATAAGATCCCTCGGAGTAGCCCCAATGGCATTCAGGGCGCTGGCAATTTCTCCTATAGAAACACCTTTCTTCATATCCAGCAGGACCAGCTGGCCATCTTCTTCGATTACGGAAATATTGGTTTGGGGCGTGACAACCGTGTCCCCATCGGCAAGCGGATTAGGCTGCGACACATTGTAATCGTCACGAATAATGAGGCTTAGATTTCCGTGGGAGACGGCTACAGTAGAGAGACGAATATCTTTTCCCATAACAATGGTGCCGGTACGTTCGTTGACCACCACCTTAGCGGTGGTGTCTGCATCAACATTAAGTATCTCAACTGCGGCAATAAAATCGATTAACTTATCTTTGTACACATCCGGTATGGTGACGGCTATAGTTCCGGGGCTGTCCGGAAAGGCAGTACCCGGTCCGAAACTTTTATTAATAGCTTCAGCCATATTCGAGGCGGTGGTAAAATCAGCATCGCGTATTTGATATTGCAGACGACCATCGGCACCTAAAGCAACCGGTATGGACTTTTCGATAATTGCTCCCCCGGCAATACGGCCAACTGTCGGATGGTTTTTTTGTACCTGGGCAGCTTTGCCGCCAAAAGAAAAAGCACCAAGGGTAAGCGGACCCTGGGCAACAGCATAAACATTTCCGTCGGGTCCGACCAGGGGCGTCATAAGCAGGGTACCCCCGGCAAGACTCTTGGAATCACCCATCGATGAAACTTGAACATCGAGGGTCGATCCGGATTTGGCGAAGGGGGGAAGCGAAGCTGTGACCATAACAGCGGCAACGTTTTTTACTTTGATGTCATTGATATTGTTGGGATCGATCGTGATCCCCTGTCTGGTCATCATGTTATAGATGGCCTGCAGGGTAAAAACCGATTTTTTCATATCATCGCCGGTACCATTTAGGCCGGAAACCAATCCATAGCCCAAAAGCTGGTTGTTCCTGACGCCATGAAGCTGGGCGAGGTCTTTCACCCTGGCTGCTTTCGCATCAGTGACGAACAGCGCCGAACAAAGACTGACGAAAATAAGAAGAGCAAAAAATGATTTCATAATGAACACCAAGATATCATGACGATTTAGATCCGGTTTAAATTGAAAGACGAAACGATGAATCTTTTTTGACGCTTTCATTGATAAACTCGTAAAAACTACAATTTCAGATGGATAAGTAAAAAGCTTCATTTTGAGGCAACGAAGTAGATGAAGAGTTTTTAAGACGCCATCATTAAAATGGCCAGACATTATCTATAATGCGGGTCCCCCAGCCTGGTTTCTGTTTATCGCTGATTGCACCTTTGCCGGTATAACTGATTCTTGCGTTAAGAATTTTTGTAGAACTGACCGTATTTGCCGCCGTGATATCCACCGGTCTGATAATACCGGTCAGATAAATAATCTGGACCTCATTGTTGACCATAACTTCCTTGCCGCCCCTTATTTTCAGCTGCCCGTTTGGATATCGTCCTACAACCTGGGTTGTTAGTGAGGCGGTCAGAGCTTCTTTTCTGGAGGTGGAACCGCTCCCTTCAAAGTCATTTGAAAAATCGGCACTTATCAGGTTGCTCAGATCTACAGGGTTAGAACCCGACCATATTGCATTATTTTCCAGTCCGAAAAAGTTGGGTATCCCGGCAGAGACACTACTTGATCGGTC
>Ga0214472_10001180_pt1 | contig 29893 bp, 8 predicted proteins | sample RVTome_6_FD_207662 | JGI IMG/M metagenome (GOLD analysis project Ga0214472, IMG submission 207662) | Soil microbial communities from uranium-contaminated site in the Upper Colorado River Basin, Wyoming, United States - RVT140D175 | ecosystem: Environmental > Terrestrial > Soil > Contaminated >...
CAACATGAGAGTCCCAGCAAATCTCGGCTCGGCAGGCATTGCTGTTTCATAACAAATTGTATTTTATGTGGTTATTGGATGTCATCAGCTTTTCGAGCAACATTTAAGTAATACTGCGGACCTTCGTGGACGTGATCGAGGGCGAGGAGGCCGTTTGGGCCGTAGATGTAGTGACTCTTGGGGGCGCCGGCATCGTCGCTGACCAGCACTACCGATTGATTGTCGTAGACGTAGCGTCGCGTTTCAGCGGGGGTGTGCTGGCGCACCCGCAACCCTTGCCAGTCGTAGACAAAGGCCCCTAGCGTGGAGCCGCCTCGCGTCATCTGCCGCAGCCGGTGTCGAGCGTCGTAGAGGTACGCCGTGCTTTGCTTGTCCAGGTGCTGCTGGGTGCGGTTGCCGCTGGCATCGTAGGTGTACGTCGCCGTGGCCGAGGAATCGAGACGGTTGCTCACCTCGGTGACTTGATCGCGGCTGTTGTAATGAAATGTCTTGTCCGTCACCCAGGTGTCGTCGGCCCGCGAGCGACTCTGTTCGCTGAGTCGGTTGGAGGCCGCGTCGTAGGTGTAGAGGGTGGAGCGATCGGGGTAGGCGACGGCGGTCAACCGATCGACTGCATCGTAGGCGTACGTCGTCACTTCGGTGACGTTGCCCCGGGTGATCGCCTCTTCGGTACGGTTGCCGTTGGGGTCGTAGCGGTAGTGGTAGCGCGACATGGGCACGCCGTAGTGGGTGTGTTCGATCTGGGTGAGGCGACCGGCGCCGTCGTAACTTTGGCGCGTCTCGGTGCCGCTTGGGTAGGTGGTGCGGGTGAGGCGGCTGGAGCGGTCGTAGCCGTATTCGGTGATGCCTTGGCGGGTGATGACGCTGGCCATGCGGTGGAGGGCGTCATAGCCATACCGGGTGCTGGGAACACCGGTGACGCTCAGGCTCAGGCGATTGCCTTGGGGGTCGTAGCCGTAGGTCAGGGTGGCGCCATCGGCTTGCGTGGTGGTGCTGAGCCGGTCTTGGGGATCGTAACTTCGAACCGTGGTGAGGGTGCCGGTGGCGCCACTGTAAGTGGTATGGACACGCACCAGGTTGTCGTTGGCATCGTAGCTATAGGCGAGGCGGCTCAGGTCGTCGCCGGTGGGGGTGAGGAGATTGCTGTACGTGGTTTGCGCCAGGCGATTCAGGGCATCGTAGGTAGAGATGCTGCCCTGGCCGTTCGCGTCGATTGCGCCGGTGCGATTGCCGCTGCCGTCATAGGTGTAGCGGATCACCGCTTCATCGGGGTATTGCACCTTTTTTAGGCGATTCACTTCGTCGTAGGAGAAGGTGGTGACCAAGCCGCTGGCATCGGTTTGGGTGAGCCGGTTATCGTTGTCGTCATAGGTATAGACAGTGCTCGCGCCAGTGGGGTCGCGGACTTCGACGAGCCGGTTGGCCGGGTCGTACTCGAAGGTCTGGGTCTGGCCACTTGGACGCTTCAGACCGGTGCGATTGCCGTTGTCGTCGTAGATATAGGTGGTGGTCTCATGCGCACCGTTGGTTTCGGTGTGCACCCGGCGGCGCTCGTCATAGCGCCAGGTGGCGCGGCGCCCCTCGGGATCGGTGGTGGCCGTGCGGTCGCCCATGGCGTCGTAGTCATGCTGTGTGACTGCTGCCAGGGGACGGCTTTCCAGGGTCGCCAGATGGCGCGGGTCGTAGAGATACGTCGTGATGTTGCGATTGGCATCGATGTCGATCACGACATTGCCGCCGTTGTCGTATTTCACCTGGCGCAGCAGGGTAGACGCCCGTTCGGTGGTGAGGCGGCGGTTGGCTTTGTCGTAGGTGTAACGGCTGGTGATGCCTCGTTTGTCGGTTTCCGAGAGACGATTGCCCACCGGGTCATAGACGTAGATGATGGATTGGCCCAGGGGATCGGTGACTTTGACCAACTGATTCAGGGCGTCGTACTCAAAGCGGGTGGTGTAGTGGCGTGGGTCGGTTTCGTCGGCGGGGTTGCCCACCGGGTCATAGGTCCGTTTGAGAGTGTGACCGAGGGCATCGATCGTGGTGATCAGGCGATTGAGATCATCGTACTCAAAAGTCGTAGGGTGCCCACCCGCATCGATTTCCAAAGTGCGGTTGCCCACCGGGTCATAATCGAAGCGCCGGGTGCGATTCTCCGGCAATGCTTGCTGCACCCACCGACTAAGCGCGTCGTAGGTATTCGTGGTGATGTGCCCACCCGCGTCGATTTCCAAGGTGCGGTTGCCATCGGCATCATAGCTGTAGCTACGCAGCACACCGAGGTTGTCGCGTTGGCGCGTCAGCCGGTTCAAGGCGTCGTAGTCGGCCTGCACCACGTTGCGGTTAGGCAGGGTGGTGGCGACCACATTGCCCACCTCATCATAGGCGTACTCGGTCTGATAGCCCGCCGTATCCGTGGTCATTGCCACACGATTCAAGGGGTCGTAGAGGTGCACGGTCTCATGGCGGCGGGGATCGACTTGGCGCGTCACGTTGCCCACCACGTCGTAGTCATACGCCGTGACTTCGCCCATGGCGTTGGAGTGCTGAATCAGTCGACTGAGCGCATCGTACTCCAAGCGAGTGGCATGGCTGTTGGCATCGGTTTCACGCACCTGGTTGCCCACCGCATCATAGGCATAAGAGGTGATACGGCCCAGGGGTTGGGTGCGCCTGACGAGGCGGTCCAGAGCATCGTACTCAAGCGCTGTGACCTGCTGGTTGGCATTGATTTCTTGGGTGAGGTTGCCTACCCCGTCGTAACGCCGTTGGGTGATCCCACCCAGGGCATCGGTAATCTTGATGCGGCGACCCAGATCGTCGTATTCGAATTGTGTCTTGCGGCCCATCGCATCGGTTTCGCCGGTCACCTGGCCCACCGGGTCATAGCGCCACTGCGTCTGTCGCCCCAAGGGCTCCAGGCGCTGGGTCATGCGATCGGCGAGGTCGTAGGTCAACGTGGTGGGATTGCCCCGGAAGTCGGTTTCGCCAGTTTTATTGTCTTGGGCATCATAGGTTATCGTCTGGGTGGCCCCGAGGGCATCGGTGATGCTGACCAGGCGATTGGCCGCGTCATAGCCAAAGCGGGTGGTGCGCTTGGCTTCGTCGGTCTCACTCATGCGGTTGCCCACCGAGTCGTAGGTCCACGTGCGCACTTGGTCTAGGGCATCGGTGCGCTGGGTGAGGCGGTTCAAGGTGTCGTAGTGGTGTCCGGTGCGATTGCCCCCGGCATCGGTGATTTGTACCGGACGGCTGCGCTCGTCCCACTGAGTCAAGGTGGTGCCGCCCAGCGCATCGGTGCGGGTTTTGACCAGGCCATTGGGGTCGTACTCGAACTTGGTGGTGCGACCCAAGGGGTCACGGGTAGAGAGGCGGTCGCCCTTGGCGGTGTAGGTATGGGTGGTGATACCGCCCATGGCGTTGGTGAGGCTCAGCAGATTGCCACGATGGTCATACCTGAACTGAGTGAGATGGCCATTGCGGTCGGTTTTGCTGGTGACGCGATTCTTGATCGTACCGTCTTGGAGCTGGGCATAGGTATAGGTGGTCGTCAAGCCCGCTACGGCTTCGCTGAGCACATTGCCATCGTCGTCGTAGGCATACGTCGTGGTGACATTCTTGGCATTGATGCGGCTCTCAGGCAGCAAGTGGCGGGCGGACCAGGTGGTGCGGGTCGTGTTGCCGAGGGCATCGTGTTGGGCGATAACCGCACCGTCTTCATTCAGGATGTAACGGGTGGCGGCGCTGCGGCCGTTGGTGACGATGGTGAGAGGGGTCAGGTGGTCATAGGCAAACGTGACCGCCCCACGGCCGGGCGCTTGGATGGCTTGGACCGCGATAAAGGGAAACGTCACACGCATCGGCTTGGCGACCTGTCCACCGCCCGGCAGGGACACCGTGACGATCCTGTCGTGGACCTCGCTGCCGTGGCTGTAGGTGGTGGTGACACCATTGGGATTGGTATAGGTGGCGAGCTTGCCGTGCAGTCTGGCCATACTATGGGTGATAGGATCGAGGAGGACGGGGTGATCGGGATAGTAGGTATAGGTCTCCACCCGGGCCTCGCCCTCGCGCGCCGCCCAGACGAGATTGCCGTGGGAGTCGTAATCGAGCTGTAGTTGTTGACCACCCGGTGCTTGGATGTCGGTGATCACAGAGGTGAGCGTGGGGGTGCCGGCAAGGGTGAAGCTGCGCGTGTCATAGGTCAAGGTGAAACGGCGCTTTGACGGGTCTTCCACGGTAATGAGCCGTTGGGCATTGGCGGGATCATAGCCCAGCTTGGTGAGGTTGCCGTTGGGGTCGGCAATGGCGTCGAGCCGGTAGCCGACGCCCAGGACCTGGCGGTAGTGGTACTGAGTGCCGTCCGGGCTGTAGAAGTCGAAGGTGTCATCGGCGTTCTGATAGCGCAGGGTGCCGTGGTAGCCCTTGAGGGGTGTCCAGTGCCCCTCGCCTTGATCGCCTGGGGTGCGGATAAAGCGCGATCCCCCGCCAATGCCGCCGGTGACGATCGCGGTGCCGCAGACGTCTTGCACCACTCGGGATTGGTAGTTGTGGCGCCAACCCACCCCCAAGGGGCCGAGAGAGCCGGCAGTGTTGGCGCTGTAGGCGCGCTGAAACATCAAGTGCGCGCCTCGTCCCGGCACTTCCATATCGGTGGTGCTCAGGATGAGATTGCCGTTGGAGACGTCTACATCTCTGACCAGGGTGCGGCCGGCGGGGACTTGCGTGGTTTTGTATTCGATGACGGCCTTGCCCAGGATGGCCTCCCGGTTGTCAATGCTTGCCTCAGCGTCGACAGCTGTCAGGGCAAAAGTGTATTCGCCAGGCTCCAGGGAATAGAACGGCTGGCCATCTGGTACCGCCAATTTGAAAGCAGGCAGATAAAAGGGAATGGCGTGCGTGCCTTTGGGAAAGACGTGATTATCGATGGCCACCTCCGTGCGATCCGGGTCGTGCTGATCGGCAAACACCAGTGACACATTGGCCGTTTTGCTCAAGGTAAAGCGCAGCGTCTGACTTTGCAGACAACTGCGCTGATTGACGACATCGACCTCTTGGGACAAAGATAACCGCTGCGTGGCACTCAGAATGAGTTTGGCTTTAATCCGGATTGGAAACAGTGGCGAATGCAGCTCAGCCGGTGACCCTCGGTTTAACACCACTCGAGCGGTATAGCTTCGATCCGGGCGATATTGAAGATAGCGGGGAAGGATCGCATGCCCGGCACCCCGATGCTGAGGGACCCCCACGGTGTACTGGAACTGACCGTCTTCGAGGATATGTATATCCACACTAAACGGGAGATACTCCGAAGGCTGCAAATCGTAGTGTACGTGAATTTCATGACGGCTGCGGTTTTGTGCATCGAGTTCAATGACGTTCTTTTGCAGCGATCGGGCCGCCCCTGGCGAAGCGATCTCGGTGATCTGGAACTTGACACCGGTAATCTCAGATAAGGGAGTCGTATTAAAATGATGTTCATAGTCGTCATACCAATTGGCCTCGCGCACATACAATCGCGGGCCAGGATGGGTTATGACCGACACCGTGTAACGACCCTTCCCCCTATACTGCATGGGATAAGAACTGACATTGGCCCCCTTGGAACCCGGGCCGTTAACGGAGTCATACGTCGTATGCGTCAGGCCACCCGGGACCTCCACCCTCGTCGCTCCCGTCTCAGATGTCCGAAAAGCAGTAAGGTCAGTATGAATGGGAGCGCCAGCCAAGACCGCATCAAAGCTAGAGCCGTCAAAATTCAGGAGCTTACCTTCCTGAATCTCATAATAAGGGCTAAAACAGCTATTCTCCCCCGTACGTGACCCGACTTCAAACGTCAACAATTTAGGTGGCACACTGGGATGCTCAAGCGCTTCAATCGTCACGATATTGTTGCTTCTCGCCCGTACCGGCATCACTGTTTCTACACCGACGCCGTACCACGACGTGCTCACCACCAAGGGTGTCTTGGCGCATGGTGATTTGAAGGTGAGCACCGGGCACTTCTCCTCATCACGAATGGCCACAAATTGCATCGGGACAAAATCGCATGGTTTATCTTCCGCGAGGACCGATTGCCCATCAAACCTCAGGTTGACATTGGATACCGGATTGCCGTACGTATCCAATGTCTTGGCTTGAATGAGTTCTCCCTGCCTGCCGGGTGCGCCATCGTAAGTCCCTGCGCGGCGCTCTGACTCCAGTCGCTTGTTGCCATTCTCGATGCGGGCAACCGGCTTGGGAAATGTAATGAGATGAAAAGGTTTGCGAGGTTTTAGCGTCTCGCCCTGAGCGTTCGACACCGCCACATCAATCAAGTTGATCGTAGCCAATGTCTGATAAAGGTCATCCGGCTGCCGCCTGACATAGATCGGGTTAGCGCCAGTCTCCTTGCCAAGCCTCCAGGTCACAGCGGCAATCCCGGTTGCATCCGTCAGCACGGTGATCACTTTTGGGTTGGCCTGACCCTCTGGCGCGCAGATTCGAAAACACCCGTCTCCCGCGATCAGACGAAACGTTACCTCTGCATCTTTCACCGGGCGACCTTCGGCATCCGCCACGTAGACGGCCAGCGCCATGGGCAGGGCTTCACCGGCTTCACCGGTTTGCCCGTCCGATGCGGAGAACATGGTTATAGAGGCGGCGGCCAGGGGATCGGGATTGGCCAAAGCGGTGTTGGGCGAAGAAAATATCTCGCGCAGCAAGGCCAACGCCCAGGCGGTGGGTTCCACACTGGTGGCGCCACCGGCGAGGCCACCGGCGATAAAATACCCCGCCGCGCCGGTGGTGGGGTTGACCACTCGCCAGACCGAGCCCTGCCAGTCCTGATAGGATAGGAGGGTCGCCGGCACCTCGACGCTCAGCCCCAATCCCACCCATTCGGCAATAGCGTCCAAGACCGCCTGGGGATGCGGCAAACTCGGCAACACGGCCTGGAGATTGTGCGCCTCGATGCGGTGAATCGGCACGCCTTGGGACCGGGCCAGTTGCAAGCCTTTGTCGGCCGAGATGCTCTCCACCAAAAAGAGCTGTTCAAAGAGGCGATGCTCCAATAGCGAGCCTTGCAGGGCACTGAGTTGCAACCACTCGCGCTCCGCCGTACGCGCTTGACGGCGCGCTATCGGCGTACTCAAACGCAAGGCTGCGTCCAGGGTCACGCCGCGCCAGTGCAGTTGATGCGGCCGGCCGGCAATGGTGTCGACCTGCATGGCGTTGTTCACCATCACCACATGCGGCCAGGGCCGCACCAGCGCGACGTCGGTCAAGGCGGCAAAGGCGTCTTCGGCCTCGGTCCACTGCTGACTGTACTCGGCGGCCACTCGGTAGAGCAGAGCGGCGGCTAAAAATTCCGTATTGCCGGGATCATCGGGCTGCACCGCCACAAAGGCGCCCTCTTGGGCGCTAATGCCAATGGCGTGATACCCACCCGATATAAGGGTTTGCGTCACTTGCTCGCTGCCGGCGGGTCCGATCAGCTGCATCTCAAAGCGGTAGGGCACGCCGGTATCGAGAGCCTCCGTGGCCACCGCCAGAAGGCGGCCGTTACGTTTTAACTGCGGACGCAGCTTGACCAAATACGCTGGCACGTGGTCGAGCCCACTGTACAGGTTGGCGACGCGCTGATCGTCCGCGGTGGCCGGCAAGTAAGAGAGCGTGAACCGTTGGCTCGCGACTTCCGCCACCGGTACCGTGTAATCGAGGATGATCGGCGCGCTCTCCTGAACCCCGACGCGCGCCACAAGTCGCAGCCGCTGCCGTTGGGTGTCCTCTAGCGCTGGCGCCTCCTGCGTCACCACCACCACCTCAGCCGGTAGCGTCGCGGGCAACAGCCCGGTGCGCACCGGGATGAGATGGCGAGCGCCCAAGGACTGGCCCTCGGTCAACTCACCCTCACTTGCCGGCACTTCTGCCGCCAGAGCCTGTTCGAGATACGTCCGCAGATCGGCGGTCTGCGGCTGGGCCAGATAGTCGGTGATCAGGGTCTCTACCGGGGTCTGCATCTCGTGTAACATGCGGGCGGCGGGCTCCACCGCGGTGTCTTTGATCGCCGGCATCAGCGGCACCCAGATCGAGCCGGAGGCATCGACCATGGCACCGCGATAGTTGGTGTAGGGCACGTAGGCAGACACCCAAGTCGATTCCAGCTCCATGGCGGTGACGCGCCCACCGGCAATGAGAGGCCGGTGGGCGATCCCAGCCGCACTCAACGCTTGAGTGGCGCGCAGGGCTCGGAGGGGAGGCGAGGCACTGGCGTGGCTGGTGAAGCCCAGGCCGGCGACGACGTGCTCAATCGGCAGGCGGATGACCCCGTGCACGTAGCGCGCGGGCAGGCTGCTGGCGCGCAACAGGGCGATGAGCAAACTGGCTTGATCCATCGCGTTGCCACTTTGCTGCCGCAGGGTGCCCAGGGCGCCTTTCATGGCGCCGGCGTAGGCTTGCGTCTCAATCTCGTTGCGCACAAATTCGTAGATGCGAATGGGGTCATAGTCCAAGGCTTGAGCCTGTTGCAGAATTGCCTCTTGGAGAGGTGCATCCGAGATACCGGCGAGATCGGCGGACTGGGGTTCGGGGAGATCGGGCTGCACGTAGCTCGGTTCTATAGCCGGCTGGGTGCGGGGCTCGCGCGACGCCGGGGTGGCCGGGCGCACCGGCAGGGCTTGCGCGCGCAGGATAGGGGGTGCGGGTTCATGCAGGTGCGGTTTGATTAATGCGGCAGCCTCGCGCAGGGCCTCGCGGAGCGTGTGGCGAAAGGCGGCGGTGTCGAGCAGGGCGGCGCGGTCCGGTGCCTGTTGCCATTCGGTGAGCGGGGTCCACAGGGGAGCGAGCAACGGTTGCAGAATGCGGTCGTAATGGCGGAACGCGTCCTGCCGGCGGTGTTCGAACGTCTCGGGGACAGAGGCGATTTGCAGCGTGCTTTGCACGTGGTCAAAGCGCGACAGCATCAGCATATGGGCGGCTTGGAGACGTTGATAGGCCTGTTCAACGGCGGTGATCGAGTCACTTGACAAAGGCGCTTGCACCGCCTGTTCCAACACCTCTCGAAAGGCGATCAGATGCGACTTGAGGTCACTGAAAACAGTGTGTTGAGGTCGCAGGGGACGGTCAGTGGTAGGAGCGGGTTGCTGCCTCAAGATGTCGAGGAGCTTCTTCACATCTTGGCCGGCGGCAAGGCCATCGATGATCGCTTGCTGCAAGGCCCTGTGGGGGGGCGTTTCTGCCGGTGCGGCCCAGCCGGGGTTGACGCCGCTGGCAAGGCCCATCAACACGACCATCCAGATCCATAACTTGTGTCGGATACGGCTCCATGTCATTCCATTTAGCCTTTATTACACGGTCGATTAGGGCGAGGCTGAGGGCGCGATCGAAAAGCGCACGGTGGTGCGAGAGGTATTGCCGGCAGCATCGGTGGCTTCGACGGTTAATTCGTAGCTTCCTGCTGCGGTAATCGTCGTCCCTGGCGTCAAAGGCTGGCCATTGAGAGTGGTGGTGTGTTGGGAAAGATGGGCGTCGGTGACGGCAATCTCGGGTGTCACATGTAACATCTCGGCCTGGGTGATGGGAATCGACGTGATAAGGGGGGCGCGATTGACGTTGGGCTCTGCCATGTCATCGGGAAGATCTTCCACCACCGGTGGCGCCACCGGTGGTACCTCTGCACTCGGCGGCAGCGCGGCGAGCAAATCTTTATAGGGGTAGACGTGGCCGTGACCGCCCGCCAAAATGGCCGGGGCCCCAATGAGAATGTAGGGTCCGGTGAACGCCACGGCATAGCCGAAATGCGGCGATCGTTGCGTATCGGCCTGCGGGAATTTATGGCGCTCTTGCCATGTCGCACCGGGTTGCCCGGTAAAGAGATACGCGGCGCCGGAGGAGTCGCGGTGCTCTGCATCGCCGTCGTTGTAGGCGCCGACCAGTATTGCGCGACCCGCAATGGCCACAGCAGCGCCAAACCGTGCACTGGGCGTGTGGTCACTGGCGGTGAGCGGCTCGGCTGCGGTCGACGGCCAGCCGCCGGCTTGATGTTCGAAGAGATAGACCGCCCCGTTGCGGCCATGGTGCGGCGCCCCAACCACCGCCACGTTCCCTGCGATCGCCACGGCACGGCCAAAATCGTCTCCCGCTTGTCGTTCACGCACTTGCAGCGATGTCGCCTTGGTCCACACCCCATCCTGCAATTCAAGGACATAAGCGGCCCCGGCACCGTCGTGTCTCGGCGCTCCCACCAAGGCGACAGCGCCCTCCATGGCCACACTCCTACCCCATTGAGCCCCAGGCACTGCTCGAGACGCCAAGAGTTTTTGCACCTCGTTGACGCTCCAGAGGCCACCTCGACGTTCAAATACATAGACCGCGCCGGCCTCGTCGCCGGTTTCGCTATCTCCCGGTGCACCCGCGAATAGATACGGACCGGAAAGCGCGATGGCCATGGCAAAGTCATCGTGGCGGTCCGGCTGACTGACGGTCAGCCGTTGCACGTCTCTCCACACCCCGTTCTGACGCTCAAACACATAGACCGCGCCTTTCCCGTCATGGGCGCCCGGTGCCCCGACCGCGGCAATGTGGCCGTCTAGGGCAACTGTGACGCCAAACAAAGCGTCTGTGGTCGCGTCATCCGCCATGAGCGTGCTCACCTCTTGCCAGGTGTCACCCTGACGCTCGTAGATGACGGCAGTTCCCACTGCCGTGCCACGCCTCTCATCATGAGGTTGCCCCACCAGGGCATAAGCGCCGGACATCGCCACGGCATAGCCAAAATAATCACCGGTACCGCGACCCAGAACCTCTTCTGCTTGCACCCCTCCCGGGCTCGCTTCCTGAGTCGGCTCAGCCGGGGGGTTGGCAGTGGAAGGCGATCTATCACCCGAGTTACAGGCAGGCAGTGCCAGCATCCAGAGGCCCAGGCAAAATACACCTACAAAACGCAGGTCGCGGCGTGTGATCATGCGTGTGTCCCTCATATTCAGCGATGCCTCTGCCCCACCTGGCCGGTGATCTGGAGGGTGTAGCGTTGCGTGGTGCTCACACCGGACGTGTTCTCGACTCGGATCGCCACCTCGGCCCGGCCGTGGGTCTCTGGGGTCCACACGATCAGCCCGGTTGTGGCGTCAATGTGCATGCCGTCCGGCGCGGCTTGCAATCGGTAGGTTAACGGCTCGCCATGGGGGTCAACTGCTTCGGCCCGGTAGCGGTAGACACGGCCGGTAGTGGCATGCGTGATAGGCGTCGAGATGACCTCGGGCGCCGCCTGTGGGTCGGCCACGATCAAGACATAAGTCTGGGTCGCAGCAGCGTGATGGACGTCCGTCACCTGCACCGTCACGGGATAGGCTCCGGGCTCATCTGGCCTCCAGGTCATGAGGCCGGTAGCGGCGTCGATCGCCATGCCCGGTGGCGCGGCAAGCAGGGCATAGCGCAAGGTATCGCCTGCCGTATCTACCGCTTCCACTTGATAGGTGTAGGGTTCGCCACGATACACGGTGTCCGCCTGAACGCCCTGGATGTCGATGACCGGTGCCCCCTTGTCAATCGTAAACGTGAGTGACTGGTGGGCGACATTGCCGGCCAGGTCGGTGGCATGGGCGATCAGGGTGTAATCGCCTTCGGCGGTCAGCCGCGTGCCGGAAGTAAACGGCTGACGGTTGAGGCGATGGCGCGGCACCACGGTGTGGGCGTCTCGAATGTGGATCGCGGGGATGACATCGGTGTTGTAGAGGCGCCCGGCTTCAACGCCCTGCAGGTGGATGAACGGGGCGGTGCGATCCACTAAAAAGTTTAGCGTTTTGCGGGCGGTACGACCGGCGCCGTCTGTAGCCTGCACCAGCAGTTCGTAGTCGCCTTCGGCCTCGATCACCGTGCCGGTCTGAAAAGGTGCGCCATTCAAGGTCATCAGGGTCGATGTCGCATGGGCGCCGGCAACGGTGATAATCGGTGTGACGGCGCGGTTGTAACTGCCATTTGCGGTGACACCGGTCATGGCAATCACAGGGCCGCGGCGATCAATGACAAACCGGGTAGTAGCTTCAATTCGGTTGCCGGCGGCATCCGCAGCAGAGATGGCGAGTCGGTGTTCGCCTTCGGCGGTCACTGCGGTACCGCCGACAAACGTTTGTCCATTGAGCGTCGTCGAGGTGGCGGCGAGGTGCGCATCGTGCACCTCGATCACCGGGTGAACCGAGCGGGTATAAGTCTGGCCGTCTGCCACTCCGGTGACCACGATCTGCGGTGGCGTGTGATCGATGCTAAAGGGCAGGCTCGGGCTCCTGCCCTCGTGCCCAAAGGCATCAATAGCACGAGCGCCAAGGGTGTGAGGCCCCTCTACCAGGTACGGCAACGCGGCGCGGTAGTGATGGCCAGCAGTGGTTTGACGGATGGCGGGAAACCATTGCCCGGCATCTATGCGGACTTCGGCGCTCAAGATCGTCGAGCCGGTATCACGTGCGGTGATCGACACCGGCTCCTGTCCGGTCGTGACGCTTCCGGACACCGGCGTCTCCACCGCCACGAGAGGAGCGGTGTGATCGGTGATGACAAAGTTCTGTGTGGCCAGGGTCAAGCGCTGCCCGGCATCGTCGACGTCAGGCCTCTCCACCTGCAGGAGCACCACGTAGCGCTGCAGGGGCAGGGTCTCAGTGGCGAACGACGTCGTGGCGGTGTGCTGCTGCATCAAGCCGATATCCGCGAGCACACGCTGCTCGTGTAAGGTCATCCAGGATCCCGGCTCCAAGACGCGAATCATGATCGGGAGCTGAGCCAACGCCACATTGCCATGATTGGTCACCGTATAGGTCACCGTCGGTTGCATCGGCGGTTCGGGCGCCGTCGACGACAACGCGAGATGTCCCGACACCTCCAGATCGCCAGGCGCAATGGTCAACGCACCGCCGGCCGCACTGAGCACCGCGTCGCCTTGTCTCACCTGCAAAGCGATACGGTACGTCCCCACCGAATGGATGCCGGTATGCCAGTCGAGAATGGTGGTGGCGGTGGCGCCCGGCAAGACATCGCCCCAGGCCGTGTGGCGTTCCGCCATCACCTCGCCATCCTCAGTGAGAATGCGCAGTCGCGCCTCCAGCCCCGAAAGCAGCTGATTGCCGGTGTGATAGTCGGCCCAGCCCGTCACGCGCACAGGTTCGTTGGCGCCATAGACCAGGCGATCAGCAGAGACCGTCGCCGCTAAGAGAGCCTTCTCCACAATACGAAACGGTGCGGCGGCGCTCGCCATCACCGCGCCCTCCGGATCGACCAATTGAGCGCTGGCCCGGTACGCTCCGGCAAACGTGGCGCCGGTATGCCAATTGGCGTCAAAGGCAACACGTTCGCCGTAGGCCAAAGCCGCAATGGATTCCTGTCGTAAGTGCAATACTGGCACGCCATTGATATCTTCAATGGCAATCTCTAGTCGCCCGTCCCACGGCTCGCCGCTATTGCTCAGTTGTACGGTGATGCCAACGGCCTGATCCGCGTCGTATGCCGCAGCCTCTGTACTCACCGCCACCGCCAGACCCGTTGCTTCTGGCACTAGGAGTTCCCGCAACGCGACATTGTTGGCTTCGCTGTGCTCTAAAATCGTGTTTCCGGCATCGACAACGGCCACGAGGGTATAGGGGCCCGCATGCGTCCCAACGGTCCACCCGACGGCGTGTGTGGTGCGCGCTCCAGCAATCAGAGGCGGCAGACCAAGATCCTCAAACAGCGTCTGGATCGCCCCCTCGGGATCGATGGCCACGAGGGAGAGCGTGGTCGCCTCTGCATCCCAGTCACCGCGATTTTCAATCGTGACACTCACCCGGACCGACTCGCCCGCGCGAGGGGCGGCGGGCAAAATCACGAGATCGGCCGGGGTCACAGCGAGATCGGCCTGCGCACCCATTTGATATGTGACCACCAGGCTCTCAGAGCCAGGACTGGCGTTGCCGGCGGCGTCGAGCGCAGTGGCGGTGACGATATTGTCACCCGGCACCAGCCGCAGGGGATGGACAACAAAACGGCCAGCGGGGGCGAGTCGATGGTACGTGGCCGCACCGGACGTGGGCTGACTCAAAACGCCAATGAAGCCACTTGGTACCCCCTCAAGGGTTTGCGGTATCCACTCAGGGCCCAGGAGAACACGTGTGTCGTCGCCCGCTTCGAGGGGGTGCCGTACGACTGCCGTCCGGTCCGTGTCGATATACCATATCGCACGGCCATCGGCCGACCACTGGGGAGCCAGGCCGGTAGCGACGTCTCGGTGGGTCTCGGTCGCCACGTCGTAGATGCGGATCCGATGGGTCGGGGCAGCGGCGACATAGACCAGGAATTGACCGCGAGGTGACCAACGGAGGGACTCGGGGGCAGCGGCGTCTTCGATATACCGGAGATGGCCAGTGGCCATATCGAGCAGGTCATAGGTGTCACCGCGCCGGTAGGCAAGGGTCTTGCCGTCCGGCGACCTGTGCAACGAGGTGTGATCAATACCACCCGTATCACTGGAAAGTGAGATATAGGTCTCGCTTTCCAGCCCTCGACGCCAAAGGCCGTGATGGCCTCGAACTGCCCCGAGCACGATGAGCTGCTCCCCATCGGGCGATATCGCCGCTGCCGTGATATCGGTCTCAGCCGGCTCGGTCAACGTGATGACGCGGTCCTCCGCCAAGTCGTACTGGCGAATGACGCCAACGCCCGCATCGACATCGTGATCGTTAAAAATCAACCGGCGGCTGTCGCGTCTCCAAAGCAGATGATCCGTCTGCTCAACGGTCGCGATGTCGATCGCCACTTGCGTCTCCAGATGGTAGAGGCGCAACCTGCCCCGGCTCGTGCCGGAGGCTTCCGGCGTCTCCGACTCAAAACCCTCTGCCGACTCGAAACGCTCTGCTGATTCAAAACCCTCTGCCGACTCGAAACCCTCTTCTGGCGAGGTCTCTGCCGCCTCGTCCGGGAGCACAAATGCAAGGTGCCGTCCATCCGGAGATAAAGCCGTGTGAGACGCCACACCGAGCCCAGCGTCCAGCCGCGTCAGCGTCTCTTGCGCATGGGTATCAGCCACATGCCGGCCGTTGACCACCAACCGGACGCGAACCCCGGGCTCCGCAGAGCCGACGACCGTGATTTGCGGCTCAGCCGTTGCAAAGGCGTCTCCGGCCAAAGTGGGGTCATGCAGCACCGGCGCCTGAGGGGCAACGCGATCTTGGGGGATGCCGCTAGCCTCGTGGGATGGCTCGCTGGCGTTACCCGCCGCATCGAATGCCACAATCACATAGTAGTAGGGGGTCCCATCGCTCAATCCGGTATCGGTCCACGTCCTGTCGGTGGTGTCCGCCACCATGGCATAGGCCTCCCCGGATACGGTGCGCCGCCACACCTGAAACCAATGAGGCGGTGCGTCTGCCGCTACCTGCCAACGCAAGTCCAATGCACCCCCTGTCTCCACCAGGGTGACGACCAACGGCTCTGGAGCGGCAGGCGGTTTGACGTGAATCACCACCCGCGCCAGATTCGACGCCTCGCCGGTGTTGCCGACCTCGTCCACCGGCCTTACGGTGTAGACGTAAGCACCATTTTTGCGCTCTGCGTCCACATATTCGCGGCGCTCGAGATCAGTGATACTGTGGATCCACACACCATCCCGCTCGATCTCGTAGCGTTGCACATCGCTGGCCGCACTCGCCGTCCAGCTCAAATGCACATCGGCGTCGACCGCGATCGCAGTCACCTGCACCGGCATCGGCGCCGCCACATCACCGACGTCATCTGCAGCGGGTGCCGAGGGCGCACTTTCAAAGCCGTACGTGTTGATCGCGCTGACCGTGTATGTATAGCGGCCATCGCCCACCACCTCCCGATACGCGGTGTCCGTGAGCAGAGGGATGGCCGTGGCGCCGAACGCGGCCACGCGGGGCTCGAACGGTCCGTCGGCACGCCACAGGACGAGACGGATTTGAGTGGTGAGATAGGGTTGCGGCAAGGCGATACGATTTTGCACCTCCAGGTTATCCCGAATCGATATGACCCGCACCCACTGTTGCCCGCTCCACACCTCAAGATCAAAATCGTCCGCCTGATAATCCGAGCTATACCACTGCACTTCAACCTCGTTCACCAGACTCGCTTGTGGCCAAGACAGCGCGAGCCAAGCGCCGGCAATCGTGTGGGGGTACCAGTAGGTCTTGTCTTGGTCATCGAGCACTCGATCCGGATAAGACATGCCGTCCGAGGCATAGGCAGCGAGACCGGTCAAGGGCTGCACAGCATGGACCGGCGCCCCATTGCGCCAAAGTCGGTAACCGGCGATATTGGGCTCCGGATTGGCGTTCCAAGTCAGGTCGACGTGCATCCCATCGACGGCCAGGGTCAGACCCGTAGGAGGGCTTGGTGGCGCAGCCGACACCACGGTGGCGGTGGCCGGCTTACTGCGATTGCCGTCCGCATCCGTCAAGCGAACCGTGATATGATTCGCACCGCGTTCCAGTGGCACATCCGTTAAGGTAAACCGCCCGTCGGACGTGGTGTCTACCGGCTCGATAGCTCGACTGCCGAAGTCTGTTTGCACTTCGCCGGTAACCGTGGCGAGCGCTATGCCATGGCCGGATAATCCGATCGTCGGCGCGGTCGTCGGCGTGAGGGGCGGCTCCAGGTCGGGCGTATACACAGTGGCTGGCCCCACCAGGGTTGGCGCCGAGGCATTGCCGTTCGTATCCACGGCAATCACCGCATAGCCATATACCGCGTCAGTCAGCTCGCCATCGACATAATCGATCTGTGTCAGCGGGGCAGACGTCAGGCGGCTGAACGCTTCATCTCCAGTGCGCCGTTCGAGATGATAGCCGGCGAGATCGGCCTCACGGTTCGCGGCCCACTGCACAGACACCGCATCGCCATCCACCCGTACCGCCACTGCCGCTACGGGTTCCGGCCGCGTGAGATCGATATACCTCACATGAATCGGCGTGGGGGCAGGATCGCTTTGGTTCGAGGTATCCATGGCGAGCGCCATCAGTTCATAGGGGCCGTAGTCGAGACCGAGGGCCAAAGGATCCACATGCGCTTCGTAGGGGGCGGTGACATCCGCAGGACCAAGGGGTATCCATGCGGACGCAAGGGATGATTTGTAGGCAAACTGTACGTGTTGCACATCGCGGTCCGCAGCCGTGGCCAGCAGATAGAGCGCGGCATCAAATGCCGCGCCATCACGTGGCTGTACAATGGCCGCATGAGGGGCGCGGGCGTTGACGCGAACCGTCACCGCCACGGAGAGGTCACTCACATTGCCGGCCTGGTCAACCGCAGCCACGGCGTAGTCGTGCGCCCCGTCCACCACGCGGTGATCGGTATACATCGCCGCGGCAATGGCGACAGCGCGCAAATCGCCAGTCACGGCACTGCCAAGGACCGGTTGCCCTTGACGGTACACCACATAACCCAGGAGATCCGGCTCGCGGTTGGCCTGCCACGACAAGTCGACCTCCGTGCCCGAGACATTTGCCGCCAGTCCTGCCGGTGCGGCCGGCGCCTGGTTGTCCACGGTCACGGTCACCTGTTGCGTCCCGATATTGCCGTTGATGTCTTCAGCTTCCAGCACCATCCGGTAAGTGCTGCCTGCATGGAGTCCGAGGGTAGACCAGTAGGCGAGGGTATTCGCTTGAATGGGAACCGGCGAGTGTCTGAGCAGTTGTAACGCTCCGGACGGTGTACCCTCCCCGATCAAAACCCGATAGATTTTGAAATCGTCCCGGCTGTAAGCCGTCCCTCGAATCTCCACGGCACCGCGTACGGTCGCGCCGGATGCGGGTGCGGTGAGGCGCGTCTGTGGCGCCGTCACATCCACCGCCAGGTCCACGACTGCAGAAGCAGGGCTTGGCAAACCCGCATGATCCACCGCGATGACGCTATAGGTATAACGTCCCTCGGCCACGGTGGGATCGACGTAGACCAAATCGGGGACAGGTGCAGCCGTGAGCGGCTGGCCGTCACGGTAGACGGCATACCCCATGACGTCATCCGATATGCTGGCCGGCCAGCTCAGCTCAATTTGGGACGCGATGATACGGCCGTGTAAGGCCGCCGGGGCTGACGGCGGGTGCGTGTCAACCGTGACCTGCCTCATCACCTGAGCCGTATTGTCGGCGGCGTCCGTGACAACGAGCCGTAGCCGATACGCGCCATCGGGAGGCAGGGTCCGCCACTCGCCCAAGCCGCCGCTTTCCATCGGCGATGTCCCCTGCGCGATCGGTGACCATTGTTCCGGTGCCGACGCGGGTGCGATCTCAAAGCGATACGACACCAAATGCGCATCTGATGCCGAGCCGGTGAGGGTGAGGCCAGTGGTGAGATAGGCGCCGTCAGGCGGCGCGCTTAAGGCCACAGTTGGCGGGGTCTGGTCAAGGGTTAAAGACAACCGTTTTGCCGTGCTCAGCCCGGCTTGATCCTCAACTATTAGGGTTAAGATGTACAATCCGTCCGGCTGCGCAGCAATCTCCCACAGCCCTAAACGCGGCGAGGCCGGCGGGCTCGTAGCGTGTACCAGTTCTGTCCATACGACGGGCTCGGCTCCTTTGCCAACGCGCAGGCGATACTGGCTGAAATGATCTTCTTGGATGCTGCCGAGAATGGTCACCGGATGGTGCTTGGCGCCCAGCACCGCCTCGGCCTCAGGCGCGATCAGCGCCACTGCAGGTGGGGTATTATCCACCACAAAGGGAACGTGCCGCACCACCGCAATCTCCCCGAGGTCTTCAGCCTCGATGGTCAAGGTGTAAGGGCCCTCCTGCAAGCCTTGCAGCGAACCCAGATTGGCCTCAACGGCGTTGACCTTGCCCCGGCTTAACACTGTGGTTGACGGGCCGTCCGGGGTCTCGGTGAGGGAAACGGTATAGCTTTGCAAATGGGCATCCACAATGCTGCCCTGCACTTCACCGCTGGCGGTCACGACGCCCTCCGCAGGGCGCGTGACCGCCAGTTGAGGCGGTGTGGCGTCCACAGTGACCGAGATACGCTCCTCTTGGGTCACAGCGGCATTGCCGACGAGCACCGCCTGTAGCAGGCCGATATAGGTGCCGTCGCTCACCAACCTGCCCGCCTCATCAGTACCATCCCAAGGCAGAAGGAGCACCCCCTGATGGACGGGTTGTTGCCAAGCCAAGGTCCGGCGACTACGATCGTTGGTATCCAAAATCTGTAGGGTCAGTGAGACCGCTTCCGCCACCTCGATCCGCAAGGTCGTCTGCTCTTGTTGGCCATCGCCATTCGGGGAAAATAAAACAGGGGTCGCCGCCACCCCGCGCACCAGCGTCACGCGCTCGATCACGGTGACGAGGCTTTCCACTGCACTCACATTTCCCGCGCGGTCTTGAGCCACCAAGCGCAGCCGATACGGCCCGTTCAGTCCAAACGTGTTCCATCGAGCCAACACTCCGTTTTCGACCGGACGATCCCCGGTTTGCAGGATGGCGGAGGTGCCCTCTACCTCGCCGGCACCAAGCTGTACACGATAGGTCTCTAAATGCGCATCGCTCACCCGACCTTGGATTTCAACTAATGTCGTCAGGGGATCACCTGGCGCGGGATAATGGATCGCGACCTCCGGGGGGGTGCGATCGACTTCCACGAAGGTATCTCGTCGGCTCTGGTTGCCACAGAGGTCCGTAAACAAGACCCCCATCGCATAGTGTCCATCCGCCACCACGTTACCGCTGTCATCCGAGCCGTCCCATGTCGCCACGTGTAAACCGGGAGCCAGGGTTCGTCCTACTTCCACATGGCGCAAGACAGGGCCATCGGCGCGCCAATCCCCGTTCGACAGGGAGATAGCGGCTCGGATATGGACATCTAACGTACCCGACTCCTCGACTGCGATAGGGGTATCCACCCCATCTACGATGCCATCGCCATTGGGTGAAAACAGCTTGTGGGTCAATTCAGGCACGTCGACAGTGGCTTGCATATCTGTGATAAACGTGCGCTCTACGCACCGCTGGAATCCACCTTGGTCAACAGCTTCAAGCTCTATAGTCACCTCACCATGTATATCAGCCAGTAGCGCTAGAGACGCATTCATGTAGGAGGATTGGCCCGAAAAGATATTTAGATTTGCCTGATCCTCATGACTCAAAAGATCAAATGAATTCTTTTGAGTAGAGTGATGTATGGTACGCCCATTTACTTTTACAGAATGGTAGCGATATCCAGTGTCCTGAATTGTTCCCTCTAGAACAATGATATTATGGGCTTTCTCATCTGATCCCATAATTGGTTTTCCGCAGACGAGGCTATTTTCTGCCGGATAATTCCAAGCGATCTCCGGAGGTGTGTGGTCAATATTGAGTATGTGAGATTGTTTCTCAACATTATCATGGATATCAAACAGGTTTACGATGAATTGTACTTCACCTTCTGGAAGTGTACTCGTGTCAAAAGTAAACACATACGGACAAGGAACCCCTTCCTTTAAACAACGTATTGGCAGTCGAACGGATTGTGGCCGATTGACATTAAATATAATGTCCTCCCGACCAGCCGCATCGATATGAGACAATGTGAATAATTTTAGTGGTTCACCACTGAGTGACGTAGGCGCGAAGTGAATGTCAATCAAGTTCCTCGATGGGCTGTTGCATCCCATACTGGGGCGTATCTCGTTCTTGATGAACATCGCGAGACAGGGGGTCTCAAAGCTCTGGCGCTGCGACTTCATCGTCACGCCTGAGACCGTGGTCCCGATAAAATAGCCCACATAGGCCTTACACGGCGCCACATCAGCTTCGAAAACCAACGCCTCTCCGATTGGGTTATCGATGCGATCGACCACTTGATCGACCGGGTAACGTGGATCGAATGAGTCATTTAGACCGCCGTAGCTGTGTAGTATAAAACGGACCTCACGAAGCACTTGACCGCTGACATTCAATCCCCAATAACCGGTTTTTCCCTCCTGGGTGGTCGTCAACGGCAACTGGTACTGCTCAATCTCTTCCTTCGTGCTGCCCAGAATGCCGCCTTTCATGAGCAGTTCGAGTTGAACCTTAAACATGACCGTATTAGACACGTAGACCTGATCGTGCCGATCCATGCCCTTTAAGCGGGCCAAGTACATTTGATCACTCTGCACCGGCGGCAGCTCCCACACGGCTTCCAAACGCTGGTTTGGTGGCCGCGTGAATTCGTTTGGCAGTACCGCCTGATCGAGAAACGCGGTCAGTTCCTCTTCACGCCATGCGATCGCCGCTTCCGGAGGGTCGCTTCCCTCTGCTATCGGTGCATATTGCACCCTCAGGTGTTCCAAGGGTTCGGAGATATTTTCGGCAATGGCAAAACGCACCTGGTTTTGGGTAACGGAGGTAAAAGCGTGCGGCATGCCAAACGGATCGATCTCGGCATAAGGGACGAATTGCAGAGCCCGATAATAGCCGCCCTGCCCGTACACACAGGCGGTATAGTCGCGATGATCGATGACCAGATTGGCCTCGCACGTCTCAGCCAGTTCGTTGCGTTGGTGGTCACTAAAACCATCGATAATCAATTGCGATACGCTAGCCCTTCGAACCTCTGTACGATTCCCGGCACGATCCTCTGCAATCAAGCGAAACTGAGTGTGTTCCACGTCGACTAAGCGGAGCGATCGCACCATCCTTTCGCCCTGGCTAGGGTGTAATTCAGGCCTCAGTTCCATGTCGATGAAGCTTTGCCACTGATCCGAATGTCCAATGGGGGCTTTTTCAATGGCGATATCGAAGAGGTGCAGCTCGGTAACGGACCACATGAGACTGGGAGCGACGGCGGCGCTCGGTGGTGTGGCACCGACCACGCGGCTCTGATACGGGGCGTTGAGGATCAGTTCCACCTCCGGTGGAGTGGTATCGAGAGTGATCGGTAAGGAGACGTGCTGCACCACCACCCGGTAAACGCCGTCCGGCAGGGCCAGACTTTGGTCATCGCGCCCATCCCAGACCAAGGATTGCATGGAACCTGCGGTCGTATGGTCGCGGGTGAGCGTTCGCACGCGCTCGTCGACGTCATTATAGATGTCAAACGTCAGGTGCACCGGTTCTAAGATACGGTAGTGAATGCTGACCTCGTCCAACACGCCATCACCGTTGGGCGAAAATAGCGCCGGGGTGCGGTGGAGATCGGCGATACTCACAGTGTCTTGAGAAGAGACACGCACGGTTTGCCGCCGCTGATTTCCCGCTAAATCCGTGGCGGTGAGTCGCACCCAGTAGATGCCGGGAGCAGGGGGAAGCCAGGTGGTAAACGTCTCGTTGATGACGGAGGCACTCGACGCCGGTTGCATCGGGGACCACACCTCGGGAGCGGCGTGCGTGGCGTACTCAAGCTGATAATGGCTAAAATTCAAGTCGCTGGCCGTTCCGTGCAGCCGCACCCCACCCCCAGGTCCCACGCGGGTGGCGTAGAGATCGGCGGTCAAATTCAACAGGGATTTGTAGGACCACAGGTCGGAGTGCCCATGGTGGTAGCAAGCGCTTTCGGGATCACTGCTGGCTCGACTGTCCCGGTAAAAGAGCTCTCGTCCGGTTGGAGACAGGTTCATCTCTGCCACATGGGAGGGGGACGTCTCGTCGTTCTCTACAATCGTCAAGGATGGTAGGTTTCCCTGCCGCGGGATGGTATGGATCTCGCCACTGGGAAATCGATAAAACAAGACCTCTGCATCTCTAAACCAGCCAAGTTCATTGTTACGCCCAAATTGATAATAATTCCTGAACGACGCATCAAACTCATAAATCTGCTGGGTCTCGCCAATACTTTGATGGACTTCTGCAACATAGACACCGCCACTAAACACGTCGCCGGTCAGACATTCGTCGACACCCTCTTGGGCCATATCAAAGGCGAGGGCGTTACTCTCAGGTGACCAGGCCATATTAGCGCTCGCGAGATAGATGCAATTTCTTGAGTCACCCGTCAGTTCGGGGAGAATCTCGCCGATCATCTGACCTTCATGATCGACGATCCGTATTTGATAAACACCCTCACCATGGCTGTCTTCACGAAAGACTTTGATTGCGATCTTCTTATCATCCGGTGACCACTTGATATCTTCAACAATAGAAAAATTAGTATTGTCCGCATACAATGACCTGGTGATCCCTAACTCGATATCAATCAGATCTATAGATGACCGTGTACCTACAAACAATTGTTTTTGACTGAAAGATAGCCCATAAAACTCAATCTGTTCATAATCTTCCGAGATTTGGTACAAAATGCGCGGCTCTATACCTGTAAGGGGTACAGCTAAGACACGTTCCCGTTGACTGCCCTCTCTTTCTCGAACCTTAACGATCACTTCACCGGTTACAGTAGACACAGCCAGGACAACCAGAGGATCGTCATTCAATGGTATCACTTGGCGGTTTGCCGCATCGCCATGCATCACCACGAGTTGATTCTGATCTTTATCATTCCACCCGATATAGGCGATGATCGATCCATCAGGCGAAATTTGCACACTCCAAATCTGATCGGTATCAAACACCTGTACCAGCGGATGTAGCTCTCGTCCGCGATAGATACCCTGCGTCAAGGTAGCTGATGCAGCAGCCAGAATAACCGGCGTTTCACCATCATCTGTAAAGATCACCTCACGCACATTTCCCAGTTGACAGGTCCAATTGGTCAACGCGCCGAAGGGGGTTCCCACGGCATCAGCCAATGGCGAGCGATTGTTATCGACCACCACCACGGCATCGCCAAGGATGGCCCCTGCCGGATCGCGCCACGCAAAGCGGTAGACGCCATCGCGCACCACGCGCCCGACGTTGTCCAGGCCATCCCAATCGACTTGCCCATGTTGGGCCTGCGACAAGCCGGAGGCAGAAAACTCGCGCACCACGACACCCGCCTCATCGACCACCACCGCCGACCCGATTCCGTCGGGCATCTCCGGGGTTTGCGACCAGCGGAAAAAAAACGTGGTGTCGTCTTTGACCCCATCGCCGTTGGGCGAAAAGTAGGGGTTGCTCACAAAAAAATCGCGATCCTGAACGGCCAGGCGTATTTGTGCGGTATTGTTGTCCTCGGAGGACTCGGCAATAAGGTCTTCTGGATCGACTTGGATCACCAGGGTATGCACGGCTTCAGCCTCTCCAGGCGTCCAGGCAAACTCAGCCGTGGCGGTCTTGCGCCCCGCCACGGCTAGCCGCTGGTCGTCACCCACCTGAGCCCCTCCGGCATGGCCATCCCACAGGCGCACCACGACATCCACCACCCCCTGGTCACCCAGATTCGTCACCCGCGCTTGCAACCGCACCGGCTGGCCACCAGCCGGAAAGCCGGGAGTCAGCTGCATATCGCCCGCTTCAAGGGCGAGGTCGGGACGGCTCAACACCGCTAGCACCTGAAAGGCGGTATTGTCTGTTTCCGAGAATTCCGCAATCGCATTGTCCGGGTCGGCTCGCACCACCACGAGCTGATCGGCCGCATTCGGTAGTTGTGGCCAGGTGAACGAGACCGGCACCGACGACTTTGACGGCAATAGCGCAATGACTTGCGGGCTACCGATCTGCTGCCCATTTTGATCCGGGTCACCACGATAAAACGCCACGGTCGCGTCTTGGGCATCCTGGCTACCGGTATTGCGAATCAGCGCCGAGATCGTTAAGGCTTGACCTTCCAGCCCCGGATTAGGGTCTGTGGTCATGTCTCGGAAATCCACGACAAGATTGGGCCCATCGACTTCCCTCACCTGAAACGTGAGGCTCGCGATATTGTTCTGCTCCTCGGTTTCCGGCACCAGATGGTCCGGATCCAGATGCACGATCAACGTCCAATCGCCCGCCCGGTTCGCGTGCCATGTCCGCGTGCGTTCAATGCTGCCACCCGCTTCGATGCCAATACGTTGGAGGCCCAAGTCAATCGTTTCGCGCCCATCCGTCAGCTCATAGCGGACCTCGGTCGGCGGTGAGAGTTGCGTACCGCTGTTGTGCATGCGAACGGTAAACGTCATCTCACTTCCGGCAACGCCAGGAATGGGTTGAATCTCGAGATCGTTCGCATGCACACGCAGGTCTACGCTGGGCTTGGTCTCAATGGTGATTGAGGCCTCGTTGTTGGCCTCATTGGTTTCCGCAATCACATTTGCCGCGTCGGCCACCACGGTTAGCACGGTAGTATCTGGTTGCGTTAACACATAGGTGAAATTCACTACGACGGACTGACGGTTGCCGATCCAATGCGTCGATTCAGCCACCGGCTGCCCATCTTCGACCGTGCCGGACCAAAGTTGCACCCGGACCTGCTCTGCATCGAGGGCTCCGGTATTGCGCACCGTGGCGCTAAGCCCTAGGGTGGTGGGCAAAGACACCGGGCGGGCGGGTATCGCCTGTAAGGAAATGACCGAGAGCTCGGCACCATCCGGCGCAGGTGCCACCTGGACAACTTGCGTCGCCCGGTTATCCTGTTCATTGACTTCCGTCAGTTCGTGTTCAGGATCGGCCACCGCCACCAGCGTATGCGTTCCAGCCGCCCCAAGCGTCTCCCAAAATACTGGCAATCTCGTCATGGCACCCGGCGCGAGTGAGGGGATGATCAGATCGGCCCCAATGATCCGCCCACCCGCTTCAGGCGCGCCGTCAAACAGGCGCAGCACACCGTCAGGCGTAGTGTCCAACCCACTGTTGTGCACGGTGATGCTCAGCGTGATCCGATCGCCGTCCACCGGCGGTGCCGCATCGGTCTGCATCACCGGGTCCAGTTGCCAGTTGGGCAAGTGAAACCGCCTGAGTGCATCGACCGCCAACGCCGTCGCATACGTACTCGACCTCCAGCTACCTGAAGTCTGCTGCCGGCTGAGTAGATAATCCACAGCTTCAAACGGGCGAATCGCTTCCATGTTTTGAAATGCGATGAAGGTGCGCAAGGCCTGGGCGGTTTCGTGACTCGTACTGGTATCATTGCCAAAACCGCCGTCATCGTGCTGCCGACTGGCCAGCCACTGCAAGGCGGCACCAATGCCCTCTGATTCCGGAGCATACATCTGAAGAGCAGCTAAGACGTGGGTGGTCACTGGCAGCCGACTCGGTCCGTTGGCAACCGCACCCCAACCGCCATCGGGATGCTGCGAGCCAGCCAAATACTGCCGGGCAGCGGCCAGGATACTCGGCCCGTCCACCAGTGGGCTCTCTAGGTATCCGATCGCAGACGATGCCATTAACACTAACGCCGTATCTAAGGGATCGCTCGCATAGGTTGCGACCAGGCCCCATCCGCCATCATCGTGTTGCCGGGGGATCAGCATGCCGAGTTGATGCTCGGTTAAGACCCTCAAGGTGTCCTCATGAGCGGCACGGAACGCCGGCTTCAACAGGGCTTGGACCTCGCCGAGCGCGCGCGCCTGTCGCGCCCGATAATCGGTACTCGGTGACGACTGGGCCAGCAGCCACTGGACAGCCTGCTCTCGTCCGATGAAATCCGAGGCCAGCGGCAACAACGCCTCTACCACCACCGTCGTATCCCGCATCGCGGTCGCCGGTTTATCCCACCAGGACCCGTCTTCCTGCTGCCGGCTTTGTAGCCAGGCCAAGCCGTCGCGAAGTGCATTGCCGAGCGCTTCGGGACTTTCACGCACCGCGCCATCCGTCTCGATCACCTCAGGTGCACCCACCATCACCGCCGACGGTGCCGCCTGCTCGACATGGGCAAGGGCTCGCCCGCCGGTCCAAGCTGCAAACCGTTCGGCAAACTTAGTACTCACCTGCTGCACCGCCGTGAGGTCTTCGGTCTCCACAGTTTGCCCCGGGCTCGTCAATAAAATAAAGGCAAAGCGGAAGTGCTTTTGCGCTTGGTCAGGCGACGGCGTGCGTGGTCCCTCAGCCGCGATCACCGCCTCGATGGTGACCGTCGTGGCACGACCAGGCACGGTGATTCCCGACTTGGGCACGACGTCCGCCTGGTGTCCAGGACTCACGATAAGCAAAAACGGCGGCACCTCCGAGGCTTGATAAAAACCGGCGAGATAGAGGTCCAAAGGGCTGAAAAACCGCTGCACGGCCTCAGACGTAAACGTGCCGTCTTGGTTGTCGCGCCATTTATGGCCGTATAACACCGAGGCATTGGTATCGAGCAGGTCGCTCCAATGACCGCCATCTTTACCCAACAACGCCGTACTGATGTCGCCTTCGGCATCCACAAACCGCGCCCGCCCGGACCATTGGTGCATCACCTCATGGCCCAGGGTGACCAAGGTATCTTCGAACGCCGCTTCAAGAGGATCGGTCTGATGGCGCGACAGCGCCCCCATGTCGAGATAGCCCAACAGATGGCCGTCGCTGCCGAATAGCTCCGACACATCGAATGGCTTCAACCCAATGCCATGGACCTGGTTTTGCACGCCAACATGCATCGCCGCAGCCGCTCCGGAATCGTATTCAAACGTCGAAAACACCACCAGAAAATCGTAGCTGTCTGGATGGGTGCGGAAAAACTCACGCGCCACCACCGCCCGGGCCTCAATGTTGTCCGTGCCGCTACTGAGCGCACGATCATAATTGCCCGCAAAATCAATCACCGCCACGCGGCCCAGGTCGCCCCGGTGGGCCGCCTGATAGCTGTCGGTGATGGGAAAGGGTGCGAGTTCGCCAGCGCCATCGGCCCATACCTGAATAGCACCTGCGGCCCACAGGGCGATGGTGACGGCCCACATGACGCGAACGATGTTGATGATGTGGGAGCTACGTTGCAACGAAACGCCTTTATCTAATCTATGTGTGTCTAGTGGTTTACGGGGTCGGGGGGGCAAGCGAGGGGGGCACCGACACCCGTGCACGCTCGGGGCGAGACGCCTGGTGATGCAAATACATGACGCGGGAGAAGCCGCCCTGTGCCGGCGCCTGATAAATCCAGGCCCATTCCTCGCCAGAGGCTGAGGTGTGATGTGAAACGACTAACCGATCCGGCAACACTTGTACGACGGTGGCATCCGTCCCCGGGATGGGCTCGCCCTGTCGCACCATATGCAGGGTGCCCCGCGGCAATTGCACCACGGCTTGGCCATCCAACGGCGCGAGGGCGATGACCCTCAGCCTAGACAAGGACGATTCGGCTTCGGATCCAACCGGTACCGCAAGCAGCGAGAGCAGCAGCCCCAAGGTCAGCATTGACGTTATGTGGCCAAACACCTGCATCGGCATCAACGCAATATTCCCTCTCACGTTTTTCCAGCGATGAATTTTAACCACCCAAACAGAAATTACGGCACCGCATCCTCTCACCGCTCCGGTGGCAAAACTTCTGTCAGTGTAGATAGAGGGTATGAATGAAGCCTCATCACGAAGGGCCAAATGACACGAGGCCAAATGACGTCATGTAGGAATGGTTTGAATCGCTCGGGAGCTTGACCAGATTAGGCCAGACTTATGTGGACTGAAGCTTCTTATCGGCAGTTACAGCAGAAACTTTTGAAGTCAGAAAAGAAAAAAACAAGTCATATTGTGATCGGCCATGTCATGGAGGGCAATCGTGACAGAGTCAAACAAAATTGGGTGGTCACGAATGCGCGTCTTGATGATAGCATTTCCGATGCCCACACATCGATCTTGCACCAAAGATCCAGGGGCGCTACGATACCACAAACAGCAACTCAACAAAGAGAACGACATGCACCGCGCCCTGGATCTTGGCATATCTGGTGTCGATACCACTGGGCGGTATCGACACCAGATATGCCATAAAAGTGCGCCTCCCCGTGCTTGCAATACCCGTTTGCAGTTGCTCAGCTATCAGCCTCTTGTCGATTGCCATCATAGTCGGAACTCGCCAGAGAGGCAAGATCGCGCGGTACCGGGGTTGCAAAAGCCGTCAGATCACCCCCGCCGCCACGTCCAGTCGTGCCGCATGATCCATACCCCTCCGTCAGCCCCGTACTCATAGGTCTCAAAATCGGCGTCCGGCAGCCCTTTGACCCGCGCCTCTACCGTATGGAACGTATACTCGGTGGGCAACCCCGGATACGACGGTGACAAGCGCACCTCGCGGCGGGAGAGAGGCGCCGAGGAGACAATTTCAATATCGTCATGCACCACCCCAAGCTCCTCGTACAAGCAGCGTATGGCGGTATCGATGGGACGCTCTCCCGGCTGCATCTTTTCCGCCGGCGGCATATGGCGCTGGCGCGTCATGCCACTGGCAAACACCTGGCGGGCTTCAATCAGTACACGCTCGCCCTCGCTCTGACGGATCAGCACGTTTACCGCACCGAGGATCACGCGCAGTAGCGATTGCGCTCGCATGCGGCTCTCCCCCGCCACGATCTCGGCCCAGAGATCGTCCACCGACTTGGTGCTTCGAGAACCCCACCGCGAGGTGTCGACCCCACCGGCGATCAATAGCGTATGCAGTGCCTCCGGACTGTCAATAGACGCAAAATCAGTCGTGTTTGCCATCACATCCCCTAGCGACCGGACAGTTTGAGGGCACAGAGGGCAAGCCCGCTGGCGACCGATGTGAGTTCCCCGCCACGGCGCAGGCGATCGGGTGAGAATTTCTGCTCAAAGATCGATAAGGTCTGGCGGGTCTTGAGGAAAGAGAGCTTGTCCCAACGCTCCAATTCGGCATAGAGATCTTGTGGCATCGGCAGCAATTTACCGCTAAAGGCGCGATATTCACTTTCGGCCCCCAATTCGGGTGCGACCAAGTGGCGAATGAATCGGCTATCAAAATCATTCCCGCCGATGGGGACCCCGACCGTGCCGAGAATGCGGTGGGCAGGGTTGTCCGCCTGGCGCCTAGAAGGCCCCAAATGCAATAGTGAAAAATCGCTCGTCCCCCCGCCGAAGTCCGCAATTAACTTTCTCCAACGGGAAGTCCCCTTGCGTAAGCTGGGGGATGAAAGTGGGTCGGCTCGAAGAGCCGAGGGTACTCAGTCAAGTTATGTCGTAGGCTAACTTTGTAAAAGTTGTTGACTCGTGCT
>Ga0214472_10001181_pt1 | contig 29893 bp, 21 predicted proteins | sample RVTome_6_FD_207662 | JGI IMG/M metagenome (GOLD analysis project Ga0214472, IMG submission 207662) | Soil microbial communities from uranium-contaminated site in the Upper Colorado River Basin, Wyoming, United States - RVT140D175 | ecosystem: Environmental > Terrestrial > Soil > Contaminated >...
GATGTCGAGGAGATCTCGTGGGAATCATTAAGCGCAATGTATCCGCTAAATCAAACCGCTCCTCAGTAACGATAATCGCGCAGGGAAACCGCTTTCACGGTGAGACCCGCGTTTCGGGAAAGATGCACGTCGACGGCGAGTTCGAAGGCAGCATAGACTCCAGCGACGACATATCGATCGGCAAGTCTGGTCGCATCAGCGGCCGGGTTCGGGCGCACGCGGTGAATGTCAGCGGCGAGCTCGAAGGCGAACTTATCTGCGAGTCACTGCATATCGAGCGCGGCGGGCGTGTCTGCGCCAATGTCTATTGCTCTACACTATCCATAGACCCCGACGGTCACTTCGTCGGCGAGCGCAATCTGCCCGGACAACTGCAGCGGCTGACCTGGGAAGCCGAAGCGCTGCATGTGGAGGCGGAGGAAACAGCCGACGCCCGGGAGTTGGCGATCGATCTGGAATCGGGGTTGATCGATTCGCTGCCGGACCGGATCACGCTGTCGCGTAAATAGTGCTCATGTGGACAGATCCTAAGTGCGGAATAGGGAGACAGGTCGATGTGTGAACTGCTCGGCATGAGCGCAAATGTACCGACCGACATCTGTTTCAGTTTTGCCGGCCTCGTTCAACGCGGCGGCGAGACCGGTCCGCACCGCGACGGTTGGGGCATCGCCTTTTACGAGGGGCGGGGGCTGAGAGCCTTTCACGACCCGCTGCCCAGCGCCGACTCGAGGATCGCCGAACTGCTGGTGGCCTATCCGATCAAGAGCCGGGTGGTGATCAGCCATATTCGCCAGGCCAACGTCGGCGATGTCTGCCTTGCCAACACCCACCCGTTCAGTCGCGAGCTTTGGGGCGTTATGTGGTGCTTCGCGCATAACGGCCAGCTGGATCGGCAACTGTTCGACTGGCCCCTGACCTACTATCGCCCCGCGGGCACCACGGACAGCGAATACGCCTTCTGCTGGCTGCTGGATCAGATCCGCGCACGTTTCCCGGACGGACCGCCGGCGGATCCTTCCGTGCTGCTCGAACTGGTGCACAACTGCTGTGAAAAGCTGCGTGGACTCGGCGTGTTCAACTTGCTGCTGAGCGAGTCGACCAGGCTGTTCTGCTACTGCTCGACAAAGCTGAGCTGGATCACCCGCAGGGCTCCGTTCGGCGAAGCGCATCTGCGCGATCGGGATATGTCGGTCGATTTCTACCGGGAGACGACTCCGAACGACGTCGTCACGGTGATCGCGACGGAGCCCTTGACCGATAACGAGGAGTGGCAGCGTCTGAGACCGGGGGACATGGTGGTATTCATCGACGGCGAGGTCGAGCGGCAGATCGCCGGCGCCGACGGAGCCGGGCGTTGATGCGATTCGGGTTGGCGGAGTTTCTCGGTGATCTGAGTCGACGTTACGGTGCTCAACCGGCCCTCGGCCACCTGGGGCAGAGTATCAGCTTTACCGATCTCGACGTGCTCTCGCGCCGCTTCGCTGCCTGGATACAGCATCATACCGACCTGAAACCGGGCGATCGCATCGCGATTCAGATGCCCAACTCCATGCAGTACCCCGTGGTGTTTTTCGGCGCCCTGCGTGCGGGGTTGGTGGTGGTCAACACCAACCCTCTGTCCCCTCCGGACGAACTGGAGCGGCAATTCAATGATGCCGGGGTGCGCGCCCTGGTGGTATATGATGCTTTCGCCTGGCGTGCCGCGCGTATCCTTCGGCGTACTCCGGTGACCTGCGTGATCACGATGCGTATTGCCGACCTGCACCCCCGGTGGCGCCGGCCGGCCATCAATACCCGTATACGTGTTCACGGCGCAGGCCCTCGCTATAGGATTCAGGGCAGCCGGCCGCTTGTTCGGGTGCTGAAGGCGGAAGCCGGACAGTTGTGGCAGCAGCCGGAGATTCATGAGCTGGCGCTGCTGCAGTATACCGAAGGCACCACGGGGCCGGCCAAGGGGGCAATGCTGACGCACGCGTCGTTGCTGGCCAATATCGAACAGATCCGGAGCAGACTCGATGAAGCGGGGGTGAATACCCCCCAGGTCGTTATGCAGCCGCTGCCGCTCTACCACATCTATTCGTTTACCTTGGTGCTGACGATGCTGTCGCTGGGCAGCTATGTCGAACTGATCCCCGATCCGCACGACCTGAAGCAGCTGTCGCGGGCGTTCGAGCGCATCAAGCCGACCCTGTTTGCCGGTATCAATCCGCTGTTCATTGCGCTTTGCCGGCATGAGGAGTTCACCCAGCTCGATTTCGACTCGCTCAAGCTCACCATCTCCGGCGGCATGGCGCTGACGGAGTCGACGGCAAGACGCTGGCAGGAGGTGACCGGCTGTGCCGTGACCGAAGGCTATGGGCTGACGGAGTGTTCGCCTGTCGTCAGCGTTGCCGGGCCGGGCAGCGAACACCTCGGCTCGGTGGGTCGGCCCCTGCCGAGAACGGAGGTGCGCATCGTCGGCGACGGAGGGGAGATCATGCCGTCCGGCGAGAGCGGCGAGATACAGGTACGCGGACCGCAACTGATGCAGGGCTATTGGAAGCAGCCCCGGGAAACGGCCGAAGTACTGCGTGACGGCTGGCTGGCCACCGGCGATATCGGCCAGATCGACGACCGCGGGGAGATCCGCATCCTCGATCGGCGCAAGGAGATGATCAACGTCTCCGGCTTCAAGGTCTACCCGAGCGAACTGGAAAACGTGATCAGCGCCCACCCGGATATACTGGAGTGCGCGGTGATCGGCCTGCCGGACGAGGAGTGCGGCGAGTCGATCAAGGTCTACGTCGTGGCGAACAATCCACGTCTGACAACACGCGAGGTACGCGAGTATTGCCGCGAACGTCTGACCTCCTACAAGGTACCGCGCAGCGTCGAGTTCTGTCGTGACCTGCCGCGTAGTTCGGTCGGGAAAGTGCAGCGGCGAGAGCTGCGTGAGATCGCTTTGCGGGAGACGCGTGCAGGATAAAAGGGCAGGCTGATTCCTTACCTGTTCGCCTATCTCGCGCTGCTTGCGGTAAAATCCTTTCCTTTGAAATGCCAAGGTTCACCAGCTCTTGACTGTCTCTACTCCCCACGACTCGATTTCGCAGCTCCGTTCGCGCCTGAACCAGTGCCGTATCGCCGATCGCTTCAGACTGCAGCGGCGTTTGGACGACGCCCAGGGCAAGGATGCGGGAGCCGACACCATCGGCGACCTGAGCCGGGATATCGATACCTCGATCGCGCTTGTCGAAACCCGGCGGGCGCTGTCGACCGCCATCGACTATCCCGACCTGCCGGTCTCCGCCCGGCGAGAGGAGCTGCTTGACGCGATTCGCGACCACCAGGTGGTGGTGATCGCCGGCGAAACCGGCTCGGGCAAGACTACCCAGATCCCCAAGCTCTGTCTGGAGCTGGGTTTCGGTTGCCGGGGGATGATCGGTCACACCCAGCCGCGTCGTCTGGCGGCGCGCAACGTCGCCGCACGTATCGCCGAGGAATTGAAGACGTCGCTGGGCGAGCGGGTCGGCTACCAGGTGCGCTTTCACGATCAGGTGTCGGACAGCACCCAGATCAAGCTGATGACCGACGGCATCCTGCTGGCCGAAACCCAGCATGACCGCTTTCTCGACCAGTACGAAGTCTTGATCATCGACGAGGCGCATGAGCGCAGCCTCAATATCGATTTTCTGCTCGGCTATATAAAGAGGATACTGCCGAGACGGCCCGATCTGAAACTGATCATCACCTCGGCGACCATCGACCTGGAGCGCTTCTCGGCGCACTTCGATAACGCGCCGGTGGTCGAGGTGTCGGGGCGGACCTATCCGGTCGATATCCTCTACCGGCCGCTGCACGAGATGGAGGCGGAGGATGAAAAGGCCCTGGATCTGCAGCAGGGGATCCTGGCCGCGATCGACGAGTTGACCGAGATCGACCGGCAGAAGCGGGGGGGCGGTCCCGGCGACATCCTGGTGTTCCTGCCCGGAGAGCGGGAGATCCGCGAGACCGCCGAGCTGCTGCGCAAGGCTCAGCTGCGCGATACCGAGGTCGTTCCTTTATATGCCCGTCTGTCGCTGAACGAGCAGAACCGCGTATTTCACGGCACGCGCGGGGCGGGCAGGCGGATCGTGCTCTCCACCAACGTCGCGGAAACCTCGCTGACGGTGCCCGGTATCCGCTATGTGGTCGATCCGGGGCTGGCACGTATCTCGCGCTACAGCTACCGTTCCAAGGTACAGCGTCTGCCGATCGAGGCGATCTCCCGGGCCGGCGCCAATCAGCGTGCCGGGCGTTGCGGTCGCGTCGCCCCCGGTACCTGTATACGGCTCTACTCGGAGGAGGATTTCAATAACCGGCCCGAGTTCACCGATGCCGAGATTCGGCGGACCAATCTGGCGGCGGTCATTCTGCAGATGCTGCAGCTGCGCCTGGGCGACATAGCCGACTTCCCCTTTGTCGATCCGCCGGATTCCCGCTTCATCACCGACGGTTTCAAGCTGCTGGAGGAGTTGGGGGCGGTGGACGCCCGCCGACACCTCACACCGATCGGTCGTCAGTTGGCACGACTGCCGGTCGATCCCCGCATCGCGCGCATGGTGATCGAGTCGGCGCAGTACGATGCGTTGCGAGAGGTGCTGATCATCGCCGCCGCGTTGAGCGTACAGGACCCGCGGGAGCGCCCTCACGACAAACGCCAGGCCGCGGACGAGAAGCACAGGCTCTATGCCGATGAGCATTCCGATTTCATCACGTTGCTCAATCTCTGGAACCTGTATGAGGAGCAGCGTGCACAGTCGAGCCAGAGCCAACTGCGCAACTGGTGCCAGAAACACTTCATCTCCTTCATGCGGATGCGCGAGTGGCGCGACGTGCACCGTCAGCTCCATCTGAGCGTCAAGGAGCTCAAGCTGCGCGAGAACAGCGAACCGGCCGACTATGCACCGATCCATCGCGCCCTGCTTGCCGGGCTGTTGAGCCATATCGGCAACCTGCTGGAGAAGGGGGAGTATCTCGGCGCGCGCAACCGCCGCTTCCGTATCTTCCCCGGTTCCGGGTTGTTCAAGAAAAGCCCGAAGTGGGTGATGAGCGCCGAACTGCTCGAGACCAGCAAGCTCTATGCGCACCAGGTCGCGAAGATCGAGCCGGAGTGGATCGAGGCCCCGGCCGCGCATCTGGTGAAACGCAGCTGGTCAGAGCCGCACTGGGAGAAGAAGCGCGCGCAGGTGGTGGCCACCGAGCAGGTGACGCTGTTCGGCCTGATTATCGTACCCAAGCGGAAGGTGAACTATGGCCGGATCGATCCGGTCGCATCGCACGAGATCTTTATCCGCAGCGCTCTGGTGGAGGGGCAGTTCACGACGCGCGCGCCGTTTTTCGGCCGCAACCGGGAACTGCTGGCCAGTGTGGAAACGCTGGAGTCCAAGACGCGCCGCCGCGATCTGCTGGTCGACGAGGAGGCGCTCTACCGTTTCTATGCCGAGCAGCTCGAGAAATTGGGCGGCAGTCAGATCGTCAACGGTGCCGGATTCGAGAAGTGGTATAAAAAGCAGAGTGCCGGCCATCCCGACCTGCTGGTGATGACCGAGGCCGACATCCTGCAGCGCTCGGCGGATCATGTCAGTGAAAATCTCTATCCCGACACCCTTCGTCTGGAGGGAGTGGAGCTGAAACTCGACTACCGGTTCGATCCGGTGTCCGAACGGGATGGCGTCACGCTCCGGTGCCCCCTGGCACTGCTGAAGGCCCTGCCGCGCAAACGGCTGGACTGGCTGGTGCCGGGTATGCTCGAGGACAAGGTGGTCGCCATCCTGAAAGGGTTGCCGAAGCAGTTGCGCAAACACTTCGTCCCCGTACCCGAATATGCCCGGGCGTTTTGCGAGGCGGCGGTATTCGGTGACGGCGATCTGTATGAGGCGCTCAGTCACCAGTTGCTGAGAATGACGGGAACGAAGGTGACGCCGGAGCAACTGAGGGCGTCCGCGTTGGAGCCGCATCAGCAGTTGAATCTATCCCTTGTCGATGCGCAGGAGCAGATTGTGGGAGAGGGGCGCGACTGGGAGCAACTCAATCAACGTTTCTCTGCAGAGGCGGAAGCGGCGATACAGTCCGGCAGTGATCATAGCTGGGGTAAAGAGCGGATCGTGCGCTGGGATTTCGGTGACCTTGTAAAAAGCGTACGCGTCAAACAGGCCGGAGGTATCGAAGTGGAGGCCTGGCCCGGACTTCAGGACCAAGGCGATAGTGTCGAACTGAAACTGTTCTCCGGCGCCGATGAGGCTTTATATAGAAGCCGTCGCGCGATTGCCCGTTTATTGCTGCTCGGTATGTCGGAGGTGGTCAAATATGTCCGCCGCCAACTGCCCGATATGGATAAAATGCTGCTGCTCAGCGGCAAACGGTTCGATCGCAGGCGTCTGGAGGAGGAGATTCTACTGAAGGCGGTCTGGCGTGCCGCTGGTTTAAACGATGACTCCATGGTTCGAACCAAAGCCGAATTCGATGCTGCGCTGGAGCAGGGGCGCGCCAACTTGGCAGACAGCGCCGACGCGCTTTGCCGATTCGTACTGCAGTGCCATCGGCGTCTTCATGCTATAGACAAGCGGCTTGGTGGTCGTATCGAACTCGGCGCCGTCACCGTATTGAACGATGTAAAACAGCAGCTTGCGGACCTGATTCATCCCCGCTTTCTGTCGGAAACGCCCGATCTCTGGTTGGTGGAGTATCCGCGTTACCTGGAGGCGATCGAGATGCGTCTGGACCGGTTTCAGCGGGAGTTGCGTCAGCAGGTCCTGTTGTCGGAGCAGTTGCAGACTCTGCGGCAGCAATATGAAAAACGCCGGGAGGAGGCGACGGCGCGGAATGCACTGACCGGGGAGGATTTACGAGAGCTACGGGAGTTTCGCTGGTGGCTGGAGGAGTACCGCGTCTCCCTTTTTGCGCAACAGCTCGGGACGCGTTTTTCCGTCTCGGAAAAGAGACTCAAGAAACGTCTGGCGGAGTTGGGTTGAGAGTACTGTCGTGAGGGGTTGCCGAAAGCCGCACCGGACCAATCCCGGAGCCTGTAGGACAAAGGGTGTAAATCAGTCATTACAAAGGGTTGCAAGGGCCGGGGGGCTATGTTGTAATGCGCACAATTTAGGTGTGCAGGCGCTGTCAAGCGCTTTGTGGCTCCTGATGGTGAGCGGAATCAAAAGAAACACGGGACTGGTCCAAAGTGTTCAAGTTTTGCTCAGGGAAAATGTTTTAAAAACCAGTGTTTGGCTTTAACCAAAAAAGTTCATTCACCGGTTTGAAATATTTAAGAATTATAGTATTTTCGTAGGCAGCACTCCGGTGTGCTGAGAAAAAACTAGAATTCACTACTAGTAAGTTGAATGTTGAAGGGGAAATTTGATGAAAAAGTCACTGATCGCTCTGGCTGTTGCTGGTGCTCTGACTGCTCCGATGGTAGCTCAGGCTGACGCTACTCTGTACGGTATCGCGCAGTTCCGTCTTATCGACGAGGACAGCAACGATCTGGAAGCTCGGATGGCCAAGACCCGTCTGGGCGTCAAAGGTACCGTCGATAACGATATCGAAGGCCTGACCACCGGCTACCAGTTCGAGTGGGAATTCGATGGTAATGGTACTGGGGCTTCTAATGACAGCGTGGCTACCATGCGTAAGTCGCACGTCTTCATGGAAGGCGGCTTCGGTAAGCTGGACTTCGGTCGTCAGAACAACCCGGCTGCATCCGTCAAGAAGGGCGATATCTTCGGTCACAACTCCGCTGCACTGACCGAACTGCCTGACCGTCTCGGCTCTGCCGTTGTTTACGTTACCCCGAGCATGGGTGGCTTCAGCGCTTACGGCGGCTTCGCTGCCGACAACGCTACCGGCACCGACGATGACGATATCGATGCATCAACCATCGGTCTCGACTTCTCCGCCGGCGGCCTGGGCCTTGCTGTAAGCTACTATGATCTCGACGAGACCAGCGACACTACTTCCGTTGGTGCTTCCTACTCCATGGATGCTCTGTACGTGGGTGGTTCTTACCAGCGTACTGACTACGATGCAGCCGGCACCGATGAGTCCGACTACTTCCAGCTGGCTGGCGCTTACACCATCGGCAAGACCACTCTGGCTCTTCAGTATGAAGAGATCGATAATGCCGACGGTGTTGACGGTTCCGACGAAGAAAAGATCGCTGCACGCGTAGCCTACGCTCTGGGCGCCAGCGCCGGTGTTGCCGTCGAGTACGCTGACTACGACGAAGGCAACGACAACCTGGTACTCGAGTACACCCTGTCCTTCTAATCTTGTCTAGAAGAGATACTGCACCCTTGTAAAGAGGGCTATCAGGCGCCATTCACCTGCTGTGTTGTCAGGGTGAACGGCGCCTGATGTTGTTTCTGCCTTGCCTCCTTTCGTTTACCCCGTCCGTAACAACTTCGGCGTAACTTCAGTTTCTATACCTGTCAATGCCATTAAGTTAAGCCCTTGCACGTAGCTCCAGGGCAATCGCACTATCTTCAGGCAGTGATAGGTCGCCCGTGCCGGCGCTGACAGTCCTGCTGATACAAGATACTCATGGCATCAATGAAGGCTTTACGGGCTTTAGGTGCGTATTTTTTTACGTTATTCGTGTTCATGAAGGTGCCTTGAGACTTTGCAGACCTTGTCCGGTCAAGCGGTATTTTTGCAGGCGGCTATTGGGTTTGTCTGGCAGGGTCATTTCGATGAACCCTTGGGACAGCAGGCGCTTGATCTGCTTGTGCAGCTCGCCAGAAACACTCTTATGGCCCAGCCCACTGGCCATTTCGGCCTTGCCCCGTGGCTGCTCGGCGAGTAACAACAGGATGCGTGCTGCCAGCCGTGACTCTAGCCGTGACTCTAGCCGTGACTCTAGCCGTTCTGTGCTCTCGGTCTCGGGCTCGGCCTCGGGCTGGATTGGCATTATTGGAGAAACGGCTGGAATAGGCACGGCCAGTGATACGATGAAGCGCAGGCGGTTGGCGATTTCCTCGATACGGGGTTCCGGCAGGCCTTGGGCGGTGGCTTCGGCAAAGATACGTTGAACACCGCTGCCCCATTGCTCGATCAGCCTGAGTTCACGAAACACTCGGGCAATGACCGGGTTGCGGATCATGGAGACGCCGCGCTTCATGTCTTCGATGGTCATGCCGGGCATCAGCATACCGGGGCTCTCAATCTCAATGCGATCATCAAAGAAGGCAATGCGGATTGGTGAGCCGCGCTGAGAGTAGTCACTGTGCACCAAGGCATTGATGATGGCTTCGCGCAGGATGGTGAGCGGAATGCTCCAACGGTCGGTGCGGCGCATTCCCTCGAACTCGGCGCTCTTGAAGGCATGTTTCTTGAGAAACAGCTCTATGCTGTCCACGGCCTGTGGCAGGTGGTCGTGAAGCTCGGCCTGGTCGAAGATATCCACCTTATCTGTACCACGAAAACGCCCGCACTGAACCCAGGCATCATCGAAGTAGAGGGTGCGTTGTTTGCCAAACAATAAAACAGCGCCCTTGCTGGGAACCAGCCGACCCTGATGGCGTACCAGTAGCTTGAGTGTTATCAGCTTGTGCTCATCCAGGCGCACATTTTCACCGAACTGTTGCTGCATGGCGTCCAGGTCGAGATCGTCCAGGCTCAGCTCGGGCATAGGCAAGGCATCAAAGGTTTCACCCGTAGCCTGGCGCTGTAGTTCCGCAATCAGTTGTGGGTCTGCTTGCCGGTTGCTGGAGCCGATACGTACCAGGACACCCTGGTCCGGGCCTTTGGCCTTGAGGTAGTGTGGCCGTGAACTACTTAGATATACCTCAACCCTCAGCAGGGTTTTGCCCGCAACGGTCAGCAGTTCGATGCTGGGCAACAAGCGCGGGGCAATGCTGTCTGCGATCAGGCTGGAGAGGCGCTCCTCTTCAGTCAGTGGGTCCTCAACACCTACAATATCTCCGTTATCACTGATACCTATGATCAGTTGACCGCCGGCCGTGTTGGCAAACGCCACCAGCGTCTTGATCAGAGGTTTTGGCGATGAGAGATCACGCTTGAATTCAAGCTGCTTACCCTCTGGCTGTTGTAGAAGTTGCTCAATATCCATGTCTGTTCAATGGCCTATGTGTCATGGTGTTCGTTTTGTACTGATGTTAACGTCTCTGAAAAGGCTCAACGCAGGCGTACCCGCTTACCTGTACGTACCGCAATGCCATTAAGTTAAGCCCTCGCACGTAAGTTTACCGCGCTCTTTTATAATTCGTCGCATACTTCGGCCCTCGGTCCGGCTTTCTGGGGTAGCTGTGCTCCGGACGTCGGCCGGCGTGAAGAACCTGGCGATCTGGTGCTTCATCCGCGACAGTGCGAGGGTGAAGTTGAGCGATGCGCAGGACTTTAACAGTAGTTGATAAAAATGCTACGTTATTGTCTTACGAGAATTGAGTAGAAGTCAGGTTGTCATGGAAAGAGCACATGCGCTCCAAACGCTGGAGTCGCTTCATTTTGTCAAAAACTATTCTCGCTTGCCGGAGCAGTGGTTTCAGCGCATCGACCCCAAGCCTCTGCAGGGAGCACATTTGGCGAGCTTCAATGCGGAGGTCGCCGGGCTGATCGATCTCGACCCCTGCACGGTGGATCCGGAGCGGTTGGTGTCCTGTTTCAATGGTGAGCAGCCGCTGCCCGGTGCCGAGCCGCTTGCAATGAAATACACCGGTCATCAGTTCGGATTTTATAATCCTGACCTGGGCGATGGGCGTGGCCTGCTGTTGGGTGAAGTGGTCAACCACAAGGGGGAGCGCTGGGACCTGCACCTGAAAGGCGCGGGTCGAACCGCCTTCTCCCGGTTCGGCGATGGGCGTGCCGTGTTGCGCTCGACCATCCGTGAATATCTGGCGGGCGAGGCGATGGCGGGGTTGGGTATCCCGACCACCCGTGCACTCTGTTTGATCGCCAGCGAGCAGTTCACCCGGCGCAATGGCATGGAGCCCTGTGCGATGCTGGTGCGAGTGACGCCTTGCCATATCCGTTTCGGTCACTTCGAGTACTTTTACTATACGGGCCAACACGACCAACTGAAGCAGTTGGCGGATTATGCGATCCAGCGTTATTACCCCGACTGTGCCGATTCCGCTAACCCCTACCTGAGCATGTATCTGGAGATTCAGGAGCGCACGGCTGAACTGGTTGCCTTATGGCAAAGCTATGGCTTCGTTCACGGGGTGCTGAATACGGACAATATGTCGATTTTGGGTGAAACGTTCGACTACGGTCCCTACACCTTTATGGACTGGTACGAGCCGGATCATATTGCCAACAAGAATGATGACCAAGGGCGATACGCATTCAAGCGTCAGCCCGAAATAGTGCTGTGGAATCTGAGTGCATTGGCTCAGGCACTGATTCCCCTGATCCCTCAGGACAAGCTCGAACATGCGTTGACCCAATTCATGGAGCGGTTCAGGTATTACGAGTTGAAGCGTATGCGGGCGCGCCTGGGGTTGCAGTCGGAGGATGCCGGCGATGAGGAATTGCTGGACAAGCTGCGCCGGATCGCCGCGTCCCAGCGGCTGGACCTGAGTCGTTTTCTTTACCTGCTGTCGGATCTTGATGAGCTGTCCGATCAGCAGTTGGCCGACAAGTTGGGGCTCTGTGCCGTGCCCGAGGCACTGACCGGTTGGCTCGACGACTATCGTGCCCGCCTTGAGCGCGAGGTTGCCAGTGCGCCTATCCGCAGGGCGCAGATGCGGGCGGTGAATCCCCGCTATATTCTGCGCAATTACATGGCGGAGGAGGTGATCCGGGAGGCGCATGCGGGCGACTATACCCCGCTGAGGGATCTGCTGCCTCTGCTACGGAATCCGTCCCGTATCGATCCGGCGCTGGATCGATACGCCGGTGCGCCACCCGATTGGGCGGGCTCGATCTGTCTGACCTGCTCCTCTTGATGGAGCCGCTGCAGGAAAAAGTGCACAATGGTGTATAAAGAGTGCACAAAAACGTAGCGCTTGACCCGAGCGTAACGGAGTGTAAATCTTCTAGCTGGGTTCTATTTCTAGCGGCTCTATTTCGATCTGGAGATTTGCTTGGATATCAATCAGGAAGTCGAGCGGCTCAAGCGGATACCGATGTTCTCGAAGGTGGAACTATCGAAACTGAAGCTGCTGGCATTCACCAGTCCGTTGCTGAACTGTCGGAAGGGCGAGATACTGATCCAGGCAAACGATCCGTCCGACTGCGTCTATCTGATCATGGATGGCGAGTTGGAGATCCTGTCCAGAACGGACTGCGGCCGGGAGTCATCTTTCGTACGCAAGCGCGGTGACCTGATCGGCGAGATAGCGGTGTTGTCGAAAACCAGGCGGACCGCTTCGGTCAAGGCGCTGTGCGACGCAACGGTCATGCGGATAGATGATGCCGCGTTCCTGGAACTGGTGACGGCCAATCCGGATGTCGCTCTGGACGTGATGCGTCAACTGAGCGACAAGCTGGTCGAGGCCGTGCACAGCAACGATAGCCTCAGGGCGCGTCTGCAGGAGTTGGAAAAGTGCGGTGGCGAAAGCGATGATGAACGCTGAGCGTTTCAATCAACTGTGGACTCGGAATGTGGGTGCTTCCGGCAGTGCCAAACCTGCGGCGGAGGTGTTCGCTTACCTGGACAAGCAGTATAGCGATCCACGGCGCTGCTACCACGATGCCAGTCATATCGATCAATGCCTGGGCTGGCTCGATCGATACGCCGATACGGTTGACGATCCGGATGCGGTGGAGCTGGCGATCTGGTTTCATGATGCCAGTTATCTGCCGCACCCCCAGGGTCATGAAGAGCGCAGTGCGCGTCTGTTCGACCTGATGGCGGGAGATGGAATAAGCAGTGCACGCAAGGAGAAGATCATCAGGATGATCGGCTTCACCACGCATACGAGAGAGCCGGAAACCGAAGAGGAAGCACTGCTGGTCGATATCGATCTGGCCAGTTTCTGCCGCCCCTGGCACCAATACCTTGTCGATACGGCAAGGTGTCGAGCCGAACGAAAACGCATCGATAATATGGATTTTTGCACAGGACAGATCGGTTTCCTGAAAGGGCTGGCGGCCCGCCCCCATTTCTACTTCAGCCCTCCGTTTCGGTCGCATCACGAGCAGGAAGCCCGCTACAACATCGCGCGCATACTCGAGTTGCTCGAAAAACGTTGCGAACGGCTCAGTGATCGGCGTTCGCAGGCTTCACGGAATAGACCTGAACACAGCGACTCCGGCCTTTAAGAGCAATCAAGCCTTTCATGTCGAAGTGGGCGAGCTTCGGCCTGCACTCCTTTTTCGTCGCTTCCGTCACCAGTATATAGGTCCCGAATACCTTGTTCTGCTGCTCCAGCCGGGCCGCGATATTCACCGCATCGCTGTGCACGGTATAGATTAACCGCGAGCTGGATCCTATATAACCGTTCACCACATGACCGGTGTTGATGCCCACACGGCATTTAAGTCGTACATTGTTGATAAATGTACTGTCTTTAAGCCTGGTTTGGATGTTGAGAGCGGATAGTACCGCGCATTCGGCGGGCGTATGGTCGGAGGTGCCCGATTCGAAACTGACCAATACCGCGTCGCCCTGAAACTGATTGATGATACCGTTGTAGCGTTCGATCTCGGTTTCGACGATACCGAAAAACCGATTCAGCGTGGCGATCACCTCGTCTGGCTCCAGATGCTCACTCAGTGTCGTGAACCCCTCGATATCGATGAACATGATAGTGGCAACCGTCAGCCGGGCGTGGCCCGATTGCGGCTCCTCCGGTGCGATGGCGAGGCTGTCGGCAACCGGTCGCGGCACGAAGTGCGACAGATCGTCGGCGATGGTGGTCTCGATAATCGATTCGACCAGGAGCCGCTTGGCTCTGTAAATTGCCGCTGCCAGCACCAGTGTGACGATGATGATGGTGATGATTTTGTCGAACTCGGCGCCGAACAGCATTCGATTGGAGGTCATGTATTCCACGTAATCGCGCGTGACCGTTTCGCCGGTTCCGGATGCCTGATAGACGTAGAAGATCATCGCCAGCCAGCCGAGCGACGCGCAAAGACCGGCGAAGAGTACGAACCTTACTTCGAACCTCAAGGTGCGTAACGCAATGAAAATAAAGATATAAAGCAGGGTCGGGGCCTTGAGATAGAAGCTCGGTGGTTGCATGTACTGCAGATGAAAGCTCCAGATCAGCAGATAGAGCAGGCCGATGTTGCCAAGTACGGACAGATAGATAGCCCAATCCGGCGGTAGACCGGCGCGGCTCACCTGGAGTTGCAACAGGGTGAACATCAAATAGAACAGCAGCACCCAGGGGACCGGCACGAATGTGGCATCTTCCGGAAAGGTTTTGGGTGAGAGCAGATAGAGTACTCCGAAGACGAGTACGACGAGCATCTGTATCCAGGCGATCAGTCGCTCGCTGTCGGCCTGCTGGCGCTCGATCTCACGCAGAATGCGCGGCGGGAGCTCGGCCAGCATCCGTCCGGCCCGGCCCTGCTCGAAAGAGGGTAGCCGGCGCCCGATTTTCCTTAGCGTATCCGACGGATTCACGATTCGATTTCGCCAGTTGGTTAACGACCCTAGACTGCGTGTGCGTGCCTGTCGTATGCATCATAGACCAGGAGTCGCGGCAGGCGGTCCGGCGGAGTGCTGAAATGTTGATTGGGCGCAGGATAACAGGGGCGGGATAACAGGCGCAGGATGCAACCCTTTGCAATACTGAAGGCGTTACGCGGCATTCCAATCATCAACGGGAATCAAGACACCTATGGCACAGCCCGATAAGATCAGGCCCCATCGTATCCTGATATACAGTCACGATACCTTTGGCTTGGGGCATTTACGCCGTTGTCGGGCGATCGCGCATGCCATCGTGGACCGCTACAAGTCCGTGACGGTGCTGATCCTGACCGGTTCCCCCATCATCGGCAGCTTCAGTTTCAAGGCGCGGGTCGATTTTGTCCGTATTCCGGGCGTGATCAAGCTGCATAATGGCCAGTACACATCGCTGAGCCTGCTCCAGGACCTGAGCCAGACCCTGGCGTTGCGTGAGTCGATCATCCGGCATACCGCGGAGGTATTCGATCCCGACCTGTTCATCGTCGACAAGGAGCCGTTGGGCCTGAAGGGCGAGATCGAGCCGACACTGCAGATGCTGAAGCAGAAGGGCGTGCCGATGGTGCTGGGGCTGCGTGACGTGATGGATGCCCCCCACCTGCTGCGCAAGGAGTGGGGGGAGAAGCGGGCGATAGCGGCGATAGAGGCGTACTACCGCCAACTATGGGTGTATGGCGACGCCAGTATGGGGAATCCGCTGGAGGGCGTAACGGGCGCCGAGGCGGTCAGCGATAGAATGATATTCACCGGCTATCTGCGCCGCTCGCTGCCGGAAACCTACAGCTCCGTCAACCAGCAGCAGGCGCAGGAGCCTTACATCCTGGTCACGCCGGGCGGCGGGGGCGACGGTATCGCGATGGTCGATGCGGTGCTGCGTGTCTACGAACAGTGCCCGGACCTGCCGCTGAATCTGTTGATCGTGCTCGGTCCGTTCATGCCGAACGAGGTTCAGGAGGCGTTTCAGCGGCGTGCCGCGGCGCTCGGCAGGGTCGGCATGATCATGTTCGATAACTGCATGGAAGCGCTGATGCAGCGGTCCGAGGCCGTGGTCGCCATGGCCGGCTACAACACCTTCTGCGAGATCCTGTCGTTCGATAAGCCGTCGCTGTTGCTGCCGCGCAAGGCGCCACGCCAGGAGCAGTGGCTCAGGGCGGTAAAGGCGCAGGCGCTTGGTCTGGCGGCCTGTATCGAAATGTCGTCGGACGACCTGGATCGGCAGCTTCAGGCCGCACTCAGGACGCTTCACCTCAAACCCTCGCCATCGACGCGGATGGCGCCCGGATTTCTGAGCGGCTTGGATGTTGTCTGTGACCGCCTGGCCGATCTGGTCGGGCTGGAAGAGGGGGCGTCGGGTGATGGGTTCGAATCCTAAGCTGTTGTTTTATGTCCAACACCTGCTCGGTATCGGCCATATCAAACGTGCCGCCCTGCTCGTTCAGGCCTGGGTGGCGGCCGGGATCCGGGTCATTGTCGTGATGGGGGGGGAGCCGGTACCCCAATTCAGCTTCGCCGGTGCCAACGTCGTGCAGCTGCCGCCGGTCAAGGCCGCCGATGTGGATTTCAGTGGCTTGGTCGATGCGGCCGGACAGGGTCTGGACGAGGCGTTCAGACAGCGTCGGCGTCGCCTGCTGCTGAGCGCGTTTGAATCCGAGCGGCCCGATATCCTGGTGATCGAAAGTTACCCGTTCGGGCGCCGACAGCTGCGTTGGGAGTTGTTGCCACTGCTGGAGCTGGCGTCGCGACGTGAGCCGCGGCCGCTGATCGCCTGTTCGGTACGCGATATCGTTCAACTCCGGCGTGCGGACCGTGTCGCCGAGACGCTGGCGCTGATCGACGGGTACTTCGATGCGGCGCTGGTGCATGGCGACCCTCGGTTCGTTCCCTTCGAGGTCAGCTTTCCGGCCGCCGCGCAGATCGGGGAGCGGATACTCTACACCGGTTACGTCACCGAATCGGACCCGTTCCCCGGCCCCGATGCGAGCAGAACGGATGAGGTGCTGGTGTCGGCCGGCGGTGGCGCGGTGGGGTTCGGCCTGATGGAAGCGGCACTGCGCGGTCGTGCCGCCACCGCCCTGGCCGAGGCCGACTGGCGCTTTCTGCTGGGCCCGAATCTGCCCAACCGGCAGCGCGAGACATTGCGCCATCTGGCGACGGCCAACGTGATCCTCGAGCCGGTGCGGGCGGATTTTCCGCAGCTGTTGAAAGGGTGTCGCGTCTCCATTTCGCAAGGGGGCTACAACACCTTGATGGATCTGTTGAGGACGGGCGCGCCGGCGGTGGTGGTGCCGTTCGAGGGGGAGGGCGAAACCGAACAGCTCGAGCGCAGTAATCGCCTGGCCGCTCTCGGTCGCTGTGTCGTGGTACGTGAGGCGGAGCTCAGTCCGGCTACGCTGGCCGCTGCGGTCGATCGGGCGATGGATCTGCAGCCGAGCGACGTACGGATCGATCTCGACGGTGCCCGCAATAGCGCCGATCTGTTGCTTCGGCGTTGGGAGGCCCACCGTGCTTGAGTGGAAGGCTGAATGGAGGGCTGAGTGGAAGGATCTGGTACGGGAGCTGCAACTCTGGCGCGATGCCGGTCGGACGCCGACGCTGTGGTGGCGCGATGACGATGCGCAAAGCCGCACCGCGGCGTTGCAGCCGCTCACGCAACTGAGCAGTGGTCATGCCGTGCCGGTGGCGCTGGCCAGTATTCCGAAGGGGTGCGATTCGACGCTGGTCGAGGTCGTGAGTCGCTATCCGGAGCTGAGCGTTCTGCAGCACGGATATTCGCACACCAACCATGCGCCGCCGGACGAGCGAAAATGCGAACTGGGCGCGCACCGGCCGCAGGCAGCGGTGCTCGACGAGCTGGAGCAGGGGCAGCAGGAGCTGCGCCGGCTGTTCGCGACCCGCTTCCTGCCGGTATTGGTGCCGCCCTGGAACCGGCTGAGTACGGCGCTCATCGACGCGCTGCCCAACGTCGGCTTTATCGGCCTGTCGACGCTCGGGCCGCGGCCCAAGCACACCGCGCTGACGCAGGTGAATGTGCATGTCGACCTGATCGACTGGCGCGACGGGCGCCGCTTCGTCGGCGAAGAGCAGGCGCTGCGGCGGTTGATCGAGCACCTGGCGCTGCGGCGGGCGGGGGGGAGCGTGGATCCTCGGGAGGCGACCGGGATCATGACCCACCACCTGGTGCAGGATGCCGCGGGCTGGCGCTTTCTGGCCCGGTTGTTCGAGATCAGCCGGAAAGAGGGTGCGCGCTGGTGCTCGGCCGAGGAGCTGTTCCCCGGTGCCTGATGTTAGACATCGCTCAGCGGGATATTGTAGTCCAGCAACTGCAGCTTGCCGTCGCGCCAGTCGAACAGCAGTGCCTTGTCCCACTGAAGCTTGATCGGGCAGGCGCTGCGCATATCCCAGTCCAGCGCCGCGCTGAGCATGGCGCGGATAACACCCTTGTGGGTCAGCAGACCGATCCTGTCGCTAGTGAATGCCGTCTCGTCCAGCCAACCGAGGATGCGCGCCCGCACCTGTCGGGGGGATTCGCCGCCTGGCGGATGCAGATCCAGTCCCAGACTCTCCTGCTGCTGCATGGCACTGCCCAGGCGCCTGCGCAGCTCCGGCAGGCGTTCCCCCTCCCAGTCGCCCCAGTCCATCTCGATCAGCGCCCGGGTGCACCGATAGCGCTCGATACCGAGCAGGCGGGCGGTCTCCCGGGCGCGCAGCAGCGGGCTGACGTACCAGATGGCAGAGCCGAACCCGAGCGGCGGCTGCTTGTTTACCAGACTTTGCCGACCCGCCTCGTTGAGCGCGATATCCCGATGCCCCTGGAACCGCTTCTGCGCGTTCCAGTCGGTCGCCGCGTGGCGGATAGCAAGCAGTTCCAAACCACCGCTTGTCGCCCTCTCTTCCGGCGTGTTCATGCGCCGGAACCCGGCGTCAGCAGCGGCAGCAGGGCGTCGCGCAGGGTATCGACCGCTTGGGTTTCGTCGTGATGGGTCCGGCACCAGCGTTGCGCATGTGCGCCGAGCCTTCGAAGTCGATCCGGTTCGGCAACCAGCGCATCGATCGCTTCCGCCATGGCGGCGGGGTTGCGTGCCGGCACGAGTTGCCCGCTTTTGCCGTTGACGACGATACTGCTCACCCCGCCCTCGTCACCGGCCAGCACCCAGGTGCCGGCCGCCTGGGCCTCCAGCAGTGCCATGCCGAAGGCTTCGTTGACCGCCGGCCACACCATCAGGTCCGCGGCCTTGAGCAGGGGGATCAGCGCCTCCCGTTCCAGGCGGCCGACGAAATGTACCCGTTCGAGTCCGGCGAAGGCCTGGCGGACCTCGGCTTCGGCGCGGCCGCCGCCGACCAGGATCAGCTCCCGATCGGTCTGCCTGCACAGATGCAGGCTCTCGGCCAGCAGCCGATAGGAGGCGGTTTTGTCCCCCGGTCGCATCATCGCGACGCTGATCAGCCAGGTCCGTTTGGCGTTCAGGCCGTAGCGCCCGGCCAGCTCCTCCCGCGAGCTTTCCGCCTGAGCGGTGTAGGGTGCCAGGTCCAGGTAGGGGGCGAGATGGATCATCCTGGTTGCCGGTGCGATCTGCCGTACCCCCTCCCGGTCCTCGGGATTCAGGCTGAGGACCAACTCGGCGCGTTGCAGGGCCCGGGCCGTCGCCGCCAGCCCCTCTGCCCAAGGCCCCTGTGTCTGCTTCGCGGCATAGGAGGCCTCGGCCACCACATAGGGGATGGAGAGAGCGGCGCACACCTTGGGCCCGATCCAGTCCGGCGCCTTATGGTACAGGTGATAGGTGAACCAGATGCCGGGCCGTCGGCTCTCCGGCAGGCGGCGGTAGCGGCGGATCAGGCGTTCGGCCAGGCGCGTTCCCAGCGTTTTGAGGCGGTGCTGGCGGGCAGTGTCGCCCAGAGGGTCGTAACTGCGGAAGCGCGAAGCGAGCTCGACCTCGAAACCCGTCAACTGCAGTGTATGCATCAGGCGCCTGGCGATCAGGCGATCGCCGGACGGGTTGCCGTGCGTGGGCGGTTTCAGCGGGGCATAAAAGGCCAGCCGGGGACGGGTGCTCATGCCGGCTCCGAGGGCGCGGGTCGATGAGCGTTCAGCCGCTCCTGGCCGGCGAATTTATCCAGCAGCCGATCGATGCCGTGTTCGAACGAGAACAGGCTGCGCACGCGTCGATAGCCGGTCTGGGCCAGGGTATGGCGTAGCTGCGGATCGCCAATCAGCCGTTCCAGCTCCCGGCTCAGCGCCGGCACGTCGTTCTGTTCGACCAATACGCCCGACTCGCCGTCGACGATCAGTTCGGGGATACCCGAGACGGCGGTGGCCAGACAGCAAAGCGCCTGACTCTGGGCCTCCATCAGTACGTTGGGCAGACCGTCCCTGTCCCCATCGTCGCTGATCCGGCAGGGCAGGACGAACAGGTCGGCCTGGCGATACCGCTCCAGCACCGCCGTCTGGGCGAGCGCGCCCAACCACTCGACACGCTCGCTCAGTCCCAGGGTATCGGCCTGCTGCTTGAGCTGCGGCAGCAGAGGCCCACCGCCGATATGGGTAAATCTCCACTTCAGCGTCCGCGGCAGGCGCGCCAGTGCCGCCAGCAGCAGGTCGTAGCCTTTCTTGTCGACGGCGCGCCCGACCGAGATCAGGCGTACCGGTTGGGCCGTGCCGTCGCGATCGCTGTCGGCAGGTCGCGTCGGGGTCGGGAAGCGGCTGAAATCGATGCCGTGGTAGACCAGCTCGACCCGCGCCGGATCGGGCGAGAGACCGGCCAGATAGTCGCGGTTGGCGCGCGTGCAGGTGACCAGCCAGGTGATATCGGCCAGTTTCTCCCTGAGCTCCCACTCCGGCTGGGTCCAGATATCCTTGGCGTGCGCCGAGCCGACCCAGGGCAAACCGGTGATCAGGCTGCAATAGCGGCCGGTCGAGCCGGGGGTATGGATAAAGTGCGTATAGAGGCTGGTGATCTCGTCCGGCAGTTCACGTGCAAGCACCAGTGCCTGGCCGAAGCGGCGGATGCGATTGGCGCTGAAGTCGCGCCCGAGATCGTGCCACCAGGTCTTGAACGCCCGCCGTATACCCGCGCGCCGCAACCCGGCAAGAATGCCTTTCAGCACGCGCCAGGGCTCTTGATACAGATATTCGGGCAGGTACAGCACCGGTGACTGGATCTCGGCGTGGATCGGATGACGCTCGGTATCGGTCGGATGGCGCAGCGAGACGATCAGCAGCTTCAGGCCGCGACGCTCCAGCGCCAGAATCTCCTGAGCGATAAAGGTTTCGGACAGGCGGGGGTATCCTTTCAGGATCAACGCGATCATCACTTACATCCCAATGAGCAGCCGTACAGCTGTTATAGTGATAGTGTGGGCTAGGGATAGCGGATTGGCGAACAGCAACTTGTTTGAAGGGAAGGCGGGATGGATTCGTCCATATTCAGGTTTATTCTGCGTTACACGCTTAAGGATCAAGTCCTTATTCTGCTGCTCACGCTGATATCCTTCCCCTTTGTATACGCGACGCTCGAAGTACCCAAACGGATCGTGAACGACGCCATCGGCGGTGCCGATCCCCCCCGGGAGATGTTCGGCATCGCGCTGGATCAGGTCGACTATCTGGTACTGCTGTGCCTTATCTTTCTCGGCCTGGTGCTGCTCAACGGCGCGATCAAGTATGTGCTCAACGTCTATCGCGGCGTGGTGGGCGAGCGCACGCTGAGGCGGCTGCGCTACCAGCTGTTCGAGCGTCTGTTGCGCTTCCCCTCCCGGCGTTTCGAAAGCGTGTCCCAGGGCGAGTTGATCCCGATCATCATCGCGGAGACGGAGCCTCTGGGGGGCTTCGTCGGCGAGGCCTATGCGCTGCCCGCGTTCCAGGGCGGTCTGCTGCTCACCTACCTGTTCTTCATCTTCAACCAGGATCTCATGCTCGGGGCCGCGGCCGTCGCGCTCTATCCCCTTCAGCTCTACCTGATCCCCAAGTTGCAGCGGCGGGTCAATCAGCTCGGCAAGGAGCGGGTGCTGGCGGCACGCAAGCTGGGCGAGAAGATCGGCGATACGATCTCCGGCATCAACGAGGTGCATGTCAACGATACCGCCGGCTATGAAAAGGCGGAGGTCAGCAAGCGGCTGAGCACGCTTTTCGATATCCGGCTGCAGATCTACAAAAAGAAATTCTTCATCAAGTTCCTGAACAATTTCATTGCACAGGTCACCCCCTTCTTTTTCTACCTGATCGGCGGTTACTTCGTGCTGATGGGCAATCTGTCGTTGGGTGCCCTGGTCGCCGTACTGGCCGCCTACAAGGATCTCGATGCGCCGTGGAAGGAGCTGTTGCGCTACTACCAGAGCAAGGAGGATGCGCGGATCAAGTACGAACAGATCGTCGAGCAGTTCGACCTGCCGGATATGCTCGGTCAGGAGCTGCAGGGTGGACCGGTGCTGGAGCTCGAACTGGACAAGGGCAGTTGGGAAGCGCGTCGGCTGAGCTACGACCTGAGTCCCGGGCATCGCAAGCTTGAACATCTCAGCTTTACCATCGGTCTGAATGAACACACGGCGATCGTGGGCAGAGGCGGTAGCGGCATCTATGAAACGGGGTTGCTGCTTGCCCGTCTGGAACAGCCCACGGCGGGCAATCTGCTGTTCGCCGGCGCGGATATGCGCACCCTACCCGAATCGGCGATCGGCCGGCATATAGGCTATGTCGGGCCCGATGTGCACCTGTTTGCCGGCTCGATCCGTGACAACCTGACCTATCCCCTGCGCAGGCGCTACCTGCCGCAGGGCGACGAGTCGCACAGAGAACGCTATATCCGCATGGCGCACGAGTCGGGCAACAGCAGCGATGATCCCGATGGCTGCTGGATCGATCTGGGGCGGCTGGGGCTGACGGATGAGCAGTCGCTGGCGGATCACCTGCACAGTGTTATCGAACAGATGGATCTCGAAGAGGAGCTGTTTCAGTTCGGTCTGAATATGATCGTGCGTTCCCCCGGCCCGGAGCTGGAACAGGGCATACTTGCACTGCGCAACTCGATTCACCAGCGCCTGCAGGAAGATGCGTACAGCGGGCTCGTAGAGCCTTTCGACTGGGACAGGTACAACGACAATCTCACCGTGCATGAGAACATGCTGTTCGGTTCCCGATCGCCGGGATTGAACATCGAGGACGCCGCGACCAACCCGGTGGCGATCGACTTTCTCCGTGAACACGGCCTGCTGCACGACTTTCTGCAGATAGGGCGCCGTCTGGCCGAGATCATGGTCGAACTCTTCTCCGACGTCGACGAGCAGAGCGATCTGTTCGAGCGCTTCAGCTTTATCCGGCCCGAGGACCTGCCCGATTACCGCAGCGTACTCAAGGCCACGGAGCCGGACGAGATCGATAGCCACGACCCGGAGATCTGTCGCAAGCTGCTCTCGCTGACCTATCAGCTGTGCCCGGCCCGTCACCGACTGGGCCTGATCGATGCCGGTTTGAAGCAGCGCATCCTGACGGCGCGCAAGGCGTTTGCCGATCGCTACGGCAAGGAGGAGGGGAAACGACCGCTCGATATAGAGTACTTCAACGCCGAGGCCTATAACTCCGGTTTGACGCTGCTCGAGAATATGCTGTTCGGACGCGTGGTGTACGGCGTGATCCGCGGCAGTGAAAAGATATCCGAACTGATTCATGAGGAGCTGGGCCGGATGGGGTTGGTACGGGCGATTCGCGATATGGGGCTGGAGTACAACGTGGGCACCGGCGGTCGGCGGCTCTCGATCGCCCAGCGGCAGAAGCTCGCCTTTGCCCGCACACTGGTGCGCAAGCCGGATGTGGTCATCGTCAACGACGCCACCGCGAATCTGGATCCGGCCACGGAGCTGCGGGTTGTCGGCAACCTTAAACGGACGCTGTCGGGGCGTGGGCTGGTGTTGATCAGCAGCCGTCCGAGGCTGGCGCAGTACTGCGAGCGGGTGCTGGTGATGGAGCACGGTCAACTGGTCGAGCAGGGCTGTTACAGCGAGTTGGAAGAGAGCAGCGTGTTCTTCAGGCAACTGCTCAACGAGTAGCGCCTGTCCGCCTCAGTGCTTGTAGGGGTCGGCCGCGTCGCGCAATCCGTCGCCAAAAAAGTTGAACGCCAGGATCACGACAATGACCGGGATCACCGGCAGCATCAGCCAGGGGTAGATGGCGACGACGTTGATATTCTGCGCCTCGTTCAGCAGCACTCCCCAACTGGTGATGGGGGGGCGCAAGCCGAGTCCCAGAAAGCTGAGCGCCGTCTCGCCCAGGATCATCGCCGGAATCGACAGCGTCGCCGAGGCGATCAGGTGGCTGAGTATGCCCGGCAACAGGTGGCGGCCTATGATCCGCGTCGGTCGGGCGCCCATCAGCTCCGCCGCCATGCAGTAATCCTCCTCGCGCAGCGCCAGTAGTTTGGAGCGCACCGCTCGAGCCAGGCCGGTCCAGTCGAGCAGGGCGAGGATGAGGGTGATGCCGAAGAACACCCAGAGCGGGCTCCAGGTCACCGGCAGGATCGCCGACAGTGCCATCCACAGCGGCAGCTCGGGAAACGAGCGGATCACTTCGGTGATGCGCTGTACGGTCGAGTCGACCCAGCCGCCGTAGTAGCCGGCGAAACCGCCCAGCGTGATGCCGAGCAGGAAGCTGACGATGATGCCCAGCAGCCCGATGGTCAGCGAAATACGCGCCCCGTAGATGATCCTGGACAGCATGTCGCGCCCCAGGCGGTCGGTTCCGAGCATGAACAGCACCCCGCCCTCGGGGGCGCAGACCAGGTGCAGGTCGGCTTGCCGGATACCCCAGAACTCATAGGGATCGCCGTGGCAGAAAAAGGAGAGCGGATACACCCTGTCGCGTTGCTCCGAGTAGTTGCGCAACAGCTTGTCCATATCCAGTTCATAGCCCCAACCATAGACGAAGGGGCCGATAAACTCGCCTTCGTGGAACAGATGGACAGGTTGAGGGGGCGAGTAGATATAGTCCGTATGGCGGGTTTTCAACGCGTAGGGCGCCAGATACTCGGCGATCAGGATCGACAGGTACATCAGCAGAATCAGCACGCCGCAGAACAGCGCCAGTCGGTGCCGTTTGAACACCCACCACATCAGACGCCACTGGGAGGCAAGATAGAGCCGCTCCTGCTCCGGGTCGATCTGTTCGATGCTGTTGGGGTCGAACGGCTTGTCGGAGACAAAGTGTTCGCTGACGGGATTGACCTTCATGACGTACGCACTCCCTCCAGGCGGATGCGGGGGTCGAGCAGCGCCAATGCGATATCCGACACCAGCACGCCGATCACCGTGAGCAGGGCCAGGAACATCAGGAAGGAGCCGGCCAGATACATATCCTGGCTTTGCAGCGCCGCGATCAGGATCGGCCCCGTGGTCGGCAGCGACAGCACGACGGCAACGATCTCGGCACCGGAGATGATGCTCGGCAGCATGCTGCCGATGTCGGCTATGAAGAAGTTGAGCGATACCCGCAGCGGATACTTGACCAGCAACCGGAACGGGGGAACCCCTTTGGCGCGACCGGTCACCACGTAGGGTTTGTGCAGTTCATCCAGCAGGTTGGCGCGCAGGCGCCGGATCATCGCGGCCGTTCCCGAGGTGCCGATGACGATAACCGGGATCCACAGGTGCTGGAGTACCGACATGAGCTTGTCCCAGCTCCAGTCGGCATCGAGGTATTGAGGGTCCATCAGGCCGCCGATCGAGATGCCGAAGGTGACATTGGCGAAGTAGAGCATGACCAGGGCCAGCAGGAAGTTGGGCGTGGCCAGCCCCAGAAAGCCGAGCAGGGTCAGGCCGTAGTCGCCCCAGCTGTATTGGTGGGTTGCGCTGTACATCCCGATCGGGAAGGCGATCAGCCAGGTGAACAGTATCGTGCACAGGGAGATGATCACCGTCAGGAACAAGCGGTCTCCCACCACCTCGGTGACCGGTAGCCCGTACTCGAAGGAGTAGCCGAAATCCCCGTGCAGCATGCCGGTACTCCAGGTCAGGTACTGGACCAGGAAGGGCTCGTCGAGCCCGTATTGACTGCGCAGGGCGGCGATCTGGCCCGGGTCTACCGATTCGCCCTGGCTTTCCAGCTCCGCCACGTAGCTCTCGAGATAGTCGCCGGGCGGCAACTGGATAATGACGAAGATGATGAAGCTGATCACGATCAGCGTCGGAATCATCAGTAACAGGCGTCGGCCGATGTAGTACGCCATTACTGACCTCCCGCTACCGAATTTGACCTGGCCGGGTCCAGCCAGAAGCGATCGGGCCGGAAGCGGCCGAAAAAGGCGTTCGGCTCCCAGTTCCACAGCGCACTTTCCGGCACGTTGTGCAGATGCCGATTCACCACTATGGGCTGTTTGACCTCGGTGACGGTGCCGATGCTATAGACCTGATCGGCATGGATCTGCAGCATCTCGTGCCAGATCCTGCGCCGCTCCTCGATCTGGTCGGCGTGGCGCCACTGTCGGTAGAGTGCCAACAGCCGTTGTGCCTCGGGCAGATCGGGCGGCATCCCCTGGCCGGTCTCGTAGTGCTTGCCCCATTCGGACCACTGCAACTGCTGCTGCGACGTGGGCGCCAGCTCGGCCGGGGTCATATCGGCGGTGGCGAGGCCGTTTTCCAGGCCGAACCAGACCGACATCAGCGCATCGCCCGCGAAGATGCGGTTGCGAAAGATCTCGCGCTCGGTCGGTTTGACATAAATCTTGATGCCCACCTCCATCCAGCTGTCGTGGATCAACTCCAGCACATCGGTTTCCTCGGTGCTTTCGCCGGCGCTCTGGACAATGATCTCCGCCGGTCTGCCGTCCGGCAGCAGGCGAATACCGCGCGCGTCGCGTTGCTGCAATCCGATCTCGTCCAGCAGCCGGTTGGCCTGCTCCGGATCGAACCGGGCCCAGGCGTCGCGGTATTCGGGACGGTACAGCGGCGATGCGGGGATCAGCGTGTTGGCGCCCTCCAGAGCGAGGCCGAAATAGATCACCTGGTTGATTTCATGGCGGTTGGTCGCCAGCGACAAGGCGCGCCGGAAGCGCACGTCGCGCAGCAGCCGCTGCCAGGTTTCGTCATTGGCGTTGAGGTTGGGGTAGAGCGCGACGCGGGCGCCGCGCGAACTGCTCCAGAGGCGAACGTCGAAATTGCCGCGCTTGGCGCCTTCGCGCAGGAAGGTGTAGTTGCTCATCTCCAGGTAACGCCCCTGCAGGTCGCTCTCGCCGGCACCGGTCTTGGCCGGGATCAGCTTGCCGGAGGCGATGTCGATCACGATCTCATCCAGGTAAGGCAACTGCCGGCCGGCGCTGTCGATCCGGTGATAGTAGGGGTTGCGCCGGAATACGAAGTGTTCGGAGGGGGGCGGCGTAACCGGTATCCAGGGCTGCAGCGTCGGCAGGTCGGGGTTGTCGAACTTGTACTGATGGTCCTGTCGCTGGTGCAGGCCGGTCCACTGCTTCTTCTTGATCTTCGCCTCCTCGACCCGTTGCGCGAGCTGGTCGGGATCGGCGTAGCGGACGTGGAACTGTTTCAGGTAATGCGCCGGGCGATAGATATACAGCGGGCTCGGCCCCGCCAGTGCCAGCAGAAACTCCGGGTTGGGGTTCTGCCACGTGTACCGTACCGTATACCGGTCGAGTATCTCGACCGTCGGCAGCCGGCCATCGACGACCAGTGCCACGGGGGGGCCGAAGGGCGACAGTTCGGTGTTCAGCGCCACATCCTCCCAGAAATAGCGGAAGTCCTCGCTGGTAAAGGGGACGCCGTCCGACCAGCGATGGCCCGGTCTCAGGTGGAAGGTGAAGCGGCGGTTGCCCTCGACCTCGAAGGCCTCGAGGATATCCGCCTCCAGCTCCATCCGGTCGTTGAAGCCGATCAGACGGGCGTAACCGTAAACCACCAGTTGCCGTACATCCTTGGCCTTGCCCATCAGCAGTCGAATCGAGCCGCCTTGTTGTCCCTGTTCGGTATCGGCTTGGGTGGTCGACAGGGTGTCGACATAGGGCGGATCCGGCAGCCGCCGGGCGATCGGTGCCAACTCGCCTGTTGCTACCTGCTGCGACAGGAGCGGCGTCTCTTGCAACTCCTCTTGCAATGCCGGGACAGCGGCGGCATCGGCCGCGCAGGCCATCAGCAGCAGCGCCAGTATCGTACCTTTCATAACGCACCTCCCGAGCCGGCGACCCGCACCAGATGGGTGTCCGCCACCTGCTGCCACTCGGTGTGCTGCTCCGGTGCGTGACCGAAGGGCGCCGGCCAGTGCTGCGGATCGCTGTAGTTGCTCTCGGTGATGCGCTTGAAATCGAGCGGGCGCTCCAGGTCCGGGTAGGGGATCGCCGCCATCAGCGCCTGGGTATAGGGGTGTGCCGGTTGGCGCAGGATCTGCTCGCGGCGACCGACCTCGACCAGCCGGCCGCGGCACATGACGCCGATGCGATCGGCGATGTAGTCGACGACGGCGATGTTGTGCGAGATGAAGATATAGGTCATCCCCAGCTCCTGCCGCAGGTCTTTCAACAGATTCAGCACCTGGGCCTGAACCGAGACATCCAGCGCCGAAACCGGCTCATCCAGGATCAGCAGCTCGGGTTCCAGCGCCAGCGCGCGGGCGATACTGACGCGCTGGCGCTGCCCGCCCGACAGGCTGTGCGGGTAGCGGTTGAGAAAACGGGAGCTCAGGCCGACCAGCGCCAGCAGATCTTCCGCCCTTCGGCGCCGACCGGCTTCATCGCCGAAGTTGTGGATGATCAGCGGCTCACGCAGGATATTCATGATGGTCATGCGCGGATTCAGGGCGCCGTGGGGGTCCTGGAACACCATGCCGATCCGTCGTCTGAACCGGCGCAGCGGGTCGCCCTGCAGCGTCGACATGTCGATCTGTTCGCCGTGGGCGTTATAGATGATCGAACCCGAATCGGGTCGGGTAACGCCCAGCAACAGCTTGCTCAGCGTCGTCTTGCCGCAACCGCTTTCGCCGACCAGGCCGAAGGATTCCCCCACGGCGATATCGAGGCTCAGGTCATGCACCGCCTGAATCGCCTGTCGGGGCGTGCCGCTGAACCAGCCCTGCTTGCGCGATACAAAACTCTTGTCCAGGTTCTTGATGCACAGGTGGGGGGCGGCCAGGCGTTGGGCTTCGGTCTTGGCGGTCAAGCCATGCTGGAACGGGCGTGACTCGTGGGTGATCTCCCGTATCGGTTTGAGGCGCTCGCCCGGTTGCATATCGAAATGGGGTACGGCGCCGAACAACGCTTTCAGATAGGGGTGCCGTGGCGAGCGGAACAGGGCTTGGCTCGGTCCGCTCTCCATCACTTCGCCGTGATACATCACGACCACGTCGTCGGCCAGGTTGGCAACCACGCCGAGGTCGTGGGTGATCAGCAGCACTGCCATCTCCAGTTTGCCCTGCAGCGACTTGATCAGGTGCAGTATCTGCGCCTGTACGGTGACATCCAGCGCGGTGGTCGGCTCGTCGGCGATCAGCAGTGCCGGATGGCAGATCAGCGCCATGGCGATCATCGCCCGCTGTCGCAGACCGCCGGACAGCTCGAACGGATAGGCATGGTAGGCATGTTCCGGTCTGGCAAAGCCGACCAGTTCCAGCATCTCGACGGTGAGTGCTTTTACGTCCGTCTTGGCGATATTGCGGTGCAGCCGGATCGCTTCGGATATCTGGTTGCCGATGGAGTGCATCGGAGAGAGCGACACCATCGGTTCCTGAAAAATGATCGATATCCGGTTGCCGCGGATGTCGTGCATCGCCTTGCTCTCGGGCGACAGAGCGGCGATATCGACCGTTTTGCCCCCAGGCGGGGTGAAGTCGATCCGTCCGCCGGTAATGCGGGCATTGGTGGGCAGGATCCCCAGAATCGCCTGGGCGGTAACCGTTTTGCCGGAGCCGGATTCGCCGACCAGCGCCAGGGTGCGCCCCGGCCACAGGGTAAACGAGACCCCCTTCACCGCGGATACGGCAGTGCCATGAAGACTGAACTCGACCGCCAGGTCTTTAATGTCGAGTAAAGGTTTAATAGCCTTGCGCTCCCTTGCCGAATGTACAGTCTGGATACCTCTAAGTGTATGCAGCAAATTCCATTGGCGCGACAATACGGGCCGATGTAGTCTCTTGCGTCTGACTCGCCGTAAACCCCTCCCTGGGGGCTCCACTGCGCCCTGACCGCCAAGGACGGCGGGAATGCCGAAAATGCAGGTGAAGTGGCTATAGTTTCCCGGACACACAGACGCAGGTAAGATCACCTGCCCTTTAAGGTGTGTGTCATGAGTCAGAAGAAAACC
>Ga0214472_10001182_pt1 | contig 29892 bp, 29 predicted proteins | sample RVTome_6_FD_207662 | JGI IMG/M metagenome (GOLD analysis project Ga0214472, IMG submission 207662) | Soil microbial communities from uranium-contaminated site in the Upper Colorado River Basin, Wyoming, United States - RVT140D175 | ecosystem: Environmental > Terrestrial > Soil > Contaminated >...
ACCGCGCCCTCACGCAGAATTTCGTGGGGCCGAACCCATTTCCCGTGGACGTCATCGTGGGAAAGGATGGGAAGATTGCCTACATCACCCGGGAGTATGACCCGCCCGCCATCACCGAGGTGATCGAGAAGCTCCTCGCCGAGTGAACCTCTGCGTGCGCGTCCACGGGGGCGATGCCGCGTGCCCTTGCTCCACGTCGCTGCCAAGTACTTCTCCTGACGACCGATGGCCTCACCACGCGTGAGGCGGCCGGAACTTGGTACCGGATGCCCTGCCGTGCTATTTTTGGCCCCGGGCCGCACAACCGTCTTGCGAGTCGCTGACCCGGTCGCGGGGGGCGAGTCACAGCGAGGGTAGGACATGAACGACGAACTGGCAACGCAGAGACAAGTCCTGGTCGCCCTCCGCCGCATCATTCGAGCCGTAGACCTCCATTCCAAGTATTTGGCGCAGCGGTATGGACTCACCGGTCCCCAGCTCGTGCTATTGAAGGAGATTGCCCAGTCTCAACCCGTCTCGACCGGCACCTTGGCGCAGAAGATCAGCCTCGGACAGGCCACTGTGTCGTCCATCCTCGACCGCTTGGAAAAACGCGGGCTGGTCAAGCGAACCCGCAGCGAGGAAGACAAGCGGCGCGTCATGAACGAGGTCACCGAGAACGCGACCAAGATCCTGGAGCAGTCCCCGTCTCTAATTCAGAACCGTTTCGTCACCGAGCTCGGGAAACTTGCGGACTGGGAGCGCTCGCTCGTGCTCTCGACCCTTCAACGCGTCGCCGCCATGATGGACGCCGACGCTTTGGAAGCTTCACCGGTCCTCATTTCCGGACCGCTCGACGCGACGGTCGAGGAAACGGTCGACTTCTTCGCGAGGGAAGACCGGGAATCGACTTAGGAGATTCCGCGTCTCAGTCGATGCGCTTGCGGAAGCGCAGTGAAGCCACCGCAAGGATGCCGACGCCCATGGCCGCCAGGGTGACCGCCTCCGGCCACAGAACGCCCAATCCCGACCCCCGAAGGAAAATCCCGCGGATGATGTTCGCGTAGTAGCGGAGCGGGATAACGTACGTGAAGAGCTGGATCCCCCGCGGCATGTTCTCGATCGGAAAAATGAGACCGGAGAGGTAGATCATCGGAACCATAAAGACGAAGGCCGCCGTCATCATGGCCTGCTGCTGCGTGCGTACCACGGTGGAGACGAGGAGGCCCAGTCCCAGGGTATTGAGAAGGAAGAGCATGGTGAGCGCGAGCAGAAGCCAGAACGAGCCGCGCAGCGGCACGCCGAACCCCCACACGGCGATGGCGCTCACCACGAACACCTGCACGGAGCCGATGAGTCCAAACGGAAAGAGCTTTCCCACGAGAAGCTGCCAGGATCGGATGGGGGTCACGATGAGCTGCTCCATCGTTCCGATCTCTTTTTCCCGGACCACGGCCATGGCGGACAAAAGCATGGTCATGATCATGAGGATCATTGCCAGCACGGCCGGGACATAGAACCAGCGGCTCAGGAGATCGGGGTTGTACCAGACGCGGGAGAGGAGCTCGATACGGCCGGGAGCGGCTGGCGCGCCTTCCCCGGTAGCCAGGCGGCGTGCCACCAATCCGGCCTCCTCGGACCGGACGATGGCGGTGGCGTAGCCCAACGCCAGCGTGGAGCTCGTGGAGTCGCTCCCGTCCGCGACGACCTGAACGGCCGGAGTCCCCTCCGAAGCCGACGCCTTTCCGTAACCCGCGGCGATCACCAGAGCGAGCTGCGCCTCGCCGGTCACGAGCCAGTCGTCAATCCCCCCGATCCCATCCTCGACTCCCACTAACTCGAAATAACCCGAGCCGATGAACCGGCGAACCAGCTCGCGGCTGGCGGCCGTGCGATCCTGATCCACCAGCACGAGCGGCACGTCGGCGACGTCGGTGTTCACCGCGAAGCCGAACACCAGAATCTGAATCACCGGGGAGACGAAGAGAACGGGCAGCATCCTTCGATCCTGGCGGAGCTGAAGGAGCTCCTTGACGATGATGCGAAAGAGCACATACATGGCCGGTCTTCCTCAGGCCTCCTGTTGCACCACCAGCCGGCGCGCGGCCAGGCCGAGCACAACGAGCGCGAATAGAGCCAGGTAGCCCATCTGATCCCAGTAGGGGCCGAGTCCGGTGCCCTTGAGAATGATGCCGCGCAGGATGACCAAGTAGTAGCGGGCCGGGATCAAGTGAGTGATGGCCCGCAAGACGATCGGCATGGATCGAATCTGGAAGATGAAACCGGAAAGAAGCACGGAGGGCAGCAGCGATATCAAGAGGCTCGCCTGGAAGGCGAGTGCCTGGGAGTCCGCGAGCGTGGAGATGAGAAGACCCAGCCCGAGAGCACAGAGCAGATAGAGCAGCGTCGCAAGGAAGAGAGCGAGATAAGGACCGCGAACGACGACGTCGAAGAGAATCCGGGCCGCCCCGAGGATGACCACGGTGGCGATGAAAGACAAGACGAGGTACGGAAGCGTCTTGCCGAGAACGAGCTCGACCGTGTGAAGCGGAGCCACCCGAAGCTGCTCCATCGAGCCTCGCTCTCTCTCGCGCACCACGGAGAGAGACGTCGAGAGCACGGCGGTCAGCATGAGGAGCGTCCCAGCCAGTCCGGGAACCAGGAACTGGGTTGAGTTGAGCTCGGGGTTGTACCAAACGCGGGGCTGGTAGTCGATGCCTCCAGGGTTCGCGCCGCTGGAAAGAAGCGCCAAACGCAGACGCCGCGAATTGGACTCCGCGACCAGAGAGCCGGCATAGCCGAGCACCGTCGAAGCGGTGGTCGAGTCAGCCCCGTCGAGAAGGAGTTGTATCGTGGCGGTCTCGCCGGCGGCGAGCCGGGAGGCGAATCCCTCAGGAATCACCAGCACGCCGCGCACCACGCGCCGCTCGGTGAGGCCCTCCAGATCCTCGCCGGGCGCCGGCGTGGCGACGACGTCGAAGTAGGTGGAATTGACGAACGAGGCAACGAGATCCCGGCTGGCCACACTGAGATCCCTGTCCTGAACGGCCAGCGCGACGTGGCGCACGTCGAAGTTGAGCGCGTAGCCATAGATGACGAGCATGAAGGCGGGAAGTCCCACCAGCATCAGGAGGCTCATCGGATCGCGCCGGATCTGCCGGATCTCTTTCACTCCCACGGCGCGGACCTTCCTGAGGGAGATCATTGGAGCTCCTCCGACACGTAATGAATGAAGACGTCTTCCAGGGATGGAGGGATGCCATCGATGCTGACCGGCTCGATCCCCCGCTTCTCGAGGACGGAGCGGATGCGTCTCTCTCCCTCCGCCCGGTCGTCGACGACCACGTGGATCCGATCGCCAAAAACGGAAGCCTCCCGTGCCCAATCCTCAGCCGAGAGGGTGTCGAGAGCCTCGACGATGCGGGGCGCGGTAACCTCCAGAATGACTTTCTGCGAGTAGACTTCTTTCAGCTGCGCCGGCGTACCCAGGGCAACCAGCCGCCCGGCGTGAAGGAGCGCCAGGCGATCGCAGTGCTCGGCCTCGTCCAAGTAGTGGGTGGTGACGAATACGGTGATGCCCTCTTGCGACATCTTGTCGATGAGACGCCAGAAACGCCGTCGCGAGAGCGGATCGACGCCGCTCGTCGGCTCATCGAGGAAGACGACCCGGGGACGGTGGAGGACGGCGGATGCCAGGGCGAGGCGCTGTTTCCAGCCACCGGCGAGCGCGCTGGTGCGCGCGGATTCCATTCCGGCCAATCCCGCCATCTCGATCGCCCATTGTTCTCTCTCCCGCGCCGCGCTCCCGCGAAGTCCGTAGACCCCACCGAAGAACCGCAAGTTGTCCGCGACCGTGAGCTCGTCGTAGAGGCTGAAACGCTGACTCATGTAACCGATGCGGCGCTTCACCTCTTCCGGATCACGGGCGACGTCCACGCCGAGGACTTTCGCCGTTCCCGAGCTCGGCCTCAGAAGCCCGCACAGCATGCGGATCGTCGTCGACTTACCCGCTCCGTTGGCGCCGAGGAATCCAAAGACCTCGCCTTCCGCGACGTCGAAGGTAATATCGTTCACCGCGCGAAAAGTACCGAACGCTTTGCTCAAGTGTTCCAGCACGACGGCCGCCGCCATGATACTTACCTCGCTAGCGCGCGATCGAGGGCGGCCGCGGCCAGATGCTGCGCGGCAAGCGCTTGCGTGCGATCGAGACCGGCGCGCAGGAGCGCGACTTCTGCATCGAGTAGCTCGGAAGAGAGAATGACGCCTTCTCGATAACGGTCGGCGGCAACGCGGCGGCTTTCGGTCGCTGCCTCCAGGGCCCGGCCGGAAACCTCGACCGACGCCTCGGCGTTCTCGACCTCCAGAAGCGCGCTCAAGACCTCGAGCCGGATGCGCTCTTCGAGATCGGCGAGCTCGGCGCGCGTCGCTTCCGCCTCGGCGCGGGCGCGTGCTTCTCCCGCCGAGGCACGGCCCCCGTCGAAGAGATTCAGGGCCATATTCACACCCACTTCCCAGTTGTCGTTCCATTCGGCGACCGGGGGTAGATACCGCGCGTTCGGGTGGGCGTAGATATAGCCGGCACCCACGCTGACCTGGGGCAGGATCGTGGACTTTTCGACGCGCGCTCGCGCCTCGGCTGCCGCCACCTGTGCTCTCAAGGCGGAGAGCTCCGGGCGGTTCTGAAGGGCCAGGCTCACAAGGGCCTCGCTGTCCTCGGCAGAGACTGCGAACGGGCTCAGATTCTCCGCCGGCTCGACCATCTCTTCCGGTCCGAGTCCCAGGAGGCGCGCCAGATTGGCGCGGGCAAGGCGGGAGGAGGTCTCCGCTCGTAAGCGATCGAGCTCGGCGCGATCGCGTTCCACCTCGACGGCCAGCACCTCGTTTCGCGCCGCGAGGCCGAAGCGCTCCCGGTTACGCGCGTCGACGAGGTGAGCCTCGAACGCCGTCAGATTCTCGGCCAGGACGGCGACGAGCTGTTCGGAGGTCACGAGTCCCCAGTAGGCCTCGCGGGTCTCGAGAACCAGATCCCGTCGCGCCGCTTCCAGCCGATCCTCCGCGGAGCGCATCTCGCCGCGAGCCGCCTCCACTTCGCCGCCCGTCCTCCCGCCGGTGTAGAGGGGATGGCTCGCCCCGACCCGCGCGCGCGCGTTATCCGGAATGTTGGGGAAAAGCGCCTCAGTGCCTCCCTCGATAGTTGCCACGACGAACTCGGGAACGTCGGAGTAGCGGGTGTAGCCGGCCGAGAGCTCGACCTGGGGTTTCTCGCCGGCCTGCGCCTCGGAGACGGCACGCTCGGCCGCGCTCTCTCGGGCGCCCAACTGCCGGAGACGCGGCGCGTGGGCGATGGCCCGATCGATGGCCTCTTCGAGCGTGAGGCGAATTACGTGTTGCTCTTGACCCGGGACGGATCTCGGACCCAAAGCAACGAGCAAGACGACCACCGCAGCAACTCTCATGATCGAGCCTCGATTCTGCGAATGAAGACGTCTTCCAAGGACGGCCGCGAGAGCCGCGACGATTGAACCTCGACGCCGGCGCCGGAGAGGAGACCGTCGAGACGCCTCTGCTCGCTCGCCGCTCCGTCGCGACTCGTCCCGGGAAGCGCGACGTGCAGCCGCTCTCCGAAGGTCACGACTTCACCCACCGCCGGATCCTTTTCGAGGATCTCGACGGCGCGACGGCGCGGGCGGACCACCATCTCGAGGAGCGCTCCAGCTTCTTGGTCTCGAAGCGCGTCGGGAGTATCCATCGCGAGTAGCTCGCCCCGATGAACGAGCGCCACCCGGCTACATCGCTCCGCCTCGTCGAGATAAGGTGTGGCCAGAACGATGGTCAGGCCGGCGCGTTGAAGACGGGAGAGAACCTTCCAGAAATCGCGTCGCGAGACGGGGTCGACCCCGGTCGTCGGCTCGTCCAGCACGAGAAGCTCCGGCGTGTGAACGAGCGTGCAGGCGAGGGCGAGCTTCTGTTTCATACCGCCGGAGAGGCGCTCGGCGAGCCGGTCGCGGAAGGCACCGAGCCGCATCGTTTGCAGGAGCTCGTCGCGGCGTCCGCGCCAGCCGCTGACCCCATGGATCTCCGCGAAGAAAGCGACGTTCTCGTTGACGGTGAGATCGCCGTAGAGCGAGAAGCGTTGCGAGAGATAGCCGACCCGATCGGAAACCTCGCGGTGTTGCCGCCGCGGATCGAGCCCGCCGGTCGAGACAGTGCCCTCGTCCGGCGCGAGGAGCCCCAGAATCAATCTCAGGGTCGTCGTCTTACCCGCCCCGTCGGGTCCGATGAGGCCGAACATCTCGCCCGCGGCGACCTCGAGAGTCAGGTCGCGTACCGCCACGGTATCCGCGTATCTCTTCGTTACATTCCCGATGCGGACGTTCGCTCCCGATGCGGTCATGCTTCACTTCCACTGGCTGGGGCGGTGACGGGCTCGATGCGCGCTTCCGCGGGCATTCCCGGCTTGAAGAGGTGGTCTTCGTTGAAGAGCCGGATCTTCACCCGGAAGACGAGCTTCACCCTTTCATCCTGCGTTTGGACGTTCTTGGGAGTGAACTCGGCTTCCGAGGAAACGAACGAGATCTCTCCCTTGCGTACCTGACCGTCGTCGGTTCGCACTTCGACGCTCTGTCCGATACGAATGCGGGCGAGATCTGGCTCGCCCAGGTAAACGTTGAGCCAAGCGCCAGCGAGATCGGTGACCAGGGCGACGACGCCGCCCGCGGAAAGGAGCTCGCCGGCCTCGGCGAGCTTCTCGGTGACGACTCCGTCCACCGGGCTGACCAAGGTCGCGTCATGAACTTGCTGATCGAGTTGCGCGATGCGGGCCGCGGCGGCGGCGACGCGCGCCCGGCCTGCCTCGATCTCCTCCGGACGGCTCCCGGCGAGGAGCTTCCGATGCCGTTCCCGCGCCGCCGCGAGCGCCGCTTGGGCCGTGTCCCTTCGGGTGAGGGCGTCGTCCCGGCTCTTCGTCGTGCCCGAGCCCGATGCCAGGAGGCCTTCCATGCGCTCGAGCTCGCGCTCGGCTCCGTCCAGGTCGGCTTGGGCGCTCTCCACTTGGGCCTGCGCTTCCGCGATGTCCTCTTCGCGGGAACCGGCAAGAAGGAGCCGGAGCTCCGCGCGGGCCTGTTGCTCCTCGGCGCGAGCAGCATCGAGAGCGAGCCGCAGATCGACGGTATCGATCCGGGCTAGCTCCTGGCCTTTCTTCACGCGGTCGCCTTCATCGAATTCAATCGCTTCGAGCGTGCCGCCGACTTTGGCCGCAACGCGCACTTCGGTGGCCTCCACGTGGCCCGAGACCACGATCGTCTCGGACCCTTCCTGGTTGCATCCGACATTGAAAAGAAAAGGAAGTAGCCAGAGATAACGGCTCGTTCGGTTCCGTACGACGTTCATTTCGCTGCTCCGGTTCGGGCCGCCAGCATGCGGCTCGCGGCGTCTCTTACAAACGCGACGTAGTCATCGGGGGACGGAGATACGACGGGGAGCTTCCGCTTCCTTACCAGCCGGTCGCGAGCCGGTGCGGTCGCGAAGAAAAAAGCGAGGCTTCCGACGAGATGGAGGTAGACCTGAGCCGGATCCAAGGGGCGAAAGAGCCCCTGCCGGCTGCCGCGCCGCAACACGTCGTGGAAAGCCCGCAGGATGGAAGCGACATGCTCCACCGCCTCGGGGGCGAGCTCGCCGGTCGACAGCGTCTCTCGCAGGAAAAGCGCCGGGAAATGAGGTCTTCGCGTTCGCGCCAGATCGGCAAAGCCGTCGATGAAACGACCGACGAGCTCGTCGGGTGCGTGGGAGCGATCCCGAAGCTCTTCGGCGAGCCCGTGAAGCTCACGGAAGCTGGACTCGATGGCGGCGCGATAGAGACGACGCTTCCCTCCGAAATAGTAGTTGATGAGCGCCTTGTTGACCCCGGCGCGGCGGGCGAGCGCAGCCACCCGGACCCCATCATAGCCGTGCAGGGCGAAGAGCTCGGTGGCGGCGCGCAGCAGGGCCTCTCGAGTGGCCTCGGGATCCCGGCTTCGCCGCCGGAGTGGCTTCCGCTTCGACATGCGAGTTAACTAAACGTTTATTTAATAACGCGGGAAGGAGACTCTGTCAAGAGAACATCATTGTCTGTCTTAGTACCGTGGGGACCCCACCGCCGTCTGACTAGCTTCCGCTCCGCAACCACGCATTTTGACGGCCAACAGCAATGACATCCACGGCCTGCGCTTCCGTCGGCGCATTCGCGCCGGGCTCCCGCCTACGCCCTTCGAGCTTCGGCGAGGTCCCGACGAAGCCTTGGCGAAGTCGGACGCTCCGCTCGCGCAGGCTGACTCGTGCTTCAGCAGCCTGCTACTCGGCGCTCCGCACGCTTGTCTGGGACCGCGCCAGGACGACTCCGGAGAGCTCGGACATCGATTCGTAGTAGCTGACGAAGCGCTGGGTCTCGAACGAGTCGTAGGACGCCAGGTTTCGGGCCCAGCGATACGCTATGGGCTGATACCAGAGCTCGACCTCGACGTGAAACGGCCCGCGGGCGCCCGACACGTCCACCTCGTAGCGAACGCGATCCCCATCTCCGGTGAAGTCCGGATCCTCGAAAGCTCCACCCCGAACCGCCACCTCGTCATCCGCCGTGCCCTTGTCGAAGCCTCTCGGGAGGATCCGATTGTCCTTGACGAACCGTACTCCGCTAACGAGGCCGGTCGTGACCCCGCCTTCCGAGTCCGCCATGATGGCCTCATAGATCTGAACCTCACCGGGAAGCCGGATCGTGGTGTAGTGCGGCTCGTAGCGCGACGGATCGGCATCGTTGTCGTTACCCTCGATGGCGCCGCTCTCGTCCAGGCGTCCCGATTCGAAAACGATGCCCCCGCTGCCATCCCGGACCGTCACGTGGAGCCAGGCGCGCCGGGACGGGTAGGCCGTAGGGAGCTTGTGCCCACCGAGATTCTCGACGGCGACTTCGACATCGAGCCGGCCCGCCGCGACGTCGGCTCGCGAGAAGCCGACGATCGCGGAGCTCGTCTGCAGGTGCTCGATGGTGCGCCGCGCGGTCGTGTCGAGCTCGTGAGGCTCGGCGGCGACGCCAAGCTCGGCGCGATATCGGTTCAGCATCTTGAGCATGAAGAAATTGCCGCCGCGGAACACGTGCCGCGAGAACCCGGCGCGAGGCTCTCCCAGCACGGACGCAATGGGAGTATCCGTCGCCACAAGCGGCATGTGACAGTTCTGACACGTCTGCTCGTCGCGATAAGCGCTGTGCCGCCACTCGAGGTACGGCACTTGTTCCGGCAAGCGCCCGAGCACCTCGCCATTTGGGCCGAGTGCCTCCGTGAAGAGCGTATGGCACGTGGCGCAGAGCTCGGAGCTCTGGATGTGGGGAGCCTCGCTGGGCTGGAACCCCGTTGCCGAGCGCATGATGGTGGCGAGACCGGGGTCTATTTGGAAAGGACCAAAGATCGGCCGGCTGTCCCACGGGCTCTCTGTATCGACCACAAAGCCGCCGACGAAGCTCTCTTCCGTACCAAGCCCTTCCTGCTTGATGCCGTGACAAACCGCGCACGACACACCATCGGCCGCGAGTCGTTCCTCCTCGGTCTCGGCCCGCGTGACGGGCAGATGCGCGAAGACCTCACCCTCCCGTCCCTGAGCCCTCGCCGTGAAACGCGCCATCGGCATATGACAGGTGGAGCACGTATCCTCGATGGCCGCTTTCGCCTGGGGGTGGTCCATAGTCTCCCGGCGCACCGCTGCCTGCCAGTACGGATCGCGGGATGCGTTTGCCATCATCGACGCGCGCCAGTCCGTACCGATCGAGACATCTTCACCCGCCGCGGTGACGAGCCCGTTGTGACACGCCATGCATCGATCGGAAGTGTGAAAGAAGCTCGATGGCCCGCCGCGCTCCTGAGAGCCGGCGCGGACCGCTCCCGCGAGGACGACCGCCAAAAAAAAGAGCGCCACGCTACCACCCTTCAAAGAAACCCCCGTCGAAGAAGTCCCAAAGCAAATAGATGAGGAGCTCCTCATGTCTCGATCCCCCACCGTTCAACGGCACGCGGACGCCGACGTTTACCATCACATGCTGCCTTTGATTCAGCGTCACCTGCATCTGCGGAACGAGATCCCATTCCGTCTCGGCACCCGACTCCAACTCACGCGCTCCTAGAAGCTCCACCATGGGAGACCAGGTGCGGCCAAAACGGCCTTGCACGAAGCTCACCCCGGGGGCGAAGCGCCAGAAGGCCTCCGCCTCGGCTGCATCCCCATCGAACGGCAGCTCGACTCCTGCCTGCAGATGGACGAACGCCCCTGCTGGCAGGATCTGACCAAAAGAAACGAAGGGCTCGAACGCGGCCGTCCCCTTTCCGAGTCCTACGTCTTCGTCACCCGTCGGAAGCTTCAACTCGCCCGCGGCGCTCAAGATCGTGCCATTCTCGTAGTTGTGGTAGAAGGCGCGCTTCGCGGCCACCGCCACGTCGCCGAGATGTCCGCCCGTCCATTCGCCGGCGGTTCCATCGTCCGAAGCCGCGCGTTCTTGAAAGCCGAAGGGCACGACGAGCTCGAGCTGATTCCGGGCTCCGAATCGCCGCTCATAAACGAGCTCGTAGATGGAGGAGCCCGTCCCGTCCAATGCCGTCGCGGTCGAGAGGACCGCCTCGTCCTCGGGATAGGCCTTCTCGGTGACGAAGGGGCGGGGAAGATTGAGCTCGCCCCTAGGCCAGGCGTCGCTCGTACAGAAAGTCCTTAGGTAGTCCACCGTGCGTTCCATGTCCTCGAGGCTCAGCGCATCCCCGAAGGCCGGCATCATCTCGCCGAAGCCTCGGGCCGGTCCGCCGCTGTGAGTGACGGCGAGCCAATCGGCGTTGGGCTCCCGGGTGGCGAAGCTGCAGTCGGTGAAGTCCGGGAGCGGATCCTCGAACCCGACCTGACCTCTGGGAGCACCTCTCCCATCGACTCCATGGCAGCTCGCGCACGCGGCTCGGTAGAGAGCCTCGGAAGTAGGCGCTGTCCCCGAGCTCTGCTCCCGTTCCCCCTGCGCGGGCGTTGAGAGCGGCGAGGCGGGGGCAGGCGCGAGCACGACGCCGACGGGGAACAAGAGCCAAAACGCACGATTCGGGATCAACCGATTCTTCCTTCCTGCCAGCCTCAGGGCCAAAAGAGGAGCATGCGACGCGCCGGACGGCGTATGATAACTTACTTGGTGCCCGTCACAGCTCGAATCCAGAAACGCGATGTTCGTCGGACACTACGGCCCAAGCTTCCTCGCCAAGTGGTCGCAACCGAATATTCCTCTATGGATTCTTTTCCTCGCGGTCCAGCTCCTCGACATCTTCTGGGCGATCTTCGTCTTCCTCGGCGTGGAAAAGGTTCGAATCGTTCCAGGATTCACCGAGACGAACGCCTTGGACCTCTATTACATGCCGTACACGCACAGCCTTCCCGGCGCGCTCGGCTGGTCGATCGGTGCTGCGGTCTTGTACGGAGGGATCGCGCAATCGAAGCGTGGGGGAGTTCTAGTCGGCGCAGCGGTCTTCTCGCACTGGCCCTTGGACTTTCTGGTTCACCGTCCCGACCTCGCCCTCTACGACAACGCGGCGAAGGTTGGTCTGGGGTTGTGGGACTATCCCTACCTGACGCTCGGGATCGAAGGAGCACTCTTTCTGGGAGCCATGGGGCTGTACATGGCGGGTTCCCGCCCCTTGACGCGTCGGGCGAGGTTCTCGATTCCCGTTTTCTGCTGCGCGTTCCTCATCATGCAAGCCGGCATGCTCTACGGGCCACCTCCCCCCACCGACCGCGCCATGGCGATGACGGGGTTGGCTGCCTACGCGCTCCTTGCGGCAACGATTGCCTGGCTCGAGAAAGGGCGGAGGTCTCTCAAAAGCTGATCCCCGCGGTGACCTTGAAATCCGGGATGTCGCCCACGCCCGCTCGCATCTCCAGGAGGTAGCGGTCGCGCGCCCCCCAGAGAAATCCCGCGATCAAATTGAGCCCGGCTTCGACGTTGAAGTCGTCTCCCCGCCCATCCCGATCGGCGTCGATGAGTGCGACCCCCAGTCCTCCACCGAGATAGGGTTTCCAGGACTCTTGATGGAACGTGTAGAACGCATCCAAGTTGATGGCTCCGACGATGAGGTCGTCGCCAAAGCCAACCTCGAAGGACGGCTGAAAACGGACGCGCGGCGCAAATTGTCCGGCATCGATGTGAATCCCGGCGTGAACCTGATCGGGGTCGATCGTCACGCCGCCCCTCAGTCCCCAGCCTCGAAACCCGAGCCCGTCTTGGGCCCAGACAGACGAAACGCCTGTGAGCATAATGGTCGCCGAGATCACCGCTAAGCGCCGAAAAGGTCGTCGCATGGTCTTCCTCACGTGAGAATGGAACCGTTTTTTTTGGAGTTGTCTTTCTATGATACCTCGAATCGACGGGGCCCGTCGAGAGTGTGGCCGAGAGGTCTATGTCGAAGCCCCTCCAACATCGACGACCGTGCTAGATTGAGCCTTACCCATGGAGGGGTTACCTTTTCTTCGCGATCTCGTCGTTCTTCTAGCCGTCGGCATCGCCGTCGTCGTCATCGCGCAGCGCCTTCGCCTTCCGACCGTAGCCGGTTATCTGCTCGCGGGCGTGGCGATCGGGCCGTACGGCTTCGGGCTCATCGCCCGCACCTCCAGCGTGGACGAGCTTGCCGAGCTTGGCGTGCTGCTCCTCCTGTTCACGATCGGGCTCGAGCTTTCTCTTTCCCGCATCCTCCAGCTCGGCCGCGTCGTGCTCCAAGGTGGCGCCATGCAGGTTGGCGTCACGTTGCTCATGGGGGCCGCCGCCTCGGGTCTCTGGCTCGGTGTTTCTTGGAACCATGCTCTCTTCTATAGTGCGCTGCTAGCACTCTCCTCGACGGCGATCGTCCTCAAGCTCTACGCCGACCGGGTCGAGTTGGATAGTCCCGCCGGGCGCGTGGTCGTCCCCATCCTCTTGTTTCAGGACCTCTGTGTCGTTCCCCTGATGCTCCTCGTCCCGGTTCTCGCCCGCGCCGATAGCGACGGGATGGCGGGCATTTGGAGTGCGGTGGGAACGAGCCTCCTCGTGGTCATTGCTTTGATGATCGCGGGGCGTCGGATAGTCCCTTGGGTGCTGGATCGCGTGGTGCTCCTGAGGAACCGGGAGCTCTTCACCCTATGCATCGGCTTCTTCGGCCTCGGAGCCGCGTTCATCACCGCGAGCTTCGGACTCTCGCTCGCCCTCGGCGCCTTTCTCGCCGGCCTTGTCATCTCGGAATCCGAGTACGGATTGCAGGCGGTCTCGGACGTTCGTCCGTTCCGGGACACGTTTAGCGGCATCTTCTTCACGTCGGTAGGGATGCTCTTCGACATCGAGTTCTTGACGTCTTCGCTGCTCCTCGTCGTGGGTACGGCGGGCGTCATCCTTTTGATCAAAATCGCGGTGACGACTGGCACGGTTCTCCTATTGCGTCGGACGTTTCACACCAGCCTGCTGGCCGGCATGGCCCTGGCGCAAGTGGGTGAGTTCTCCTTCTTGTTGGCAAGCGTCGGTCGAGAAGACGGTTTGTTTTCCGGAAGCGACTACCAGCTCTTCATTTCGGCATCCGTTCTGACCATGGTGCTCACTCCCGCCCTCATCGCGGCCGCTCGGCCGCTGGCCGATACCCTCTCCTCCCGTCTCGGTCTCGCTCTCCCCTCGGTCCGTCCCTCCGAGACGGAGGGTCTCGCCGGGCTTCGGAATCACGCGATCATCGTCGGGTACGGACTGAGCGGCAGGCACCTGGTGCAAGTGCTCGAAGCAGCCGGCGTGGCCTACGTGGCGCTCGAGCAGAATGGTCAGGTGGTCAGGAAGGCTCGACAGGAAGGAATCCGCATCTTCTTCGGTGACGGCACGCGCGAGGAAACGCTAGATCGAGTGGGGATCGCGAGCGCGAGGGTGGTGATCTTCGCCATCGCCTCGCCCACCGACGAGCGTCGGGGTGTCACGATCGCGCATCGACGCAATCCTGGCGCGCGCGTCTTGGTGCGCACACGATACGTTGCCGCGATCGACGAGCTGATGCGTCTAGGAGCCTCGGAGGTCGTCGTCGAGGAGTTCGAGGCGACGCTGGAGCTCTTCGCCCGCGTCCTCGAGTTCTACGAGATACCAACGAACACGATCCAGCATGAGCTCGCAGCGGTGCGCAACGAGCACTACCGAATGTTGCGTGGAGACTCGCTCGCGAGCTTGAGGCTCGATGCCCTCCGGCATCTCGGCATCCATGGGGCTCTCGATCTCGTGGAAGTGGAGGCGGGGTCGCTGGCGATTGGTAAGGACCCGACGGCGTTGAATCTAAGAAAACGCACCGGGGCGACCGTCGTTACTGTCGTGCGGTCGGGGAAAGCCTACCAGCCCGATCTCTCCTTCGGCTTTCTGCCGGGCGACACGGTCGTGCTGGTTGGGGATCGAGAGTCGCTCGACAAAGGCTCGGCAGTATTCAAAGCACCCGTGGACACGGGAGCGAGTCCCTAACCGGACTTGCGACGCCAGAGAAACTCTCGAGGGCGGGCTGCCCCTAACCCACGGCCCGCCCCCTCGAGCCGGGGGTTCCTAGGTGGTCTTCTTGGAGGCGTTCCCCACACCCTGGCCGATGCTGCCCGCTTCAGCGAGAACCATCTCGGCCTTGTTCCTCGCATCGATGAAGTTGCCGGCCTCGAACTCGATCTCTGCTTCGGCAAGTACCGCTTGAAGCGTCTCGAGATCCGCTTTCATGCTCTGCAGGTCGTCGCTGGTCTGTTTGCTCGAGCGAGCCTTCGCTAGCGATGCTTGCGACGACTCCAGAGCCGCCCGGGCATCCCTGATGGCCGCTTCTGCATCCTGACGGGCCTGTTCCTTTCCACTCTTCGCCTCGTAGACGGCACGACTGCCCGCCAGCTTGGCAGATTCCAGAAGCTTCGCCGCCTCGCCGTAAGAGCGCGACAGGATCGACTTCTCTGCCTGCGCTTCGAGTTCAGCCTGAGCCATGGTCAATATGTCCGCTGCTTCCTGGAACGTCTCCGAGGCGTAGAGATCGGCCTCCACGGCTCGCGCTTGGTCGAGCACCTGCGTCGCCTCCTTTAGCTCCCGTTCCGGAGCCCACGCGCAGCTCACGAGCCCAACCAAGATGACTTGCAGAAAAAGACCTGCTCCCTTGCGCATTGTCAAGAACCTCCCTTCTTGCTCGGCTAGCTGACGAAGTAGCAAGCCTCATGCCACACTTCCGGGGAGCGATAAAGCGCAACAAGGAGTGGCTCCGACGCGGCTTATTGGCAAGCGCGTGCAATTCTTTCTAAGGGAAATACCCTAGTCCTTGAGCTCGCGAACCCTCTTGGAAACCGCTGCGGCGTTCAAGCTGCGCGTAGGAACGGAGTCTTGTGATAGAGGAAGTCGCGCGGTCACGGTAGTGCCTTTGCAGCTCGAGCGGATATCGAGGCATCCCCCGAGCTGTCGTAACCTCTCTTCCATACCACGCATACCAACCCCCATTCTGCTCAGCGATCGCTCCTCCCCCGCCAAGAGCTCCGGGGAAATGCCCTGCCCGTGGTCCTCCACTTCGAGGACGATTTCGTCGGCGCCCACCTCCAAACGGACCCGAGCGTCGGAAGTTGCCGCATGACGATGGATGTTGGTCAGGGCTTCTTGGGCGACGCGAAAAAGAGCCGTCTCCAAGTCCGGAGAGAAACGCGGTGGCTCACCGGGCAAATCGAGCGTGACCTCGATGCCGGTGCGTGCGGCAAAGCCCTCCGCATAGTCTCGCAGGGTAAAGACTAGTCCCAAATCCTCGAGGAGTGGCGGGTGCAAGAGATAGGACACGCTCCGGATCTCCTTGGAACAAGTGGCGGCGAGGTCTGAAGAGGAGGACAGAGTGTCCTGCAGGACCGGAACGAGCTCGTTGAGGCGATGGAGGTTCATCTCCAGGGCGGCGAGAACCTGACCGGTACTGTCGTGAAGCTCACGCGCGATTCTCCGCCGTTCTTGTTCCTGGGAGTGGAGCAAGAGACCGGAGAGCTCCCTGAGAGACTCCTGTGCCTTCTTCATGCTGGAGATGTCGACGACCACGGCATCGCACCAGGAATGGGCCGCGCTCCGACGGACGACGGCGGCACTCTCCAGAACCCACATGACCGTTCCGTCCCTTCGATAAATCTGGGTTTGCGCCTCGATGGTTCCTTCCCCGCCTCGAAACATCTCCTCGAATCGAGCCCGGTGCTGGGGATCGGCGTATAGATCCTGGTGAACGTTCCCTATCGCGTCTACCAGATCCTTCGGTCTTTCGTAGCCGACCATCCGCGCGAATGCCGGGTTGGCGACGATGATCGAACCCGCCGCGTCGAACTGGAAGATTCCGGCGACCGCATTGTCGAAGATCGACCGGTAGTCCGCCTCCACCCGGGCGAGCTCTTGGGCAACCTCCTCGCGCTCGTGACGAAGTCGGCCAAGGTCCGCGGACATTTCGTTGAACACCGCGGCCACGGCTCGTATGTCGTCCTCCCCGGGACTCGGGAGCTCCCTTTGGAAGGCGCGCATGGCGTCGCGCTTGAGCTGTTTGATGGGAACGACGATTCGCGTCCACACAAGCGCAATGGATCCTCCCAACGCCAGCGTGGCGGCCACCGCCATCAATAGGGTTGCGTAGGCGAGAACCGGATCCGGAGTATCGAGCCTTTGGGAATAGTGATAGACGACGCCGTTGTAGGCTAGAAAAACAACGACAACGATCAGGAAGTGAAAAACGACGCGTTTGGCCAGGCTCACGCTCTTGTCACACCTCCCTCGACGCAGGGGCGTTCAGGCCCGTGGACTTCTTTGCCGACGCGAAAGTGCGAGCGTGGCCGTCCCCGGAGGGACGGTCACGCTCAGCGTTCCGGTCCCGGTGAACTACGTGGTAGGCTTGGCTTGGACCGTGATCGTACGAGCGACGTTGTCGCCGCCAGATTCGACATAGGTGACGTTGACTTGCTGGCCAGCCTCGATATCCTCTAGGCTCAGGCTACCCTCTGCCGGGTCCGCCCCCTCCCCTTGGATCTTGGTCTGGTCATCGACCTTGAAGGTCATGCTTTCAGCCTCACTCGCTGTCGGTTGGACGGTTAGCGTTTTAAGCTCCACGTCGACCGAAGAGACTGCACCCATGAATGTCTGGTCTTGAGCCCCTTGCATGGCCGTTGCCGCGGTTCCGAGAACCAGTATCAATACGGCGGTGATTGCTAGCTTTTTCATCGTTGTACCTCCATCTTCCAACGTAATGACGTGACTTGACGTTTGGCTCCCCGACCTAGGTGAGAATTGCACTTTCTGTGCCAAGCGGAATGTGCTCCGGCTACAGGCGTAACTCACTGGAACGCATCGACAAAGACAAGATCTCATCCGCGGGTACGGTGTTTACCGTAGGAAGATGTTACGTGAAGGGGTCACGATCTTGCCAAGGCCCTCTGCGAGCGAGAAAGCATTACCCGATGTGCGGGTACTACACAGGCGTCAACCAGACAATGGTCGCGCCCCAACCACCACGATCGGGAGGGGCTTCCCGGAACTCCGACACGCGGGGATGTGTTGAGAGAACCCGGCGTACGGCCTCCTTTTGAACGCCCTTTCCTCGCCCGTGAATGAGGCGCACTTCACGAAAGCCGGCTTCCCACGCCGCTTCCAGATAAGACTCGACCACCGACGGGATGTCGCGCGGCGAGAAGCTGTGGAGGTCGAGACTGTCCTCGACGGGCACGTGGACCGGATCGGCAAAGGGCTCGTCGGCGTCAGGTGTCATAGGAGCTGACCCGAACCATTCTAGGGCCGGTCTCGTAACGAACGACAGGCTCAGAGACACGGTTCCCCGAGCGTCTGTAGCGGTCCATCACGTCCTTACCATAATCTCGCTCGGCGAAATAGCTGTTGTGATATCCACAAAAGCGCACTGGTTCCGGTCGCGCTCCACCACGGCGCGTTTCACAGGCGCAGGAATGTGACGGAATGTCGGCGACGTTTCGGTCTGTGCGAGGCTCTTTCTCGGAGCTTTGGTCTTGGCAAAGCGCCTGGCTTCGAGCCGCTCGAGCTTCTCAGTGACGGCAATTTCAATGATGGCGGCCAAATCGCCATCAGGCACTGACGAGCGCATTAAGGCACGGAGGCGCTCCAGCTTGTCGTGAAGCTCAGCGCTGGCCGTGAACTGTACTCTGTACCGGGCCGGCGCAAGAGGCTCCACAACCGACCGCTGAGCAGGTGCCCTGGACTGCGCCGGCGCCGGCGCCGGACCGGGTAAAAAGGTTACTCGTTCCGGAACGAGTTGATTTGTACCCAGGTCGGTGGAGCCCGCCGCTTTGGTTTCCTCCCTGCGCTCGGGAAGCTTCCTTATGGCTGCCGGAACGTCCGGCTTCGGCGAGAACTCGACGATCAGCTCTTCGATCTCCCTCTTGGACTTGCCCGTCGCACGAGCTAGGACCGCCTCGCGATTGGCCTCGGTAAGGTGAGGCGCGAGCCTGGCGATCGCGCTCAGGGGAAGTCGTCCCTCGGCTAGGATGTCAAGGAGCATAGGATGCGTTCGCGCCGCGCGCGCCACTCCGATGCGTAGATAGGCCTCGTGCTCCGAGAGATTCAACCTTCCGTGCAGTAGACGAACATCGAGGGCGTGGCCTCGCGCGCATAGAGTCGCCTTGCGTCCACTTCTCCGATGTGAGCGACCAACTCCGACTCAACGCGCCGCGATTGCTGCAGGAGCTCGGACAGGCGACGTAGTAGCTCGTCATCAGAAATTCTTGTTAGCGATCTGAATTCCGGTTCGTATGTCATACGTACAATATACGCACCACTCTCTTGGGCTTCCCTCAAGACCAGCGTTGAACGATCGCCTGGCTGGATGACTTCGAAGTCTCCTTTTTCCTCTAGAAAGCGTGTAGACCTTTTAAACGCGTTGCCCGCACCATCTAGATCGCAACACGGAGCTTTCTGACAAGCGCTCGACAAAGTTGTCAAGAGAAAATTGATCTTTTTTTCGAAATGCTGATGTTGCTCGGTCCGGGACCGCGTTGGAGGACCAGCGGCGGCTTTCGTTGTAGGTGCCACTCCAGAACTAACCCCGATCCGACATTCTCGATTGCGACTCCAGTCGTGAAACCGAGAGAACGCACGGGGTTAGGGCCGAAGTCCACGTGTTGACCAACCACACGTTCCGTAGGTCTGCGAACACAGCGTCGAACTCGGATGCGATGCTCCCGGCCGGTGGTTTCGGCGATTCTCGACGAGTTTTTTGTCGGATCGGGGCTAACCCCTCGATGTGGTTTTCACAACGGCCACAATAGGTTGATGGGTTCCCGTCGCGGAGCCAACACTTCGTCCGTCCGTGCGAGGTTGGGGTTGGGAATGGCGGAAGTGCGTGGGAATCGAACCCACCATCCCGAGGATTAGCCCGGGACCATCGGATTTGAAGTCCGTGCGAGCCACCAGACCCGAGTCACTTCCCGAATTGCAGGACATCATACCTCCCTGCCGATTGACTCGCATCCGCTCAGGGACATAGAATCTCGCCATTGTGGCTGGTCGCCTCAGCGAGAACGTCTCCCCCGCGTGCGATCCTTAAATATGGAGAATTGTCGATGCAATTCAAAAATCCATTCATTCCGGCCCTGATCGCGCTGGCCTTGCTGGCGCCCCTGGCTTTCATCGCCTACACCAACACGACGAATGCCGGACCGCTCCCACACACCGCCGACGTGGACCATGTGGACATCGGCGAGTATGAGGTCGTCCTCGACTGGCCCAAACCGTTGCCGGACGACGATCTATCCCATGACGGCTGGACCTGGGGCTCGGGGGCCGGCGTGCATGTCGAGACCCCGAACAAGGTGTGGGTATCGCAGCGCGGCGAGATCTCGCTGCCACCCGGAGCGAAGCCGTGGATCTGTGCTTGCCTGCTCGACCCTCGCCGGACCAACACCGGGCGGTGGCCCTACTCCGGCCAGAACTATGGCTATGACATGCGACGCCACCATATCGTCTGGGCGGTGGACGCCGAAGGCAATGCGATCGAGGAATGGCTAGACCTCGACGACTACCTGGCCCCGCCGAGGGGGGTGAGACCGGGCGCTTTGTCGCGAGGACCGCACAAGATCAAGATCAGCCCCTACGATCCCGAAAAGCACGTCTGGATCATCGACGACGATTTGCACGAGATCAATATATTCACGAATGACGGCAAGCTGGTGAAGACGATGGGCGAGCGCGGCGTGCCCGGCCGTGGCCCGAACAACTTCAACCGCCCGACCGACATCGACTGGCTACCCGACGGCACGTTCTTCATCGCCGACGGCTACGCCGGCACGCGGGTCGCGAAATTCGATCCCGACGGCAACTTCATCATGGACTGGGGACAGCCGCCCAATCGTCGGGACAATCCGGGACCGAACGAGTTCTGGTCCGTCCACAGTATCGGTATCAGCAACGATCGCCGGATCTTCGTCGCGGATCGCGAGCACAGCCGGATGCAGGTCTTCGACGAGAACGGGACCTTCCTCGATATGTGGCCCACCGGCCAGAACTCGAACGTGCTGACCCACTTCGTCACGGATGACAATTACGTCTGGGTCGCGGACTGGGAGACCGATCGGATCGTCAAGTACGACCTCGAGGGACATTACATGATGTTCATCGGGGAGTCCGGCCCCCTTCCTGGGCAGTTCGATGGCGTGCACCAGATACACACCGACCAAGATGGCAACCTCTATGTCACCGAAGTGTCCAACGATCGCTCGCAGAAGTTCCGGCCGAAACAGGATGCCGACCCCACGAAACTCGTGGGGCGTCCGGTGGGAGGCTGGGGACCGGAGTAGGATCCGTGGGTACAATGATTGGTGCGGTATCGAGACGATTGGCATTGTCTCTTTTCATTCTAAGGAGCTCCTGATGAGAACCGAAGCTTTCGATTGGCGCCGGCAAGCCGCGTCATGCTGCCTCTTGGTGTCCGTGGTACTTCTGCTCCTGGCCACCACGGCATCCAGCCAGGAAGTCGGCGACAAGGTCCGTGTCCCGACGAGCTACGCCAACGTGCATATGGGTCCTGGTTCGGGCCAGCAAGTCTTGGTATTGGTCCCGAAAGATACGGTCCTGACCGTGGCCGGCCGTCGGGGAGAGTGGATCGAGGTCGAGCTCGACCCGATACTCATGAAGCTCGGGATGAAGATGCGCTGGTACGAGAACGAAGACAGAGGGTGGATGCACGAGACCACCGTGGACATCGTCAAGGAATAGACTAGCCGTAAGTCATTATCCCGATTTGCTTTATAGGCAGCGTCGGACCGCGATCAGGATTATTTGCGCGAGGGCGCGGGGCGTGTCTAGAATGGTTTCAGGTGGAGCGAGGGTTCACACCTTAAACTTAATGGAGACTGGGACCACAGATCGTTTTCAGCGAAGGCGATCGAGAATCATCAGAAACTCACCTTTGGTTATTCCCTCCTAACATATCCCTCGCTCCCCTCTAATCTCCCATCGTTTCGTCCGCCGGCAAGTCCGCCCAATTTCCGCCACCGCAAAGCTCCGGCGTGGCATCGGCTGGGTCTTGTGATAAGCTGACAGACAGCGTGGGGCTGTGGCGCAGCTGGGAGCGCGCGTGAATGGCATTCACGAGGTCACGGGTTCGATCCCCGTCAGCTCCACCAAATTTCGCGACCTCCGGTCGCAAAATTGTCTCGCCGAAGTCCACACGGATTGCTCTGACGAAGGCGAACGCCCACTGATCGAAGCCGCTAGGCTTCGGTTGGCAGGCCAGCCTCCCGTACAAGGCGAAGGCTGCGCGCCGAAGTCACTTCGATTGCACTGACGAAGGCGGGCTACAGCTTGCTCTCGACGAACCGCGTCAAGATGGCTTGCTGCTCGTCGGTCAGATCGCAGAATTGAATCCCGATGTGGTAGGACGTCGTGGGATCCCCGGGCATCGAGGGCTCGATATTCCGGACCACTCCGATGAGATCCAAGTCCTCTCCGTCGATGTTCAGGTTGAACGCATGCTCGGAGCCTACGTCAACCGGCATCCCGAGCTCGACCATCATGCCTCCCGGCGAAAGCTGGAACACGTTCGTATCCAGATCGATCTCCAATTGCCCCGGGAGGTTCCCCTGAGCTGCGACCCGCGGCGCGGCGCGGCGTTCTTGCTTCACGTCGCTCATCTTGCCTCTCTTCTTTCCTGAGATTCAGACTGCTCGGTCGGGCTGCAAATTCGCGCTCACGGTTTTCTGCGAGAGCCTCTGGACCGCCTGGTACAAGGCCTCCTTGTGGGCATCGGGGATGGCCTGGAACTGTACCGCGGCTCGATACTTGATGACGGTCTCGCCCTTGGCATTCCTCTCGAAACCATGGACGTAGCTCCGGATCACCTTGCTCTTGATCTCCAGATGCTGGGTGGGGCTGAGGGCGAGGCGCATCGTGTACATCGTCTTCGGCGTCAACGCGCACGGCACCTCCAACAGGGCCCCTTCCACGGACAGGTCGATCACCGGGGCCGACGAGACCGTGTGGATCTTCCCTTTCACTTCTCCCTTCAATGGCACCCTCGGGTGTTTTCTCCGTTCACGACCATCCCAGTCCCCCGCCATGACTCTCCTCGCTCGGGCTATCGAGCCCGTTGCCGACGGCAGGCAGCGACCCGAAAGAGGGGCCGCCGGCCGGCACAGGTGTTTAGGCTCCAATTTGTTGGATGAAATACTATATCGTCTTTTGGAGAGATTGGCAAGAACGCCATTTTCCACGTGCCCGGCGGGCCCGCGCTCAGTGGAGCGTTCGGGTCTTCTTGTTCACGTAGTCCATCAGGACGTAGCGTCCTAGCGAGGCGGGGGTCGTGAAGTAGGCCTTGCCGCGCACGATCTCGGTCACCTTCTTCACGAAGCCAACCAGCGAGTAATCCCTGGCTAGCATGAAGGTATTGATAAGGATGCCCGACCGGCGGCAGGCCACGACTTCCTTGAACGTTTGGTCGACGATGAGGGGATCGAGCCCGAACGGGTTCTTGTAAATCCGGCCGTCCTCCAACGTGAGGGCCGAAGGCTTCCCATCGGTGATCATGACGATCTGGCGCATGTCCTTGCGCTGGCGGGTGAGTATGCGTTGCGCCAACCGCAGCCCTTCGCAGGTATTCGTGTAGAAGGGGCCTACCCGGACGCGAGCAAGCTGAGAAAGAGGGACTTCTTCGGCGCTGTCGTGAAAGAGAACGAGGTGTAGGCTGTCGCCTGGGTACTGCGTACGAATGAGATGGGACAACGCGAGCGCGACTCGCTTCGCGGGAGTGAATCGATCCTCGCCGTAGAGGATCATGCTGTGGCTGCAATCGAGCATCAACACCGTGGCACAGGAGCTGCGATACTCGGATTGGTGGACGTGGAGATCGGAATGCCGAAGCTCGAGGGGGACGCCCACGCCGTTTCGCCGGACCGCGGAAAGAAGCGTCCGGGAGACGTCCACGTTCAGAGTATCGCCGAACTCGTAGGCCTTGGAGCTACCCGTGACCTCGACGCCGGTGGCGAGCTCTTTGGTCTCGTGGTTGCCGAAACTGGACTTGCCGAAACCCGCCAACAGGTCCTTGAGCGTCTTGAACCCCAAGAAGTCGATCGTCTTATCCGTCAGCTCGAAACGGACGCCTCTTTGAGGCCGTTCCACGCGTCCCGGTCCCTCTTGATCGATATCTCCGAGCGCGCTGGCATCCGGACGCGGCGGTGTAATTCGGATATAGCCTTCTTGCTGCATGCGCTCGATGATTTCCCGGAGCAGCCGAGACAACTCCGAGCTCTCGAAGCCCTCCGCCCCGGACAACATGCGCTCCACGTCTTCCGCGGAAAGGGTTCCCTGTTCGAGCAACGCGTTCAGAATGGCTTCCTGCAGCTCGGCCATCGAGTCGTCGCCGAGCTCATGGAAACCGAAGGAGTCCTGGAATCCGCTGCGCAGGAAGTAATCCGACAACTGGTCGAGCAAGTCCTCGAGATCCAAGTCGTCCAATAACCCGGGGCGATAGCGCGAGTACTTGGTGACGGACAACGATTTCCTCAGTTCAGGTGCCGCTTGGCGGTATCGACGGGCTCGATCCCGATCTCCGGGTGAGATCGCTCTGCCCGGGAGAAGCGTCGCTCCTCACTGCGGCTGATCCGTTTCATTCCCGCCATGCCGTCGAGAATGAACTCGGCTGCGGCAACCACGACCGCGGTAGGGTCCTTCTTGCTCACGCCCAGCAGACGGGTCTTTTCGATGAGTCCCTCGATCTTCTCGAGGCTCCCAAAGGCCTCTCCGGCCGGGGTCACGTCGGGGAGCTTGAGGTAGCCCCCCGTCTCGAACCATTCCACGACGCGATTCAGATCCTCTCCACCCAGATATTTCTGGAACGTCTGGCTCACCGCGCGGCGCACCAGATCCCGCGCGACGACGTCGGCGCCCTTGAGCTCGCCTTCGTAGTCGAGCTCCAACTTGCCGGTGATAGCATGAAGCGACGCATAAACGTCCGACACACGGGGGACGACGAACTCCTCCTTATGGAGTATCGCGCGGCGTTCCGCATTGGACACGACGTTCTCCAGCAAAGTGATGGGAAGACGCTGGCTCACGCCGGACCGCTGATCCACGCGACGATCCTTCCTCGCCTGAATGGCAACTTCCTCCACGACTTCCCGGATATAGTAGGGAACCAGCACCTTCCCTTCCTCGCCGCGCGCGGTCCAGGCCTCCTCCCGGGTGATCGACACCGCTTGCTCCAGCGTGTCCGGATAGTGCGTCCGGATCTCCGAGCCCAGACGGTCCTTGAGCGGCGTCACGATCTTTCCGCGTGCGGTGTAGTCTTCCGGGTTCGCCGTGAAGACCATCAACACATCGAGCGGCAGGCGAATCGGGTATCCTTTGATCTGGACGTCTCCCTCTTGAAGGATGTTGAAGAGTCCCACCTGGATCTTACTCGCCAGGTCGGGGAGCTCGTTGATGGCGAAGATCCCTCGGTGCGCGCGGGGCAGCAGACCGTAATGGATGGTCAGCTCGTCGGAGAGATCGAGCCCGCTCCGAGCGGCGCGTATCGGGTCCAGGTCACCGATGATGTCCGCGATGGTGACGTCGGGGGTCGCGAGCTTCTCGACATAACGCTCCTCACGACCGAGCCACTGAATGGGAGTGTCGTCGCCTTGTTCCTGTATCCGGCGACGACAAGCGCGACAAAGCGGCGTGTAGGGATCATCGTGGATCTCACAGCCATCCACGGCAGGCACCGCCTCATCGAGAAAACGCGTCAAGCTGCGAAGAATGCGGCTCTTCGCCTGTCCGCGAAGACCCAACAGGATGAAGTGGTGCCTGGAAAGAAGAGCATTGGTGATGTGAGGGAGGACCGAGTCCTCGTAGCCAACGATGCCGGGGAAGAGCTCTTCTCCCGCGGTCAGCATTCGAGTGAGGTTGACTCGAATCTCGTCGCGGACGCCGCGGCCCTTCAAGCGTTTTTCCGAGAAATCACTCGACTTCAGCTCACCCAGTGACTTCGGCAGTTCGTTCAAGTTCGTCTTGTTTGCCATATCGTTCGATTATAGAGGATAGGTTCAGGCGGTCCAAACCGCTGAGGAAGCTCAGGGCGCGGGCTGCGGATCGTTCCGGAGCCAACCCGCGGGCGGCGCCTTGTCGGACCAGCGAATGCGCTCGCGATCGAAGAAACGCAGCGGCACCAGTGCCGACCGGCCCCAGCTATCTTTCTCTTCTTCGTCGCGGAGATCGCGACCGAGGGGGACGGTTACCCAGCGCCCCTGGTGGAGGAGAAGAAGCCCGCCGTACTCCAAACCCGCGAAAGGCGGCGCGGGCAGAGCCGCCAAGACTTCGGCCTTTTGTTGACGGGTCTCGGTCAGCTCCAGGGGACTCAACACGGATTGGCGGACAGTCTGTTCCAACAACACGACCCCTGCGCCTCGTTCCACCTGCTCGAAGAGCGCGCGATCGTAGAAGACCAGCTCGCCTTGCCCCTCATCCAGTCGAAAGAGCCGCTCCCCTTCCCACCGCTCCTCGACTTTGACCCACCCCTGGTAGTCACTCCGTTCGCGAAGGATGACCAGCACCCTACCCGGGGGCGGTCCCCACTGGAGAGCAAGCCGATCGAATCGGTACTCGTTCGCACCGACTCGCACGAAGCGAGCGGGGGTGCCGGTGAGGGCGAAATGGATCGCGCTCGCTTCTTCGGGATCGATGGATGCGCCAGAGTCCAAAATCGCGATGAAAGGATCGGCGGCTTCGGTCACGCCGAGAGCGGCAAGCCCTCGCGCCGCGGGGAGCCACAAAGGATCCCCGGAGCGAAGGAGCTCGAGGAGCGGCGGCCCCGTGTCGGCGCGTTTCCATTTTTGCGCGGCGACCTCGATCGCCGCCCTCTTGGTCGCGCTCGGCGTGGGCTCGCGCACGATCGAGAGCACGGCGGCCAGAATCTCGGGATCGGCGCTCTCGGGACTCTCCGCAAGGGCCTCGACGGCCCGGAGCCTCAAGGGGTGGTCTTGCTGGGCCAGCAGCGGCAAGAGAATCGCATTCAGGGAGTGCTCGGCCGCGATCCGCAACGCCTCTTCCCGAAGGGGAAGTGGTTCGTCGGGAGAGCGAAGGATCGCGTCGAGCCTGGACTCCACTTGGGGGTTCGGCAGCATCGCGGAGAGCACCCGTAGATGCGCCATGGAAACCCCCAGATCGCGATCCCGCGTCTTGTCCAAGAAAAACGGTGTGAGCTCAGCTCGCGCGCGCATCGCGTAGGGGTCGAGAACCTCGGGAGCGAGCGCCCGTCGAACCGCCGGTTCCGGATAGTTGGTGAACCAGGAGTGCAGGGGGTTGGGTTTCCGCGAGAAACGGGCCACCAGGCTCGCGAGCTCGACCGCCGAGTCCGTGGACGGCGCGGACTCCAAGGAGAGCTCGTTCAACACGAACGCGATCGGACCGGTCATCGCGGTCTCGGTGGCGCCGGAGGAGAAGTAATGGGCGACCGCCAGCAGAATACGCATCGATCCGTCCGAGGCATCCTGGAAGGCCTTCTCCAAAGGATCGACGGACGCCGGACCGAGAGCAATGAGGGCTTCCGCGACGGTCCGATTCGCATCGCCCGCTCCCACTCGTACCGAGCCGGCGAGGGGCGCGGCGGCTTCATCGACACCTCGCTGCGCCAGGAAGAGCAGTAAGCGAAGACGCGCACCGGCCCGATGGCCCATGGGCTGCTCCTCCAGCTCGTCCGCTCCGGCTTCCTCGATCCTTTCGATTAGGGTCCACACGCGCTCCGGATCCACCGGCAGCTCCAGCGCCTGGCACAGTCTCACGAAGCTCGAAACCTGGCGGTCGACCAATGCCGCATTGTCGAGGTTGGTGTTCTCGAGCGGGGCAAGGAGCTGAGGTGCGGTGACGCCGCCAATCTTGCGAAGCGCATACTCGACCTCGAGGGGGGCGTCCGGAAATCCCATGCGATAGAGCAACGCGTCGACCGCGTCCGGTTTGCCGATCCAACCGAGGATGATGGCGCTCTGCTTCTGGATCTCCGCTTCACGGTGCCACAGTCCATGGTAGAGGACCTCCAAAGCGAACTCGCCCATCAGGGACGCTTGCCGCGACGCGTAGAGGGCGAGATCCGGATCGAGCGACGCGCTCATCAAGTGTCGCAGAGCTTCTGCGGGCTGGCCGGCCCTCCAAAGCTCCATGCCCCGCTCGTAGTGAGCCAGAGGCGTTTCGGGCTGCGATTCCAGGAAGACGGGCGCGGCGGGTGCGAGGGTGAGTAGAGTCAGGAGGGCAATCGACAACCAAACTTCCTTTCCACCGCGTCTTGGGCGCGGCGGATTATAGCACACGCGGGATCCCCGGTTGGCGCTTGCAAGTTCTACGTGGCCCTGATCATAATCACCTATCGAGATCGGCCATCCTCGGAGGCAACTTGTTTCGTGGACTCTTCTATCTAGCCGTGCTTCTTGCCCTCGTCTGGGGAGCCTATTCCTATTACGAGCACAAGGAGCTCCCCCTGGTGGGCGGAAGCCTCGACGACGCGGCCACGCTCGCCTCGGTGAAGACGGCGTTCGCTCTGCATCGGGTGCTGGCCGAGCGGCCCATCTCCGTGAGCACGCGGCAAGGTGTCGCCACGCTCACCGGCGAGGTGGGAAGCAACACGGAAATGACCGAGGCCGAGGGCATCGCCGCCAGCGTGCCCGGTGTCGAGCAGATCGAGAATCTGCTGGCGGTCAACCCCGATCTCATCGCCGAAAACGGCGGCTCGTCGGATGAGCCAGACGAAGGGGAAGAGGGAAGGAGTCTCGGGCAACGGCTAGACGACGTCTCGCTGGCCGCGAAGGTCAGAACCGCCCTATTGCTTCACAAGGATTTGAAGAGCCTGAATATTTCCGTCAACGCCCGGGACGGAGTCGTCACTCTGGACGGAGCCGTCGAGACCCCGGAACAGGCCGAGGCCGCGCAACTTCGTGCGGAGGCGGTGGTGGGCGTGGATCTCGTGGAGAACCGACTGCATCTAGACGGCAAGCTCGACGAGATGGCCGAAAGGATCACCGCAAAGCTCGCCGCGAACGAGAACCTCGATGGCTACCGTTTGAGCGCGACCGCGAACGAAGGAATCATCGTCTTGAAGGGCCGGGTCAAGACCGGTGCGGAGCAGGAGCTGGCGGAGCTTCTGGCAAGGCAGTTAGCGGGAAGTCGAGACGTCGTCAACGAGATCGAGCGGTAGTGATTCTCCGACCGCCTACCGAGGACTTCACGAGCTCGATCAAGGCTTGGGGGTCGAGCGGTTTCTCGAAATAGCCTGCCAGCGCTAGATCTTGCGCTTGCTTGCGCACCTCACTACAGCCGAAGGCGGTCACCAAGATCGTTGCGATCCGGGGGGAGAACGCCCTCGCATGCTGGACGAGATCCAGGCCGGTACCACCGGGTAGATCGAGGTCGGTGATCAAAAGATCGAATCGGTCGGTCGAAAGCAGCGCGGCGGCTCGGGCGTAGTCCGCAGCCACCGTGACGTCGAAACCGGCGTTCGCCACCAGGGTTCGCAGTCCCTCGCGGCTTTGTCGGTCGTCCTCGACGATCAGAATACGATTCATGGCTCTACCAACGTCGCGGGAGAGCAAGGTTCGTGCCAGGGGATGCCGCCCCCAATAGGCCTCAGAAACCTGGAGGTTACGAAGAGCCGTCTCGGTGAGGGAAATGCGGGGTTATGTAAGATCTACGCGCCCGGAAGGCTTTAGCGACTCGCCCGCTCGACGTCTTCGGCAAGCAAGAAACCCTTGTCTCCGAGCACGGCGGCCCTCAGAACGTCTCCCTCGTCGAGCGCGGTTCGCGCTTGCGCCACGAAGGCTTGAGCGGCCTCGACCTGCTCGTGCTGCTTGACCGTCAGCGAACGGCTGCGCAGCACGGCAAAGAGATCGGTCGTGCGCCGAAGCTTGACCGCAATGCTCTCCGCGTCCTCGGCGTTCGGTTGGTTGCCAGGAAGCTCCGGCCTGGGGGGCGGGGCCGGCTCGGGATCGGGTGGAGGCGTGGGCGCGGGACGGGAGGGCTCGCGCGGAGGCTGCGTTTCCTCGGTGGGCAGCGGCGGCTCTTCGGTCACCGTGTCTTGCTCGACCGCGGCGCTCTTCACCTCCGGCTCCGTCTCCGCCGCCTCGGGCGGCGTCTCGGGGACGGATGCCGATGCGGGGGGGCGGTGAAACTCGACGCTCGCGTTCTTGTGGCAACCGGCCAGGAGGCCCAGCCCGAAAGCGAGCAGGACGCTCGCACCGAGACGGCGCCACACGGAACCCCTACCCCTCGTCATCAAACCAACACCTCTGGCAGAGTAATCGTAAACCGGGTCCCCTGTCCAGGCGTAGAATCCACTTTGACGTCGCCGGCGTGAAGCTGAATGATGCGGTAGACCATCGAGAGTCCGATACCGCTCCCGCGGCTCTTCGTGGTGTAGTAGAGGTCGAAGATCTTGGGAA
>Ga0214472_10001183_pt1 | contig 29862 bp, 30 predicted proteins | sample RVTome_6_FD_207662 | JGI IMG/M metagenome (GOLD analysis project Ga0214472, IMG submission 207662) | Soil microbial communities from uranium-contaminated site in the Upper Colorado River Basin, Wyoming, United States - RVT140D175 | ecosystem: Environmental > Terrestrial > Soil > Contaminated >...
CCGCACCCGCCTCGCGACGCCGCCGGGCGACGTGCGCGTCGCGCGAGGGGACCGAGCCTTCGAGGGCGAGCGAGCCCGCCGTCGTGGTCAGCCCGTCCGCCGTGTCGACGTTGTCCTTCACCAGCACCGGGATGCCGTGGAGCGGCCCGCGCGGGCCCTTCGCCTTGCGTTCCGCGTCGAGCGCGCGGGCGATCGACGCCGCTTCCGGGTTGGTCTCGATCACGGAGCCGAGCTCGGGACCGCGCCGGTCGAGTGCCGCGATCCGGGCCAGGTACGCCTCCGTGATTCCCAAGGCGCTGCGCTCGCCGCTCGCCATCTGCCGCTGCAGGCCGGCGACCGTCGCCTCGTCGAGCTCGAAGGGGGGAACGTCGACCGGCCGGGCCTCCGACCCCGGGAGTCCCGCAACGGTTCCGACTCCCGCCAGCGCGCCACAGCCCAGAAAGCCCCGCCTGTTCATCTCTCCCCCTCGCCGCTCGTCGCGGCTTGCTCCGGCAGTCCCTGGCTCGCCTCTCCGGCGCCGTCGGTGCGCGAGACGATGCGGCGCGCACTCCAGTCGACGACGAGCAGGGTGCCCGTCGGTACGAAAGCGTCTTCGCCCGCTTCACGCGACAGCAACCGCACGACACCGCCGTGGGTGAAGAGCAGGTGGCGGCCCGGGCCGAGCGAGTCGACGAGCGAGAGCACCCGGGCCCGCAGCGTCTCGAACGACTCGCCCCCCGGGGCCGTGAATCCCGAGAAGCGCACGAGGGCGTCGCGCTCTTCGGGCAGGAGCGCCTCCCACGACTGGCCTTCCAGCCCGCCGAAGCTCATCTCGCGCAGCCGGGCGTCCTGTCGGGGCTCGCCCCAGGCGAGACGGGCCGTCCGAAGCGCCCGATCGAGGTCCGACGCCCACACGGAGTCGAACCGCTCGCCCGCGAGCCGCGGCCGCAGGGCCGCGGCCTGCCGCTCGCCCGCGTCCGTCAGGGGCACGTTCGTCCAGCCCGCGAGCATGCGGTCGCGGCTGGCCGGCGTCTCGCCGTGGCGGACGAGCCACAGCTCCAGCGTCTCTGTCTCGGGCACGTCGTCAGTCTATGGGATGCGCGACGCTGGAGGTGGGGACGCCCCGAAAGCCGGGGCGTCCCGAGCGCCGGACGCGGCTCAGCGGTTGGGGATCGTGAGCCTCTGGCCCGGCTTGATCACGTCGGGGTTGGGGCCGATCGTGTCCTTGTTGGCCTCGTAGATCTTCTTGTAGAGGGCGGCGTTGTCGTAGACGTCCTTCGAGATCTTCGACAGGCTGTCGCCCGGCTTGACCACGTAGTACCCGTACACCTCGGTCTTGGCGACCTTGATGTCGGCGACGAGGTCGCTTTCCCAGCCCGAGTAGGTCTTGATCTTGTCCCAGAGCTTGTCCTTCTGGAGCGCGTACTCGGCGGTTCCCCACACCTTGAGCTTGCCGCCCTCCTCCGCCCATTTGCTCTCCCCGAGCTTCAGCTCTTCGCCGAGTTTCAGCAGATCGGCGTACTTGTCCTTCAGGCTCATCGATCACTCCTTGGCAATGGATTGAATTCGGTCGTTCGCCCCGCCCGCGGGCACCTTCCCGGCAGCATCCTCCTGCCGGGGAGCGGGGGTCAACCCGCCAAAACTGACAGTCCAGGCCGAAATCCGCCAATCTCCGGCCGTTCAGCCTCTTGGATGCTGATTGCAGAACCTGCGGGCCCCCCCGTGCGTAACAGCGTGTGAAACCGGCCGGCAACGGCTGAGCGGAGGTGATGTCGATGAGGAAGAGCATCCAGGCGGGCGTCGGGCTTTTGGCCCTGTCGGCCGTAGCCGCGACCCCGGTCGCCGCGCAGACCGCGACCGCATGGCTCCACGTTCGAGTGGAGGAGGTCAAGCAGGCGTCAAAGGTGTCCGTGAACCTCCCGCTGAGCGTCGTGGAAGCCGTCCTCAAGGCCTCGCCGGAGCTGATCGAGAGGCACGGGCGCATCCATCTCGGCCGCGAGCACGCAAGGCACGGTCTCAAGCTCGCCGACCTGCGCCGCGTCTGGAAGGAGCTCGCCGCCGTGGGCGACGCCGAGCTCGTGACCGTCGAGTCCGAGGACGAGAACGTGAAGGTCCAGCGCAAGGGCGACCTGGTCCTGGTGCTCGTCGAGCAGAAGGCGAGGAGCGACAAGGACGGCAAGAAGCTGAAGGGCGCCGAGCAGGTTCGCGTCGAGGTGCCGGTCAGCCTGGTGGACGCGCTGCTCTCGGGCGAGGAGGACGAGGCCAACATCGAGGCGGCGATCCTGGAGCTGCGCAAGCGGCGCGGCGACATCGTGCGCGTGCAGGACGACGACAGCCACGTCCGGGTCTGGATCGACGACCAGAACGCCCAGGCGCCGGCGGGGAAGTAGGGCGCCATGCTGAAGCTCGCCATCATCCTGGGCGTGCCGATCGCGATGCTGGCCACCGTGGCCAGCCTCGGCGTCGTGGTGGTGGACGTGCGCGAGGGCGGGCCCGACGGGAGCCGCATCATCGTCCCGGTCCCGCTCGTCTTCGCCCAGGCCGCGCTGGCGCTCGCGCCGATCGCCGCGCCGGCGGACAAGCTGCGGCTGCCGCACGAGGCGGCCGAGCACATGGGCCTCGCGCGCGAGGTGATCGAGGCGCTGGCGGCCGCGCCCGACGGCGAGCTCGTCCGGGTCGAGGAGCGCGACGAGCAGGTGCTGATCACCAAGGAGGGGCGCACCCTCAAGGTGCGAGTCACCGGCAAGCGGGAGAACGTCACGGTGAACGTCCCGCTGCACCTCGCGCTCGAGGCGCTCCCCGGCGCGGACGGCCGCATCCGCACCGCGGCCCTCGCCGGCGCGCTCGGCTCCGTCCGCTTCACGGACCTGGTCGAGGTGCACGACGGCAACGACCACGTCCGCGTCTGGGTCTGGTAGGCCCTACCGCGGAACCAAGCCGTCCGGCCTGGCGTAGCATCTACTGAGCCATGCCGCTGCGGCCACTCGCCGTCGCTCTGTTGCTCGCCAGCTGCGCGCACCCTCGCGCGCCGCAGGGGAGCCTGCAGCCGGAGCCGCCTCCCGCAGCCGAGGCGGCTCCAGCCCCAGTACCCGCGGCTCCAGCCCCTGCTCCCGTGGCTTCGGCCCCTGCTCCCGCGGTTCCAGCCCCCGCACCCGTGGATCCAGCCCCCGCACCCGTGGATCCAGCCCCCGCACCCGTGGATCCAGCCCCAGCGCCCGTGGATCCAGCCCCCGCACCCGTGGATCCAGCCCCAGCGCCCGCGGCTTCAGCCCCCGCACCCGCGGCTTCAGCCCTTGCGCCTGCGGCTTCAGCCCTTGCGCCTGCGGCTCCAGCCCCTGCGTCCTGGGTTCAGTCGGTGGAGTTCTCACGCGACATCCGGCCGATCCTGGAATCGCGCTGCCAGCCCTGCCACTTCACCGGCGGCCGCATGTACGACCGCCTCCCCTTCGACACGCCGGAGACGATCCGTCAGCTCGGCGAGCGCTTGTTTACCCGCATCAAGGCCGAGAACGAGCAGGCTCTGATCCGTCGGTTCCTGGCTCAGGGTCCGTAGTCCCGGGCTCCCAACTCGTTTCAGAACGAGTTTTCACAGGTTTTCCACAGATCGGTCCGCGGAGCGCTCCAGGCGCACGCCGCGGGAAACACTCACCTCGGAGCCGTCAGCCAGGAACGCGGAGGTCGGCTGTGCCCCGAGCAACGCCCCGAACGGCTCGCCGTACACCCGCGCGACGTCGCAGTCGAGCTCGGCGCGTGTCGCGGGCGCCACGCGCCAGGACGGATGCTGCACGCGGTACTCGCAGGTGCCTCCGTCACGTTGCACCGAGTAACCCCAGTAGTGCTCGGCGATGAACTCTTCGTGGCTTCCCGGAAGCAACGGAGCGGGCTCGCCTGCAACCGACACGGACAGCTGATGCTGACGGCCGCCGACGCGCCAGCGATACGACACCGATCGGACCCCGGAACCATCGGGCGAGCGCTGCAGCTCGTGGCTCATCGGAACTGCAGCGTAGTTCTCGTTGTAGAGCGTCCGCGCCACGAGGGCGATGGCGGCGCGCGGCACCAGCTCCTTCACGAACACCACGCCACGACGCCAGCCGTCCTCAGCCTTCCGCCGCACGTAGAAGCGCAGGTTCACTTCTTCGAAGTCGCGGTGGAAGGGAATCGGCACCCCGAGCACGCGGGTATCCAGGAACAGGAACCCGACGACGCTCAGGTAGCTGCGCCCCTGCCATTCGTCGAGCTCCGTCCCGCGGGGCACGCGCCCCAAGAGGGCGGACCGCCCCACCTCGTAGTTCAGCATGGCGACGTGGCGCCACTCCGCGGTGAGGAACGGCGCCTCGCTCATGGCCGGCGTTCTCAGGAGCGCGGCACGTCGTGGTCGGTCAGGATCGGCAGGAACGGCACCCACGGGCCGACCTCCGTCCGATACTGCTTCGCCATGACCCGCGCGACCTGGGCGACGTGCTCCAGGTCGTGGACCACCCACGAAGCCAGCAGCTGCCGAAGCGTCACGCGACCGAGGCTCGGGTGGGAGCCGGGCAGATCGAGATCGGCCTCGGTCAGCTGCCACGAACGCAGCAGCTCCACGTTGGCGGCGCGCAAGCGGGCGAGCTCGGCGAGCAGAGACGCGAGCGAGCGAGAGACGTTGCGCTTGCGATGGCGAAAGCGGTCGTAAGGCTCGAAGCGCGGGTCCTCTCCCCGCGCCAGGATGATGCGGGCCCGCGGCATCCAGTCGGTTTCCTCGCCGTCGATCAGGTGTCCCACCACGTCGAAGGGGCTGAACGTCTCGGGACCTTCGACGCCCCGCACCCACGGCTCGGCGAGCCCGCCGAGGAGCGCCTGCAATGTCGCAGGCGTTCGCGCCAGCACGTCCATCGACAGCTGGAGATCGAAGTCCACGTGCCCGCTCCGCTACTGCGGCGCCCCGCCCCGCTTGAACTCGCGCCAGGCCGCGTCCGTCGCGCCGGCCAGCTCGCGCATCGCCATGCGCATGCGTCCCTCGATCGACTCGAAAGAGCGCAACACCTCGCGCCGGCGCTCCTTGCTCTGGCTCCCGTCCGGGAGCTTGGGGTGCGCCCGCCCCATCTGCACGCCCATGTCGTAGGCGATCTGCCGCAGGTCCTTGGGCGAGCGGATCTGGGTCGTGATCGAGGCCTCCTGGTAGTCGTCGGTCCAGTCGTGCATCCAGAAGTACTTCCCGCCGTGCGGCACCACCGCCGCGTACGCGAAGGGCTCGTACGAGATGAGCCGCTGCCCGTCGAGCACGCGCGAGGCTCCCACGTCCGTGCGCACGCAGGGGTTGCCGGCGAGGTCGCGGATCTGCTTCGCCTCGACGATCATGTCGTCCTCGGCGGCGGGGCTCGGTCCCTCGAACAGGATCAGATACTTCTCGTCGAGAGCGCTGCCCACCCCCATCATGAGCGCACCGACCCGCTTCACCTTGAAATGGTCCGGGCCGAGGTCGCGGCCGAACGCGACGAGCTCGGAGAAGCGCGCCACCCCGTCGGCGAAGGCGTCGTTCGGCAGCGGCGCCTGGTCGATCAGCTCGTGCGCCTGCCGAAGCGAGCGCGCGTGGTCCCAGCGGAACGCCTCGCGGGCCCGGGTCGCGAGCTCCGGCGTCGCCATGTGCAGCCGGTCCCCCTTGAGCGCGTCGCGGTAGCCGCGCAGGAACTGGTCCACGAAGCGCTTCTCGTCGCGGCTCCAGCCCTTCTCGCGCGCCGCGATCAGCACCGAGGTGCCGAGCCGCACGAGGTCGATCACCGCCTTGCCGCGCGTGCAGTCGTCGAAGTCGCTGAGCCCGCGCCCGAGGTTGGTGACGGTGTACTGCTCGATGTGCGCGTCGCCGTGAAGATTGACCTCGGGCATCCCCTCCACCACGTCGGCGAAGAGCCGGCAGGTCTCGCCCGCGAAGGCGCTGTTCACGAAGCGGAAGTAGCCGTGCGGGGAGGCGCTGATCCGGTTCACCAGGTCGAAGCGGCCGACGAAGCGGGGGTCCCGCGGGTCGACGGACAGGCCGTCCGGGGCCGTTCGGGCGGCCGCGGCGAGCAGCAGGGCGGGAACGAGAACAGCCGGGAGGCGGGCGCGCATGGCCGGCGCCCATCTTAGCAGCGCAGCTCCATCATCCCCGCAGCTCCGGCACTAGCCCCAGGTAGATGAGGCCCAAAGCGATCGTGTCGGAGAAGCCGTGCGCCAGGATCGGCAGCCAGAGATTGCGCCCGCTGGCGAGATAGAGCGCGCCGAAGAAGAGGCCGGAGAACGTCGACCCGACGACCCCTGCCACGCCCTGGTAGAAGTGGCCGAGGCCGAAGAGGGCGCTCACCAGCAGCATTGCGACGAGGTAGGCCCGCTTCGAACCGTGGCCGAGAGCGGCCGCGCGCTCCAGGACATAGCCCCGATAGGCCATCTCCTCGCCGAAGGCGGCGAGCGTCCAGACGAGGGCCAGCATGCCGAGCGCCCCGGGGAGGTTGCCCACCAGCGAGCGGAAGCTCGACAGGTCGGCCGTCTCGCCCGTGAGGCGCTCGACGAGCGGCTCGGTGACGAACTCGCTCAGCACCTGGAGCGCGATCCCGGCGAGGATCGCCGTCACGATCGTGGCCTTCCAGCTCGGGGGCCGCGTCAGACCCACCGCCCGCCAGCCCAGCCCGCGGCGGCGGAGCGAGAGCCCGCCGATCAGGACCAGCCACGGCGTCTCGGTGACGGGAACGAAGTCGTAGACGTTGGCCCCGACGACGAGCGCCGCCGCCAGCAGCAGCTCCAGAGCCGCCCACAGCCGCCCGCGCGGGGAGGTCTCCCCGGGCTTCGGATCCACGGGGGGGCTCGTCATTGGACCATGACATTACCGCGCCCGCGGGCCGCCGGCTCCCTCCGCCTTGGGGAATCGTCTGTGCTAGACTCCTTACTTGGGAGAGAATCCCTTACCGGAGGTAAGATGCCTACCGCCACGGTGACGAGCAAGGGCCAGGTGACGCTGCCCCAGAAGGTCCGGGAGGCGCTCCGCATCCGTCCCGGGGACCGCATCGACTTCATCCTCGGCGAGGACGGAGAGGTGCGGCTGCGGGCCGGCGACGTGGACGTGAGCGAGCTGCGGGGGCTCCTTCGCCGGCCGGGCCGCAAGCCGGTGACCCTCGAAGCGATGGAGCAGGCGATCGCCCGCGGCGCCGGAAAGCCGTGACCGGGCTCGACACGAACGTCCTGGTGCGTTACCTGACGCAGGACGATCCACGCCAGTCGCGCCGGGCGAACGCGCTCGTGGCAGAGGCGGTCGCGGGCGGGGAACGGCTGTTCGTCGGCGCCGTGGTGCTGTGTGAGCTGGTGTGGGTTCTGCGCGGCCCCTATGCCCTCGACAAGGCCGAGGTCGTCGCGTCCCTCGAGCGCATCCTCGCGACCGCGCAGCTCGAGATCGACCAGAAGGACCTCGTTCGCGGGGCTCTCGAGGACTACCGAAGAGGCAGCGGCGACTTCGCCGACTACGTGATCGGCCGCCGCGGACAGGAAGCCGGCTGCGAGCAGACGGCCACCTTCGACCGGCGCTTGAAGACGAGCGCGCTCTTCCGGGTGCTGCCGGCCTGACGCGGGCTCTCGGTTCGTTCCTCTTCTCCTGGAGTGAATGCAAACCACTGCCGGCCTTGGCCATTCCCCTCGGCGGACCTTCTCTGGAGCGGAGAAGGGATCGGACCTCCCCGGGCGGGGTGCCGGGATATGCTCGCCCCACGATGCCGGCGACCGTGCAGACGATGCGGCTCGACCCCTGGGCCGCCGAGTACGAGGGCTCGATCCAGATCAACCAGGACGAGGAGGCCGTCCCCGTCGATCTCACGGTCGAGCAGGACCAGTGGACGGCCGTCCGGCCGGGAGCCCGGAAGGCCGCCCCCCGAATCGCCTTCGTCGACGGCGTCCGACGCATCGAGCACCGGGTGCTGGTGGCGGAGGGCCAGCGCACGATCTTCGGCCTGCTTGGCTCCTTCGGCGTGGGCGCCGTGCACGTCAACCGAGCGGCCCGCGTCGGAAACGAGGTCCTCGGCCGTGTGCTCGTCACGGGCGGCGGCCACACGCCAGGCCCCTTCGTCGCCTACGTCTCCGGCGGCCCCGCCCTGCGCTTTGAGCCCCGCAGCGAGCCCGAGAACGACCCCGCGGTGCCGGTCCAGGGCCTGCAGAAGGCCATGCGCCAGACCGAGGCCGGCCTCGCCGAGCGCCTCTCGGCCGAGGTGGACGTCGTGTTCCTCGACGGGCCGCTCACCTTCCTGACGCCGGCCGCGAGAGGCAGCGTCGTGGGCTTCGTCAAGCGCCAGCTCCGCAACTATCTCGAGCCACAAGCCCACGCGCTCCTCCCGAAGCTCGAGACGGGCGAGCGCACGCCGCTCTTCCTGATCGCCGGGAGAGACCCGCGCTACTCCTGGTACGTGCGGATCGCCAAAGGCCGCTCGATCGAGTCGGCGCTCACCGGTGTCGTCCGCCTCGAAGCTCCTGCCGCGCGCGGCAAGGACGAGGCCAAGGCCCTTGCCGACCTCTCGGCCCGCGAGCTCCGCCGCTTCGCCTCCGACGCGGCGCGCGACCCGCGCGCGCCCCAAAACCTCTACCCGATCGGCGGGCTCGAGGCCCGCCTCAAGCACCGTCTCGGCGACCCCACGGTCGTCAGGCGCGCGATCGAGTCCCAGCTCCACAGGGAGGTGAACGCGTGAGCCAGACGGTGGGGCGCGTGCTCGGCACGCAGGACGCGATGCCGCTCGAGTTCTGGGTGGCGGTGGAGACGGGCCAGTACCTGCAGCTCGACGACGTGGTCGAGGTCACGACCCCGCTGCCCGACGGGACCGAGGTCCGGCTCTACGGCGTCGTCGACATCGTGCGCGCCCGCCACGAGGGCGCGCGCTTCGACTCCGACGTGTTCCTGGTCGAAGAGGGTGTGCTGCCGGCGCTCGTGTCCCAGGCCGCGCACGTCAAGGTGACCCGCGTCGAGCCCGAGATCTTCGTGCCGCCGCTGCCGGGGCAGGAGGTGCGCCGGGCGAGCGGACTCCGCCGCGACCAGGCGCTCTTCTTCGACGGGATGGAGCGCAAGCTCCCGATCGGCCTCTCGCGCGACGGCGAGCCCGTCTTCGCCAACCTCGACTTCCTCGACGGCTCGCGCGGCGCCCACGCCAGCATCTCGGGCATCTCCGGTGTCGCGACCAAGACGAGCTATGCGACCTTCCTGCTCCACAGCCTGTTCACCTCCGGCGCCCTCGGCAAGGACGCCGCGAACACGCACGCGCTCGTCTTCAACGTGAAGGGCGAGGACCTCTTGTTCCTCGACCAGGACAACGCGCGGCTCCGTGAGGAGGACCGCGCCGTCTACAAGAAGCTGGGCCTTCCCGCCGAGCGTTTCGGCAGCGTGCAGATCCTGGCGCCGGTGCGCAAGGGCTCGGCCGAGCGCCTCGCGGCCACCGGCAGCCGCGGCGAGGGCGTCCAGTCCTTCTTCTGGACCGTGCGCGAGGTGGTGACGGAGCGCTTGCTGCGCTTCCTGTTCGCGGAGGCCGAGGACACGGGGAGCCTGTTCGGGGCGGTCGTGGACCGGATCGAGGCGAAGCTGGCCCAGGCCGCGGCCGAGAAGGGGGACCCAAAGGACCCCTGGATCGAGATCGACGGCCGGCGCATCGACGGCTTCGACGCGCTGGTCGAGGTGCTGACGAACCGCGCGGAAGGCCAGGAATACAGCCTGGCCGAGGAGTGGGCCCGGCCCGCGGCGCAAGGGACGGTGGCCGCATTCGAGCGCCGTCTCCACGCCGCCGCCCGGCACATCGCGCATCTGATCAGAGGCAAAGATGTCGGCAAGCGCGACGCTCACCTGCTCGATTGGAAACGCAAGCAGGTGAGCGTCGTGGATATCCACGCCCTCCACGACCGCGCCAAGCGCTTCGTCGTCGGCGCGGTGCTCAAGCGCATGTTCGAGGAGAAGGAGAGCCTCGGCACTTCGCGCCCGCTCGTGTTCGTGGTGCTCGACGAGCTCAACAAGTACGCCCCCCGCGAAGGCACGGGACCGATCAAGGAAGTCCTGCTCGACATCTCCGAGCGCGGCCGCTCGCTCGGGATCGTGCTGCTGGGCGCTCAGCAGACGGCGAGCGAGGTCGAGGGCCGCATCGTGTCGAACGCCGCGCTGCGGATCGTGGGCCGACTCGACGCAGCCGAGGCCGAGCGCGCCGAGTACGGCTTCCTGACGGCGTCGGCCCGCGGCCGCGCGGCGATCCTCAAGCCCGGCACCATGATCGTGCTGCAGCCCGAGATCCCGACGCCGCTCCTGGTCCGCTTCCCGTTCCCGGCCTGGGCCACGCGCAAGAGTGAGGTCGCCGAGGGCGCGGCCGCGGCCGACCCGTTCGCGGGCTTCCGCGAGCGGTAGTGTCCATGCTGAACCAGTTCGGGCTTGCGTCTCTCGGGGTGGATTGGAAAGCAAACAGGATCGCCGCTATGGCCGGCGGTGGGTCTGACTCTGTCCAGACAGAGTCGCCTTCAAACGTTTGACAACATGCAGGTTATGCATTACTGTATTCCAGTGAGAAACGTCACAGTTTCACTCGACGATGGAGTCTACCGTCGTGCGCGGGTAAAGGCGGCGGAGCGTGACACGTCGCTGAGCGCGCTGGTCCGCGACTTCCTCGTCTCGCTCGGCGAAGAGGAGACGGACTTCGAGAGGCGCAAGCGCCTCCAGGACGAAGTGCTGCGCTCGATCGTCGCCTTCCGCGCGAAGGACCGCCTGAGCCGCGACGAAGCACACGACCGCCGTGCGCTTCGTTGACACGAACGTCCTGCTCTACGCCGCGAGCACCGCCGACGACGAGAGGGACAAGGCACTCCGCGCCCGCGAGATCCTCGCGGCCGAGGACTTGGCCCTGTCGGTGCAGGTCCTGCAGGAGTTCTACGTCCAGGCCACGCGCCCGACGCGGTCCGAGCGACTGAGCCACGAGCAGGCGGCGGGTCTCGTCGAGGCGTTTCTGCGCTTCCCGGTACAGGAGACCACGGTCGCGCTCATGCGTGCCGCGCTCGAGACGGCGGCTCGTTTCGGTGTCTCCTACTGGGACGCGGCGATCATCGAAGCCGCGCGCAGCCTCGGCTGTGCCGCGCTCCTGAGCGAGGACCTGGGCGACGGGACCGACTACCGGGGCGTCCGCGTCGTCAACCCCTTCGCGAGCCCGGCCTCGAGCTGAAGCGACGCGACGCGGGCCGGGCAGGAATGCTCAGGGGCCCTCCCGGAGCCTGCGCACGGTGGTATCGTCCTCGCCACGCCGCTCATCGGAGGAGGGAGTCATGCGACACGTGGGCCGTACGGCTGCGATCGCCGCGCTCGTTCTCGTGGGTGGCGTGCCCGCTCCGGGGGCCCAGCAGCGGGCCGCCGCACGAGTCGGGCCCCTCTCGCGGATCGCCGGGGCTGTGCCGCGGAACGTCGTCTTCATCCTGGCCGACGACCATCGCTACGACGCGATGAGCTTCATGGGCCACCCGATCGTCCGGACGCCCGGCATCGACCGCATCGCCGAGCACGGCGTCCACCTGCGCAATGCGTTCGTGACCACTGCCCTCTGCTCCCCGAGCCGGGCGACGATCCTGACCGGCCTCTACGCCCACCAGCACAAGGTGGTCGACAACAACACGCCCGTGCCGGCCGGGACGACCTTCTTCCCGCAGTACCTGCAGCGCGCGGGCTACCAGACGGCACTCGTCGGCAAGTGGCACATGGGCGGCGACGACGGAGGACCGCAGCCGGGATTCGACCACTGGGTGAGCTTCAGGGGACAGGGCAGCTACCTGCCGTCGGCGGTCGGCCTGAACGTGAACGGGAAGCCGGTGCCCCAGAAGGGCTACATCACCGACGAGCTCACCGACTACGCGCTCGAGTGGCTGCGGGCCCGCGACCGCTCGCGGCCGTTCTTCCTGTACCTCTCGCACAAGGGCGTGCACAACGACTACATCCCGGCCACGCGCAGCTCGGACTTCATCCCCGCCGAGCGCCACCGCGGGATGTTCGAGAACGCCGTCTTCACGCCGCCGAGGAGCCAGAGCTTCCCGCCCGAGCAGGAGGCGCTGCGGCCACGCTGGGTGCGGGACCAGAGGAACAGCTGGCACGGCGTCGACTTCCCGTACCACAGCACGCTCGACGTGGGCCGGTTCTTCAAGCGCTACGCGGAGACGCTCTCGGGCGTCGACGACAGCGTCTCTCGGGTGCTCGACTACCTGCAGCAGGAGAAGCTGCTCGACCAGACGCTCGTCGTCTACATGGGGGACAACGGCTTCGCCTTCGGCGAGCACGGGCTGATCGACAAGCGCACGGCGTACGAGGAGTCGATGCGGGTGCCGATGGTGATGCAGTGCCCGGAGCTGTTCGCGGGCGGCCGCGCGGTGGACGAGGTGGTCGCGAACCTGGACGTCGCGCCTACGATCCTCGCTGCCGCCGGTCTCACGCCCCCCGCCGAGATGCTGGGGGCGAGCATCCTCCCGCTCGCGCGCGGCGAGCGCGTGCCGTGGCGCAAGGAGCTGCTCTACGAGTACTACTGGGAGCGCAACTTCCCCCAGACCCCGACCGTCTTCGCGCTGCGGGCGGACAGGTACAAGTTCATCCGCTACCACGGCCTGTGGGACGTGGACGAGCTGTTCGACCTCCAGGCCGACCCGCTCGAGCTGACAAACCTCGCCTACGCCCCGGAGCACGCGCAGCGCGTGCGACAGTTGAGCGACCGGATGTTCGCGCTTCTCGCCGAGACGAACGGCACCGCCATCCCGCTTTACCCGGACCGCGGACAGGTGGTCGGGCTCCGCGCGCCAGGCGCCGAGCGCGCCGCGCCGTTCCCGCCGGTCTTCGTCTCGAAGCCGAACCGCTGAACAGGGATATCCGTTGAAGGCGCGCTCCTACGGCAGCGGCACCTCAACGGCGTAGAAGACGCCGGCCGCCGTCCCCACGTGGACGAGGTCGAAATCCCGGTCGAGCGACGGTGCCCCGACCAGGGCCGACTCGTCCCCGAGCGGCTCCGACTTCAGGGTCGGCAGGGCACCCGAGACGTCGATCGCCCCCGCGTGGACGAGGTCGCTCAGCGACCCGTCAGCTCCCGGAGCGAGACAACCGGAACGCGGCCATCTCCTCGCCGTTGCGCACGAGCAGGATGTCGCCGGCCAGCACCGGGTGGTTCCAGGTCTTGCCCTGGACGCCCTGGACGCGCGCGAGCTCGGTGAACTGGCCGGGGGTGGCCCCGACCAGCGCCAGCTCACCCTCCTCCGACAGCACCAGCAGCAGGTCCTGGTCGGGTAGCAGGACCAGCTGGCCGTGGCCGTAGCGTCCGCCCTTCCACTTGCGCGTGCCGTCCGCGAGGTCGATGCAGGAGAGGATGCTGCCGTCGAAGCCATAGGCGTGGCCCTCGTGAACGACGAAGTCGTTGAAGTAGGGCTTCAGCCCCTTCGAGATCCAGCGCTCGGAGGCGGTCCATCCGGCGGGTCCGTGGGCGACCGCGAGGCGGCGGATGCCGGTCCCGCCCATGGCGTCGCCGCCGGCGACCAGGACGTCGCCGTCCGCCGTGAGCGACGGCTGCAGGATGCTGACGCCCGGCTCCCCCCTGTGCTCCCAGAGCAGGGTGCCGTCGGCCGCAGCGACGCTGGTCGAGCGGGATCCCCGGAGCAGCAGGACCTGAGCGACCCCGGCGAACGTCGCCAGGTGCGGCGAGCTGTAGCCCGCGCCGCCTTCCGGGCCGAGCCAGCGCGGATGGCCGGTGGCGGCGTCGTACGCGGCGAGCCGGCCGGAGGCGGCGACGATGACGAGATCGCCCACGACCAGGGGCGAGCCGGCGAAGCCCCAGCCGGGGGTTTCGACGCCCGTTTCGGCCGCCGCGTCGCGCGACCACACGACCGCGCCGCTCGTGGCGTCGAGCGCGTTCAGGCGTCCGGTCGCGCCGAAGCTGTAGACGCGTCCGTCGCCAAGGGTCGGCGTCGCGCGTGGACCGACCCCGCCCTCCGACTCCGTGAACCGCACCGCGTCGCCGTGCCGCCACACGGGCTCCCCCGTGGCCAGCCGGTAGCAGGAGACCGCCTCGCTCTCGCCGCGCTGCTCCTGGGTGTAGACGAGGTCGCCGCGGACCGCGAAGGACGACCAACCTGGCCCGATCGGCCTCCGCCACAGCTCCTTGGGCGGCGACTGGGACCAGTCGGTCGCGATCCGCACGCCGTGAACGACGCCGTTGCGGCCTGGGCCGCGGAAGCCGGGCCATTCGGCGGCCGCCACCGCTACGGCCGGGGCCGCGACGGCCGTCGCCGGACTCGCGCCGGCCCGTGCCGTCGCCGGCTCGGCCTTCGGTTTCGCGGCGGTCGCAGCCGGCGCGGGCGAGGACGGCTCGGCGGCGGCCGGCGGCGGGAGAGGCCTCTCGGGTGTTGCCGCGGCGACAGCCGGAGCGGTGGGCTGCGGCGCAGGCTCGTCACCGCCTCGGGCCAGCAGCCGATCCTCGGGCGTCGGCGTCCAACGCCAGTGGAGGTCCATGCGGCCGTCGCCGCTGACCCCGCCGGTGCGCACGGCCGTGAACAACCCGCAGGCCAGCAGGATGGCGGCGACCATCGAGGCGAGCCTCGGTCCCTGGGCGAGGCGACGGCTGGCCGCCGCCCAGGCGACCAGCGCGAGGCTCAGGACGGGGATGGAGTAGAAGTACAGCATCATCCCCATCCCCCCCTTCGCGACCGACGGGTGGACGACGAGCTTCGTCGCGAGCACCGCGACTGGCATCAGGGCGAGCGCGGCCACTCGCTCGAGCCAGCGCGCCCGGCTGAAGAACAGCCACCACACGACGACGACCAGCCCGCCGGCGGCTGCACCGAGCATCCCGTACATGCCGGCCTCGGGGAATACCCTCGGAAGGAGGAACGCCACCCACTGCAGCGACACGGCGACGACGCCGGGCCAAAGCCGCAGCGGCTTCCGAGAGATCGCTTCGTCGATATGTGCGTTGGTCATGATTCTCCTCGCTGCCGTCAGCGGCCCGCGAGGGACAGCCGGAACGCGGCCATCTCCTCGCCGTTGCGAACCAGCAGCACGTCGCCGACCAGCACCGGGTGGTTCCAGGTCTTGCCGTGGACGCCCTGGAAGCGTGCGACCTCCGTGAACGTGTCGGCTGTCGCCCTGACCAGCGCCAGCTCACCCTCCTCCGACAACACCAGCAACAGGTCTTGATCGGGCAAGAGCACGAGCTGGCCGTTGCCGTAGCGGCCACCTTTCCACTTTCGCTCGCCGCGCTCGAGGTCGATGCACGCCAGGATGCGGCCGTCGAAGCCGAAGGCATGGCCATCGTGAACGACGAAGTCGTTGAAGTACGGCTTCAACCCGGGCGAGGTCCAGCGCTCCGAGGCGGTCCACCCGTCGGGTCCGTGCGCGACCGCGATCCGGCGCGTGCCACTGCCTCCGCTGGCGCTGATCAGCACGTCGCCGTCGGCGGTGACGGCCGGCTGCACGATGGGGAAGCCCCGCCACGGGTGCTGCCAGAGCGGCTTGCCCTCGGCGGGAGCCACGCTGGTCGCACCGGCTGCGCTCATCAGCAGGACCTGCGCGACTCCGTCGATCGTCACGAGCTGCGGCGAGCTGTAGCTCACCCCGCCGGCGGGGCCGGACCAGCGCTGCTTTCCGGTGGCGAGGTCGTAGGCGACGAGCTGCCCGGCGACCGCGACGATCAGGACGTCGTCCACGACCAGGGGTGAGCTCGAGAAGCCCCAGTCAGGGACCTTCCTGGTTCCGCCGGCCATGGATTCCGTGCCGTCGCTGTCGGAAGCGGCGTCGCGAGACCACACCACGGCGCCGTCCCTGGCATCGAGCGCGTTCAGGATCCCAGTCGCGCCGAGCGTGTAGACGCGGCCGTGGCTGACGGTCGGCGTCCCGCGCGGGCCGGCGCCCGCATTCGACTCGAAGAAGCGGGCCGCATCGCGGTGCGTCCATACGGGCGCGCCCGTGGTCGCGTCGTAGCAGGCGACGACTTCGTCCTCGCCGCGCTGCTCCTGCGTGTAGGCGAGGTTGCCGCTGACCGCGAAGGACGACCAGCCCGGTCCGACCGGACGGCGCCACAGCTCGACGGGCGGCGATGCGGCCCAGTCGGTCGCGATCCGGATGCCGCGAACGACGCCGTCGCGCCCGGGCCCGCGAAAACCGGGCCAGTCGCCTCCCGTCTTCGCTCCTGCGGAAGCCACGACTCGTTCCCTGGAAGGCTCCGTTGCCGCCGGAGCCGAGGGGAGCGCGGCCGGCTGGCTGCTCGCCTGCGCCGTGGGGGATTGCAGGGGAGTCTCCGGAGCCGACGAGCGCGTCGTAGGCTCGCGGCCGATCTGGGCCAGGAGCCGTTCCTCCGGGCTCTTCGCCCAACGCCAGTAGAACCTGGCAGCGTGGTCGCCGCTGATGCCTTCCGTCCGGACGAGCGCCCAGGCTCCGCAGGCGAGCAGGATGCTCGCGGCCAGCGTCGCGCGCCGCGGTCCATCGGGGAGACGACGGCTGGCGGCCGCCCCGGCGACGAACGCGAAGCACAGGCTCGGGACGGCGTAACCGACGAGCCACAAGGGCCCCATCGACGGGTGTCTGAGCTGCCATGTCCCGAACAGCGCGGCGCCCATCAGGGCGATGGCGCCCAGCCGCTCGAACCAACGCGCCCGGCTGAGGAACAGCCACCACAAGAGGACGGCCGCCGACGCGCCGAACGACCACTGCATCCCGAGCGCGAAACCCCCGAACCCCGGGATGACGGCTTTCACGCCGAAGCGCGCCACGAGCAGCAGCACCACGGCGATGACGCCGGGCCACAGCCGGAGCGGCTTCCGAGGAGTCGGTGCGTCAGCCTGAGCGTTGGTCATTGTCAGAGCTACTCCGAGCGGAGCGCCTGCACCACGTCCACGCGCGCGGCGCGCGCGGCCGGCATCAGCGACGCCACGACAGCGGCGCCCATGAGCACGGCGGCCGCGCCGAGCACAGGCGAGGCGCCCGGGAGCCGCAGGCTCTCGACGGAGCTCGCCGCCACACGGCCGAGCGCGTAGCCGCCCGCGGCGCCGGCGACGATCCCGATCGCCGCGATCAGCGCGCCCTCGGCCAGCACGTGTGTCAGCAGCTGCCGCGGCGTCGAGCCGCACGCGAGCCGCACGCCGAACTCGCGCGTGCGCGCGCTCACCGAGAACGCGAGCACGCCCGCCACACCCACGACCGCGATCAGCAGGGCGACGCCGGCGAACGCGGACAGCACGAAGGCATTCAACCGCTCCGGCGCCAGCACCTGCGCGCGCACGTCCGCGAGAGTCGCGGCGCGCTCCACCGGCTGGTCGGCCGAGATCGAGCGGATGATCCGCGTCACCGGCTGGACGAGCGCGTAGGGGTCGCCCGACGTGTGCACGAACAGGCGGCCGCCGTAGGGCATCTGCCGCAACGGGTGATAGACGGTGAGCGACGGGCCCGGCACGACGTTCGCGTCGTCCACGTCCGCCGCCACGCCGACGATGCGTCGCGGCCTGGGCTCGCCGAAGTACGCGTCGGTCCACCACATGTGGCGGCCGAGCGCGGCGCCGTTCGGGAACAGCCGCTGCGCGACGCTCTGGCTCACGACCACGACGAGATCGCTGCCGGACCGGTCGTCGTCGGTGAAGTCGCGGCCGGCCGTGAGCGGCACGCCGACCGCCGCGAAAAAGCCGGGCGTGACGATCCGCAGCCGTGCGCGCGGGTCCTCCTCGCCCGTCGCAGGCGTGTAGCCACTGGCGGCGAAGCGCGTGGTGCCTCGAAGGAGGCCGTTGGCGTCGCGCCACGGGACGAAGTTCCCGACGGCGACGCGCTCGACGCCCGGCAGTCTCTCGATTCGCTGCATCGCTTGCTGGTAGAAGTCGACCGCCTTCGGGCCTGAATCCTCCATCGGCAGCGGGACGTCGAGCGCCAGCACCTGGCGCAGGTTGTAGCCGGTGTTCGTCGTCTGCAGCGCGACGAGCGCCGTGAGCAGCACGCCCGCGCCGACCAGCAGCACGAACGAGAGCGCCACCTGGGTGACCGCGAAGACCCGCAGGCGGCCGCCCGTGCCCGGGGTGATCCGCAGGCCGCCGGTCGCCGGCCCGGAGCGGGTCGGCGCGTGCGGCAGAGGCAGCCGCGGGACGTAGGCGAGCACCACGGCCGCGGCCATCGCCAGGCCGGCGCCCACCCACAGCAGGCTCGGGTCCACCGTGACGTCGAGCGCACGCACGGAGAAGCGGGCGGCAAAGCGGCCGACGACGCTCACGAGCGGGCGCGCCAGCAGCACGCCCAGCAGGGCGCCGGCGCCGCACAGCACCAGGCTCTCGGCGAGCAGCGTGCGCCGCAGCGCGCCGCGGCCAGCGCCGAGGGCCGCGCGCACCACGAGCTCCTGCTCGCGCCGCACGGAGCGCGCCAGGATGAGGTTGGCCACGTTGGAGCAGGCGATCGCGAACACCACCGCCGCGGCCGCGAGCAGCAGGAGCAGGACCGGCCGCGCGGGCGCTGTGATCTGGTCGCGCAGCGGCGTCACGCTCAGCTGGAACTGCGCGCCCGGCGAGTACGCCGCGGGGTGCTCCCGCGCGAGGGCGGCGTGCAGCGCGCCGAGCTCGCCGCGCACCTCTTCGAGAGTCGCGCCCGGCGCCATTCGGCCGAACAGCTCCGTCATCCGGTGCGTGCGCTCGGTGACCATGGTCGCCCCGAGGTGATGGGGGCTCGTCACCACGTTGGCGATGATCTCGGTGTCGGCCGGATACGGCAGCGACGGCTCGAGCACGCCGATCACCGTGACGTCGCGCGCACCGAGCCGGACGGTCTTGCCGACGACCGTCGGGTCACGGTCGAGTGCTTTGCTCCAGAAACGATGCGTCAGGACCAGGGCGCCTGCGGCGTCGGGTCCGTCGTCCCTGGCGTCGAGCAGGCGGCCGAGCACGGGGCGCAGGCCCATCACCTCGAAGTACGAGCCCGAGACGACGCCCGCCTGGACCACGCGCGGCTCGCCGAAGCCGACCAGCGGGAAGTCGATGGTGGAGAAGTCGCCGAAGGCGCTGACCGTGGTGGAGCGCGATCGGAAGTCGCCGATCTCCGGCACCGAGAACGTGATGTTCTCGGCGCCGATGCCGGGGGCGCTCTGGCGGATGTAGACTAGGCGGTCCGCATCGCGGTTGACGAGCGGCAGGAACAGCACCTGGCGCACGACGCTGAAGACCGCGGCGTTGGCGCCGATGCCCAGCGCCAGCATCGCCGCGACCGTCACGGCCAGGCCCTTGGCGTGCCGGAGCGAGCGCAGCGCGACGCGCACGTCCTGCCACAGCGCGCCTACCGCCTCGAGCCAGCGCGGACGCCAGACCGCCTGCATCGACTCGTGCGTCAGCAGGACGTTGCCGAACTCCCGCAGCGCCGCCAGGCGGGCCGTCTCCGGGTCCTCGCCCCGCTCGACTCGCTCCTTCACCACGAGGGCCATGTGGCCGCGAATCTCGTCGTCGAACGCCTGCAGGTCGGGCCGCATGCGCTATCTACTCTTTGCCCGCCGGCGCCGGGTTCATGACGCGTCCGATCGCGCCCACGAGCAGCGACCAGCGATCCCGCTCACGCAGGAGCTGGGCCTTGCCCGCCGCCGTCAGCCGGTAGTACTTCGCCCGCTGGTTGGCCTCGCTCACGCCCCACTCGGCCCGGAGCCACCCGCGCTTCTCGAGGCGGTGCAGAGCGGGGTAGAGCGAGCCCGTCTCCACCCGGAGCAGGTCGTCGGACTGCGCCCTTATGGTCTGGCCGATGCCGTGGCCGTGCCGGGGCCCCCACTGGAGCGTGCGCAGGATGAGCATGTCGAGAGTGCCCTGGAGCAGGTCCAGGCGCCTGTCGTCGGGGGGCTTGGCCATGGTCGTAGACAGTCTACACCTTAGACGTAGAACGTCTACGGCTTGTTCCGCCACTCACCCGGGCGCTGACCAGAGTCCCGATTCTGGGATCGTCGGGTGTCGGGAGCGGACAGGCGGCTGCTGTCATGGAGAGCCCAGGCCTGGGGACAAAGCCTTGCCACGCAGCGCGATGTGCTCCAGCGGCAGAGCCTGGCGCGATACCTGCTCACTGGCACTCTCATGAACGGCATCCTCCGCGACCTCCGCCTCGCCATCCACTCGCTGCGCCGCACTCCAGGCTTCACCCTGATCGCCGTCGTTACGCTCGCGCTTGGCATCGGTGCCAACACGTCGGCGTTCAGCATTCTCAATGCGATATTGCTGCGCCCGCTACCCTATCCGGACAGCGGACAGCTCGACCGCATCTTTCGCGCCACGGCCCAGAACTCTCGAGGCAGCTTCTCACCGGCCGACTACCTCGATCTGAAGTCCAACATGACCGGCTACGGCGAGATTGCCGCCTACGGCGTTTCGGACATGAGCCTTGCCGAACCCGGCAGACCCGCCGAGATGGCCCCCGGCCTGCGCGTCTCGGCCAATCTCTTTTCCACGCTCGGCATCCAACCTCGACTCGGCCGCGGCTTCCGTCCCGACGAGACGATCCTGGGCAACCACCGCGTGCTCGTCGTCAGCCACCGATACTGGCAGAACCGCTTCGGGGGCGAGGCCCACGTCATCGGCCGCACCGTTCGCGTGGACGGCGAAACCCACGAGATCGTCGGCGTGCTGCCCAGAAGCTTCAACGACTGGCGCCACCTGGGTCCATTCGACCTCTACCGGCCGCTCGGTCTCCGCGAAGAGGAAACGCGCGACCGCAACTCCACCTGGGTCCGCCTCGTCGGGCGTCGCTCCAGCACGCTCACCGGCGCGCAAGCCGAACGCTTCGTCGCCGATTTCGGGCGCCGCCTGGCTGCCGACCACCCCGCCGTCAACGCCGGAACCACCTGGCGCACCCGCCCGATCATCGAGAGCGTGGTACCCGACAACGCGCCGGGCGTCCTCGGCATGTTGATCGGTCTCTCCGGCGTCGTGCTGCTGATCGCCTGCTCCAACCTGGCGAACCTCCTGCTCGCCCGCACCATGGCGCGAGCGCGCGAGTTCGCCCTGCGCTCCGCCCTCGGCGCCTCGCGCACCAGGCTGCTGCGCCCGCTGGTCGTCGAGTCGCTGCTGCTGGCCTTCGCCGGCTGCATCGGTGCCACCTACGTCGCCATCTGGACCAACGAGTGGCTGAACGCTTTCAGCGCACGGGGCGGCGGTGAAGCCCTGGTTTTTGCCCTCGACTGGCGCGTGCTCGTCTGGGGGTTCGGTGCCTGTCTCTTCACGGCCCTCGCCTTCGGCGTTGCCCCGGCGCTCTTCGCCCTGCGGCTCGATCTGAACAGCACGCTCAAGAGTGGAGCGCGCGGCACCACCGGAGATCGTGGCCATCGACGCTTCCGCCATTTCCTCATCGTCGGCCAATTCGCCTTCGCCATGGTCCTGCTCGCGGGCGCCGCCCTCTTCGCGCGCGGCCTCTACGAGTTGAACAACCGCCACTACGGTTGGGAAACCGAGCGGCTCATCACCGGCAGCATGCTGCTCCCGACTGCCAAGTACCCGGGCGGCAAGGAAATCACGGCCTTCCACCGCCTCGCCCTGGAGCGTCTCGAAGCGCTGCCCGGCGTCGTATCCGCCAGCATCTCCTACTCGATGCCCTTCTTCGGTCTGCCCGAGCCCCGCAAGTACCTCGTCGCCGGTCGCGAGACTCCAGAACCCGGCCATGAGCCCGTTGCCGTCATCAACGGCATCAGTTCCCGTTATTTCGAAACCGTCGGCACCCGCGTGCTCAGCGGACGCGGCTTCAACGAAAGCGACAACCTCGCTTCCCCAAAGGTCTTCATCGTCAACCAGGCGATGGCCCGCGGTCTCTTTGGCGGCGAGAGTCCTCTCGGCCGGCGCATCGCCCAAGCCGGCGGCAAGACCGTCGAATGGGGAGAGATCGTCGGCGTCGTCGGCGACGTCCAATCGGTCTTCCCGGATCGGATCGCCGTGAGCTACCAGCTCTACCAGCCCATGGCCCAGGAACCCCGGCCCGGAAGCGAGATCGCCCTGCGCACCGCCGGCATCGCGCCGTCCGCGCTCGCCGACAGTATCCGCACCACCATGGCGGCGCTGGACCCGGACCTGCCGGTGCGGCAACTCCAACCCGCCGCGACCACCATCGCCAGGGCCCGCCAGTATCCGGTCGTCATCGGCAGCCTGCTTTCCTTCCTGGCCGTGCTCGGGCTCGCTCTGGCCTCCCTGGGCATCTACGGTGTCATGTCGCGCACCGTGGCCCAACGCACCGGCGAATTCGGCATCCGCCTCGCGCTGGGAGCCCGAGCCGAAGACATCATCCGCCTCGTGCTCACGTCCGGATCGCGGCTCGCGCTCATCGGCTCCGCCGTCGGACTGCTGGGCGCCTTCGGCGTCTCCCGGCTCATCGCCGCTGGCTGGCCAGGCATGCAGACGAGCAGTGTTCCCGTGTTGACGGGCGTCACGCTCCTGCTCATGGCCATCGCCCAGATCGCCTGCTACATGCCCGCGAGATACGCCTCGCGGATAAGCCCCACTGAAGCACTGCGGGCGGAATAGGAACGCCTGGAACCGAGGAGTAGCAGGGTGTCGATCCTGTCCTGGCTGAAGCGTCCGTTCGCGGATTCCTGGGTCGAGGCCTGAGGCTCGGCGCGACGGGTGCCGCGCTCGGCACCATCGCGGCACTGGGCGCCAGGCGCTGGCGATCGTCATGGGCGGCGTGGTCGTCGCCAGCGTCGTTCCGGCCTGGCGCGCGGCGCGCACGAACCCGCTGATGGCGCTGCGGCATCAGTAGCGTCGGCGGCCTTCCGCCCACGAGACCGCGTACCAGAGCGTCGCGGCGGCGTCACGGCTCCAGGCGCGCAAGGCCGCGATGGCTGCGTCGAAGGCCGCGGGGTCCAGCAGCCCGGCTTCGACCACCGTCGTCCGCGCGCCGACGATCACGCCGACCAGGTTGTCGACGTAGAGCGAGAACCGCGGGTCGCCCGCGCAGCTGCCAAAGAAGACGAACCTGTTGCGCACGGGCACAGCACCCGCCTCGACCAGCAAGGACACAAGCCGGCGCCCGATCGCAGGATCGTTGCCGAGGTGCTCGTAGCTGCGTTGATACGCCTGCCACATCGGCGCGAAGCCGGGCGGCTCAGGCCAGAGGCGCAGCCCGTCGTGATCGTCGTCTTCCAGAACGACGCGTCCCCCGGGCCGCACCGCGCGCAGCATCGCTCGCACCACGGCCAGGGGGTCGCCCAGGTGCTCGAGCAGGAAGCGGGTGTGAGCGAGGTCGAACGTACCCCACTCCTCGTCCCGCAGCGGAATCTGCAAAGCGTCGCCCAGCCGGAACTCCACGAGCGCCGCTTCGCCCGCCTGCGCGGCCTGCCTCTCCGCCTCGGCGATCTGCTCGGCACTGCGCTCGATGCCCAGCACGCGCACGCCGGCCGCCCGCGCCATGGCCCGCGACAGCTGGCCCAGGCCGCTGCCGACGTCCAGGATGCGTTCGCCGCCCTGCAGCTCCAGTTCGCGTAACGAACCGATGTTGAGCAGGTCGTTGAGGAGGGACAGGCGCGCCTGCTCTTCGGGGTCGGTGCCGTGAATGTATTCGGGAGCTGCTTCGCCACCCATAGGACGATAGTAACCACAGGCCCCCAGCGGCGCCGGCTTGAGTAGCGGACCCCTCCGGCCGAGAAGCTCGTCTACCGCTAATCCTCGCCGGCCGACGCCACCTTCGGTAGGGTTGGCGATGGGGAGTAGACAGCCTACGGCCGGCCCAGCCGGCCCACGTCGAGGAGCAGGGCGAGCAGGATGAGCCCGCCCAGCGTGTAGGCCATCGGCGTGCCGCCCTGTCCAAGGGCCACGCCCAGAGTTGGGACACGGGCGAGGACGATCAGGGCCAGCGCGAGCGTGGCGAGCAGGATCGTCCACCAGGCGCCCGTGTCGCCGCGGCGGTAGGGACCGAGCACCGTCCCGAGGAGCAGCACCGCGAAGGCGGCGCCGAAGGCCGCCGACGTCCCACGAATCCCGCGCAGCGCGGTGAGGAGGCCTTCCCGACCCTCCGCCACCTCCGCCACCGGCATCCCTCCGATCGGGTAGTTGCCGCCGTACGCGTGGAAAGATGAGACGAGGCTGAAGAGGAGGGTCAGCCCCCCGGCGATCGTGAGTAGCACCCAGCTCGCGGTACGCAGCTTGGAGCCCATCGAGACCTTCCCTTCGGTGGAATCCGCCATGGTAGTAGACAGTCTACAACCTATAGACGTAGACGGTCTACGGCTTGTTCCGCGATTCGCGACGCGGCCGCGGTGAGGTAGCCTTCGGCACGCTGGAAGTGCCTTGAGCCAACGTCTCGCCCGATTCCGCTCGTCTGGTATGCCCGCCCTGCTGCCGCTCGGGGTCTGCGCCGCACTCCTCGCGGCCTCGCCGGCTACAGCCCGCGAGCTGCACTGGAAGTCGCTCGAAGTGGGGGCGACGCTCGACGGCCAAGGCGTGCTGCACGTCGTCGAGCGCCAGCACATGGTCTTCACCGGAGACTGGAACGGCGGCGAGCGCCGGTTCGACCTCCGGCCTGGCCAGGAGGTCGAGCTGCGCCGCATGACGCGCATCGACCCTGAGACCGGCGCGCGGCGCGAGATGCGCGAGGGGAGCCTCGACGACCTCGACCGCTACGCCTGGTTCTCGGACCGCGTGCTGCGCTGGCGCAGCCGGCTCCCCGGCGATCCTCCGTTCGAGAGCACCGAGATCGTCTACGACGTGGCCTACTCGCTCTACGGCGCGCTCGTGAAGACGGGCGGCCGCTACGTCCTGAGCCACGACTTCGCCTTCGCCGACCGCCCGGGCGACATCGAGGACGTCGTGGTCACGCTGCGCATCGATCCTGCCTGGCGTGTGGACGGCCCCTCGGAGCAGACCTTCCGTGGCGGGCGCCTGCCTCCGGGGTCCGGCTACGTCGTTCGGACGGAGCTCGAGTGGAGCGGAGCGGGCGAGCCCGCGCTGCAGCGGACGTCGCCGCGGCAGGCCCGCTTGCTGCTGGCGCTCGCGGGCATCCCGCTTCTGCTCGTCGTCCTGCTCCTGGCGAGCGAGTGGAGCCACGGCCGCTTCGCACCGCTCACGCCGCAGGCCGCCTCGCAAAAGGGCTGGCTCGAGCAAAACCTCCTGCTCCATCCGGCCGAGCTCATCGGAGCAGTCTGGGACCGCGGCGTCGGGTCCGAGGAGGTGGCGGCGACGATCGCGCGTCTCGCCGCCGAGGGCAAGCTGGAGACGCGCGTCGACGGCGAGCAAGAGCTGCACATGAAGCTCAAGGTGGACCGGGCGACACTCGGCGGCCACGAACGGGCCCTCGTGGACGGCTTCTTCTTCGACGGCCGCAGCGAGACGAGCACCAGCGCCGTACGAAGCCACTACAAGCAGAAGGGCTTCAACCCCACCAGCGTCATCCAACCCACGCTGGAGGCGCAGGCGAAGGATCTGGTGGGGCCCTCCGCGCACAGCAAGTGGCTGCCGCTCTGGCTGCCGCCGCTGATCGCGTTCGGCTGGGCCATGTACTTGTTCTGGACGGCCGCGCCGGCGACGGCCGAGGGCCGGCTCCCGCGCTTCCTCGGCATCGGCCTTCCCTTGCTGGTGCTGTCCGGCATCGCCTCGGCGACGGCGGCGACCTGGCGGGGCCGGATCGACCGCGGTCCCTGGGGCATCCTTCGGTTCCTGATCCCCGGCGGGCTGATGCTCCTCTTTGCCGGCGCCGTCGTCACCGGCTTCCGGGACGTGCCGATCCTGTCCCGCGTCTTCAGCGACGGGTTCGGCTACGACGTGCGGCTGGGCGCCGCCCTCCTGGTGCTCGCGCTCTTCAACAGCGTGATCAACCAGGCCCGCTCGCGCGAGCGGGCGCAGGGCATCGCGCTGCGCAAGCGGCTCGCCTCGGCGCGCCGCTACTTCGAGCAGGAGCTGGGTCGGCCGCAGCCCGCGCTGCGCGACGAGTGGTTCCCCTACGTGCTCGCCTTCGGCCTCGACAAGGACGCGCAGGACTGGTTCAAGGCCTACGGCGCACAGTCGTCCGGCCGCTCAAAGGCGTCCTGGTCGGGCTCGACCTCGACGTCGTCGTCCTCCTCCGGTGGCTCGCCGAGCAGCGCACCGACTGGCTGGAGCGGAGGCGGCGGCGCGTTCGGCGGAGCCGGCGCCACTGCGACGTGGGCGCTGGCGGCCGGCTCCCTCGCGGCCGGTGTCGCAGCTCCGTCGTCGTCCGGAAGCTCGGGCGGCGGTGGCGGTGGAGGCGGCGGCAGCAGCAGCAGCGGTGGTGGCGGCGGCGGAGGCTGGTAGCGGTAGCCGTGCGGGATTGACCTACCACGCCCTGTATGACAAAGTGTCCTACACTGCTGGAGGCGTGGGGTGAGTCGCATCCTGAGCGTTCGGATCGGCGAGAAGACGCGGCGCGCGGTCGCCCGGCGTGCCCAGGCGAGCGGCCGCTCGGAGTCCGCGGTCGTGCGCGAGGCGATCGAGGCATACGTCGGTGGCGAAGCAGGCGAAGGTCCGTACCCGGCCCTGCGCGACCTGATCGGCATCGTCGCCGAGGGTCCGACGGACCTCTCCGTCCGCAGTGGAGACAAGGTGCGCAAGCTGCTGCGCACGCGCGCCACCGGCCGCAAGTGATCCTCGTCGACACCGGCCCGATCGTCGCGCTGCTGCGCCGGCCGGATCAGCACCACGAGCGCTGCCTCGCGATGCTGCAGGAGCTCCGCGAGCCGCTCGCGACCGTGTGGCCTGTCGTCACCGAAGCGATGTTCCTCCTGGCGGATCGCCCCGACGTCCAGGCCGCGCTCTGGCGCAGCTTCGAGACCGAAGCCATCCGGCTGTTGCCGCTCGGACGCGACGACATTCCGCGGATCCGCGAGCTGATGTGGAAGTACCGCGACCGCCGAATGGACTTCGCGGACGCCGCGGTCGTGCGTGTCGCCGAGCGCGACGGGATCGACACCGTGTTCACGGTGGACCGCAAGGACTTCGGGGTTTACCGCCTTTCGGGTCGGCGGCGCATCAAGATATTGCCCTGAGGACGTCCCTGGTCCTGCGTGGCCTATCGCGGGTCCTGGACGGGGCGGGCGTAGGAGCGCACCTCGCCCCAGTTGAACTCGAACGAATCGTGGGACCCGTCGTCCGGCAGTTGGATCAGGAACGTGGCCAGGAACGCGAGCACCATCACGCCGAAGCCCGTCGCTTGCCGTCGCACCGCTCAGGGACCCATCCACGGATTGAGGGTCGGGACGCCGGTGGGCGCGAAGTCGGCCATGTTTCGCGTGACGACGGTCATGCCGTGCACGAGCGCCGTCGCCGCAATCAGTCCGTCACGCAGAGGGCGGGGATCCGGCACGTGTAGCCGTGCGCTCCGCTGGGCAACGGCGGTATCGACAACCAGGATCCGGCCGGCGAAGGCAGGGAGAACGTGCCCGTCCAGCCATGCCCGAAAGACGGCTCCTTGCGCCGGATCGCGGCGTTCGGCCATCAGGACACCGATCTCCAGCTCCTGAACCGAAATCACCGACAGGTAGAGATCGGCGGCATCGACGCTGTCGGCCCAGGCAGCGACATGACCATCCGCACGACCGGCCCGGACCTTCCGCAGCTCGGACACGACGTTGGTGTCGAGCAAGTACATCAGGACAGGTCCGCAGGTTGTGCGAGGTCGCGCGAGGGCGGGATCTCGAGCTCGAGGCTCTCGATACCAGGCATCGCCAACAGATCGGCGATCCTGGTACGCCCGCCCGTGATCCTCTTGTACTCGTCGAACGTCAGTAGCACGTGCGCGGGTCGGCCGCGATCCGTGATGATCACGGGACCAGCCTCTGCCGCCTTCTTTGCCTTGCTGGCGTCCTGGTTGAACTGACGGCTCGACAGCTTGGTGATGCGCATGCCCCCTCCCGTCCCCCGACGGGACAATGTAGGTACGTTACCACAATCTCAAGGAGAGTTGTAGGCATGTATCTACATGCCTGAGATCCGCCGCCGGCCGATATGGGATTCCCAATAAATCATGCCCCTCCTAGGGGCTCCGGGCCCGTCCGGGCACCCTGCCCGGATAGACTCCTCCCACAGTGCGCTTTCTCCACACCGCCGACTGGCACGTCGGCAAGCCCCTGCGTGGCCGCTCGCGGATGGAGGAGTACGCCAGGGCGCTCGAGCAGGTGGCGCAGGTCGCCAAGGACCAGAGGGTCGACGCCGTCCTCATGGCCGGCGACGTCTTCGACTCGCCGGCGCCGCCGCCCGAGGCCGAGAAGCTCGTCTACAACTTCCTCGCGCGGCTCGTCTCCGAGCGGATCCAGTGCGTGCTGATCGCCGGCAACCACGACCACCCGCGCAAGCTCGACGCGCTTCAGACGCTGCTCGAGAGCCTCGGCATTCACGTCCGCCCCGAAGTCCGCCCACCCGACCAGGGCGGCGTCGTCACCCTCACCTCGCGCGACGGCAGGGAAGAGGCGCGGGTCGCGGTCCTGCCGTTCGTCGCCGAGCGCAAGGTCGTGGACGCCTGCACCGTGATGGACGCCGAGCACAAGTGGTACGAGGCCTACTCGAAGCGCATCGAGCAGATCCTGGCCGCGCTCACGAAGGGCCTGCCCTCGAGCACGGTCAACATCGTCCTCGCGCACTTGCTGGTGGACGGCGCCCGCGTCGGGACGGGGGAGCGCGAGCTGCACCTCGGCCAGATCTACGGCGTCAACCCGCAGCAGCTCCCCGCGGGCGTCCAGTACATCGGCCTCGGCCACCTCCACCGCCCGCAGGAGGTGCTGGCCCCCGCGAAGACCCGCTACCCCGGCTCGCTCATCGAGCTCGACTTCGGCGAGCAGGAGCAGGACAAGAGCGTCGTCGTCTTCGAAGCGCAGCCCCAGAAGGCCCCCGGCATCGAGCTCGTCCCGATCACGGCGGGACGAAGGCTCCGCACGGTCGAAGGCACGCTCGCCGACCTGCAGCGCCTCGCCGAAGAGGGAAGCGACGACTACCTGCGCGTCCGGGTGAAGGCCGAAGCCCCCACGCCCGGCCTTGCCGACCGCGTCAAGGAGCTGCTCCCGAACGCCCTCGACGTGACGGTCGACCACCCTCGCGACGCAGGCGCACAACCCGAGCGGGGCAAGGGCCGCGGCAAGCTCGCCCCCGCCGAGCTCTTCGCCGCCTACTACGAGCACCGCAACCAGACACCGCCACCTGCCGAGCTCCAGAAGCTCTTCGACGCGATCCACGAGGAGGCCGCGAGGTGAGGCCGCACCGCCTCACGCTCGAAGGCTTCACGTCCTTCCGCGACAAGGTCGAGCTCGACTTCACGGGCCTCGACCTCTTCGCGATCACCGGCCCCACCGGCGCCGGCAAGTCGTCCCTGATCGACGCGATCTGCTTCGCCCTCTACGGCCAGGTCCCCCGTGTCGGCGACGACTACAAGCAGCTCATCAGCCACGGCGCCGAGCGTCTCTCGGTCCAGCTCGATTTCGGCGTCGGGAAGGAGCGCTACCGTGTCGTCCGCACGGCCCGCCCCGACAAGCCCTCCCAGCAGCGCCTCGAGCGCATCACCGGGGATGCAGCCGAGCCCATCGCCGACCGCGTCAAGGAGATCCGGGCGGAGGTGGACCGCATCCTCGGCCTCGACTACGACGGCTTCACCCGCTCCGTCGTCCTCCCGCAGGGCCAGTTCGACGCCTTCCTGAAAGGCGAGCCCAAGGAGCGTCGCAAGATCCTGGTCGCCCTCCTGAACCTCACCGTCTACGAGCGCATGCAGCAGCTCGCGAACCAGCGAAGCTCGGCCGCGAAGACGGAGGCGGAGTTCATCAAGCGCCAGCTCGAGACCGACTTCGCCAACGCCACGCAGGAGGCCCTCGAGCAGAAGCAGGAGGAGCTGAAGGCTGCCGAAGCCTGCGCGAAGCAGGCCGAAGCCGCTCTCGCAGCGCTCGCCGAGGCCAGCCGCATCGCGCAGCAGGTCCGCTCACACCGCAAGGACCAATCCAGCCTGGCCAG